>PPYE01585591.1_pt1 | contig 15561 bp, 10 predicted proteins | sample 1559881 | NCBI WGS metagenome assembly PPYE01 (sample SAMN08240022, study PRJNA423297) | Human gut metagenome, whole genome shotgun sequencing project. | reverse complement strand
GATAATAATCTATATATATATGGACATTGTACCGGAAGCTCTATTGCATATGCACTTTGTAGACAACTACGAACATCTTCCATAAAAGTAGAAAGATTAATTGTCGGTGCAGCTTTTCCTTTTTTGAGTAAAGCGGATCAGATATCACAATCAGGTTTAAGCAGAACGTCTAATCGTGATGAGGCTTATTCATTTATTCGAGCTCTTGGGGGGTTCAAGGATGATAAAATCAATAATCAACAATGCGATGAAATGATTAATTGGTTTATTCACGATGCGGAAACTGCTCAAAAATACATGCAAAATTTCGATTTTACAATCATTCCAAAACTTGATACGCCATTAATTTGTATCACAAGTAGTGATGATTTCTTTACAGAAGATGTATGCGATTCTGTAAAAAATTGGGATTATATATCTAATGAAACACATTATTACAAATTCCAAACTGGTGGACACTATTTTATTGAAAGTCGTTCTGAAGAGGTTGCAAAAATAATCCAATCAAATTTTTAAATCATTAAGTGAACTGTCCACTAAATATTTAAATATCAGATGTAAGATTGTAATTATAATGTTTTCTTACATCTGATATTTTGAGTATGGATTTCCATATTCTTCTAATTTATAAAATTGAATAAGGGCATCCTTTTGGCCATTTTATGGTCTTTAGGATACCCTTTTCTTGGTAAAATCTACTTTCAAGAATCGCAGCGCTCAAACAATTATCAGTAACATGAAAAAGTGAAAAGTTACTTATTGAATAATGTTCAACGAGATCATTTTCCTATTTGGGGTTATTACAGCATTTAACCATTCATAGTTTTTTCTCCTTCCTACTGCATTCTCTTTTACTAGTTTTTACCAAGCCCCTTCATGAAAATTTACTCCAGAGCAATAATATAATACCATAAAAGAAATAGTTTTTCTTTAAAATGTAATTATTTCGTTATTTGATGTAACTATTTTTGCCTGTCTATTCTATTAACACTTTTAATTCACAATATTTAACTATCGTACCTTGTTCTGTTCTTTCGTCATAGGTATTAATGCTACTTTTACCTGCCGCCGATAATTTTCCACCTCCTCATTGGTTGCTCCCCCCATAGTCATATTTGCCTGTTCTACGCCCTTAACTTTGGAAGATTTTATCCGGTAAAAATACATACGCTCCAAGGTAGCGTCCGTTAAGTTCAGCTCCAGCATATCTCCGTCCCGCATACTGCTTTTCCGAAATGTCGCTCTCTCCATATTCATTTTTCCAACAGAAAAATCCGTTATTAAGGTTCCATATACTGTCGTTCCCTGCAGGTTCACTTCATCTGCCTTGATACCTGAAAATATTCCATCTGCAATCACACAGTCAGTGAAGTTAAGGCTTTCTACAGAGATATTTGAGAATCTGCACTCAACGAAACGTGTATTCCATATTTCCAAATTCTCCGGCAGCTTCGTGAATACCACTCCGTCCACATAAGCATCAGATAAACAGTCTTCTGGAAATTCCTTTCTTGCCAAAGTTTCATATCTGGTTTGATTGATTATTTTTTGTCTCTCTTCCACATGTTCCTCCTGATATTGATGATATTACCGGACTTTCTTTTCCTTTACCCTGGTAATATCGGAAACCTGTAAGTTTACCCGCTCCGAAAACTCCATTACCGTCACAAATTCTTTCTTTTCAAAATCTACGTATTTTTCCGGAAGGTTGAAAATTTCCTCATAGGCATAATTATGAAGGCCGCGTAATGTTCTCGTGTCATACTCGTAATCCTCAGTTTTGTATTTCAACAGCTCCTGCAGGTATTCCATCGGCCAGCAATCTACTTTTTCGTCCTCTTCATTTGCAAAGTCATACTCCGATTTTCCCTGGACGAACCGCAGAAAATATATCTTATCTTCTGAAAGGCAGGAGACAACGAGATCACAGTACCCTTCTTCCTCAAACCCATAGAGTTTTCCTGGTATCATATCTTTCACAGAGACATCTTCGACCAGCTCCATGTGCCGAACAACATTCTGGATTGTTCTCATCATCTCATAGTCCTCAGATATGGATTTTGAGAGGAATGCCCCCAATTCTGCATTTCCAGTATCCCGTGCTATTATGTTTCCATTCCTCTCGATATTGGCTTTTTGGGGTTCCTCAATTGAACCACCAGATTTTGTGTAGGGCAAAGTATAAAACCAACGTCCAGCCTTAATGGTCTCGCCATATATGACTGCAGAAACAAGATCATCGTCTACAGAAACTGCTACCTCCCGGCATCTTCCTTTAAGCGTCCAGCCTACATGTTCTACTTTTTTTTCCATTTTCCGCCTCCTATTCAAAAATCAATATCTGATTTTCTACAACTATCTCCCGGTCCGTCAAAACAACTTCACATGCCTGCCCTTCAATCTCTTCCCAACTCAACCCGGTAAAATTGTGGATGCAGGTAATCAGGGAACTCCCCTGTTCCATGTACAGATACTCTTTTGTGTCGGCATCAAAAAACATATAAAAATCAAAATCTGGTTCAAAGTTACCGTTTTCATCATCTTCATATTTTTCGTACCAGACGCCGCTATGTATTTCCAATCCAAGCCCACGGAGAATCAAGTGGTTTTTATCCAGCCAAACCTGGTGTTCCTCATCTTCCTCAAAAAGAAAGTTTTCCGTTTCCCACTCCTCATTCTCCATCAGTTCTTCCAGGTTTCCTATAGTAATTTTGATTTTCTTCTCCATGATAACTACCTTGCCTTTTCTTTCGCAGTCCGCTGCTTATCCAGGTTCTGCTCATACCGTTTCATGATATCTCCGTACAGCGTGTCATGAAAATCCTTTGTTACCGGATATGCAATATCCTGATATTCCGCCTTACCGTCGATCATCCGCCTTTGGGACGGCATAGCTACAAAGTTATTCCCGGCAAAGGATCTTTTCACAGAAATCTGATTGACTATAAATACATCATCAATCACCAGTCTGGCAAATGCTTTCGTGGTACTGGATAAGTCTTTGTTGTTCACCAACTGAACGTAATACTCAAAACCAGTGTCCCCATATTCAAGGTCAACCTCATTTCTTCCATCTTCCCGATTCTGATACGCCTCTAAAATCTCACCCCGTAACAGGGTGCTAAAATCCGTAGTTTTGGGGTAGAATACATCGCTGTATATCAGCTTGTTATCCTCCCCTCTTTCTCCTGTAGGATACTGCGGCATACTCACGTAAAGATTCCCTGCTTTTCCTTCCCTGACTGTGATACCTGTCACCTTAAAGCAGTCACCAAACGTCACGGCTGCAAACGCCCTCAGTTTTTCGTCCTTTTCTGTTGATACCTCATAAATATTTACTGTATATTTCATCGTTCATTCTCCTTTTCTATAATATCATCTCGCTACTGCCTGTTCCGGAAGATTATCTGTCACCACCAGTTCCTCTCCCTCTTCTTTGATTTCCAATTCATCATTGATTTCTTTTTGGCGGACCAGCTTCTGTCTCAGTTCCAACTCATATGTAAAGGTCTTATTAAATTCTTTTTGGGACTCCTCCATATTTCTCTTGTACTGCTCTAAGTTTTCTTTGTGTGCGGCGACTCTCTTTTCCAATCCACTCAATAAATTTTCAAGACGGACCATATTTCCGGAAGCACTGCTGCTCATATCTGCTGTATACTTCATATTTCCACATAACTGCATGGTACAGTCGGAAAATTTCTTATTGATCACCACATCGAATCCTTTGTAGGTCCCTATTTTACGGCTTTCCATACTATCAAGCGATTGTCCGATCTCTAAAAGAAGACTGCCTGCCGCTTCACGCTCATCATATGTATGTCCATTCAATGTGATCAGAAAATCCGGTTCCATCGCAAGTTCATTGTCCCGTTTGCGGATATCCTTTTCTATACCGAACAGCCGATTTTCAGTCTCTGAAATTAATTTGGGATATTTAAAAAGGAAGTTATCCTGATGAGCATAGCGCTGGCTTTCATAATTTGCCTTTAACATCTGCAGACGTGCAACCTCTGTGTCAACTTCTGTTTTTTCCATAATCAGGGGATTCCCAGAGGCGATAGCCTTAATTTCTGCAAAAGATAAAACCGTTTCATCTACGTCCTGACATTCTCTCTCCACTGTCTTATTGGTCATGATCTGGGAGATAAACCGCTGTTTATTTTCCACAATTCCCCAAAGGTAACTATCAAACGTCTTTTTTGTGATATAGCGGTAAATGCTGACCTCTTCATTATCATTACCCTGGCGTATGATACGCCCTTCTCTCTGCTCAATATCCGACGGTTTCCAGGGGCAGTCAATATGATGAGCCGCACAGAGCCGTTTCTGGATATTGGTTCCTGTCCCCATCATGGAGGTACTGCCAATTAAAATCCTCTTTCTTCCTGACCGCATATCCGCAAAGAGTTCCTCTTTTTGCTTATCATTTTTTGCATCATGAATAAAGGCAATCTCATCACGGGGAATCCCCTTTTTGATAAGCTCGCCTTTTAGAAAATCATATACATTAAATCCTTTTTTTCCTGTAGGTGTTCCTATATCGCTAAAAACCACCTGTGTCCCTTTGAAATCTTGGGACGCAACGTATTCCTGATAAATATTTTCTGCCGCCTGATAGAGTTTTCCATCTTCGTCCACTTCTGCGTCTGGGTCGATCAAACGGGGATCCGTACCCAGCAATCGTGCTTCGTTGGTAACCTTCAACATATTGTCTTCTGATGGATCTACGTTTCCGTTTCGAATTTGCTCTGCTCGTTGTACTAACTCCTGCATCATAATATCAACACTATCAGACGCTACACTCTCCATGATCTTGTATTTTCCGCCCTTTAATTTCGGGACGTTTAGGTCTAGCATGGATGGAAGCTGAATGTCTGCAACTTCGCGGAACATGTTCATGAGTTCAGGTAAATTGCAGAATTTATTGAAACGGCTCCGCATCCGGTATCCGCCCTCCGGGGACATCTCCAAAGAAGTAGTCACTTCACCAAAGTTTGCCGCCCAGCTATCAAAATGTTCAATCCCTTTTTCACGTAATTTTTGGGATTGCAGATACAACTGCATTACATACATTTCGCACATTGTATTGGAGATTGGAGTCCCTGTTGCCAGGAACACATTTCTTCCTCCTGTATGTTCCTGTATGTACTGAATTTTCTGGAACATATCCATTGCCCGCTGGGAACCATTTGTGGCAATCCCCGCCACATTACGGATTTTTGTAAAAATCGACAAATTCTTAAAAACATGAGCCTCATCAACAAACAAGGCATCAATCCCTAGCTGTTCAAAATCCAGCACATCATCTTTTTTCGCATCGTTCCGTAATTCCAATATCTGCGCCTCCAGGTTTGCCCTCTGGCGCTGCATGTCCTTTATTCCCCATTTTGCTCCCTGTTCCTCTTTTAATTCTGCAACCGCATTTGAAATACGGTCAACCTGCTCCTCCAGCATTGCAGCACGTCTATCCGCAGATAATGGGATTCGCTCAAACTGGCTGTGTCCTAAAATAACGGCATCATAATTATTTGCTGCTATTTTACAGGTTAATTTACGCCGATTCTCTTTTGAAAAATCTTCTTTTCTGGTTACGAGTAAATTTGCGCCTGGATACAAAGTAAGGAACTCGGATGCCATCTGTCCCACCAGATGATTAGGCACTACGATCATTGCCTTATTCATTAGTTTCAGCCGTTTCAGCTCCATACAGATAGCTGCCATCTCATAAGTTTTTCCAGCGCCCACCGCATGCGCTAAAAGGGTGCTGCCATGGATTGCCCGCTCAATAACGTTGCGCTGATGGGGACGCATCTTTTTTTCCGGATTCATACCGGGAAAAGTCAGGTAAGAGCCGTCGTATACACGAAGCCGGTTATCATTGAAATTCTGATTGTAAAAATCAACATATTTCTTTCTCCGATCAGGATCTTTCCAGATCCATTCCTTAAAGGCTTCCTTTATCATCGTTGCCTTTTCTCTCGCCAGAGTTGTCTCTTTTTGGTTGACCACGTATTTTATGTTGTCGCCCAATTCAATTGCGTCTTTTACAGTAACTATATTCTGGTTCAGAAGGGCTTCAATGATAGAATATGCGTCAATCCGTTTCGTACCGTATGTCTGTTTTGCAACCACTGAAGAATAATCTGCGGACTTGTTTGTAACCTTATACGACATGGTATACCGATTCAATTGTACTTTGATTGCATAAGGTCCAGTTCTATATGACTCGGGCGTGTTTAACAGTTCATAAATAAAAGCCTCATAATCCTCCAGTTCAACCCAGGCAGTCCCCAGTTTCACGCTGATGTCAGCCGCACTTAAATCTTCTGGTTGTACAGCTTTCAAGGCTTCTACATTTGCAGAATATTGAGGCTCACGCTGTGCATACATTTCCGCTGTTTTCAGCTTTTTCCGGACCGGACCGCTCAGATATTCACTCGCTGTCTCCCACCCCTGATTAGGATTAGTTTCATCAGCCTTAACAGGGTTCAGAAATATCTGGCCCTTTAGTTCGGCAAGGAGTTGTTCTCGGTCCACTGGATATAAACTTTGCATGTATGGAATATGGACCTTACCATATTCTGCTAAGCTTATTTGCAGCGCGTCCATGGCCGTGTCAGCCTTTTCGATATATGTCTGTGGCGCAATCGTCTGTTTATAAAATATGTCTGATTTTTTTACATTTTTATTTTCATCTTCTGTTTCCAAACTGCACAAAAGATAATAATCATTGTCTTCCCGAAATGCCAGTTTGTTTCCCCTGCTGGACAGATATCCGTATTCCTTCACATAGGCATCATAGATTTTATTTAGCTGCGCCTGCCCTTCGGTCAACTGTTCCTCAGTACATCCCCTGGTCTGGATATCTATCAGATATCTGACGGACTGCCGGATAGCATGCATTCCAAGGATCCGTTTTCTTTTGGTCTCATTGCCTTTCCATCTGACCATGGAATCATTATCCCGGTAATAGATCTCGCCCTCTATGACGGTATAAGTATTATTTGCCACTTCCGAAAGTGCCGGTATAGTATCGGGAAGTTCCTCTTTATTGTTTTCCACGTCCTCTGTTTTCTTTTCTTCCGGAAGATAAGTGGCCGACAAAAAAGAAATAGCACGGTTCAGTTGTTCCTCAAAATCAAAATGTTCTTCATCTTCAACGATCAATTCTGTGTAATTAGAATTGGGTCCATAGGTATGCGTATCAAAGGCCATCTTTCCCAACATCATTTCAGGGTGTCTGCTAAAATACTCATTAACTGGCACACCATCATCTGTATAGGTTATATTCAACCAATCTTCTGATGCTGACGTATTTGTAGCCAGCAGCCGTCCTTTCTTTTGTAAGAAAATGATATCCGATGTAACTTCCGCACCTGCATCCTTTTTGAATGCGATTCCCGGCAGACGCACCGCTCCAACAAAGTCTGCACGTTCCGCTATATATTTACGGATTGTAGAATTAGCCTTATCCATAGTGAATTTTGTCGTCACTACTGCTATCATACCCCCTGGACGGACCAGGTCTATGGATTTTGCCAGAAAATAATCATGTATCCGAAAGCCATACTTTTTATATTCTGGGTCAAAAATCTTGTAAGCGCCAAATGGCACATTCCCCACAATGACATCAAATTTGTTTTTTTCAAACTTTGTTTTCTCGAAACCTTTCACCTGAATGGTCGCGTGAGGATGAAGCTGCTTTGCAATCCTTCCACTGATACTGTCCAGCTCAACTCCATAAAGCTGTGAGTTTCTCATATCTTCTGGCAGTACGCTGTAAAAATTTCCGATTCCCATACTGGGTTCCAGGATTGAGCCGCCCTCGAATCCGAATTGTTGTAGCGCCTTATAAATCACCTTTGCGACAACAGGCGGTGTATAAAAAGCAGAATTAACGCTTGCCCTTGCCTGCTCATATTCTTCTTCTGTCAGCAGCTCCTGCAATTCCTGGTATTCATTTGTCCAATTGGGGCTTTTGGGGTTGAACGCATTGGCAAGACCACCCCAGCCCACATACCGGGCCAGGATAATCTGTTCTTCCGGTGTTGCTGGCCTGGATGATTGCTCCAGCTCCTTCAACAGTTGTATGGCTGCCACGTTGCTTTTGTACTTTGTTTTATCACCAGAAGGTATATCCCATGCATCAGGGTAAAAAAAATCCGAAGCCTGGCTGACGCTTTGGTTTCGGTTTTGCATTTCCTTATATAATTGGTAACTTTCTTCCGGACACAGTGAAAAGCCTTCTTTTACAGCCGCCTCGTATTCCCCAGGTGACAGATATTCTCCAGCATCAATCGCTTCCTGGATTACACGCGCGGCGTCCTGCATCGTGAACCTTCCGTTTCCTTCCTTCTCACCATGCATCAGTTGAAAATCAACAGTCCCTTTTTCAAAGGTATAATGGACTAACCCCTGGTCTGTATTTAAAACAGTTTTTCCGTAATCTCTTTTGGACTGCAATTCCAAAAGTCTCAAAAGAAATTCTTGCTTATCTTTATCTCCTGCCTGTTTGAAAAAATTCTGAATCAATGGCTTTGAAGGAATCAATATCATGGAATGCAGGGAAAAGGCTTTTGTAACATCATAAAAAACAGTCTCTAAAATATCACTTTTCTCATTGTCGGGTACTTCCTCTTTTTCCCCATCTGTATTCTCTTTCTCAATATCAGCTTCTGAACTTAGATATGGTATTTCTACCGCCGGTTCCTCTCCTGCCTGCTCCAATAAATCCTGATATTGGACAGCCAACCTTTGAAACCAGGGGAATTCTATTAATTTTTCAACTGGCAGATCGTTTTTTGATTCCGGATAATTATCCTGCTCAATGCTCCGTGCCAAAATGTCTCTGATTATGCTCCATGAATAGGCCAGTGTCTCTTTCCCGTCTATGGAACAGGACACATCCTGCTCATGGAAAACCAGCGTAGAGGTAAAAGTCCATTCTATATCAGAACCTAGCAGCGCAAGAAAACTTTGCCGGACAAATTCTGTTTCCTGCTGTGGCAAAAGATTAACGGTCATGACATCATAAATCATGTCAAAAATCACCTTGCCATCTGCAACTTCCACAAAATTTTCAACCGTATCGACCAATGGTTGCGGGATTTCCATATCCGTTTTTATTGGTTGATAATACTTCCCCCTGTCGATCAAATGGAGTATCTCTTCCGCTGCCACCTCAAACGGAAGATAACCGCTCAGATGCTGTTCGTTCTCATGCCAATATAATTGGATTCCTGCCTCGTCCGTTTCATATCTAAATACATGCCCCGCCTCTGTCGAAATAGTGTCTCCAGCTTCATACATCTGGCACAGGTATCTGGCACGATCTCTTAATCCCTCATTCAGTTCAAAGAAATGATAAATTTTCTGTCTCGCCATTGGCTCTGATGTTCCCGCCAAAAGCAATTCTATGCGAAGTTCTTCGGATATTTCTGACGGTATCGAAGAAAAAGAAGGAACTGCAACAGCAGTTCCTTCCTCAACGTCACTATCATTTATATTATCATTTATATCAGTTATCTCGGTTTGCAGATAACCTCCTGAATCACGGTCTCCTGGGCTATCATTGCCGCCTCGTTCCGCAGTCTGGTCATTTCCATCGTATCCGACAGGTTGATATTCCGGTCCGCCGCTTTCATTTTTACGTAGCTCTCCACGATCTGGTCGTGCAGTTCCCACGCCTCTTCCTCTATCTGTTTCAACATTTCCTGCAGCTTGCCTGTCCTCAACAGCAGGCTGTACCTGCTTTTGTCCTTCTCTTTCAGGTATTCCTCCGCCAACTTCCCGTATCTGCCCAGAGGCTCCGTCTCTTCCATCATGCTCCCTGTTTCCAGCAACGGATACAGTAACCCGTTCTTTTCTTTGTAGCTCAGTTCTACCATTTTGATTTCTCCTTTCATCTTCCCGGATTTCTTTTGCGACTGCCGCAAATCTCCGCAGTGTTGTCTCTGCAATGTCCGATATAAGAATACCTATTTTTGATAAAATAATCTCTTCCTGGTAATCTATTATTGCAGACAGACCTGTATCAAAAGTATCAATCCCACATCTCCGCAAGATCAGATATGTGGCGCTCTGCAGGATGAATTTTTCAACCGGTGATTCCCCATCGGTATACGCTTCATCCCTGGTAAGAACTGCTATTTCATGTATCCTATCGTTTTCCTCTTTCATTATATCACGTACATATGTTCTAGTAAAGTTTTTTATTGCAATTCTAAAACTATTCTCTGCCTGATATTCCTCTGGAAACAGCTTATCCGCGAATGCAGGCGCATTCTCATCATTGATCTCCCAAATCCAAGGCATGGTTCTCCCACCGGTACTTTTGATGTCGTAGACATATTGAGCTCCTCCCAACATCTCGATTGGGAATGTTGCGATTCCAATTTCACCTCCCCGGACATAGCGCCTCGCTTTTTTCCAGTCCGCAAAGTCCAAAAGAATTTCCGCTTCTGGATATTGCTCATAGATGATACAGGTATTCAAAAAGTCATAACGATACAAATTTCCCCTCGCTGCAAACTCCAGGAATTTCTTCCACTGCTCCCCATCACGAGAAATATCAAAAATTGCAATATCGTACAGCTCTGATACTTTCATCGTATGTTGGTCCATATATTCACCTGCTTTCCCCTGCAAATAGGCTCATCTGCTCTATTTTGGGTTCTATTTTCTCGGAACTTCTTTCCACGATCAGTCTGCACTTTTTAAAGTCGGGTTTATCGTAATATCTCCTCATAACAACAAAATCCTGTTTTTTAATTGCATCCTCTAACTCTTTTACATTTTTGAGCGCATTTATGACCTCAGCCATCCTTTCCATTTTAGGATTCAATTCCAGTCCACACAGAAACTGATAGTCCGCATCATCTCTGCACTGACGGAAGATATCTATAGCCGTCTGATAAATTTTCTCTGCCTTTACCATAAATGATTCCGGCAATTCTTCCGGTGTTTTACGGTGATATATTTCTGGCAACTCCCCGGTTTCCAGTATCTGCGTTTTATAAGCAATAATATGATTTCTTAGCAGATTCATATTTACTCCGTCTGAATAATATGGATCGCTGCCCCCACTATAAAGTTCATTGTCCCAGCGCTGGAAGGATTCTTCCAGTTCTTCTTTTAATGTTTTCTTCATCTTCCTCCTATACTTTTCTGTTTTTCCAGATCCAGATGAATGCCCGCCATAGAGAAGGTTACTTCCTGCATATCTTCATAATCCATAACATATCCTTTTTTTGCATCTGAATAATTATCATGTGCATCTGATAAAGCCGATTCCATGCTCTCTGCCCGGACAGTTACTATTTTGCTAAGTTTTTCTGTAATACGGATATCGTAATCCTGTACGCCTTTCTCCTCTTCCATACAACTCCCCTGATTCTTTCCTTCTCTGATTCCAAAGCGTTTTCTGAATTCTGACAATAATGTATCTACACCCTCAAGTTTTTCCCTGACCTTAATTTCAGGTATATAAAATTTGCCGTCATCGCATTTAAAAAAGGGGATTTTTTCACCATCCTTTTCTATTCCTAACTCCAGTTTTCTGTATGTAATCCCCTCCTGCAGACTGTTTATGAATGTCTCCCTGGCCTCCCAAATCCCCATTAGGGCTTTGTAAAGCGCTACATGATATTCCTCTCCCATCTTTACTTTTTCGATATAATAGAAATTACCCTCTGCATAGTCAGCCATTGGCCGCCTCCTTTCAACAAGATTTCTTGTTTTTTCTGTTCTACGCACTACACTTCTGCTATCGGCATGGCCTTCCGTATAGGCCAATATTTGACGGAACCAATGGACGACAAACCACACCATATGCTGTACCGCGTGCATCCACCTGCATACCGTTGCCCACATAGATTGCAACATGCCCAATCGACATAAATTCATTTGCATTAGTTTCACGGGAATGGAAAATCAAATCTCCTGGTCTTAACTCGTTTTCATTGACCTGTAACCCGTTATCCACAATATACTGACCCTGTGTCGCAGCCACAGAAGGAAGATTTACCCCGAACTGTGCATAACACCTTTGAACAAGGGAACTACAATCGTAATATCCTTCTTCATATCGAAGATCCTGGCTATACTGGCACCCAACTTTCTCCTGCGCCAAAAGTGCTACCTGTTCGCCAATACCACTTGCCGGCATACTGTGTAAAAATTCTTCACTCATAACCTCTCGCAGTAAATCTTCCTGACTGCGTGTCAGTTTCCCTAATTCAATATAATCCTCATAGGAAAGGTTATACACATATAAAGATGTGTGTGTCACCTCCACACTATTACTCCCATTGGAATCCGCAAGATACACTTCCATATCCTGGTGACCGAAATTTTGTGCTGTCTGATGGTCCCCAAAATACATATCAAAGTCAACCCCATAGCGGTCAAAATCACCGGTGTCCTCCACCGCATATTCTTTTCCATTCGCTATAATATGTGTACCCATAGGCAATGTAGGGTTATAAGCATCTACTGCCAGCGTATGGTCTGCTTTCGGCATGGCTCCGCTCGCAGTGGGGCCTCCAGACCATTGACCACAACAAATAGAACAGTTGCAGTAGCCACTAAAGGTCATGACTCCAAGGCTTTCGCCTACCCTTACCGTATCTGTTGTTGTTTCTAAAGCAAAATGGTTCATTTCATCAAATATTTCTTTCAATCTTTTTTTATTTTTATCATTCATAACAGTGGAAAAATTTCCCTGTCCAGTCCCATAGCGGACCATATAAACCATCATCACATCGGTAAAATTACTCCGTGCCACCCCATTCTGCATATTTTTATATGTTACTTCTTCATCGCTGTCTGCTTCTGCTTCCCGGACCTCTGCATTGAACTCCTGATAATATTCAGACAGAACACTTTGTACCGTGTCACCTTCCTGCAGCGGAGGCAGAAAAAGCGCCAGAGGGGTATTATACAAGATTACAATGATCAAAATAAACGGCAGAGCCACAGTAGCCAGTCCTCCCAGCAACGGCCCCAATAGTCCAAGAAGATACAAAAAAAGCTGTTTGACAACCAGTCCTGCTTTCATGGTTGCGATATCTTTGACCGTTTTTGCAAAACTGTCCTTTTGCTGTTCGTCCGTAAGTTTATTCACCATATAGGCAAACATTCGCCTCCGAACTGCTTTTTTCATCCCGGTATTCTCTGTATCCTTCTTAACTCTTTTCCTATTTCCCTCACTTTTAGAGGATATCTTCTCGTCTTTTTTTCTTGTTTTCAGTGGATCCTGCTCTTTTCCAGAACCTCCCATTGTCTCCCGTCGGTTTCCTCCAACCTCCGGTTGTCTTTCCGAAATTCCCGGAAGTGATTCTTCCCGGGAAAATGTAACATTATCTTTGAATCCATACTCATGATTTTTGCGTCTCACCTCGGGACCAGACTTCTTTGAAAAATGAAATTTCTCGTCTTTCCTGGCTTTCTGTTTCTGCTGTTCCTTAATATACTTCTCTTTTTGCCGGCTTTTCTGCCTGCTCTCTCCCTGTGGTACACCCTCCAATCCCTTCTTATTCGTTTCTTTCTTCGGATTGTTATGGACAGTCTGCTCAGACTGTATTTTTGTCCGCCCAGCTTTACCAGCCGTATTTTCATATCCTGATGCGTTGTCTTCTCTATGTTTTGTCGTCCGTTCCCCCAGCCCTGACGCAGAATTCGCCGCCAGAAACACACAATTTCTATCTCTCTGTTCCTGCGATTCTGAAGATTCTGTGGTCTTCATATAGATTTTCCTATCCAGTCTGGGAGGCTCTCCTTCTGAAATACCTGACTTCTGTTTCGGCACCCCAGGAGCGGAATCGGACTTTTTATTCCCAAGATAATTATGGTTTTGCAATTTTACTTCTGCATCTGCTTTTAGCTTTATCTGCGTTTCCTTTTTGGTCTTAAATCTGCTGTCAGTGATCAATATCCCTCCTTTCAGCCCTTCAATTTTGAATCATCTGATAATATAAGCTTTTAAAGTGAAATCCTTTTTCGCCTTTCAGTTCCGCACAGCCAAGGCCAAATGGAAGTTCCTGCTGTGGCTCATACTTTTCAGCCAGTAATTGGTATGCCTCGTCCACGGACAGATCCAATTCCAGGTAATCCGTCTCATCAAACATATAGTTTTCAGCAAGTAGGATTTCAGCGAAAGTCCCCTTATCAATTAGTTCGCTGATATCCTCCGGACACAACAAAGCCCCAAATTGTTCATATACTTCGTCCCTAAGTTTCCGAAATTGATAAGATTCCCTGTCATCCAGTATCATGTACTCCCGCTCAAACAAGACGGCAATTCTATCTGAAAATAAAATAGCCTCCACGTTCATCCCTCGGCACGCTTCCCGTGCTTCTTCTTCAGAAGGAAATCTATAATCTTTTGGTATTTCAATTTCCACTTCCCATTCATTCAGTTGGAATCCAAAAGTAAATACAAATCTCATATATCCAACCCACCTTTCAAATAAAAAAGGCCACGAATATCCGCAGCCTTTTCTCCACGAAAAAAAGCAGTTGCTTCTGCTAACTGCTTTTTCCCTGTTACATATTATTAATTTTTAAAGAACCTTTTTATCCTTCAAATACTTTTCGACCGCTTCAATAAATTGCTTCGCCCTCTCAATCTGCTCCTCTGCATCTTGCTTCGACGCAATGAAGTCGGATAAGAAGGAGCATTTCGGATAAACCTTATAGCTCCCCCTCTCCTAAGAACCGCACGTACCAGTTTCCCGGTATACGGCTCAAGCCTTCGTAACTCTTACACCTGTTTCAATTACCCGCTAGGCGTAAAGCGGCATTTTTGCAGTAAGCCTGCTGTCTTAGCAGTTTTTTCTTCCTTTGGCGTCCTTCAAAGTAATCCCTATCCAGATATGGGTTCTTGGAGCGATTTAAGCGAGGATGTCTAACGATTGGCACCAGTCCGCATTGTTTCAATGTCATTTTCCCATCTGAAAACTTCCATCCTTGCCCCTTATCTATTGCCCAATATCGGTGTACAATCCAGCGTTTTCCTTTGTGGGGATGCCGTCTGATTGCCCAGTGCATAAGCATATCGAATATTACATGGTCTGCTTTTTCAAACACCACCTTGGAACATACTGTCTCATGGTAGTTGCACCATCCCGTCAGGATTTGGTTTAATTTCCCTATCAGCATATATTGGGATGCTGCCCTAAGATATTTGATGGTTTCACTGACTTTTCGATACAGCTTTTTAATAGATTTCTTGGAAGGTTTTATAATCAGCTTTCCATTGTATTTCCTGAAATTCCATCCAAGAAAATCAAAGCCGTCTTTCATGTTCGTAATAACAGTTTTTTCCTCTGAAAGTTCTAATCCCCTTTTTTGCATAAAGGCTTCTATCACCGTTTTTGCTTCTTCAAGGGTTTCTTTGTTGTCGGCTGTTACTATAAAGTAAGTAGACCCAGGGAACCTCCCCCTAAGTCTCTCTCAGAACTGTACGTGAACCTCTCAGTTCATACAGCTCCCATCATCCAGCCGATGGCAGTATCCCAAATTTCCAGTGTGCAAACAAGTTTCTGTCACGCTTTGCTA
>PPYE01385201.1_pt1 | contig 15561 bp, 10 predicted proteins | sample 1559881 | NCBI WGS metagenome assembly PPYE01 (sample SAMN08240022, study PRJNA423297) | Human gut metagenome, whole genome shotgun sequencing project. | reverse complement strand
TCGTTATTTATCAAAACAGCATAGTGTACTTCCTATGAAACAATTGATTTTATATATTTTATTATCATTCTGTAGTATAGTAAACATTTGCTTAAACGCTAAAATAGGTTATTCTGTTACAATACCGGAGACTGACAAATATATAGGATATTTAACAATTATAATTACCGTATTTATTAATCTTCATATTATGTGGCTACTTGAATACATTATTGAAAATCAAAAATTAAAGTCTAAAATAGCCCGATCAGAGCAGCAAGCAAACTTACAACTTAAATATTATAAACAATTAGACGCAAACTATCAGAAATCGTTACAAATGATACATGACATAGATAAGCATGTTAATACGATAGAGCAACTATATAAAAGCAATGAATTTGAAAAAGCAGATAACTATATCAAAGGAATGGATAGACTTATATCAGATTTTGTATTATTCCCATACAGCAATAATACAGTTCTAAATCTTATACTGAACGAAAAAAAGATTTTTGCAGAACAACACGGCATTCTGTATAAATGTACCGTTGAACAAACTGATTTTAGATTTATGGATGACATTGACATCACAACTATATTTTCAAATTTGCTTGAAAACGCCTTATCTGCTAGTGCTCTTTGCAAAACCAATAAAGAAGTATCAGTAATAATTAGTTCCCATAATAACTTTGTTATAATCAACGTCAAAAATAGTTGCAATTCATACACAAAATGCGGAACATTCTCTTCTAAAGACTATGGAACTGGTCTTTACAATGTTGAAAATAGTGTTAAGAAATATGAAGGTTTCTTAAAAATCAGCTACTCGCAAACCGAATTTAACTGCAATGTTGTTTTAAGTAATACGCACTAATTAATACTTAATTCCTTCATCAACACATATAATCCTTTGCAAATCAAAATACCGGCTGTCAGGAATTTCTATCTGACAAACGGTATTTCACTTTTTGTTTTCTATTAAAATAGAAGTCTTCCAATTTTTCTTCCCTTCTTTGTAAGCGATGAATAACACGCCGTCTACCCTTTTGCTAAATTCTGTTAAAACAGGAAACGATTAACATTTATTATCAATTCCTCTGCTACCTAAGTGGCAGGGGAATTCTATTTTCCGGAACATTAGATTCCACGTTAATCAGCCCTGAACATTTTTCCTTTATAAAGTCACTCCATGGCATCAGCTGCTCTATACCTGCGGACGAATTCATGTAATCCGGCATATACAGGAGTACCGTATAGAGGTACTGGAAAATATTCAGATTGTTTGCTTTTGCTGTTTCCACGATACTGTACATCACCGCACTTGCTCCGGCACCGGCTTCTGATGTGTGGAACAGGAAGGCTTTCCGTCCGATTGCATAGCTTTTGGCTTTTCGTTCAGCATGGTTGTTCGAGATTTCACACCGGCCATCCAGTAGATAATTCATCAGTTGTTCTTTTATGGCTTTTTACAGTTGTTACTGTTTCTTCCGGTTTTTCATCTCCAGTTTGTTCATCCTGTTTTGTTTTCTCACTGCTCGTACCAAAGAGTTTCCGCTGGAATTCATTGAGCTTATCTCTGCCCTTCATAGCTTATAACGTAACCACAAAATCTGCCTACACTACCTATCAATCTCCGGTTATAATGCTTTCAAGCACTTCCAGCCCTTTTTGTATTTCCTGTTCGTCCGGTTTTCCATATCCTAACAAGAGTACCGGTCTTCCCTCCGGCGGTGTGTGAATATAATGCTCTCTGATACCCATAAGGCGGATTCCGCACTCTGCGGCTTTTTTACAGATTTCTTCCTCTGTAAGCGTTGTATTCACCTGCACAAGCACATGCAGTCCTGCGTTATCCCCTGCAATATTCTGCACCCAGTTTTTTTTCTTCAATTCGCCGACTAAAAAATCATGCTTGTTTTTATAAATTCCACGCATTTTATTTAAATGTCTGCCAAAGTATCCTCCCCGGATGAATTCCCGCAATACTTCCTGCTGGATTTTTGAAACGGTTGTGGAATAGAAGCTGCATGATTCCTGATATTTTTTTAACAAATGCAACGGAAGAACCATGTAGCTGATTCGCAGGGACGGCGCAATACTTTTTGAAAAAGTACCCAGATATATCACCTTCTCCTCGTGGTCAATACTCTGTAACGACGGGATCGGCTTTCCTTTATAACGGTACTCACTGTCATGATCGTCCTCGATCAGATATCTGCCCTCTTTTTCCGATGCCCATTTTAAAAGTTCCAGCCGCTGTTTTAAAGGCATGACTGTTCCCAAAGGAAACTGGTGTGATGGCATAACATATAAGATATCTGCGTTTTCCCTGCGCACCGCCTCGATCGGCATACTCCCCTGCTCTGCCGGAATATTTTTCACCAGATAACCCATATTGGAAAAAGTGCGGTACGCCTGCAGATAAGTCGGATCATCCATCAGTACGGTCTTCTTTTCTCCTAACACCTGCGCAAGCAGAAGTTCTAAATATTCATTACCTGCGCCGATTATGATCTGTTCTGCGACACAATTCACACCTCTTGCCTGATGAAGATAATCTGCAATTGCCATGCGCAGTTCGTGATCTCCCTGTCCATCTCCCGACAAAAGAATTTCTTCCCTGTCATCCAGCAGGACATTTTTATGCAGTTTCCGCCAGACATTGTACGGAAAATTCTGCGTATCGATCGTGTAAGGGGAAAAATCAATTTCCTTCTGTTTTGAAGATCCTGCTCCATGTTTTATCTCAGTTTTCCATCCCGGCTGCCAGTCCTGCCCTGCCTGCAGTTTTTCCTGCATATGGTTCCGCTGTTCTAACTGATACAGCGCCTCAACATCGCAGACAAAATATCCCCGGTATGGTTCTGCCTCAATATACCCTTCTGCCAAAAGCTGATCGTATGCCAGTTCCGCCGTGCTGCGGCTCACAGACAGATTTTTTGCCAATAAACGGGTTGACGGTAATTTTTCCCCTTTGGAAATCTTACCGTCAACAATCTCATTTTTTATATATTCATATATTTTTTCATAAAGGGGTGCTTTCGCACCCCCCTGCAGATCAATCATAATCTCGTTCATTGCAATCCTCTTACTCTTTGCCAATTCTGATGTCTGATCTTCCCCTGCCGCCTTTTACGCTTTGGAATCCTTAATTTCCCGGATGATCTCCTCTTTCAGATCGAATGCACGATCCTTCATCTTCTTAGAAGCAGAGCTTGTAGACAAGATCCTGGAAATACATTTGGACGCAGTATCGTAACGTTTGAAATGCTTTGACATAACAGCTAACAGGTAATCTACTGTTGTCTGATCCATGCCGCACATTGGAAACATCTCAGTTGATACTGCTTTTAAAAAGCCTTCATAAGCCTGATTATAAAATGCCTCCTGCTGCTCCAGACACTCCCTGCGTTCCTGTTCCAGCGAAGCATCCTTCTCATCCATGCCCTCTAACTTTCCACGATAGAGCCATGAAATCTTAAGACAGGTATATGCCTTCTCACTTGCTTTTCCTTTTTTTACCAGAGTATTAAACAGTGCGAGTTTGTAACGGTTAATTGCCGTATCATAATCATATACCGCCGGTTCTTCACCAGTCGGCTTAAAATTTGCACATATTTTCTCTTTGATCAGTTTGATCTGGACCGATGACAGATGTTCAAAGTAGCGGTTCATTGCTGTATAACCGCAGTTTGGACATGATGCAACATCATATTTTAAAGTATCAATATACATAAATCTTGGTCTCAGATCAAAATCCGGTTCGAGACGTTTCACTCTTCCGTTTTTGATCATTTTTGTTTTGAACACTTTATCGCACACAGTGCAGCGCACTGATTTTTCTAACAGAAATGATTCCTCAGAAGGTATTTCTTCTTTTGCCTCTCCCTGCTCTGTTGATGCATTGGTTCTTTTTTCTTCTTCAAACAGATTTTCTGTACCCTCTGTCTTCAGACCGAACTTTTCCAGTCCCTTGAATAAATTCATATACGTTCCTCCAATATTGACTGCTTTTCTTGATCGTAAATTAGTTATTTGACGGTAATTTAAATGAACTCTTCAGCGAAACGATCCTGTTAAATACGAGATGTTCCGGTGTAGAATCTTTTGCATCTACACAGAAGAATCCCTGACGCACAAACTGGAAGCTGTCATAAGCCTTTGCGTCTGCAAGATTCTCCTCTACATAACAGTCCTTTAATACTGTCAGTGAGTTTGGATTCAGGTTCAGGCTTCCGTCCTCATTGTATACACCCTTCTCTTCATCCACAATATTTTCATACAGCCGGATCTCTGCTTTTACATTCTTCTCAGCAGATACCCACTGGATCGTTCCTTTTACTTTACGTCCATCCGGGCTGTTTCCTCCGCGGGAAGCCGGATCGTAGGTACAGTGGATCTCTGTCACTTTACCGTTCTCATCTTTCACGAAGCTATTGCATGTTACAAAGTATGCGTTCATAAGACGGACTTCATTTCCCGGGAACATACGGAAATATTTCTTTGGCGGCTCTTCCATAAAGTCCTCACGGTCAATGTAGATTTCCCTTCCAAATGGCACTTTTCTGCTTCCAAGTCCTTCATTTTCAAGGTTATTCACAACATCCAGATATTCTATCTGACCTTCCGGATAGTTATCGATCACTACTTTGACCGGATCAAGGATTGCCATCATACGCGGTTTCTTTAATTTTAAATCCTCACGGATGCAGTACTCAAGCATTGCATAATCGACAGAACTGTTTGCTTTGGAGATTCCGCAGAGATCTACGAACATCTTAATGGATTCCGGTGTAAATCCCCTTCTTCTGAGTGCTGCGATCGAAACCAGACGAGGATCATCCCATCCGTCAACGATGCCTTCTTCTACCAGACGTTTGATGTAACGCTTTCCGGTTACTACATTTGTAAGGTATAATTTTGCAAACTCGATCTGTCTTGGCGGCATCTCATCCTTATCCGGGATCATATCTTTGCCAACTTCTTCCACTACCCAGTTATATAATGGTCTGTGGTCTTCGAACTCCAGAGTACAGATAGAATGGGTAATTCCCTCGATTGCATCCTCGATTGGATGCGCATAGTCATACATTGGATAGATGCACCATTTGTCGCCTGTTCTGTGGTGTGTCATATGTGCCACACGATAGATAACCGGATCTCTCATATTAATATTGGAAGATGCCATGTCGATCCTTGCACGGAGTACTTTTTCACCATCGGCGAACTTTCCATTCTTCATATCTTCAAATAATGCCAGATTCTCTTCTACAGAACGTGTGCTGTATGGGTCTTCTTTGCCCGGTTCTGTCAAAGTTCCTCTGTATTCGCGGATCTGTTCTGCGGAAAGGTCTGATACGTAAGCTTTTCCCTTTTTGATCAGCTTTACTGCACCTTCATACATCTGGTCGAAATAATCCGATGCAAAGAACAGTCTTCCCTCCCAGTCAGCGCCAAGCCATTCAATATCAGACTGGATCGCCTCTACAAATTCTGTTTTCTCCTTGGTCGGGTTTGTATCATCAAATCGAAGATTGAACTTTCCGCCGTACTTCTGTGCCAGCCCATAGTTTAAAAGAATGGACTTTGCATGTCCAATATGAAGGTAACCATTTGGTTCCGGTGGGAATCTGGTATGAACCTCATGGCAGTATCCCTCCTCGATATCTTTATCAATCATCTGCTCAATAAAATTCTTAGAGACAGTCTCGTTTTCCATAATTTCCTCCTTGTTTTTCAAAAATGAAGTCTATCTAACATATTACATGATGTATGATTCAGACGCAAGCATAAAATCGCCCGGCATTCTTTATTATAGCATACTTTTCACTGTTTTCCAGCTATTTACAAAACAAAAAAAAGAAGCGGCTGCACCCAGGCAGCTTCGCTTCCTTTTCATGCCTTTTACCGGTCTTCCCTGAAATATGCTTCTCCAAGGCTTGCCGGCGGCTGATTTTCCTGTTTATTTCTCTTACTTGTGATGATCAGGACGATAATCGTCACAACATACGGAAGCATTTTTACAAGCTCCTGTGTTGCCCTGTTTAATCCCGGAAGATAGATATATAAAATATATAATCCACCAAACACAAAAGATCCCCAGATCGCATGATCCGGATTCCACAGTGCCAGGATCACCAGTGCGATCGCAAGCCATCCTCTGTCACCGAATCCATTGTTCGACCAGGTACCACCCAGATACTCCATAACAAAATAAAGACCTCCAAGACCTGCGATCGCCGCGCCGGTTACTGTGGCAACATATTTATACTTTGAGACATTGATACCTGCTGCATCCGCTGTTGCCGGGCTTTCACCGACCGCTCTTAAGTTCAGTCCTCTTCTTGTTTTCTTTAAAAAATAGGTCATGACAACCGCCACGATAACGGACAGATATGTCAGGAATCCATAAGAAAAGAAAAGTGTTCCGATCACCGGGATCTTTGAGAGTCCCGGAATAGTGGCACGGTATGCAGCCGCCGTTGTCTGAACGGAAATCTGTCCGACACCTCCAGCCAGCTTGGAAATGGAACCACCGAAGAAGTTACCAAATCCAACACCAAATGTCGTAAGTGCAAGTCCCACCACATTCTGGTTCGCTCTGAGTGTGATCGTCAGGAAACTGTAGATCAATCCGCCCAGGGCAGATGCGATCAGGGAACACAGCAGTGAAACCAGCACCCCGATGGCTCCGTTTGGCGTCTCTGTACTTTTTTCATAAAAGAAAGCACCCATAAGTCCGGCGATACCACCCATGTACATAATTCCCGGAATTCCGAGGTTTAAGTTACCGGATTTTTCTGTGACGATCTCTCCGGAAGCACCAAATAAAATAGCGACTCCCTGTCCGATCGCCTTCTGTATAAACGTCAGTAATAATGTCATTCTATTTCTCTCCTTTCTTACGGAACTCTAATTTGTAGTTAATAAAGAATTCACATCCGATCAGGAAAAACAATAAAATACCTGTAATAATATCTGATGCATTTTCATTCAGACCAAACTGCGATGCCACCTGGATCGACCCCTGCTGCATAAATACAAGGAATCCGGAAACAAGGATCATCGCAAGCGGATTAAACTTTGACATCCATGCAACAATGATTGCAGTAAATCCCCGTCCACCTGCTGTACTTGTCGAGATGGTATGGCTCGCACCGCTGACGATCACTGCACCGGCAATTCCACAGATCGCACCGGAGATCATCATTGTACGGATAATGACCTTCTTCACATCGATTCCTGCATATCTTGCAGTATTCTGGCTTTCTCCGACAACCGAGATCTCATATCCCTGTTTGGAATATTTCATATAAACATAAACTACTAATGTAATTGCTAAAACAATGATAACATTTAATGTATATGCATTGCCAAAAATTGTTGGAAACCATCCACCTTTTGTTGCTGCATTGATAATACCAACGGTGTTAGAACCGGACGGATTCTCCCAGAATACAATACAGAACGTTACGATCTGCATTGCGACATAATTCAGCATTAAAGTAAATAAAGTCTCATTGGTATTAAAATATGCTTTAAAAATGGCAGGGATCACACCCCAGATCAGTCCGGCCAGACCACTGACAACAAAAATCACGATCAGCAGTAACCAGTTTGGCATTTTATCGCCAAAGTAGATCATCATTGCCGCTGCCGCTGTACCACCCATTAAAATCTGTCCTTCTGCACCGATGTTCCAGAATTTCATTTTAAATGCAGGGGTAAGACCAATTGCAATACATAAAAGCACCATCATTTCACGGATAGTCACCCAGATCCTCCGGTTGCTTCCAACTGCTCCATCAATAATTCCAAGATACACTTCGATCGGATTCTGTTTTGTGACTGCCACGATCACAAGTGCCGCTACTACCAGTGACAATGCAACTGCGATCAGTCGGATCGCCCACGCCTTTCCCACACTGATATGGTCTCTCTTCACCATACGTGCAAAAGGTTCTTTCTTCGAAATCACGTTTTCCTTACTCATTCTTATCCTCCGTCAAACCAGTCATCATCAGTCCCAGTCTTTCCTTCGTTGTGGTACGCGCATCCACGATACCCGCAACTTTTCCACTGTTCAATACTAAAATCTTATCACAAAGTTCCAGCAGGACATCCAGATCCTCACCTACACAGATGACTGCAACTCCTTTTTTCTTCTGGTCATTCAACAGATTGTAAATCGTGTATGATGAATTGATGTCAAGTCCTCTGACCGGATACGCAACCATCAGCACAGTCGGATTGCTTGCGATCTCACGGCCGACAAGGATTTTCTGTACATTACCGCCGGAAAGCCTGCTGACCGGAGTATCCACACCCGGTGTCACAACATCTAATTTCTCCACAATATCTTCTGCAAGTTTCTTTGGAGATTTACGGTCGGCAAAGAAATGTCTGCCTTCCTTATAGCTTCGGATCATCATATTATCTGTCAGATCCATAGAACCAACAAGTCCCATTCCAAGACGGTCTTCCGGCACAAACGATAACGTGATACCAAGATTTTTAATATCCTCCGCCTTCATCTCAGAGATTTTTTCTGTCGTACCCTCCGGGGAAAAATAAAGAATCTCGCCGCTCTCGATCGGCTGAAGTCCTGCAACGGACTCTAATAATTCTTTCTGTCCGCTTCCTGAAATTCCTGCCACACCAAGGATTTCCCCACTGTAGGCGGTGAAGGAAGCCTCTGTCAGAACCTTAAGTCCCTCCTTGTTCCTACACGTAATGCCACGCATCTCAATACGTTTTTCTGCTCCTACAGGCTCAGTACGGTTGATATCCAGTTTTACTTTCTCGCCGACCATCATCTCTGTGAGTGATTCTACAGTTGCCTTCGCCGTCTCTACCGTATCAATATATTTTCCTTTCCGAAGCACTGCGACACGGTCAGAAAGTTCCAATACTTCATTTAATTTATGTGTGATGATAATAATGGATTTTCCTGCTTTCCTCATGTTCCTGAGGACTGCAAATAATTTTTCAGTCTCCTGCGGTGTCAATACGGCTGTCGGTTCATCGAGGATCAGAATGTCTGCCCCGCGGTAAAGTACTTTTACGATCTCTACGGTCTGTTTCTGTGAGACAGACATGTCATAAATTTTCTGGGACGGATTGAGGTCAAATCCATACTGTTCTGTCAGTTCCCTGATTTCTTTCTCTACCTGTTTCATATTCAGTTTTTCTTTTCCAGGCAGACCTAAAATAATATTCTCGGCGGCTGTCAAAATATTGATCAGCTTGAAATGCTGATGAATCATTCCAATACCGAGTGCGAAGGAATCTTTTGGGGAGCGGATGGTCACTTCTTTTCCATCCACATAAACTTCTCCTTCGTCCGGGAAGTAAATTCCGGAAAGCATGTTCATCAACGTAGTCTTTCCACTACCATTCTCTCCTAAAATCGAAAGAATTTCACCTTTCCTGACGGTCAGATTCACGTTATCGTTCGCAATCACGTCACCGAAACGTTTGGTTACACCTTTCAGTTCAATAGCGTTTCCTGTTTCCACAAGTAATCCTCCTAAATACGAAAATCCTTTCAATCTGTATCTTGAAAGGATTTCTCTGTTTTCTTCCAATATTTCTATCATTGCAGAGCACAGAAACCATCTGTGCCCTGCCGGTTTATCTTAAAAATTAGTTTGCCTGAGATGTGATGCCATCAATGATAATATCAAAGGATGGTGCAGATGCTAATTCAGATTCATGATAATAACCGTCTGAAACGTAATCAGCATATTTTGCGTAATCTCCGCCTTCTGCGATCAGGTCTTCTAAGGAAGATCCGTTTACTGTAAATTTAGATGTATCAAATACATGAAGAGAACCATCTTTTAATGCTGCTTCTACTTCTTCTACTTTTGCGTCTGTTCCTTCTGCTGCAACAGCCTCATTGACCGGAGTGATTCTGACTGCATCCTCAGAGAATCCTTTGCACCAGTCTGTGTCGATTGCTTTTCCATCTAATACGCACTGTACAGCGTAAGTATAATATACACCCCAGTTATTTGTAGGAGATGTCAATGCTGCGTCCGGAGCAACAGATGTCATATCTACGTTGTAACCAACACAAGGAACACCTGCTGTCTCACATGCTGATGGAGCACCTGTTGTATCGGCATGCTGACTGATCAGTACACAGTTATCTGCGATCAGCTGATTTGCAACTTCGCCCTCTGCTGTCATATCTGCCCAGCTGTTTGTATACTGAACTTCCATTGTAACAGATTCACATACGCTCTTAGCACCTAAGTAGAAAGATGTGAATCCTGAAATAACCTCTGCATATGGGAATGCACCTACATAACCGATTTTTGCCTGGTCTGCTGTGATATCACCATTCTCGATCATCTCATTTAATTTCATACCTGCAACAACACCGGATACATAACGTGCTTCATAAATTGCATCGAAGTAGTTGTGCATGTTAGAAAGTCCGGAACTTGCTGCCTGATATCCTGTTGCATGACAGAACTGAATGTCCGGATACTCCTGTGCTGCCTGTAAAATGTATGTCTCATGTCCAAAACTTGTTGCAAAAATAATATTACATCCCTGATCTGCAAGGTCTACTGCTGCATCATAGCAGGACTCATCCTCCGGGATTGTTGTCTTCTCAACAATCTGGTCATCTGATAAACCAAGGTTTGCTGCCATCTCATCAATACCTGCCATATGAGCTGCTGTATATCCCTCGTTCTCATCACCGATATAAATAACACCGACTTTGATATCTGCTGCGGAAGCTGCTGCCTGTGTGCCATCTGTACCAGCCTCTGTAGAAGCTGCTGCAGAATTATCTGCTGCACTGCTGTTGTCTGCTGTGTCTCCACATCCTGCCACCATACCGACAGTCATTCCCATTGCCAATAAAATACTTAATGCCTTTTTCATATAATCCTCCTTGTTTTGCATTAGAAAAACTAATCTCAAAATACAAAAGTCAATTTAGCATAGCAATTTTTTATCGTCAATATGATTTGTATGGTAATTTTCAAAAAAACGTCCATTTTTGCAAAAAATCCTTATATTGATAAGAAGAACTAATACAGGAGATATTTTTAACTAATAAAAAATACAGTCTTTCTCCGTCATCTGGAAAAAGACTGTATCTTTGTTCTTATACTCTTCGGATGTGCTGATGTGTAAACAGGTGATCCTGACAATACTCATAATTGCCCTCGCACTTCGAACAGAAACGGAACTGTAAGTTCGGATCATCCAGCTCTGTGCGTCCGCAGACCGCACATTTGTGTTTTGCGATACCGGAACCCGGTCTCGGCTCTCTCATCTGTGCCTTAAACTGCTGCCTGCGATGCACCTCATGTGGGGTATACCGGCTCAGATTCCTCGTGGAAAGGAAGAAGATGAGATAATTTAACAGTGACATCACAATACATAACAGCATAATCCCTGCATACCATAATGCAGTGGATGCAGACTGGGTATATGCATAAATCGCATGATAGGTATCCCACACGCTGAATACCATGATAACAACATATACGGCTGCCATCCATTTCATTTTTATCGGAATGATAAAGTACAGTAATACCTGCATATCCGGATATAAGGTAGCAAATGCAAGGAATATGGACATATTAATATAGGAAGTACTGATCATCTGTCCCATCATTGTGCTTGCAGTGTATGCAAAATTGCCGCCCATAAACAGATAGATCAGACCATACGCCAAAAGGCTGCCCACTTCTGTCAACAGGATTCCGCCGATGATATAGGCATTAAAGCGGAAAGTTCCCCACGCGCGCTCCAACGCAGTTCCAAGCTGATAATAAAACATCATCATGATCAACAGAAAAATGATATTGCTGTCTGTCGGCATTAAAATCCATGTGATAAGTCTCCAGATCTGTCCGTGTAAAATGTAATAAGGCTGGAAATTCAAGAATCCCAATATATTCGGTGCCACCATGTTCAATACAAATCCAACGGAATATGCTCCGATCAGATACACGATCAGATTCGGTACCGCATATCTTCCAAATTTACGCTCCAGTTTATTTAACCAGTTCATATTGCTGCTCCTTTTTTTCAAATACTCTTTGGACTGTCTTCTTTTTCAAACAATCTAGCTAAAGTATATCTATGCAGGAAACCTTTGTCAATCGGCGCTAAATTTCTTCATAAAAAGTTTAGATTTTTCAGATTATTTTGTCATTGTTTTTTGTTTTTTCCTGTCGTATAATGTACATTGCTTGGTTTTTGAGCACATATATATAATAGGAAGAAATAGTGAACATAGACTATTGATAGATTTGATTTACAAGAGATAATTTGGAGGAAAGATATGAGTAACAATACACTTCATAAACTTGGTATTGATATTGGTTCCACGACAGTCAAAGTAGCTGTGCTGGATGAGAATGACAACCTGTTATTCTCCGATTACGAGAGACATTTCGCCAATATCCGTGAAACTCTCTCCCTGCTGGTGGAAAAAGCTTATAAACAGCTTGGGGATATGCAGATTGCCCCGATGATCACCGGTTCCGGTGGTCTTACCCTTGCAAAACATTTAGACGTGCCGTTTGTCCAGGAGGTCATCTCCGTATCCACTGCTTTACAGCACTATGCACCACAGACTGATGTTGCTATCGAGCTTGGCGGTGAGGATGCGAAGATCATTTATTTCGAGGGCGGTAATGTGGAACAGCGTATGAACGGTATCTGTGCCGGTGGTACAGGTTCTTTTATCGACCAGATGGCATCCCTCATCCAGACAGATGCGACCGGACTGAACGAATACGCAAAGAATTATAAGGCAATTTATCCGATCGCCGCCAGATGCGGTGTATTTGCCAAGACAGATATCCAGCCTCTGATCAATGAGGGGGCTACCAGGGAAGACTTATCCGCTTCTATTTTCCAGGCAGTTGTCAACCAGACGATCAGCGGTCTTGCCTGCGGAAAACCAATCCGTGGACACGTTGCTTTCTTAGGCGGTCCTCTGCACTTTTTATCCGAGTTAAAGGCTGCGTTCATCCGTACCTTAAACTTAGATGAGGAGCATGCGATCACTCCTTTGAATTCCCATCTTTTTGCAGCGATCGGTTCTGCACTGAACTATAAAGAGGACAAAGTAACTACTTTAGCAGGATTACATACAAAACTTCAGTCCGATATCCATATGGAATTTGAAGTTGCAAGACTTGATCCTTTATTCAAAGATCAGGCAGAATACGATGCTTTCCGCACACGCCACGACGGACATCATGTAAAGTCCGCAGATCTGGCTTCTTACGAAGGAAACTGCTACCTTGGTATCGATGCAGGTTCCACCACAACGAAAGTTGCCCTGATCGGTGAGGATGGTTCTCTGCTGTACTCCTTCTACAGCAATAACAACGGAAGCCCGCTCTCTACTGCGATCCGTGCGATCAAAGATATTTATTCCAAACTGCCGGAAAAGGCACACATTGTACACTCCTGCTCCACCGGATATGGTGAGGCGTTACAGAAGGCTGCTCTGAAATTAGATGACGGCGAAGTAGAAACTGTCGCACATTTTTATGCCGCAGCATTCTTTGATCCGGAAGTTGACTGTATCCTCGACATTGGTGGTCAGGATATGAAATGCATTAAGATCAAAAACCAGACCGTTGACAGTGTCCAGTTAAATGAAGCCTGTTCTTCCGGTTGTGGTTCTTTCATTGAGACATTTGCAAAATCCTTGAATTTCTCTGTGCAGGACTTTGCCAGAGAAGCTCTTTTTGCCAAAAATCCGATCGATCTTGGAACCCGCTGTACAGTATTCATGAACTCGAAAGTAAAACAGGCTCAGAAAGAGGGCGCATCCGTCGCTGATATTTCTGCCGGTCTTGCCTACTCAGTCATCAAGAATGCTCTATATAAGGTAATCAAGCTTTCCGATGCAAAAGATCTTGGTCAGAACATTGTGGTACAGGGTGGAACGTTCTACAACGATGCCGTTTTACGAAGTTTTGAAAAAATTGCCGGTGTCCAGTGTATCCGTCCGGATATTGCCGGCATCATGGGAGCTTTCGGAGCTGCCCTGATCGCAAGGGAACGCCATGAGGAAGGTTATCAGACCTCCATGCTCTCCATCGACGAGATCAATGCACTGACTTTTGACACGAAGCTTGCAAGATGTCAGGGATGTACGAACCACTGTCTCTTAACCATCAACCGCTTCTCCGGCAACCGTCAGTATATTACCGGCAACCGCTGTGAGCGTGGTCTTGGAAAAGAGAAGAACAAAGACAACATTCCAAACCTTTTTGAATATAAGAACAAACGTATTTTTGACTATGAACCATTAAGTGCAGAGGAAGCAGCCCGCGGTACCGTCGGCATCCCACGTGTGTTGAATATGTATGAGAACTACCCATTCTGGGCAGTCTTTTTCAAAAAACTAGGTTTCTCCGTGGTACTCTCTCCGTCCTCCACACGTAAGATTTACGAACTTGGTATCGATTCGATCCCATCCGAATCCGAATGTTACCCTGCAAAACTTGCACACGGACATGTGACCTGGCTGATCCATCAGAATGTGGATTTCATTTTCTACCCGTGTATCCCTTACGAGAGAAATGAGTTCCCGGATTCCAACAACCACTATAACTGCCCGATCGTTACTTCTTATGCGGAGAATATTAAAAACAACGTGGATGAGATTACTTCCGGTCAGGTGAAGTTCTTAAATCCATTTATGGCATTCACAAATGAGGACACCTTATCCTCCCAGCTCATCAAGGTATTTGGTTCTTCTGAATTCGGCATTTCCGAAGCGGAGATCCGTGATGCAGTTTCCGAAGGCTGGAAGGAATTAGCTGTTGTCCGCATGGAAATGCAGAAAAAAGGTGAGGAAGTATTAAAATATATGGAAGAGACCGGAAAACGCGGTATCGTTCTCGCCGGACGTCCATACCACGTTGACCCGGAGATCAACCACGGTATTCCGGAGCTTATCACTTCCTATGGAATCGCCGTTTTAACAGAAGACTCTGTCTCCCATCTGCATCAGCCGGAGCGTCCGTTGATCGTTATGGATCAGTGGATGTACCACTCCCGCCTGTATGCGGCTGCAAACTTTGTAAAGACAAGAGATGACTTAGACCTGATCCAGTTGAACTCCTTCGGATGTGGTCTTGACGCCGTTACCACCGATCAGGTCAACGATATTCTGACCAGATCAGGCAAAATCTACACCTGTCTGAAGATCGATGAGGTCAACAACTTAGGTGCTGCCAGAATCCGTATCCGTTCACTGATCGCAGCGATCCGCGTCCGCGAGAAAAAGCAGACCAAAAGAACGATCGTGCCTGCAAGTTATGAGCGTGTGGTATTTACGAAGGAGATGCGTGAAAACTACACGATTCTCTGCCCGCAGATGTCACCGATCCATTTTGAATTATTAGAGCCGGCTTTCAATGCTGCCGGATACAATCTGGTCGTACCGGATGTTCCTGCAAGGGAATGTGTCGATGTCGGATTAAAATTCGTCAATAACGATGCCTGTTATCCGTCCCTGATCGTTGTCGGCCAGTTGATGGCTGCCGTAAAATCCGGCAAATACGATATGAATAAGAC
>PPYE01721911.1_pt1 | contig 15564 bp, 10 predicted proteins | sample 1559881 | NCBI WGS metagenome assembly PPYE01 (sample SAMN08240022, study PRJNA423297) | Human gut metagenome, whole genome shotgun sequencing project. | reverse complement strand
GCTTTCTTACTCATAATATTTCAATATTTAAATTATCACTCTGATTTTCGGGCGCAAAGGTACAAAAAAGATGGTTACGTAAACGTTTAATCTATGTTAAGTTACAGGGCAGAAGTGCACCAGGCTATGGATGTTTTTCTTACTTTGTAAAAGTACTTTCAATATATTGATCGAAAAACACGATACAAAAGGCGGAACCTACTTCATTTTTCCGTACCTTTGCATCGCTTTAAAAATAAAATCATAGAAATATGGACGATTCAAACCCGCGAACGTGCACAACTAGTATTAATTAAAGCGAACAGAGTCATTGAAACCTGATGCCTCTGCTCGTGTCAAACAAACGAAAGGAGGCAATAAGATGAGAACGTATCTTTATTGTGAAGCTGGCTTTGTGGAAAAAGCTCAATGGCTTCCTAACAGCTGGGTAAATGTAGTATGCCCGAATAACGATGACTTTGAATTTCTAACTCAAACTCTCAACGTACCCGAATCATTTCTTAATGACATAGCCGATACGGACGAACGTCCGCGTACGGATACGGAAGGTAACTGGCTATTGACCATTCTTCGTATCCCTGTACAGATTGCGCAAAACAGCACTCTGCCTTTCAGCACCGTACCAATTGGTATCATCACCAACAATGAGATCATTGTGTCCGTCTGTTATCATAACACTGATCTATTACCGGATTTTATTGAACACACCCGCCGAAAAGGGATTGTTGTGCGCAACAAACTGGATCTGATTCTCCGGATCATCTATTCTTCTGCCGTGTGGTTCCTGAAGTATCTAAAGCAGATAAACATAGACATCAGCGCCGCAGAAAAGGAACTGGAGCGAAGCATCCGCAACGAGGACCTGCTCCGGCTGATGAGACTGCAGAAAACACTTGTCTACTTCAACACTTCCATCCGCGGAAATGAAGTAATGATAGGAAAGTTAAGAACTATCTTCCAGGATACGGATTATCTGGACACAGAACTTGTGGAGGATGTTATTATCGAATTGAAACAGGCACTTAACACGGTGAATATTTACAGTGATATTCTCACGGGAACAATGGATGCTTTTGCCTCTATTATCTCCAATAACGTGAATACGATCATGAAACGTATGACAAGTTTATCCATCGTCCTGATGCTCCCGACATTGATTGCCAGTTTCTATGGTATGAATGTGGATATTCATCTGGAAGAGGTACCCTTCGCCTTCTCTTTGATTGTACTCTTCTCCATTGGATTGTCAACTCTTGCATTTGTGATATTCCGGAAGATAAAATGGTTCTAATACAAAAAACAGCTCACCATCTGTGATCCTTTAGAGGACTCTAAGACGGTAAACTGTAAATTATACGTTTTTTATTCGATAGAGAATTAATTAAAAGAGAATGTTTAGAGAGAGAAATTAAAATATCTTATCCTTCTTTATTTGCTTTTCTTTTATTCAATGGAATAGAAACCCCCAAGAATGCATTACAACATTTTGTATTATTTCCAAAGAACATATAGTCGGTCCCTACAAAAAGAGGACCTAACTTCAATGCCAAACCAATAGACTTACCTGCACTCTGAATCATAGAGTAGCTGACAGCAAAATTGAAATAATTCTTGGGGCGAATATTAGCAGACAAAGTCAGTTCAGACATCGTTTTCGGTTTTGTGAAACGTGTTGTAGAAAGAGCACCTACTACCAACCAATTATTTAATAAAGCATATTCAGCACCAAACACCATGGTAGAATGCAACCAAGTTTTACGAGATTTTGCACCTGTTTCGTCCATTTCCATATGTAACATGTCATAGTTCAGGATTTCACCGCTAGACACAATATTCGCGAATCTCTCAATGTCACCTTCATTACGGCTATCAAAAGAAAGACCGTCAGTATTTGCTCTCGCCACACTTGTGCTACCTTTGGACCAAGATATAAAGCCTAAATCAAGCAGAGCAGCAGATACCGTCAAGTTATCCAACAGTTTATATGAAGCCCCCAAATCGATGGCAGCACCATAACCTGCGATTCCCATGTCACCTGTCTCAAAATCGAAATCATCAATATACCCCTCATCACCTTTGCGCAAATTCAATCCCTTAAAGGAGCTCTCCAATGACGCTTCTACATCAATATTGGCGGTACCACGAATATTAGCAATCTGTTCAGGAGTCAAATTACTCCAATCTGTATCTGCAGTTACACCACTAAGTTCAGTGTTCACTCCAATACTCTTAACGTCCAATTTTAAATTACCAATACCCAGTAAAGCTTTTAGCTTACCACCAACCGTTAATCGATCATTTATTTGACGAGCATATCCTAGTCCAATTTCAGCATAAGAATTGATTTCCAAACTTTCTTTCCCAATCTGGCGATCAAAATTGCTCCAATCAAGACTTTCAAAATCCACTCCATTCATTTCACGCATAAAAGAAAACATGGATTTAGGAATAGAAGCACCCATATCCACCCTTAATCCTACATTAAAAGACCAAAAGTTCTTTCCTTTATACCAACCTGCAGACAATATATCTGTATTTAAATTTATATTTAACTGGTTATCATCTTTCAGTCTTTTCATAAAATCATCACTCGTAAAGTAATCACTTCCTTCACTATTATCTACAATATCTTTAATATCCTGATATCCAAAAGATTTAGAAGATACAGAAACATTAAAAGCTCCAATTACAGGAAGATTAAAATACCCGCGCCCCGGTGATAAAGCCGGATTTAACTGTTGCCGATAATGAACACCTTCCATAAAATAGGAAGTACGTAAAAACTGTGCATTTGCAGAAAGAGTGCAAACCAACATCATAAAAAATACCCCAATGAGTTTAGAAGACCATAATAGTTTGTTCGTTGCCATGATTTTAAACTTTTTAATTCTTATTATTGTTCGCAAAGATATAGCATTTCAATAACAAATAAAAGCACTAGGCAACACTTTTTCAGCCTAAACAGAACAATTCCAGGGTTATCCGTAACAAAATCGTGCTTATTCTGCAAAAAAATGTAGAAAATATGTGTAAAATGAAACAAAGCGACCTTAGAAGTTCAAAGTCAACTGTCCATCTCCCAACAGGTTGAACGTCATGCGATGGTAAGGAGTAGTGCCACGTTCGGCAATGGCGGCACGATGTTTCTTAGTTGGATAACCTTTATTGTGGTCCCAATCATAATACGGAAATTCTTCGTGAAGGCGGTTCATATAATCGTCTCGATATGTTTTGGCTAAAATAGAAGCTGCTGCTATTGAAAGATATTTCCCGTCTCCTTTCACTACTGTAGTATGAGGAACACCGGGATATTTAGTGAAACGATTACCGTCGATCAGTAAATGTTGGGGACGGGTGGACAACTGGTCCACTGCACGATGCATCGCCAGAAAAGAAGCCCGCAGGATATTTATTTCATCAATTTCTTCCGGTGACACAATGCCAACCGCCCAAGCAATCGCTTCTTTCTCTATTACCTCACGTAATGCATAACGTTGCTTTTCCGTCAGTTGTTTGGAATCATTCAACAGTTCATTCTTAAAATCCTTCGGAAGAATAACTGCAGCAGCATATACCGCTCCCGCCAAACACCCACGACCGGCCTCATCACATCCGGCCTCAATCAGATTCTCGTTCAAATAAGGTAATAACATATTTATTGCTTCTATTTTGACACAAAGGTAATTCAAATAAGAAAAAGGAGACTTGTTTTGTCTCCTTTTTCTTATTTCTCTTCTGCTTTTTTAGAATAAACTCCAAGCAACAGTAAGTCCTGCCATCACAATGGCGACCATACTCATAAGCTTTATCAAAATATTCAAGCTCGGACCGGAGGTATCTTTAAACGGATCACCTACTGTATCTCCTACTACGGTTGCTTTATGCACTTCACCGCCTTTTCCACCAAAGTTACCTTCTTCCACATATTTCTTTGCGTTATCCCATGCACCTCCGGCGTTAGCCATAAAGATAGCCAATACGAAACCACTGCTCAAGCCACCAATCAGCAGACCGAGTACGCCGGGAACACCAAAGATAAATCCTGTAAGAATCGGAGCAACAATAGCAATCAAGGAAGGAATAACCATCTCACGCTGCGCACCCTTTGTCGATATTTCAACACAACGTTCGTAATCCGGCTCGGCTTCTCCAGTCAGAATACCCTTTATGTCACGGAACTGGCGGCGCACTTCGTCAACCATGTGTCCTGCCGCACGCCCTACTGCATTCATTGTCAAACCACAAAACAGGAAAGCCATCATTGAACCGAGGAACATGCCCGAAAGTACTTTCGGATTCATCAAGTGTACTTCGTAATAATCCATGAAGTCGATAAAAGTGGCATTTGCTACGCTGATAGAACTTCCATCTGCAAAAGTCAGGTCCACATTACCAAGACGTGTCAGACCGATTCGGATTTCTTCAATATAAGAAGCCAGCAAAGCCAAACCTGTCAGTGCAGCGGAACCTATAGCAAAACCTTTTCCCGTGGCGGCAGTTGTGTTACCCAATGAATCGAGCGCATCAGTACGTTTGCGAACTTCAGCACCCAGGCCGGACATTTCCGCATTACCTCCCGCATTATCCGCAATCGGACCGTAAGCATCCGTTGCCAATGTGATACCTAAGGTAGAAAGCATACCAACAGCTGCAATACCGATGCCATACAGTCCCATACCGACATTGGCTAAATCACCTGCGGAAGCTAACAAATAGGAAGCTATGATACCGACAACCACTGCGATCACAGGAATAGCCGTTGAAAGCATACCCAAACCAATACCGGAAATAATAACGGTAGCAGGTCCAGTCTTACCGCTTTCACTTAGTTTTTGGGTAGGGCGATAGGATTGGGAAGTGTAATATTCCGTAGAACGTCCGATGACAATACCTACCAACAATCCGACTACTACGGCACAAGAAATCAAAATCCAGTTATCAAGCTGCAAGAACCACAGGATTAAGAATGTAGCTGCAACAATAAGCACGGAGCTAAGGTTCGTACCGAAAGCCAACGAACCGAGCAAATCTTTCATAGTTGCATTCTCTTTAGTACGGACAGCAAATATACCTATAATAGAAAGGATAATACCAACAGCTGCAATCAACATCGGAGCAATAACCGCCTTGAATTGCATCACTGTATCTGCCGAATGGATAAAAGCAGCAGCACCCAGTGCAGCTGTTGCCAGAATCGAGCCACAGTAAGATTCATATAAGTCGGCTCCCATACCGGCTACGTCACCGACATTGTCACCGACATTATCGGCAATGGTGGCAGGATTACGAGGGTCATCTTCCGGAATTCCGGCTTCTACTTTACCTACCAAGTCGGCTCCAACATCGGCTGCCTTCGTATAGATACCACCACCTACACGGGCAAAGAGTGCTTGCGTAGAAGCACCCATACCGAAAGTCAGCATGGTAGTAGTAATTACACAGAGTTTATGAGTAGGTGTCAGCGCATCAGCAGGAATCACTGCATTCAACAACAGATACCAGAAAGATATATCGAGCAATCCCAGACCAACTACAACTAATCCCATCACCGCGCCGCTTCGGAAAGCAATCCTCAACCCTGCATTCAGAGAAGTGCGGGCAGCATTAGCGGTACGAGCCGATGCATAAGTCGCCGTCTTCATCCCTAGAAATCCGGAAAGTCCGGAGAAAAATCCGCCTGTAAGAAAAGCAATGGGAACCCATGCATTCTGTACATGAAAGCCATAGGCCATAATTGAAAACAGAATAACCAACCCCAAGAATACCCAGCCTACTATTTTGTATTGCTGTTTCAGATAAGACATAGCTCCTTTGCGCACAGCAGCAGCTATCTTTATCATTTGGGGTGTACCTTCGCTCTCTTTCATCATTTGCTTATGAAAGTAACAAGCAAAGCAGAGGGCTAACACGGAAGCGACTGGAACCAGCCAGAAAAGAATGTTGTCCATAGGATCAATTTTTAAAGGGTTTACGAAGGCTAAAAGTATGGAAATCAAACGAAATAAGCAAGTAAAAAAAGAAAGAATTTATAAAGCTGAATCATTCTATCTTTTATACATCTCTTTAAACAAATGAACATGCTGTGGTTATTTACTTTATCCCTTATTTCTGCACTGGTTATGAACATTTCTATTTCACCACAGAGGACACCGAGTATACAGAGGAAAGAAATAATCTGTGGTGAAATGATTCATTTCTATGCCATTATAATTATCTTTGCGGCATTCTATGCCCACAAACTAACTAATACCTAATTAATTATTAAAAAACCATGAAGAAACTTTTCGTATTACTTATGGCATTGTTTACCCTGGCGCAAGTGGACGCCCAAGAAAAGAACGTTATCCGCATCGCAACGGACAACACTGACTTAATTCTCCAAGTAGCTCCTAACGGACGACTCTATCAGGCTTATCTGGGCGATAAGTTACTGAACGAGAAAGACATCAACAACTTTTCTCCTTACGTAAAAGGAGGAAGTGACGGTAGCGTATCCACCCGCGGATGGGAAGTATATCCGGGCTCCGGCGCCGAAGATTATTTTGAACCGGCTGTAGCCATCACGCACAATGACGGGAACCCGAGTACGATTCTCCGCTATATATCATCCGAGCAGAAGGCAGTGGCGGGCGGAACGGAAACGATCATTCAACTAAAAGACGATCAATACCCGGTGGAAGTCACACTGCATTACATCGCTTATCCGAAAGAAAACGTCATCAAGACGTGGAGTGAAATCAAACATGCAGAAAAAAAGCCTGTGACCTTATGGCGTTATGCTTCCACAATGCTTTATTTCTCCGGAAACGAATATTACCTGACAGAATTCAGCAGCGATTGGGCAAAAGAAGCACAAATGAGCACACAACCTCTGTTGTTTGGCAAAAAGGTGATCGACACCAAACTGGGAAGCCGTGCTGCCATGCACACCCACCCGTTCTTCGAGCTTGGTTTTGAACAACCGGCACAGGAAGCACAGGGACGTGCCATGCTAGGTACTATCGGATGGACAGGAAACTTCCAGTTCACTTTCGAAGTGGACAACGTAGGTAACCTCCGTGTAATCCCCGCCATCAATCCTTATGCATCTGATTATGAACTGAAGCCGAATGAAGTGTTTACAACTCCTGAATTCATCTTTACTTTCAGCAACAACGGCACGGGCGAAGCCAGCCGCAACCTTCACGCATGGGCACGCAACTACCAGCTGAAAGACGGACAAGGCGACCGCATGACTTTATTAAACAACTGGGAAAATACTTACTTCAAATTCAATGAGGAACTGCTTGCCGAATTGATGAAAGAAGCTAAACATCTTGGTGTAGATATGTTCTTGTTGGATGACGGCTGGTTTGGCAACAAGCACCCACGCAACAGTGACAATGCCGGACTGGGTGACTGGGAAGTGATGAGATCCAAACTGCCGGGCGGTATTCCTGCCCTTGTACAGTCTGCCAAAAAAGCCGGAGTGAAATTTGGTATCTGGATTGAACCCGAAATGGTCAACCCTAAAAGTGAGTTGTTCGAAAAGCATCCCGACTGGGCTATCCAGCTGCCTAACCGCGAAACATACTATTACCGTAACCAGCTGGTACTCGATCTTAGCAATCCGAAAGTACAGGACTTTGTATATGGCGTAGTGGATAAGATCCTGACAGAGAATCCGGAAGTGGCTTTCTTTAAATGGGACTGTAACTCTCCAATTACGAATGTTTATTCTCCATATTTAAAAAATAAGCAGGGACAACTTTATATCGACCATGTACGTGGTATATACAATGTATTGAAACGCGTCAAAGACAAATATCCGAACGTGCCAATGATGCTCTGCTCCGGCGGTGGCGCCCGTTGCGACTACGAAGCTCTGAAATATTACACAGAATTTTGGTGCAGCGACAACACAGACCCGATAGAACGTCTGTTTATCCAGTGGGGATTCTCACAAATCTTCCCGGCAAAGGCCATGTGTGCACACGTAACCAGCTGGAACAAGAAGACAAGCGTGAAGTTCCGTACGGATGTGGCAAGTATGTGCAAACTGGGCTTTGACCTCGGACTGAAGGAACTGAATGCAGATGAACAGACTTATTGCCAGAATGCGGTTGCCAACTGGACGCGTCTGAAAAAAGTGATTCTGGACGGCGATCAATACAGACTGGTTTCTCCCTACGATGGCAATCACATGTCTCTCATGTATACCTCACCGGATAAGAACAAAGCTGTACTTTATACCTATGATATCCACCCACGTTTCGGTGAGAAACTGCTCCCGGTAAAACTTCAGGGACTGGATGCGAAGAAAATGTATAAGGTGAAAGAAATCAACCTGATGCCGAATTCCAAATCGAATCTGGCTGCCAATGAGAAAACTTATTCAGGAGATTATCTGATGAAAGTGGGAATCAATGCTTTCACAACAAATCAGGCTTTCAGCCGCGTAATTGAGCTGACTGCCGAGTAAAAGGAATGAAGTAATCGAAAAAAAGGGGATTCACTGTTATCAGCGTTTCCCCTTTCTTTTTACATACAATAATATTCAATTCATCTTCAATCGTAACAGCTGTTTCAATGGTTACAACTATATTTTATTAGACGCAGAAGCCCCCTAAAAAAGTTGCAGCTACACCGTAACTTTTTACGATATAGCTGCATTAATGTTAAAGAGAGAGAATTTATATAATATAAGCATGGTCTCACGACCCTCCTGATATTCAATGAACATTTTGTTTCTTTACCTATTAGACGCACGAAAGCTCAAATCACTGCACTCGAGGCCCTCTTTTTTTAGTTAAAGAATAAAAAAAGCCGCTACTCCACAGGAATAGCAGCTCATATCTTTAAAACATCTTGCTGACACGGTCAATTCCTGCCACCAAAGTGTCTATTTCCGATTTGGTATTGTACATGGCAAACGAAGCACGTACAGTTCCTTCTATGCCAAGACGTTGCATGAGAGGTTGTGCACAATGATGCCCCGTTCTCACGGCAATACCTAGACGATCTAGCAACGTGCCGAGGTCGAAATGATGGATATCTCCCACCAGGAAGGAAATGACCGCTCCCCGTTCGGCTGCTTCACCGAATATACGTATATGGGGGATTTCTTTCAGACGTTGCAAAGCGTAAGTTGTCAGTTCATGCTCATGGGCGGCTATCTGTTCAATGTCATGTCCGTTCACATAATCAAGGGCTTTTGCCAGTCCGGTAGTTCCGATATAGTCGGGCGTACCGGCTTCAAACTTGAAAGGAAGTTCATTAAAAGTGGTCTTCTCGAAAGAAACATGCTGAATCATCTCTCCTCCTCCCTGATAAGGTGGAAGGCGATCTAACCATTCTTCTTTTCCGTAAAGCACTCCGACACCTGTCGGGCCATATATCTTATGGGCGGAGAATACCAGAAAATCGGCATCCAACTCCTGCACATCTACTTTCATGTGAGGAATAGACTGTGCAGCATCTATCAGGCAAGGCACACCATGCGCATGAGCTGTTGCGATCATCTCCTTCACCGGATTCACTGTACCCAGTACATTCGATACATGAACTACGCTGACTATTTTCGTACGTTCGGAAAATAGTTTTTCATATTCATCCAGCAGAAGTTCACCTTTATCGTTCATTGGGATGACTTTTATGGCAATTCCTTTGCGGGCAGCCAACAGTTGCCAGGGAACGATGTTACTATGATGGAAATAAACCAAAGGTTTACCGTAAACCGTACGGCTCAATATCGGAAAATCCTCACGTATCTTTTGAATATCCACGTTTCTTATTTTTTAGTGGTTACTTACAAATGGCACAACCTTGACATCTATTCAGCTCGCCACGAAACCGTTTCTCTACCAATAGATGCAAACGATCTTTCAGCGCTTCCAGACGGATGGTATCAATCACTTCATTGACAAATGCGAACATCAACAGTAAACGGGCTTCTTTTTCTGCAATACCGCGCGAACGCATGTAGAATAATGCACCTTCATCCAACTGACCTACTGTTGCTCCATGCGAACATTTCACATCATCCGCATAAATCTCCAATTGAGGTTGTGTATACATTCTTGCATCACGCGTAGCACAAAGATTCCGGTTAGTCTGTTGGGAATTCGTATGTTGTGCATCGGGACGCACGAGTACCAACCCGGCAAACGCACCTACCGACTGATCGTCGAGTACATACTTGAACAGCTCATTGCTGGTACAGTTCGGTACGGCATGGTCAATACTTGTATGATTGTCTATATGCTGGTTCTTATCGGCAATTGCCATACCACAGAGGTTTATTTCAGCTCCTTCTCCTGCCAACAACACTTCAGTCGTGTTGCGGGTAGTACCATTATGCAAAGTCATTCCGTTGAGCAATACATTGCTGTTGGCCTCTTGCTTTACATACAAATTACTGATACGAACTGTGCTTGTATGTGTTTCTTCCAGTTCATACATATCGAATACCGCATTCTCACCGGCAAATACTTCAATAACTTGTGTCGCCAGGAAGTTCACATTATCCATTGCATGGTCACAAATCAGCAAACGGGCTTGCGCGCCATCCTCCAGGATAATCAGTACGCGACGGTTCACCATAAAGTTAACATCTGCACGCAGGATATTTACCAACTGGATTGTTTTTTCCACCACCACATTCTTCGGCACATAAAAGACAACGCCATCTTGTGCAAAAGCGGTATTAAAAGCAGTCACACCATCTTTGGAGGTATCTGCCAGTTGACCGTAATATTTCTTCACCAATTCCGGGTGTTGCTCGGCCACTTCTTTCAGACTACCGAAAATCACACCTTCCGGCAGATTTCCTGTGGGAAGCGCTCTATTATAAAATGTGTCATTTACCACAAAATACAAGGAGGTACTCATATTCGGCACATCACACTTAAACACTTCATACGGATTGACCGGAATAGCCAAACGATTCAAGTTCAAACCGAAATCCGGTTCAAAGTACTTGCTCACATCCGTATATTTGTACTTCTCCATCTTACGGGTCGGAAATCCGAGTCGCTCAAAATCGGCAAATGCTGACGCACGAGGCGCATTCAGCACTTCGGCACTATGCTTACAGATCATCGCTTCCGTCTGTGAGAAAAGTTCTATATATTGTTGTTCAACCATCATCGTTTTATATTTGTCATTCTCCTACTTCTTTCTTGATCCAATCGTATCCTTTTTCTTCCAGTTCCAGAGCAAGTTCCGGTCCGGCAGTTTTTACGATACGACCTTTATAAAGGACATGCACAATATCAGGCTTGATATAATCGAGCAAACGTTGGTAGTGGGTAATAACGATTGTACTTGTTTCAGGAGTTTTCAACTTGTTCACCCCTTCCGCAACAATACGGAGCGCATCAATATCCAAACCGGAGTCTGTCTCGTCGAGGATGCTCAAACGCGGTTCTAGCATAGCCATCTGGAAAATCTCGTTCCGTTTCTTCTCACCACCGGAAAAGCCTTCATTCACCGAACGGTTAGCCAGTTTATTATCCAACTCTACCACCGCACGTTTCTCACGCATTAGTTTCAGAAACTCACTGGCTGTCAGTGCAGGCAGACCTTTATATTTACGTTGCTCATTCACAGCAGCACGCATAAAGTTCACCATGCTCACACCCGGGATTTCCACCGGATACTGGAAACTAAGGAAGATTCCTTCATGGCTACGATCTTCGGGGCTCAACTCCAACAGATCCTTTCCATAAAAAGTGACCGAACCTTTTGTTACCTCAAAAGCCGGATTACCCACCAATACGGAGGAAAGCGTACTTTTACCGGAACCATTCGGTCCCATAATAGCGTGCACCTCACCGGGATTCACCGTCAGGTTAATACCTTTCAATATCTCTTTGCCATTAATGCTGGCATGCAGGTCTTTTATTTCTAACATGATTATATTTACGATTTTACGATTTACTATTAAAAAGTCAACATCACCCCACGCTTCCTTCCAATGAGATGGTAAGCAGCTTCTGTGCTTCTACCGCAAACTCCATCGGAAGTTTATTCAACACTTCCTTTGCATATCCGTTCACAATAAGTCCGATAGCATCTTCTGTCGGAATACCGCGCTGGTTGCAATAAAATATCTGGTCTTCACTAATCTTGCTTGTCGTAGCTTCATGTTCTACCACTGCCGTCTCATTGTGAATATCCATATACGGGAAGGTATGTGCACCACACTTATCTCCCAGCAACAGAGAGTCACACTGGCTATAATTACGGGCATTATCCGCTTTCTCGGCCACGCGTACCAACCCACGATAGGAGTTCTCACTATGTCCGGCAGAAATGCCTTTACTTACAATCGTACTACGAGTGTTCTTACCCAGATGAATCATCTTCGTTCCGGTATCTGCCTGCTGATAGTTGTTCGTTACAGCTACGGAATAGAATTCAGCGGTCGAGTTATCGCCCGTCAGGATACAGGAAGGATATTTCCAGGTGATTGCCGAACCGGTTTCCACTTGTGTCCAGGATAATTTACTGTCCACTCCTTTACAGTTACCGCGTTTAGTCACAAAGTTGTATACACCGCCCTTGCCTTCTGCATCTCCCGGATACCAGTTCTGAACGGTACTGTATTTTACCTCTGCACGGTCATGCACAATGATCTCAACGATAGCGGCATGCAGCTGATTTTCATCCCGCATCGGAGCCGTACATCCTTCCAGATAAGAAACATACGAATCATCATCCGCTACAATCAGCGTACGCTCAAACTGTCCCGTGTTACGGGCATTGATACGGAAATAAGTGGAAAGCTCCATCGGGCAACGTACTCCTTTCGGAATATACACGAAAGAGCCGTCAGAGAACACTGCGGAATTCAACGCTGCAAAGAAATTGTCCCGATAACCTACTACCGAGCCCATATATTTCTTCACCAAATCCGGATGCTCCCGCACGGCTTCACTGAACGAGCAGAATATAATTCCTTTCTCCATCAGCGTTTCCTTGAAGGTAGTCTTTACGGAAACAGAGTCCATAACGGCATCCACTGCCATTCCACTAAGAGCCATTTGCTCTTCCAAAGGAATTCCCAGTTTATTAAACGTCTTTATCAGTTCAGGATCGACTTCCTCCATGCTCTTCGGTCCTTCTTTCTTCTTTGTCGGATCGGCATAATAAGAAATCGCCTGATAATCAATTTCAGGGATACGGAGATGTGCCCAGGTAGGCATTTCCAGCGTCAGCCAATGGCGATACGCTTTCAGTCGAAACTCCAGCAACCACTCCGGTTCGTCCTTTTTCGATGAAATCAGACGAATGACATCTTCATTAAGTCCACGCTCAATGATGTCCGTATGCACCTCTGTGGTGAAACCGTATTTATATTTCTCCTCCGCAAATTTCCGGTCGGATAATATAACAAAGATTCTTCCTTTTTTGTTGCACTAATTAACTTATTATCGCTGTCCACAAACTCTATCGCACCAATCACTACACTCGTTAACAACAGAAACTTAAGTGCTCCCAGCCCACTTCCTAACCAGCGATTCAACCAGTTCAACGAAATAGCCTGCATTGCTTTTGTCAATAGCGAGGCAATCAATACAAAGATCAATGGTACGGCAATCCAGATCATGATAAAAGCCAACACTTGCGCAACTGTCATTGAATCCGTCACTGTCGGGCAAAGCTTTTCCGCCAAAGAAGCATACAGAGCTTTCGCTGCCAACAGACCGACTATTAACCCCAAAATAGAAGCCAACTGACGAATGAAGCCTTTTACAAAACCTACAATCGCTCCGGCGCCTATTACAATAAGGATAATTATATCAATCGTTGCCACGTTTATTATGTTATCCTTCATGTCGTTGCAGTTCACCAGACTGATACCACACTCGAAGTTTGTACCTACTTCCTTCACATCGTCCTTGAAGCGTTTCAATGCGTTGATGTTTCCGGTAAAGATTACGATACCATCGCGGATCAAACGAGCCTTGTCGCTGCGTTTCACCTTTCCGGTCTTCACCATTGCTCCGGCTACAAGACCGACTTTCGTAATATTGAATACTTCGCGGATTTCGATGGTTGCAGTAATCTGTTCCTTTACTTCCGGAGCCAACATACCTTCCATAGCAGCCTTTACCTCTTCGATTGCATCGTAGATGACAGAATACTTACGGATGTCAACACCCTCTTGGTCGGCCATCTTACCGGCAGCACCCGAAGGACGTACCTGGAATCCGACAATAATCGCATCCGAAGCAGCAGCCAGAGAAACATCAGATTCAGAAATTGCTCCCACACCCTTATGGATAACATTTACCTGAATTTGTTCCGTAGACAACTTAATCAACGAATCGCTCAACGCTTCCACAGAACCATCCACGTCACCCTTAACGATGATGTTCAATTCCTGGAAGTTACCCAAAGCAATACGACGACCCAATTCATCCAATGTAAGGATCTTCTGCGTACGCAAACCTTGTTCACGAGCCAGCTGCTCACGTTTATTAGTGATCTCACGAGCTTCCTGATCGCTTTCGACTACATGGAATGTGTCACCTGCGGCAGGAGCACCATTCAATCCCAGAATCAATGCCGGTTCGGAAGGTCCTGCTTCCTTGACGCGTTGGTTACGTTCGTTGAACATAGCCTTCACACGTCCGTAGCTGGTTCCCGCCAATACGATGTCTCCTACTTTCAAAGTACCGTTAGATACCAATACAGTAGCTACATATCCGCGTCCCTTATCCAGTGAAGATTCGATGATGGAACCCGTAGCATTACGGTTCGGATTTGCCTTCAGGTCGAGCATTTCCGCTTCGAGCAATACTTTTTCCAGCAAGTCTTCCACACCCATACCTTTCTTGGCAGAGATATCTTGTGACTGATATTTACCACCCCATTCTTCAACAAGGTAATTCATTGCAGCCAGTTCTTCTTTAATCTTATCCGGATTTGCAGTCGGTTTATCTACCTTATTGATTGCAAATACAATAGGTACACCGGCAGCCATCGCGTGATTGATCGCTTCTTTCGTCTGTGGCATCACGTTATCATCGGCAGCCACAATAATGATAGCAATATCCGTTACTTTGGCACCACGTGCACGCATAGCGGTAAACGCTTCGTGACCCGGAGTATCGAGGAATGTAATACGACGACCGTCTTCCAATTGCACGTTATAAGCACCGATATGCTGGGTAATACCTCCGGCCTCACCGGCAATTACATTCGCCTTACGGATATAGTCAAGCAAAGAAGTCTTACCGTGGTCAACGTGTCCCATCACCGTTACAATCGGAGCGCGCGGTTGCAAATCTTCCGGAGCATCTTCTTCTTCAACGATAGCTTGTGCCACTTCCGCACTTACATATTCAGTCTTGAATCCGAATTCTTCAGCCACCAGATTGATGGTTTCAGCATCCAAACGCTGGTTGATGGAAACCATGATACCAATACTCATACAAGTAGCGATAACCTGGTTAACAGAAACATCCATCATCGTTGCCAATTCGTTAGCCGTAACGAACTCGGTCAACTTCAATACCTTGCTGTCTGCCATTTCCTGATCTTCCAGTTCCTGCATACGGTTGGAAGCCATTTCAC
>PPYE01170998.1_pt1 | contig 15565 bp, 16 predicted proteins | sample 1559881 | NCBI WGS metagenome assembly PPYE01 (sample SAMN08240022, study PRJNA423297) | Human gut metagenome, whole genome shotgun sequencing project. | reverse complement strand
ACGTTATGAGGAGATAACTGGCGTGATCTCGTTGGACCTTCGGACCGGCAGCGGCCTATCCCACACGCTTTCCCTGCCTGCCTCCCCGGAATCTCTGCAATGGGCAAAAGAGAATCTGGGTATCACAGATTTCGCAGAGGCGGAAATTATTTCCGCCCACTATGAATTCCCGTATCTATCGGTGCTGGTTCCCTCCAATCTGATTACCGTCGAGTCTGCAAATGAACTGGCATCCTGTCTGGTGAAGATGCGGCAGGAAGACTATGAAGTGGAAAAGTACCTTGCCATTTTGGAGGCTGAACAGCCGGAAACGTTTCAGGGTGCTCTCAAATTGGCTTTTGAGCGGGACAATTACGAGCGAGTCCCAATGAACATGGAGGCATACGGGAAGGCATCCTTACGGCGGATTGGGGCAGATCAGGCGGTGTTAAAGGCCATAGACAGGTTTATGGATTTTGAGGGATACGGTGAGGAGGCTATGGAGCGGGACGGCGTCATGAGAACTCGTTTCGCTGCAATCCGCCACGTGCCAAAGGCCATAGATCATCACCCCCAGGAGCGGGCAATAAAGTTTGGAGGGTTTACCAGATAAATTGAAGTAGCCAAAACTCGTAAAAAGACTAGCTATTCCCGTGTCTTAATGGTATGTTGTGAACTTACCAAGAAACGAAAAGGAGATGAAAGGTATGAAACAGAAGCCTGCCCAACAGAACATATTGAATATTCAGCTAAGGCCCGCTTCCGTTGAGGAGGCGGGCCTTTTCTATTCCCAGATGGAAGAAGGTGAAGATCGTTCCCTTGGCACCGTTGGCCATCTGAGAATGGACTTCGGCCGTGAAGGCCAGGAGTTCTGGAGCAGCTGGTGGAAGCACAATGGGGATCACTTCAACACCCCGGAGTTTCGGGAGGAACTCCAGCAGGTCGTGGACGAACTGCGCCGCAGCGGTCCCCTGAAGGATCTGAAGGCCATGCGGTCCTATTGCGACAGCCACGGCGGTGCCATCGAGGATAAGGGCGCCACCTGCGGCTACATTGCAGAAACGGAGCACTACCGCTACTGTCTGCGCTGCACCCCGCTGCCGGGCCATTATCAGGGCTATCTGTACTGCTATGACCTGCGCCAGCAGCGAATGACGCAAAAGGAGGCGCCGGTGGGCCGGGTGACCTACGCCGGCGGCGAGGAACAGACCTTTACGGATGCGCAGAAATACCTGGACACCATTCGGGAGGAACTTCCGTATCAGGCCACCACCGGCTTCCGCTATGAGACGCTGACGGACGATCCTGCGGTACGGAAAGCGGTTGACGATTTTCTTCTGGACTTCGCTGGAGAGGAAAACCCCCGGCGAGCCTGCAATTACGGTTTGACGGAGGCGGGAAAACAGGCGCTCCGGGAAGCCGCCGATCCCGACCGCCCCCACACCTACGCCTGGTTCGTGATGACGGACTGCAATACGCCGGATGAGCAGATCCTCCGGGACCTGACACTGGAGGAGGCGGTTCATATCTACCGGGACAGCACTCGGCCGGAAAAGCGGCTTGGTGTTACCAAGGACGGGATCGCCACGGTGGACTTCCTGCGGGAAGCGGATGGCGAGCAGGTCTTCTTCCAGGATCACAGACAGATGGACAGCTTCCGCAATGACCCGGCGATCTTTGAGGCGGTGCAGCTGATCCATCGTGAGCTGGAGTGGAGCGCCCCCTCGCGAGGCATGGTGTTGAGGGGGATCTAAATGGGCACAAGGAGCTACATAGCAAAACAGATTGGAGATAACCAGTTTCTGACAATCTACTGCCAATTAAACGGGTACCCGGAACATAATGGCGACCTGCTGGTAAATCATTACAACACACCGGAGAAGGTAGACGAACTACTTGCACTTGGCGATTTATATTACCTCAGAGAGTTTGTCGCCCCTGATCCTGATTTTCCCCATTGTGTAGATGATGCACAACCTGGTGTAACCATTGCCTATCATAGAGATGAAGGCTGCAGAGATTGTGAGGCCAAAGTGATGACCTTGGAGGAACTTTATGGGTCCACCGAGGAATGGGTTGAATATGCCTATATCTTCAGCCAACAAGGGAAGTGGTTCTTCTTCCGTCCCGGCCAGGCTGCCTTTGGTATACATGATATGCAGGAGTATATGGAGAACGATATGAAGAAAAGCGAAATCTTTTACAAAGCAATCACAAGCGGCAAAGGCTTACCTACGGAAGAGTATAAAAAGCTGGAAATATCACAGGAGTGGCTGCGGTTTCTACGGGAGCAGTATCCTGCCGGCTACCGAGTTCGGCTCAGTGAGATGCGGGGCAATCCGGAACCGATTTCACCGGGTAGTATGGGGACACTGGACCACATTGACGATGCCGGCCAGTTTCATATCAATTGGGACGACGGCAGGACACTGGCTCTGGAGATTGGCGTGGATCGCTTCCAGGTCCTGCTGCCAGAGGCGCGGACGGTCAAATTCTATATGCCGCTGACAGCGGAATTCTTCGGATACGATGATTGGGGCGACCGTGAGGAGTACGGGTCTGACCTGAACGGCAGAGATCTGCGGGGATACGAGGCCGAGATTCGAACAGCCTTAGTGGACAATCGAATGCCGGAGGAATCAGATCGCGGGTTGATGCACTGGTATGACAAGCAGGACGGTGTTAACGATAAGGTCCGCTCTGCAATCTTCGATGTGGAATATCGGGACGGCCAGCTCTGGGGTGTTGCGGATTGCAAAGTGATTGGAAGATTGACACCAGAGGAGAAAGAGACTCTGGCGGATTACATCGCAGGACAGGCCTCTGACGGCTGGGGAGAGGGCTTTGAGCAAAGAGAAATCGAGGTCGACGGCATCCTGAATGTACATCTCTGGAACAGCCAGAATTGGACCATCCAGACAGAGGAGGAGAAATTCTCTCAAGACTTTCATACTCGGTTGCCTGACCTGTGCTGGTCCGTCAGGCCCGGAGAGGGAGCTCTCATCTATATCAAAAAGGGCGAGTTCGGATACAGCCGGAGCGACAGCTCAACAAGAGATAAGGCTCAAAATCGCTACCTGGCGGACTACAACAACCACCGCCGTGGTATTACCCGAGCACAGGAACAGGCAATGCTGGCCGGCTGTATGCACGGCTGGGATATCCCTATGGCCGATCCTGTGGTTCAGGAGCGAATCTTGGGTGCAAAAAACAACCTTGAAATGAAGGGACCGTAAGCCCCTTAAAAAGCTAAAAGGAGGAGATCTGAATTGAGTGAGAAAACATTTGGCGTGTATTTGGCAAAGGAGGACCCGGAGAGCGACGCCTATGCCAAGCTGGACCTTCCTGCCCAGCCCTGGGAGCTGCTGGATGCTTTGGACAAGCTGCACTTGCAGGAGGGCGACCGCCTCTACCTGGAGATCGATGACTACTATGACTTCGAGGAGCTGGCGACAGTCTTGCGTGACCAGGAGGACAGCCTTGCGGAGCTGAATGATCTGGCAGAGCGGCTCACCCGGCTGAATGCCGTGCAATGCACGGCCCTTCAGGGGCTGATCCGGATGGAGACGGCCAAAGGAGGAGGCGAAATCAGCGTCACCCAGCTCCGGAACCTGACTGAGAGCGTGGACTGCTGCCATGTTGTGCCGGAGACCTTCGATGACAGTCAGTTGGGCAGGTTTTATGCTGAAAACGGTTTCGTGCCTGAGGTGGAAGGAATCTCGGACACAGTGTTCGAACTGCTGGACTTTGCTGCCATCGGCCTACGGGCACGAAAGGAGGAGGGGGGCGTCTTTACACCGGGAGGATATGTCCTCCAGAACAGCGATCTCAAGCAGGCACCTTCGGTACCCAGAGAGATCGCGGAGCCGGACTACATGGTCCTGCTGGAAGTGGCCAGACGGCAAGGCGATGGCCCTGCACAGGACAGCGCCGGTCCGATTCTGGTCAAGCTACCGGCGGCACCGGAGGAACTGGAGGCAGTGGCGGAGCGCCTGAATGTCGCTTCCTCACAGGAGCTGTGGTGGCGCTGCATCGACTGTGTGATCCCAGAGATGCGGGATGCAGTTTCCTCGGTCAGTGAGATACGAGAGGTCAACCGCTTCGCGCAGACGGTAGGTGCCATGCCCCAGGGGCAGCGGAAAATGTACAAGGCTGTGCTGGAGGGCCTGCGGTGCAACAATCTGCCAGCTGCTATCGCACAGGCGGATACGTTGAATGCGTATACGCTCAACGAAGAAATATATTCTCCCTCTGAATTTGCGAAGGAGAAGATCCGGTCCATCATGGATGAGGCCATGGTGGATCAGGTCCTGACAAACCTCAATCTGTATCGTTACGGAGAAACTCTGATGGAATCGGAACACTGTATCCAGACCGGTTATGGCCTGCTCCAGCGCCGGGACGGACAGGAACTCCACATCCAGAATAAACAGATCGGAATGATGGAAATGAGGCGATAAATGATGGAGCAAAAGCAAGAGGCCCTCCTGGGCCTTCCCCTGACCAACGCGGAGAGGGAGTGGCTGACAGACCGACTGGAGACTCTTTCTGTAAAGGAGAGCTATCAGTTGTCTGCGGCGATCATGCGGTCGGGGAGACTGCAGGAGCTGGTGGGAAAAAACAGAGATGAACTGCAAGCTACCGTACTGCAGATGAAGCCGGATGTGGCGGTGGAGGCAATCAACTGCCTGATGACACTGCACGATTACGAGGTCTGCCACCCGGCTGGCAGCTATGAAGCACTGGGGCGCTTCTTCCTGCAATATGAAAGCGGCGCCCCCAGGGAGGCCCTGCCCTTCGTAGATCTGGACCAACTGGGCAGGCGCTATGAGGATCTCCATCCGGGACTCTTCATCGGCGGCAGTTACGTAATCTATCCCGCCAAGGAACCGGAGAAGCCCTATACCGGCCACAACCTGGCGGATCTGGACGATTCGGACTGGAGCGTCCGGCTGAAGATAGCCTCCCCTGAAAAGCCGGAAGGCGTCTGGGTTCGACTCCCGGACTACTCCATGGTGAATGACGACAAAGCGGATGAAGTAGAACTGGCCCTTCTGGAACTGAGCGTCGATACCATTCAGGAGTGTACGCTGCTGGATGCCCGCTGCATCCTCCCGGAAGTGGAGAATCTGGTGAGTGAATACCATGAACTGGCGGATCTCATCTACGATGGGAATGACCTGGGCTTCCTGCTGGATGAGCAGTGCCAGGGGATGCCGCACTTCAACGAGAAGTTCCATGCGGCGCTGGCCTATGAAAAATGCACCCGACTGGTTGCGGCACTGGACATCGCGCAGAACCTCCGATGCTATGACTTCGTGCCGAAGGAGGAGGTAGAGTCCTTCACCGAAAAGTATCTGGAATCCAGGGGGATCGAAGCGGGACACATGAGCCTGCTCTCCGAATGTATGGACCGGGAGAGCTACGGAAGATACCTGCTGGCCCAGCAGGGCTATCAGCAGCATGCGGCCAGCGGCAGCTTCATCCGGCGGAATCAGCTGGACTTCTGCTATAAGCGCAGCCAGCCGCCGACACAGCAAGCGCATTTCGAGATGAAACTCTAATCACAAAACAGAGGAGGAACCATAATGCCTACATTCCAGATTACGGATTGCTTTGGAGAACAGGTCACCTTGCAGCCCCGGTTGGGACTGTATTCCGTCACGGATTTTACGGGACAGGAAATGCCGGGACTGGCCATCATCCTGGACCGGCTGGGCAGTACGCCTGAGGAGACGGAGCAGTATGCCGTGCTGACGACCTCCTTCGGAGAGTTCATCGGCGCCAAAGACTGCGCGTACATTGACACCAATAACTGCTATTTTGCCCCGCAGCTTCTGGAGCAGGGCTTTGCTGAGAATACTGGGCTGACAAAAAGCAGTGGATTTTGCCAATACCCACTGTGGCACTTCAAGGAGGATTTCCTCCGAGAGATTGGCGGCGAAGTCTATGAGCAGTATGCCAACTGTTTTCAATCCTATATGCATACGGGTCCGTTTGGGGGGCCTGAACCTGCGGAAGAACCGACGAGTCAGATGGGAGGGATGAAGATGAAGTAATCGAAAGGGAATCGCCAAAACAGTAAATTCAAGATCAGGGGCCGTTTTCCCGAGTGGGGCAGCGGCACCCTCTTTTTTTGCATCCTTTTTCGGGAAGACAAGCCTCGGAAAGGAGAAACATATGATGGAAGAACTGCTGCTGAATTATTTGAAAGTGGCCTGCAGAGGGAGGGAATTTTGTGCGAGCAGCACAGAACTGGGGCGGGCCATTGGTGTTGGAAGAAAGGCGATACAAAAACTTGTGAGTCGGCTGCGGCGAAAGAAAAAGCCAATTTGCAGCACCAACAGCGGCTACTTCTATGCGAAGACAGCCCAGGATATTATCAGAACCATCGAAATGCTCCAGAGAATGATAGACGGGCTGCAGGCGGACATTCAAGGCTTGAAAGCATGTCTCGCTGAATGCTACATCACGGATGGTGAGCACGATGGCTAAGCCCCCTTTTCCGTGGGTTGGAAGTAAAAGGAAATTGCTGCAATTCATCTTCCAACTGCTTCCCTCAGACATACAAAATTATATTGAACCATTTGGCGGAAGCGGTGCGGTCATTCTGGAAATGCGTGCCAGTTCAAAGAGGAGAGATGTTTACAACGACCTCAACCGTAACCTGACGAACTTTTTTGTGTGCCTGCGGGATAAAACCAATGCCCTTCTGCGGGAACTCAAGTTTCTCCCAATCCAGTCCAGATGGCTGTTCGAAGTGTACAAGCTCTTCCTGGCACATGAAGAAATCCACTGGAAGGTCTATGAAAAGAACATCCGGGAGGAAATTCAAATACTGGAAGACCGGACATGCTTTACAGAAGAACAGGCGGAGGAGCTGCGCCCGATTTACGATCAGAAGCTGGAAAACTTCGATGTGGAACGTGCAGCGATGTTTTATAAATGCATTCGTGGCAGCTACAGCGCAACCGTCTCCTCTTTTGGATCAAAAGCACTGCGGCTCTTCAATTTCCTGTATCTTCTCAAACCGGCGGCAAAGCGCCTGGAAGATGTCGTGATCGAGAATAAGAATGCCATTACTCTGATCAAGGACGAGAAGCGACCTGGAACATTCTTTTATTGTGACCCACCGTATTTTGAAGCTGAGAACCTGTATGAGGTCAAAATGAACAAGCGTTTCCATGTTCGGCTCTGGATGGCATTGAGCAGTAGCGATGGACGATTTCTGCTCTCTTACAACGATTGTCCGTTCATCCGCCAGCTCTACAAAAACTATTATATTCTGGCTGTGACCCGGAACAATCCGCTTAAACATCAGGCCGATGCCACCTATGAAGAACTGTTTATCACAAATTATGATCCAGCGCCATATCTCAATGTCCAATTGAGTTGTTTTGAGCGAATAACCAGATCGAAGGGTGAATTGGTCCTGATCCATACTCCGGTAAACCAAAAAGCGGCATAGGCAGAAAAAACAGCCGTCAACGCTTCCAAACATTTCATTTTATAGGAGGAATACCACTATGACAAATACTCTTCTTTTTCGTGACCCCGGCAAAAATAAACAGGTGATTCCCGGCGCGGTAATGGGAATGGCCGGTCTGGAACAAGCGGAATGTCTGCGCATTCATGCCGAAGGGGGCCACATTCTGATCAGTGATTCTGATCTTACCCCCAGAGAAAAAGTGAATCTCATCACACAGCTGTATAAAGATATTGCGGCTTTGTGCAAGCAACTGGTAGATGCCAGCAACAAGATCAGCGGGGAGTTCCTTTTGAAGAATGATCCGTTGAGCGAGGTGGACGAGGACATCGTGGCGGACTTGATTTGCATGGGTGCAGATGAAGATCGCCTGCGTGTCCTGCTAATGGATGAGATGGAAACGCAGGATGAAGAATGAAACATATCTCTACAGAGGGAGTCTGGCGGATGCCCGGCAGTTTGATCAGGTATCCCTCTGGCGGGCCAGTTACCAGGCAAATGTCGCCTGTAAAGCGGCCATAGAGGCAAGTATTCGCAAGGGCTTTGATGGAATGTACCTGAAGGAAGGCTGCGTTCAGGATGTCCTGGAGGAATACGGCTTCAAGCGAGTTGGCTGGGTGCTGGCCAATACCGTTCGGGAGAAACTGTGGGACGGCCGGTTCAGCCAGACCAACAAGGAGTGGGCGCGCTGCCAGATGATCCCGCCTGATCCTGAACATAACTGTGATTTCATCGTAGGAAGCCATCCAGCAATGCTGGATGGCTTTTTGAATGAAGTTCGTGCAGAGTTCCAGAAACTGAACCTTTTCGGACCGGAGCACTGCCACCCTGATTCCTACGCAGAATTAGACTACACGGGAAAGGTGCTGGTCCTCAGCGCCGATACGTTAAAAGAAGCCTATTGGTCGCAGGAAAATCAGCTCTGGTATGCCCATGACGGATTGGGATGCAAACCGTATGCCACAGGGGAATTCATCCGCGCCACCTGCTTGGGAGACGGCGAAGAGACCTTCTGGCATCGGGAGGATTTCATCGGCGTCCTCAAAGATGAGCTCCTGCCCGCATGGGCCTCCGAAAAGCTGAAGGAGCTTACAGGACCGGAAAATCACGATTTCCAGCCAGCGAACGGACCCAGTAAACCCGATGGTCCTGTATTGAAATGAGGTGCATGATGAGCATTTTCTATTACATTCTGGACGATGCCAGTCCAAAGAAGCGCTCCCCGTTTGTGGCGGGGGTTGAAATTGAGCAGTTCAGCGACCTGGAAGAAGCACTGAAACGATACTGCGAACTTCCTAATTCCAATGAAAAGGTCCTGGGGTTAACAGATGGCCTTCACGCACTGGAATTGGTGCGGTGTGTACCGCTGTTTCCCACAGACCGGGAGGGAGAAAGCATTCTCTCATCTGATCCACGGAAGCATGAGTTTTGGGCCAAACGGACAGAGGCGATTCTGGCGATGGAAACCTGCAAGCAGGAGCTGAAGCTGCGTTATATGGCCCAGGGGATCATCCGGGTTCCGATCCCCGACGCAGAGGAACTGCCGGAGGAACTAAAGGGCAAGCGGTTGTGGATGAAGGCCCCCCATGACGATCCAAAGACCGCAATCCAAAGAGTCAGGGTGATCGGTAAGGGACTCATGCCCCCGAGGGTCCTGCAAGAGAAAGTCAATCCGCCCCACCTGGTCTTTGAGTATTGGGTCGACCTGATTACATCCGACGGCGCATACGACTACCGTCCCATGCAGCCCTGGATGTTTGATTTGCTGGCCCAGCAGACACTGGAGCAGATGAAGAAGGAAAAGGAGGAATGACCCATGAACAGGACCCCCCAGAGAGGAGAAGCACCCAACTATGAGCAGCTCCCCATGCAGCTCCACGTCAAGATCTACCCTGCCAGAAAGGAGAACGGTCCTCTGGCCTATGCCGCGGTCGACCTGAACGGCTGCTTCGCGGTTCAGGGCATCAGAATCCTGGACAGCAAAAATGGGCCCTTTGTCGCCATGCCCAGCCGCAAGGTCGGCAGAGAATTCAAAGACTATTGCTTCCCCTGCACACCCGAATTCAAACGCACGTTTGATGAAACGGTGCTGGAAGCCTACCGCCTGGAGATGAACCGGACCCAGAAGCAGGAGAACGGCCCAACGATGGGCGGAATGAATATGAAGGGGTGAAATACATCATGAAGAAATTGTTTACCATTTGTGCCGCGGTACTGTGTCTGACTGCCGCATTGACTCCGGCGGCCATGGCCGCCGAGACCCCGGAAGTCCAGGTGTGCTACCCCACATCGGTGACCCAGAGTGAGGATGGCAGTGAGATTCGAAAAATCTATGACCTGTCGCCGAAGGATGATCCCTTAGGAATTTCTCGCTCGGATTTTGAGCAGGACGGGTATCACTACACGCTGACAGACCTGCTCAAGCAGGAGCTCCCGGAGCATGAGGAGCGCCAGCACACGGAGACAGTCTCGCTCCAGAGTGACAAAAAGGATATGGAGTCCGTGCTGGCCCTGCTGCCCCAGGAAAAGGAGTTTGTGACAGAGGACGGTATGATCGGGACGCTGGAACTCCAGCTCAGTACGGTGCAGGTTGAAGTAGCCGGATATGGCAGTTCCACCAAGAAAGTGACCGCCACCCGGTCCTATCCCAATCTGGTGAATCAGGATACAGCCAATATCCCCAAGACCATCACGGACAATGGCCGCACGCTGACGCTGGAGACCATCCAGTGGCAGACGGACAACACCGCCTCTCTGGATGGATATACCCTGGGTGACCGATTCACTGCAGTGGGCACCTATGTGGGCAGCGCCACCAGCAGTTACGTGAAGGGATATACGGTAACCGCGGAATATACCGGGACCGTCTCCCGCATTGCATTGGACCGAGTTCGGTATGTGGCCATCTTCGAGGGCACCCCCATCCAGCCGCTGGCAGGAACTGAAGACAGTGGCGCCAGCCAGTTTAACTGGGGCGCCCTGCTGTTGCCGTTCGGGATCGTGGCGGCTGTCGGCGTGGGAATCGGCGCGGCAGTCTTTTTCCGCCGGCGCAGCGAAGTGGTGGAGGTCGAGAGTGACGAGAAGTCCCAGTGAATGAAAACGCAAAACCTTCACGTATCAAATACTGAATTGACCCATTCCAAACAGGAACAGAAAGGAGCCATTATGAAAAAAGCACTGAGCGTCCTGCTCTTTGTGTGCCTGATGGCGGGCCTGACCATCCAGGCCGGAGCCCTGGAATACACTATCGACGCCCCCGGCGACCCTGACTACGGCAAGCCCACGTCCATCGAGCCTGTGATCACAGCGGGCGGCGGCGCCGCGGTCAATGAGGACCGCAGCAAGAATGCGGCGTTGATCCCGCCGGCCTTCGGCAGCCCCAGCGCCTATACCCTCAACACCGGCACCTATCTCACGCTAAATCTGGCCCCCGGCGGCATGGCGGCCACCGGCGCGGTCATCAACGGCGGCACTGCAGCAGTCATCACACCTGGGACTCCCGTCACCAGTTCGCCCCCCTCTTCCGGCAGCTCCTCGTCCTCCAGCACCGTCGGCTACACCGAGGTGACGGAGGATCTTTATTATTCCGGCGGATATCTTGCCACATTGAAGATCCCCACACTTGGGCTCTCTGTGAAGGTCTACCAGGGGACAGGCACAGCGACACTCCGCAAGGGTGTCGGCCACTTCGAGGAAACTTCCATTTGGAGCGGAAATGTGGCGCTGGCGGCGCATAACAGAGGCGCAAATGATTACTTTGGAGAGATCCACACCCTGGACATCGGGGACAAGATCCAGTTCACCACAAAACTGGGAACCCGGACCTATCGGGTGACCTCCGTGGAAAAGATCTCGGAAATGGACCGGAGCAACCTCACACCTACTACGGAGAACTGCCTGACCCTCTATACCTGCGTCCGCGACCAGAGTGCATACCGCTGGTGCGTGAGAGCGGTAGAAGTGTGATGTATAAGATGCTTCATTTTCCCCCCTTTGTTTTTCCACAATCGTCTATGGCTTTCCTCCTTATTCTTCGATATGATGAAAGGACAAAAGAACCGGCGTGACGGTTCGGGAATTCCTTGATACCCATCCCGACGCTGATCTGGATCTGTCAATCCCGGAAGGCCGCATCTATCTGGATGCCGCCGGAAGAAGGCGGCTGGAGAGCGGCAGGCCGTTGATTGCAGATAACGGCAGTCCTAAGACCGCAGTTTATGTACAGGCGGACGATTTGCTGGAACAGATTGTCTGTTCCGCCTATCAGACCCACGGTCTGTGGCGGGTGTCTGCTACAAAAGATCACCGCGTCGGGAATGCGGCCAGGTACTGGCCCAAGCTCAAGATGAGGAGGTAAGCGATGAAAAACAGAGGGAAAAACATTGGCCTGCTGTTGACGGGTATGGCAGTGGGAGCGGCCCTGTGCGGCGGCGCCTATGCCGCGGGGATCGTGGCCCAGCCCACCTGGCAGCCCATCTTCGTAGATGGACAGCAGGTGGAGATGGATGCGTATAACATCAACGGCCACAACTATGTCAAGCTCCGGGACATCGGAAAGGAGGTGGGCTTCAACGTCTATTGGCAGAACGGAGTTCAGGTAGATAGCGATGCGGACTATACAGGCGAACCGCCGGCAACCTCGGAGCCGGATGCCCCTGATGCTGCATCCTCGGACACGAAGGATTTGGATACGGTGAAGCAGGAAATCGTGGATCTCACCAATGACATCCGCAGGGAAAATAGTCTGAAAGCCTTACAGACGGATGATCTTCTGATGCAGGCTGCCCAAGTTCGTGCTGATGAGATCGCATCATCTGGCGTCTACTCTCATACCCGGCCAAATGGAAAGCCTTTCTATACGGTGACGGATTGTCCATATTCTGCAGAAAACATTGATTGTGTTATGGATCTCTATCTGACTCAACAGAATAAAGGACTGGCTGAGACAGCGGTTTACGATTGGCGAATATCGGAGGGGCATTTAAAAAATATGCTCAATTCGCGGGTATCTGCCGTAGGCGTGGGGATTGCAAAAGGCACTGATGCAAATGGAATGGAAAGCTGGTACTGTGTACAGCTCTTCTTGTATGACGGTTATACGATTTCCTGGGTAGACACGTCTGCAGAATAAGGCTCAGGAAAGCGGAGAAAGAGGGAGCAGGCAGAAGCCTGCTCCCTTTGATTCAAAAATCATGAACCTTTACAGTATCGCTGGAGTCCGCAGTTATAAAGAGCGGCCATGCGAGGCTCCAGTACGGGAATTTGCTCTTCATCCTCTTCGGTTTGCAGAAACCAGTAATCTCCATCTGTTCGCAGACCCTGGGCCAAATCCTTCAGAGTATAGACATCCATCTGGATACTACCTCTTTTCCATATGGACAGGATATAGGGGACATCCACATCGGATGGAGAATCAATGATAGCGAGGTTCAGCTCTGCAATAAAGGCGCCGCTGAACACCTGATCGATCTGTGCATCCTCAAAATCGCTGTCGGCAAAAGCCTCCACAGCCTCCGCCAAATCGGTATTGTTCCAGACTGGAGCAATCACATAACTGTTTTTCAGATTGACTTGTTTCTTTCCCGCGGGCTGAAAATCCGAGATGGGGATCAACTCATCAAGGGAAAAAGGTGCCGTTTTTGTTTTGGGTAAAAAGATCCTGGATGCGCTGTCAGCAGCCATGCTACCGGCCAATGCACGGATCGCCCAATCCAGGAACACATCGAAATTTCGTCCGGAATCCCGGCAGCGATGAAGCGCCTGGTTTTGAAATTTAGAAAATGTTTCATAGTCTGTCAGTGCCATGGGGGGAAGCGGGCTTTCCCACAGATCTTTCATGGGGGAGAAATTGAACATGGATGCCTCCTGATTCGACTGAAGTCGACCTCAATTCTACCACAGCAGTCAGCAAGAAACAATGTGGAGCCGCACATCCTGTGCGTGCTTTTCAATGCCGTCCCAATAAGGGGCGGCTCTTTTTTGTGTTCCAATTCACTCGAAATTTTTATAAGCCGTGACAGGAGGGATGCAGCGGCCTTTCGAGTGGGCTGCCCGCCTGTCACGTGCGGAAAGGGCACTTATGAAAAAGAAACTCGTATCCCTTTTTCTGACCCTGCTGACTATTTTATCGCTGTTTCCAACAGCAGCTTTCGCAGCAGAGTCCACTGGCGTTGGGATCACGCCGGTGACGGACCCAAACCTCTGGACGACCCGCCTGACCGCATCTGGCCAGACATACAGCTACCGGCCGCCTACCGCAGCAGGAAGACAGCTCTATTGTATGGACCTGGGTTACTCCTATCGTTATGGAACGGAGTCCTTCCTCAAGTCTTATACGTACCGCTCTGCCACTGGCACGGATGCTGATGCGCTGTGGGACGAGATCGTCGCCAAGACCGGCCTGGGTGAGATGGATGCGGCCACGCAGGAGAACGTCAAGTGGATGATGTCCTATATTGCGGACTACACCGGCGAGATCCCCGGCAGCCTGTTCATGGCTTTACAGACTTATATCTGGGACAACCAGAGCGACAAGTCCGCGGGCGGTGACCCTTCCGGCGACATCGATGCCGGCGGCTTCGCCAATCAGGATACCTACGACCAGTATGTGGGGTATTACAACTGGCTCCTGGGCCAGAAAGCCAACGAGGATGCAGAGCTGCAGGCACAGGTAGAGGAATACGCTGCACAAGGTATCCAGGCATCCATTGTGGAGGATGACAGCTCCAAGTGGGCGGTCCTGGCAACCTCCAGCGTCTCCGGCCGGCAGGCGTTTGCGGCTTATCACGCTACTCGGAAAATTGTGACAGGTCCGTCATCTGGTGATGGAGATAATCCACCCCCGGTCGCTGGGGATGGCGACATCACCTTTAAGAAAGTGCAGGCAGGAACAGACCGGGGCCTGGATGGCGCCGTCTATAACATCTATCGGGACGGTCAGATCGTTGGCAGCGATGTGACGTCCAATGGGGGAATCATCGAGGTAAACGATGTTACCAAGGGACTGTGGACCTTCGTGGAGCGAGAGGCTCCGGAGGGCTTCGCCTTGGACCCTACGCCCCACAGTGTCTATGTGGATGTCACCGATGGAGACAAACAGTACACTGTCACAGCGGAGGATGAGGAACTCCCCAATTTGGAAATCATCAAAACGGACGCACTTTCCGGAGAACCAGTCCCCAATACGGTGATTTCTGTCAAATCCGTAACCGGCAGCTATTCTACCTCCGTGTCCACAGGAAAAGACGGAACAGCCACGCTGGAATCTCTACCCGCCGGTGTTTACGTTCTGCGCGAGGAGTCGGTTCCGTCGCCTTACGTTCTCTGCCATACCGAGCAAACTGTGGCACTCCGACCCGGAAAGACCACAGAAGCCCGGTTCCAGGACTACCAGAAACCGGGCCTTGAGATTTTGAAGAAAAACATTGCCGATAACAGCCCCATCGAGGGTGTGACCTACAAAATTGAACAGATCGATGGCGACTACTCCACCTCCGCCACCACGGATGAGCAGGGCCGTATTTTCCTGGAGGTGCCTGTGGGCAGCTATGAGATCACAGAGGTGAACGTACCCTCGAATGTGATCCTCTGCGATATTCCTCAGACCATTTCCCTTGAGGCGGGCGGAACACAGACGGTCACGTTCTTCAACGCCGTCAAACCCTCCCTGACCATTCTGAAGCGCAATTCGGTGACGAAAGATCCTCTGGAAGATACACGCTTCCACATCTACTATGGCAGCGATCACACCGAAACCGGAGAGATGCACGATCTGGGCACCTACTATACCGACTCTGACGGCAAAATTGTTCTCACCGATATCAACAGAGGATGGTATAAGGTGGTGGAGGAGGAACCCAGCACAGGATTCTCCATCCAGGGGGACGGCGTTTACGAATTCTATCTGGAAGGCGGCGCCAGCAAGGAACTGGTTGTTGACAACGTACCTCTGTCAGCATTGGTCGTTTATAAGTACGATTCAAAGACAGGAGCCGCCCTCGAAGGAGCGCGCTTTGAACTGCGTTATCTCAGCGGCGAGACATCCGGTACCGGCGGCACGGTGATCGGAACCTACACCACGTCGGCCAATGGCTCCTTTAC
>PPYE01662255.1_pt1 | contig 15569 bp, 12 predicted proteins | sample 1559881 | NCBI WGS metagenome assembly PPYE01 (sample SAMN08240022, study PRJNA423297) | Human gut metagenome, whole genome shotgun sequencing project. | reverse complement strand
GACAAACTTTTTCAACTCCGTCGCCCCGGACAACCAGTTCCTCCGCAACGGCACTGCCATCCTGATCGAGGGGGAACCTGTGGATCAGACTATGGGCCTGCCCGGCTGCCGGTTTGAGGGCAACGGCACCGACATCGACAACCGCAGCGGCCAGCCTTTGGACATCTCCCAGGCGTCTTTTTCCTAGGCCATGTTTGAACAATGCCAATATACCCGGGCGCGCCCTTTTGGAAAATATGCAGCTTTGGTCAAAAACTGAAATTTGTTTAAACCTCCGGGACCGTCTGATAATTTGGACGGTCCCTTTTTTGTCTTTCGTGCCGAAAAAACGACCATTCGGCGCACGTCTCTTGAAAAGCCGGAGGGGAGGAATAAAATATTATGTACTGCATCATTCGATGAACCCCAGGCCGGTGAATTTCCGCGGCGGGCATCCCGGCAGTAAGACTCCTGACGAAAGAGGAATTTCCCATGCGCTTTCTGATCCATATGAGCACTTCAGAGGAGGCCGGCTCCCTGGCCCGGATGCTCCGTCTCTGGACCTGGTCCACCTGCGCCGATATGGAGACAGAGCTCTGGTCCCCCGGCGCCTCCGGCCCGGCCATCGTCATTTGGGACCTGGACGCCGGGCTTCCGCCCTCCGGCATGGTCTCCTCCGCCTCCACGGCCCTGCTGGTCTGCTCCTCCCGCCCCCAGGCCGCCATTGACAGCTACTCTCTCCACCCGGACGGCTTTCTCCAGAAGCCCGTCCGGCAGAGCGCGCTTTTCACGGCTCTGCGCCGCTGCGCCAAGCTGTGGTGGGACTCTCTGGAGCGGCTGGAGATTCTCTCCGACCGCCTCCGGGTCCGCCTCCCCCTGTGCGACCTGATATGGGCGGAGGGCGCCCGGCGGGGCTGCCTGGTCCACAGCTCTCAGGAGTGCATCGTCAACTGTGAGACCCTGTCCTCTCTGGAGGCCCGCCTCCCCAAGGGGCTGTTTTTCCGCTGCCAGCGCAGCTTTCTGATCAATCTCACCCACGTCCGGCAGCTGGACAGCCAGGGGCTTCTCATGTCGGACGGGACCCTGATCCCCATGAACCGCGGCAGCCGGAAGCCCATATCCGATGCCTACCGGCAGCTCCGGCTTCAGCTGGCGGAGGAGGAGCCTCCGGCCTCTGGAAACGGATGTGACAGCCTATGAAGCCTCTTCAAATCGCGATATGCGACGACCTGGAAGAAGAACGGGTCATACTGAGCCGCTTGCTCCGAAATTACGCCCGCCGGCAGGGGCTCTCTCTTCAAGTCCACTTCTTTGTCAGCGGCGAGGAGCTGCTGCAAAGCGTCCGCCGGGCAAATGCCTGTCAAGTTTTGTTCCTGGATATCTACATGCCGGGGATCTCCGGTGTGGAGACCGCCCGCCGGCTCCGCGCCGCCGGATACGGCGCGTCCATCGTGTTTGCCACCACCAGCACCGACCACGGGGTGGACAGCTTTGAGGTGAGGGCCTCCGACTACCTGGTCAAGCCCTTCCGGCAGGAGGAGGTGGACCGCGCTCTGGACTGGTGCCTGGAGCACATGCCGGAGCCCCTGCGCAGCCTCTCCGTCTACGCGGAGGGGGAAACGCAGGAGTTTCCTCTGGCCTCCGTCCTGTACATCGAAGTGCTGGGCCACCAATCCCACATCCACACCCTCCGCCAGACTGTGGTGGTGCGAAAGAGCCTGGACGACCTGGAGCGCGCCGTTGACAGCCCGGATTTCTTCCGCTGCCACCGCAGCTTCCTGGTCAACCTGAACCATGCGGAGCGCATCGAGAGCAGCGACTTCCTCATGTCGGACGGCGCGCGAATTCCCATCAGCTCCGCCAACCTGCCCCGGGCGCGGAACATCTTTACCGATTGGATCTACCGAAACGCGTGGGAGAAAGGGTAACGGAAAAGCCAGGCTGGAATTTATTCCAGCCTGGCTTCAGGCCGTTGGAAACGTCCAAGGACTTTTCCGACGGCCTGTAAAAATGCCGTTACTTTTGCGCCGCACAGCGGCGCAAAAGTCCTCGCTCCGCTTGCCGGAATCCTTGCACAGCAAGGCTTCCGGGGCATTTGATTCCATTCGAGGCGGGCTGCCGCCCCCTCGAGCTCCCCCGCCAATACTCGGGCAGATTCGTCTAGACAGAGGTTTTTCGACAAGCTGTGCCAGGCTGGAATTTATTCCAGCCTGGCTTTTGCGTCATCCATTATCCACAGAATTTTGCCCTCTATGTGTCCAGTCTCCTGCTGAACTCCTTGGCTGCCGGAAATTTTTGCTCCAACACCTCGTAGAGAACGCTCAGAATCTCGATCACATGCTCCGCCAGCCTATCCAGCTCCTCCTCTCCGGTGAGCAGAATGCCGTACTTGTGGTAGAGCTGGTTCCCCTCCTCAAAAACGCCAAACGATCCGAGGGGGCACAGGAAGTTCCACTGCATCAGCGTCCGCGCCAGCTGTCCGCGGTCCGCCGCCAGTTCCATCACCATGGTGGTATAGAACTGAAGCAGGTCTGTCTCCTCATCGATGGCGGCTGCCATCAGCTCCAGCAGCACCGCCTCTCCCTCGTCCGTGATGGGAACCAGGACCCGCAGGGTATCCCCTATCTGGGGGGCTCCGGCGCCTGCCGCCGCCGCCGTCTGCATGCCCATGCCGTTCAGCTTCTGTTCCAAAATCTGAAAAAACTGCTTCTGCTTCGCCAAATCCATAACCGACGCTCCTTATCCTCTGCTCATTCAGGGCGGCGCGCCCTTCATTCCGCTATGCCGCCTTCTTCTTGTTTTTAAAGGGATTGTGACCCCGGGACTCCTTGGTGGCCTTCATCTGTTCCTGCCAGGTGGTGCTGCTGTCCATGCCCAGCTTCTCCGCGATGCCCTGGAGACTGTAGCCGCTTCCGGTCTTGCTGAGCCCCAGTTCCTTCACAATGGACTCCGCTTCTTCGTCGCCGCCGTTGGCCCGCCGGTACAGCTCCGCCGCCCGGCGCATGGTGATGTGCTGGAAGGCCTCTTTCCGCTTGCCGGTGGAGAAGCCCATGGATTTGAGCACGATGTGCTTGGCCTCCTTCTCCGTGATGGAGTCGTCCTGAGCCATCAGAGCCTTGATCTTCTCGTCCAGGCCGATCTCCTCGTTCACCGTGTCGGCGCGGACGCCCTTCTTCATCTTGTCCACCACAAGACCGCCGGCCAAATCCGCGGCGGTTCCGAGACCGGACACGATCGTTCCGGCGATCGCCGTGACGCCGCCCAGGGTCATGGCGTTGCCGGTGGCGTTGAGCACGCCGGAGCCCAGCTTGATGCCGCCCTCCACTGCGTTGGCCTTGGCCATGCCGCTGGCCTGCTTAAAGGTGCGGTACATCCGCTCCTGGTCTCGGGTACGCTGGGCGCCGCTCTTTTGCGCTTCATCCATGGCCTTGATCCGATCATCCATCTTCTTCTTCGTGCTGAGGGCGGAACCCAGCTGGATGCCGCCGCCGATGGCCTTCATCCCGCCGCTGGCGATGCCCAAGCCCGGGATGACCTGCTGGCCGATGGGGCCCACCATATCGGTAGCCGCGGAGCCGTAGCCGATCACCTTGGACAATCCGGTTCCGAAGTCCGCAATATTGCTCATGGTGTAGAAGCTGTGGGTGGCCGCTCCGGCGTCGTCGCCCTTCTTGCGCTGGCTGTTGGCCTTCATGATATTTCCGCCGGCCTCCAGGCCGGCCGCCCCCATCTGGAGGAGGCCGCTGCTGACGCCGAAGACCCGCTCACCGGCAGTGAGATTCCCCACATCCTGCTGGTCCTTGAGGGTCTGCTCAAGCGCCTTGTACTCACTGTCGTCTTTGGTGTGGCCCGCTCCCGCCAGATACTGCTGCATCTCGCTCTCGATCTGCGGAATGCTCTCCCGCGCCCTGGCCACATTGGTCAGGTTATCCGTACCCAGGCCGACCCCCGTGCTGCCCAGGGACGCAAGCGTCTTGGGCTTGCCGTGGAACACGTCGTCCTGAAGCAGGGAAGATGTACCGGTGTACCCCTCCGCTTTCGCGCCGCGGGCCTTCTCCAGGGCCGCCTTTTCGTTGACCTCCTCCGAGGACGCTGTCACCTCCGGATTGGCCGGGTCGGACGACAGGCTTCCGGAGGCTCCTCCCGCGAGACCGGCCACTTGAGTGATTCCCGACGTGGCATCCAACAGTTCCGGAATGGCCGAGTCGTCCTCTCCGACCACCGGCTCGTCAAAGAAGGACGCACTCTCCTCCTCGCCTGCAGCGCCGGCCTCCGCGCCGATCTCCTCCAAGGGCTCTGTCGCCTCCAGATTGGGCAGGTCGCCCCGCCGGGCGGCCTCCGCCTCACGCTTGTCCCGCTCCACGGACGTGGCGATACCGGGCCCCTCCATCAGCTCCATGGGATCAAAGGCGGCGTCGCCCAGGTCATAGCCGCCGTCCCCCTGGACATCGGCGGCCAACGCCACCGCCTTCTCCTCCAGCAGCTTGGCCCGGGCGTCCCGCGCCTTGGTGTCCTCCATGCTGCCGCTGGCCATGATCCGGGCCAGGGGGTTTTTCAGGGTCCAGAGGAAGCGGTCTGTCCGGGACATGGCCTTGTAGTCCTCCCGGTGGTGGTTCAGGTCGTCCACCGCCCGCTGGTGCTGGCGCTTGAGCGAATTCAGCTTGCCGCTGATCGCGCCGCCCACATAGGCGGCGCCCTTCTTGATGCCGCCCCAGGCCCGGGAGAGCAAACTGGGCTTCTTCTCCTTCTCCTTCTTCTCCTTGGTTAAGATCTCGGCGGCCGCGCCAGCCTGGGCGGAAACAAGCTGCGTGACCAGTCCCCCGGAGGCGCCTCCCAGGCCTGCCTCCGGGATGCTCTCTGGGACAGCCTCTGTGACGGGCTCCTCTTCTCCGGTTATGGTCTCAGCGGCCTCGCCCGCCTGGGCAGAGGCAAGCTGCATGCGCGGTCCCCCGCCGGCGCTCTCCAGGCCAGCCTCCAGGGCGCTCTCCGGGACGGCCTCCTGAGAGGCGGCGGCCTCCTGAGAAGCGGCGGCCTCCTGAGAGGCGGCGGCCTCCTGAGAGGCGGCGGCCTCCTGTGCTTTGGAGCCCTTCTTAAACAGACCGCCGATCTTTTTAAACAGTTTCGGCAGCATCTGCACTTCTCCCGCCGGGGCGGAGACGGTGGGCGTGCTGCTCTCCACCAGTCCCTGCTGGACGGTGTGGACCAGCTCGTGGGCGGCCACAGAGGGGTCAAAGCCCCCCTTGCCGAAATACACGTCCCGGCCCGTGGCATAGGCTCGGGCGCCCATCTGTTCGGCGGAGCTCACCGCGCCGGAGCCGGTGTGGAAACGGACGCTGGAAAAGTCCGCGCCCAGGCGCTCACCCAGGCGGCTCTTGACCTCCTCCGGCGTACGGGCGCTGTCCAGTCCAGCGGACAGTTGGTCCGCCTCCCGCTCGGCCGCAGGGTTCTGATGGTCCAGGAAGTGCTGACGCATCCGGGCCTGCATCAGTTCCCCCAGCTGGGAGCCCATCCCCCCGTCTGTCTCGCTGAATCCGCCGTAGTATGTCTCCTGCCGCGTCTCTCTCGCCGGTGCGGCCGCTTTCCCGGCATCCCGGACCGCTCTGCGCCGTGTGGTGTAGATCTGAGACATCTCCATTCCTCCTGTCCTCTTCGCCGGACAGCCTCTCCGGGCTCCAGCCGTTTTTCTTCTCTCCGGTCAGGGTCCATGCACAGCAGCGCCAAGGCAGAATTCTATACGATGATTATACCATATCTGCAGCCCTTTTTCTGCTGTCGTTTCCCCTTTTTCTTCCCTGTCCAGGGCGGCAGACGGGAAACGGGCCGTTTTTCCCCTTCCGCTTTCCCGCCGCGCACCGCATTTACAGATTCTTTCTGATGGTCAAGATATTCTTTCCGTCCACATACTCATAGTCCACCGCATCCATGCTCTTTTTCACCATCAGGATGCCCAGGCCGCCGATGTCCCGCTCCTCCGCGGAGAGGGTGATGTCGGCGTCCTCCTTTTCCAGGGGGTTGAAGGGCTTCCCGTTGTCCAGAAACTGAATGGTGACCTGGAGCGGGTCGCCCCCCACGCTGCATCGGACGGTGGCCAGGCCGACCTCCGGGTGGTAGGCATAACGGACAATGTTGATGAAAATTTCCTCAACAGCCACCGCCAGCTGGATCTGAGCCTTGGGCGGGCAGTCGTACTGCTCCAGCTCCCCATCAATAAAGCTCTGGACCGGCTCCAGCTGATCCTCCGTGGCGGGAAATATGCGTTCAATCATGTTCCGTCTCTCCTTTGCTCTGATAGTCCAGAGCGAGCATCGTGATGTCGTCAAACTGATCCGCGTCGCCCACAAAGGCGTCGATGCACTCCTTGATCTTGGGCAGGAACTGCTCCACAGGCAGATCCATGTACTCATTCAGCGCATTCTGGAGGCGCTCGTCTCCGAAGAGCTCCTCATGGCTGTTGGTGGCCTCCGTGACGCCGTCGGTGTACAGGTAGAGCCGGTCCCCCGGTTCCAGCTGCAGGGTGTTCTCCCGATAGCGGACCCCCTCCATGCCGGCCAGCACAAAGCCCGGGCGGCTTTTGAGCCATTCAAAGGTTCCTCCAGCCCGCTTCAGCAGGGGCGGGTTGTGGCCCGCGTTTACATAGACGAACTTGCCGGTGCTGATCTCCAGCACGCCCATCCACCCGGTCACGAACAGTCCGGCGTCATTGCCCTCGCACAGCTGTTCGTTGGTCTGGGTGAACACCGTGCCCGGCGCCTCCTGATTCTGGGCGTGGTTTTTGATGAGGGTCTTGGCAATCACCATAAACAGCGCCGCGGGCACCCCCTTGCCGGATACGTCGGCGATAACCACCGCCAGGTGGTCGTCGTCCACCAGGAAGAAGTCGTAGAAGTCTCCGCCCACCTCCTTGGCCGGGTTCATGGTGGCGTACACGTCGAACTCCTCCCGCTCCGGGAAGGCCGGGAAAATCCGGGGCAGCATGTCCGCCTGGATCTGGGTGGCCACGTTCAGCTCGGCGCCGATGCGCTCCTTCTCCGCCGTGACGGTGGTCAGGTCCTGGATGTACTCGTTGATCTCCAGCTCCATGGTCTTGATGGCCTCGGAGAGGGCCTGGATCTCATCGCCGGTGCGGATGTTCAGCTTGGAAATGGCCGAACGCTCCTCCCCATCTTCTCCGGTGGAGATTCTGCGCACCCCTGTGGAGGCGGAGCGCCCCTCACTGGTGCGGCGGTCGGACACGTACTGCAGAGCGGCACGGGCTACCTGATTGATGGGGTTGACTACAAACCGGTTCACCAGCAGCACCAGGATCACGCAGGCGGCGACCATGGCAAGCAGAATGGCAAAAAGAACAACCCGCAGAAAGTCCATCCGGTCCGCCATCACGTCGTTCATGGAGATGTCCACACACATAACTGCATATCCATGGCCCGAATCATCTCTCATCCACACCATCGCAGAACAGAGCCATCCATAGCTATCTGTATTACTAATATATACAAGGGAGTCATCCTCCTGCGACATTGGTTGAACGAGTGGATCAACATGGCCAAACTCCATCTCTGGATCTGTATCCATAATGGTACATGTTTCGGTTTCTCTCATCTCCAAAATATAGATACAGTCTACACTATTTGCCGATTGAATGCGGCGCAATATATCCAACTGATTATCATATTCTTCATCCTGTTTAAGCGTATTTACGTATTGTTGTATTTTCTCTGTATCTACCATTTCAGATGCTGTATACGCTAAATCTGTTGCTAAAGACATGTAATGTTCATCCATCGTATTGGCATAAGTCCGGTAGGAAAGTGCTACCGCTGTGGCACTGATAATTACGCTCATGCTTATAATTCCAAGTACCGCTTTTGTTCGCAGAGATACCTTCATGTCTTTTCTCCTCTCCAGACTAAACTTTTTAGGTCAAGTCTAATCCAAGCCATCCAGAATTATATAATCTAAAGTTCCAGCAACACCCCCGCAATCTCCTTTTCTTATAAGAAAAAGCCGGATATTCTACTGTAATTTCGTCTACTCTATAAAAGTCACAAAGATTTGCTGAAAGTTGACTTATTAGTGTGATAGGTAATGTAGTCTCCCGCAGATAAATTTCTTTCTCCCGTCTGTCTCCAAATAAAAGGTACCGTCGCCCCTGCCAAAGTAATATATGCGCAAAACCACCGCAGAAACGCTGTTCTTCTAATGCGTACTTCACTGCCTCCGCATCCCATCGGACGTAAGCTGTCCCTTGAAAAAATTCGTTTCTTAGAAGCGAATACTCCGCTGGCACAGCCTCTACTACCATCAGCACTTCGCTACTTTCGCCTTTAGGATAGATTTTTCGTTTATTATAATAAAAAGCATCACAGAACCCTCGGTTTGCATAGTATTTTTCAACACCGGAGCGAGGCACGACAAAAAACACTGCTCTTTTCCGCTTACAAAACTGTTCTGCACAATGCAGAATTTCCGCGCAAATTCCTCGGCGCTGAAACTCAGGTTTCACTCCGATCGCGTATCCATAGTAAGCTTGACGCTCTCCAATCATACAAGGCAAAAGATAGGCAACACCCACCGGCTCCCCCTGCTCCAGCCACACAAAGGACTGGCAGGTTGGAAATCTCCGCTCCATAAAAAACCGGATGTACTCCGGACTGTCCCCAAAACATTCCTCCCAGATCCGGCTGAGGGCGGGGATCATCCACGGTTCTCCTGAAACAACCATAAAACCATCCTCATCAAATGCGCACCAGCAGAGTGTTGAACCCCTGAAAGTGCCGGTAATAGAACTCCTTCGCCTTCTTCTTTACCATGAGCACCCCCATGCTGTCCATGGCCAGCTCCTCGCTGTCTGCCTCAGTAATCTTATTGGTCCGCAGGGAAAACGGGTCAAAAGCCAGGGCATTGTCCCGGATGTGGAGATCAAATACCCCGGGCTCCGACTGAAACAGAGTGATCTGGATATAAATTCCGCTGCGCCCCGAGTTCTGGGCGTGGGTAAAGATGGCCTGGCTCATCTCCTCCACCGCCATGGTGACAAAAAAGGTCTGCTGCATGCTGGCCCCCTGGTCGGCGCAGAACTCCTCGCACTCCTCCAGCAGTCCGGCCAGTTCCCGGGTATCCTGCTGGAGCATCCGGTGAAAAATCGGCGCCTCGTCCAGATCCGTGATCTGGATGGTTTTTCCCCAATTCACCGACATCTGCCAAATCCCTACAACAGCCAGTGAGAGATACTCTGTGGCCGGATACACCACCCAGAAGAAACTCAGAGGGCCAAAGGCCAGCGGGACGGCAAAGAGAAGATAGACCGCAAAGGAGCGCAGAAAGGTGAGCACCATGGTCTGCCGCTCTTTTCCCACCGACTGCCAGTAGGCAGACAGGAGTATGCTTACCCCCACACCCACGCCGGCCGCACAGTAGCAGCGCAGGGCCAGAGTGCCCATCCCGATCATCTCCTGGGAGAGGCCGAACAATGCGGCCACCTGGGGAGCGAACACTGCCAGCACAGCCAGCAGCACCAATCCCAGGGCTCCGCCCCATTTCAGCGCCAAGTGCAGGGTATCCCGCTCCGCCTTTTTGTTGCGTTCCCCGTGAAAGGTGGCCGCCAGAGGCTGAATGGTGGCCCCCACACCGTCGAACAGGCCCACCACCAGATAGGAGATATTGAGCACCACATTGAATACCGCAAGGCCGCTCTCCCCGTGCCGGCTGATCAGCAGATTGTTGATGATCAGGAAGAACAGAAACTGCCAAATATACTGGGAGGAGCTGGAGAAGCCGGTCCGATAGCACTGGAACATGGTCCCCGGCTCCGGCCGCGTCAACCGAAGGCTGAGGATATTGGATTTTTTTAAAAAGTGCGGCAGATAAATCAAATTCGCCACAGCCACTCCCGCAATGGTGGAGTACACCGCGCCGTTGACTCCCATGCCGAAGCCCAGTACAAATACGAAGGACAGTCCCACATCCAGCAGATTGGAGACCGCCAGCCCCACGCTGGCCCGCTTCTCCCCGTCATCGCACCGGATGAAGTAGTAAAAGAGCATGTTCAAAAAGAACAGCGGCGCGGCGGCAATCAGCCGGGCGGCGTAGTCCCGCGTCATGGTATAGACGTCCCCCTGAGAGGGATCTGTCCCCAGCAGCCGCAGAAGCGGCTCCAGGAAAATCTCTCCCAGCACCGCAAGACCAATCCCCACAGCCAGAGTCAGTACCAGCATCTGCCGAAAGATCTCTACCGCCTGTTTCACCTTACCTTCCCCCATCAGCTGGGCGAAGGTCACGGAGCCGCCGATGGCGATTCCCAAATCCAGCACATTGAATACCATGTAGATGGGCGACACCAGGCTGATGGCCGCCAGAGCCGATTCGCCCAGCATCATTCCTACGCACAGGGCATCCGCCAGATTCGCCAGCCCCAGACATACCGAGGCCGCCACTGCCGGAAAAAAGAACCGATAAAAAATTTTTTGAGTAAATGCAGATTCCTTCATACCAGCTCCCCTTTCCATAATGGGATCATATGATCAGGAATCGACTCCATTTTATTGGTTCTAAGCCCGAACAAATTCAAATCTTCTTCTTGGTTAATCCATCGAACATTTTCGTCTAAACGTCGATAGAGCTCCCATTTTAAGTAACTGTCAATATTAGGAAGCAACGTTTTCGTAACATGTAGATCAAACACACCATCCGCAATCATTGCCCCGTAAGCCAGTGCCTCGGCCCCCTCAGCATCATAAAGCAAGATTCCCTGAAATCCAAGCTCGTCAAAATATTGTAACCCAGATATTGCTACACCGCTATCTCCTAAGTCAGCTCGGAGATTCTCCCAATTTTGAACTATTTGTACCGCAATTTCTTTATTGTTTTCAGTAATTGGCTTAATGAACCAGTCTGCTTTTTTCTGAGATTTGCGTACTTTTGCACGTAAATTTCGAAACGTTTTTCCCGGCATCTCGATTTGGGCCTGGCGGTCACAGATGTACTCCGAATCTCCCCGCGCCTCCTCAAAACGGAATTTTCCCGGGAAATGTTCCTGGACAAATTCCACATCCTCCTGCCGAATATAGTGCAGGGAAAAGTCCGGCGTCTTTAATCCCCACCGGAGAAAACGCACCTGCTCCTCCTCGCTTCCGCAGGGATAGAACCAGGCATTTTCCCCGCGCTGTTCAAAGCGGACAAAAAAGGCGTCCTCCCGCAGGCAGATCGACAGCCCCATCACCTTCTGCCAAAGAAACAGAGAGGTAAACGCATGGGCGCTGATCTGGTGCCCTGCCCGGGCCCGTATGGCCTCAACGGCCGACCGGTCCTCCAACTGAACCGGCCGGCACTGCCACTGTGTACAGTCCAACATACGTCATGCCTCAATCGTCAAAATATCCACAAATCCTGTCACTTCAAAGACTTCCATGATGGTCTCGTTCACATGGCGCACTACCATTTGTCCCTGCTTGTTCATCCGCTTCTGGGCGCCCAGGATCACCCGCAATCCCGCCGAAGAGAGATAGGCCAGCTGCTGCAGGTCCAGGGTCAGCTGCTTCACTCCGTCCAAAGATGCGGACAGCTCCGCCTCCAGCTGGGGCGAGGTCGTCGTGTCCAGCCGGCCCTCCAGCTGAAGAGTCAGAGCGCTGCCGTTCCGGGTAGTTGTGATCGTCATTGTACTTTACCTCATTTCCTGATTTTGCGCGGCAAGTGCCGCAAGTGTATATTCTCCCAATATATCACTTTATCGGAATTTTCATATTTTGTCAACTGTGCCGCAGCTATGCAGCGGTATGGCCGCCGCTTTGGATTCAAAGGCGCTTTGTAAGTGTCAGAATGTTCTTTCCGTCTGAGTACACATAATCCACCGCGTCCATGGAGCGCTTCACCATCAAAATCCCAAGCCCTCCAATATTCCGCTCCTCCGCGGACAGGGTAATATCCGCATCCTTTTTGGCCAGGGGATTGAACGGGACGCCGCCATCCACAAACTGAACCTGAATCCGCAGCGGGTCCTGCTCCACCTGACAGCGAATCAGGGCCCACCCCGTCTGATCCGGGGGATATGCGTAGTGAGCGATGTTGACAAAAATCTCCTCCACCGCCACGTCCAGCTGCGCCCGGGTCCGCTCTGTGTAGGGGAACCCCCTCAGCTGATCCAGGACAAACTTCTGCACCGGCTCCAGCTGGTCCAGCTTCGCCGGAAAGTATTGTTCCGCCATAACCTCATCTCCTCGCCTGGTGTTTTCCGGCTGTCCCCCCGGAGGGCTCCGCCTCCAGCTGTTTTGTCACGGTGATCACGTCCATGCTGTCCCGGCTCTCAAAGGTCACCCGCTGGGTATTTTGGACCACATACTCCGCCGCCCGTGCCGCGGAATCCCCCTGCGCAGACTTCAGAGGGTCTTTGGCCCCCATGGGGCCCTTCAGCCGGAGCACCATCAGATTCTCGCCCTCCGGCATGGCGCACTGGGCCAAAAAGCGGGCGTCCGGCTCCGCCTGCTGGCAGCACAGAACAAACAGCTCGTCGGCCAGCACCGCCGCCTCCGCCAGGCGGCGGCCGGTAAAGCCGTTGGCCTTCAGCTGGCCCCGGAGAAAGTCCAGCAGCTTCTGCTCCCCCTCCGGACCGGCGGTGAGCACGCAGTGGGCCATGGCCCGGTCCCGCCGGCGGTACTCCAGGGTCAGCATGGCATAGCCGTCCACCTGCACCCGGCTGGAGTAGGCTGCCGCCTCGTCCCGGACAAATTCCAGCTGCCGCTCCAGATCCAGGGCCCGGCTCTCGCTGAGGTTCAGGGCCGCCCGGAGCTGCTCCTCGGAAAAGGCCCTGCCCTGCTCGTCCTGGATCTCTCCCAGGCCCCGGGTGTGGAAGAACATCCGGTCCCCCTGGTGCAGCTCCAGCTCCAGCACCTGATAGACCACATTCTCATTCTGTCCCAGCGGAGCGTAGGGGGGGGCCTGGACCCACTCGTACCGGTCCTGGCTCCGCATCAGCAGGGGGACCTCCTGCCCGGCGTTGATACAGGAAAATTTCCCTGTCATGCCGTCCAGCACCCCCACCAGGGCGTGGAGCACAAAAGTGCCGCTCATCTCGTGGAGCTGGCTGTTGGCCGCCGTCATGGCCGCCGCCAGCGGGAGGCCGGAGCGCAGCTGGCTCTTGATGGCCGTCTGAGCCATGACCGTGTAGAGGGCCTGAGGAATCCCCTCCCCCGGCACCGCCCCGATGATCACGCACAGGCGGTCCTGATCCAGCATGAAGTAGTCGTAGAAGTCGTACTCCACCTCCCGGCCGGAGCACAGCAGCCCCCGGACGGCAAACTCATACCCCTGCTCCCGCCGGGGCAGCTCCTTGGGGAGCATGGAGCTGTTGAGCTCGTTGGCCAGCTGCAGCTCGATCTCCAGCTTCTGCTCCCGGACGGCCAGTTCCTTCTGCTCAAAGTTGTTCAGGTCGATCTCCACCAGCATCATCCGGAAGGCGTCGGAGAGGGTGCGCAGCTCGTCGTGGCTCTTGATCTTCACCTTGGTAAAGGTGGACTTATCCTCGCCCCCCTCATAGTCCTGGGCCGCCTTGGTCAGAAGCCGGATGGGCTGAATGAAGCTGCGCCGGATCACCAGCATGTACGCCGCAATCAGCACCGCCGCCAGCACCGCCAGCAGTACGCCGGTCCCCAGCAGGAAATCCCGCTGAGCCTGGACCGCCGGCTCCATGTCCAGCTCCGCCACCACGTAGGCGCAGGCGGTGCCGTCCGTCCGGTACACCGGGGCGGCCGTCATCATCCTCCAGCCCAGCTCCCCGTCCTGCCAGGTCACCGGGTCCACGGTCCCGCCGGCGCGCATGTCGTCCAGCGCCCCTGCCAGGGAGCCCTCCAGCGGCCGGACATCCCCCAGAGAGGCGGTCCCCTCCGTGTCCGCCTCGCCGGTGCTGAACAAAACCAGCGCTCCGTTCTCCTGGGGGCGCACCACATCCAGGCGGGCTACGCCTCCCTCTCTGGCCGCAGCCACCAGAGCGTCCCGGAGCTCCGCATACCGCTCGTCCTCCGATCCGCCCCGGGCATAGCCCTCCAGCTCCTCCGGGTCCAGCTGGCTGGCAAAGGTTCGGGCGATGCTCTCGCCAAACTGGCCATAGAGGGCCCTGGTGTCTCGGAAATAGACATGGTAGCTTGCGGCCAAAGCGGCGGCGCTTAAAATCAGGCTCACCAGCAGCACCATCAGCAGCAGCTTTTTCCCCAGGGTAAAGCTTGTATTCCGTTTCAAGGGCGGTCCACCTCGTTTCCGTTCCTGCAGGCCCCGTCAGGTCGAGGCCGGTTCAGCCGTCCAGCAGGTCCGCGTACTCCCGCAGCTCCTCCCGGACCACTACGATCTCATTTTTCTTCATCTCTCCCACCGCAGAACGCAGCAGGTGGGACATTCCGATGCTCTGCCCCTCCAGGGCCGCCAGAAAGGCGGCGGAGAGGACGATATTCTTGATGTGTCCGCCGGACAGCTCGAACTTCTCCGCCAGGAAGGCCCAGTCGATGTCGTCGGACAGGGGGGCCTGCTGGGGGATGGTGCGGCGGTAGATCTCCTCCCGCATGGCCGCGTCCGGGAAGGGGAAGCGGACCACATAGGTGATGCGCCGCATGAAGGCCTCGTCGATGTTGCCGATCAGGTTGGTGGCCAGGATGCACACCCCGTCGTACTCCTCGATCTGCTGGAGGAGGTAGGCCACCTCCACGTTGGCGTTTCGGTCGTGGGCGTCCTTCACCTCGCTGCGCTTGCCGAAGAGGGCGTCGCACTCGTCGAAGAAGAGGACGCAGTTGGACCGCTTGGCCTCGGTAAACACCGCCTGGAGATTTTTCTCCGTCTCCCCGATGTACTTGCTGACGATCTGGGAGATGTTGATTTTATACATCTCCATGTTCAGCTCGTTGGCGATCACCTGGGCGCACATGGTCTTTCCGGTGCCCGGGGCCCCGGCGAACAGGATGGACAGCCCGCGCCCGTAGGCGATCTTCCGGTCGAACCCCCAGCCGTAGTAGACCTGGTGCTGAAATTTGATGTGTCCGCAGGCGTGCTGGAGGAGTTTTTTCTGGTCCTCCGGCATCACCACGTCGTCCCAGTGGAAGGCAGGGCGCACCCGGCTGGCCAGATCTCCCAGCTTGTGGACCACCTGCCGGTAGCAACACTGGTGCATCTCCCGGCTGGAGATGGCCCCCTCCCCCCTGAGTTTGGTCAAGCCCGCCGCCTGCCGGCAGGCCAGTTCAATCTGCCGGGGGGAGAATCGGAATTTGGCGGCCAGCTCCTCCACGGTCAGGCCGCCTCCCAGCTCCGCCTCCCCCAGGAAAGCCTGAAACAGGGCGATGCGCTCCTCCTCCGTGGGGTCGGGCACCTCCAGCTCCACCGTCAGGCGGCTCAGGCGGGCCCGGATGGGCAGCTGGGACAGGAGAAACAGCTTCTCATGGGCGGGCTCCTGGTCCAGGATTCCCTGGAGCAGCTTCTCCTCCGCCGGGAGCAGCTTCCCCTCGGCGTCCGTCCGCTCCATGTGGGACACGCACAGGCAGGCCCCCGTCAGAAGGTCCCCACCACCGCCCTGGCGGTCCAGCTGTTCCTCCCCCTGGAGCGGACCATGGAGGAGTACC
>PPYE01359188.1_pt1 | contig 15571 bp, 12 predicted proteins | sample 1559881 | NCBI WGS metagenome assembly PPYE01 (sample SAMN08240022, study PRJNA423297) | Human gut metagenome, whole genome shotgun sequencing project. | reverse complement strand
TACACACAAGTAGTAAATATCCTATTTGATAAGGGTATAAAATAAAAAGCTAGGATTGCCCTCAAGCAGTCCTAGCTTTATTTTTATCAGAGGAGTTAACAGGTTAACAGTTAACAGCTGTTTTTTGCATGGTCACCCCCGAAATTATTCATTGTACATTATCCAATCTCCACGATTTCTTCCGCCTCATCCTCTTCTTCTGCTACTTCAGCTGTAAGGTTAGCCTTGAGTCTTGCTGATCTCAGTTGCTGCCTGAAAACCAGGCAGGTAGCCAGGAAATAGACGCCTGTCTGTATCCAAAGAGCCCTGAATTCCGGAAGAATATCAGCAAGAGATGCTCCCATACTGCTGATTCTGAGGAATCCCCGGATGCCGAAAGTGGATGGGAAAACCCACGAAAATCCTTGCCAAAAGCCCGGAATATTGCTCTGTGGCCATGAAATTCCCGTCATAAAAAGCAATGGAACGGAGGTAAATACCACTAAAAGCATCACGTTTTCACGATATCTTACCAGACATGACAGCATCAAACCGAAGAAAATGCACGATAGGATATAAGGCAAGAGGAAACCAAGAATGGTGGTCCACGTTACCATGCTGACAAATCCGAACAGTTTAGGAACTACCAGCGTAAGATACATTCCCATCACGGCATAAACCATGAAATAAACCATCGCCTTACCGAAAACGATGCGGAAAATACCGCCATAATGCTTGCTTACCGGTATGAGTTCGCGATTTCTGTTCAATTCTCTTGATGTTCCTGCCGCCATTCCGATGCCCAACAGCATGGTTTGCTGCAGAATCAGCACAAGAACGCCTGGAAGAATCGCATTACCGTATCCCCCAGTGGTGTTGAAAATCGGAACCTCATCAAACGCCAGCGGCTCGGTGGTAATCTCATCGTCTCTATCCGTGAATCCGCCACCTTTAGAAATCTGAATGCCCGAATTGATATGGCTTGCTACGCCCTGCGCCGTCTGATAAATCGCCTTATAGGTAAGCATCAGACTCATATCGCAATAAACGCCCACATGCGCCTGTTCGCCACGATTCAGCTTGGTGTCGAAGTCGGCAGGAATATAGATGATTCCATGCACAGCCTGCTTCTGTACCAGCTGCTTCGCCTCATCAAGACTGTTGCAGTAATACGTTGCCTTGGCATCTGGAGAGGCATCGTAATCCCGGATAAACTCTCGGGAGGTATGGCTGTGACTGAGGTCTACAATCGCCGTATCCACCTCTCTTACCACCTCGTTGTTGTAAATCCACGAGTAGAGCAGCGGATAGCCCAGCGGCACCAGGATGCAGAAGATGAGCACACCCTCGTCACGGAACACATTGCGCATTTCCGTCTTCCAGATGAAGCACATGTCCCAGATACCATTGATAATCTTGTATAATAAACTACTTTTTAACATTGAACTCTTTAACTTTGAACTTTGAACATTGAACTTTATGATTAGTAAAGTTGGTGAGTTCTTTATTCTTCACTCTTCACTTTCCTACGGCAAATACTTGTAAATCAACATAGCCTTCTTGATGTTCCAGATAGTGAGCATTGGCAGGGCACAGAAGAGCACCATCGCCCCCCAGTGCAATACTGCATCGCTCATCGGGAAACCATTGAAGATGTTCATCTGGTAAATCATGTAGTAATGGCGCATAGGGAAGAGCTGTCCGATAGCCTGAATAGGCGAATCCATGGAGAAAAGTGGATAAGTGGCCCCGCAGATGGAGAAACTTACCACGCCCCACAACGAACAGATACTCATCGACATACGGAGCGAAGGCATCAGTCCGAAGGCAAAGATGCCACAGCACTGGCAGGCCAATACGCTCAGAATGCCCAGCAGGATGATAGGCAGCGCACCGCCCGGATGAGGGAAATCCAGTACATGATAGATATAGAACTCGAACAGCAGGAAGATGCTCAGGAAGATGAGTGTCTGAGGAAGCATCTTGCCGGCAATGGCGAGATAAGGATTGTTGCTCGCCATTCGCATCCAGTCTTTTGCCCGGTTGAATTTCAACTCCGTTCCTATAGAATAAGGTGTAATCAGGAAGATGAACAACATGATGAGTCCCGGCACCATCACCGTGGAGAGATAGTAGTTGTAGTTGGCGTATGGATTGCCTATCATGTGCAAATCTACAGCAATAGGCTGCAGAAAGGTCATGATTTCATCATTCGTCTTTCCCAGTGCCGAAAGCTTCGCCATTCCTGCCGCAGCTCCTCCCAAAGTAGAAATGGTCTTCAAGTCGCGGAAGAGCAGGGAGCCTGCCGCCAGCGACACACTGCTGTAGTAGAAGGAAATCTTAGGCTGTTTCTGAGCCATCAATCCTGCCTCTGTTCCGTTAGGAATCACCAGGAAGGCATAGATTTCGTTCTTCTGGATAGCATGTCTTGCCTCAGCAATGTTCTCGTAATGCGAAACCACCTTGGTGGTCTGGAAGGCATCGAGCTTATGCACCAGCTGGCGGGATGTGGCCGAATTGTCCTGGTCAACAATGCCCACAGGCATGTCGGTAGGCACACCTCCCTGCATCAGGGTAGTGAAGAAAATCACCACCACGATGGGGAAGATGACCATGCAGAAGAGATAGATAGGATTCTTCCACATGATGCCGCATTCTCTGAGGGCAATATGATATAATTTCTTAAACATAGAACTTGTTTACTTTGAACATTGAACTTTGAGCTTTGAACTTTATGATATGCTTAATTTCTCAAAATTTTATTGTAAACTCAAAGAAGAAAACTAATTATAAAGTTCAAAGTTCAAATCTCAAAGTTCAATGTTATTTAATGATGAGTGACATTCCCGGGCGCAATCCCTCCAGCTTGGTAATAGGACGTGCCTTTACCTCGAAAGTCTTGCGGTCGTAATCGCCATTGTCCTTGGTTGCCTTCCAGGTTGCGTATGACCCCTGGTCCTTCAGGTAATAAACCTTCATCTTGATATTCTTGTTGAAGGCTGGGACGAAAGCGGTAAACTCATCACCCTTGTTCAAACCCTTAAGATGATCTTCACGCACATTGAAGGTTCCCCACATATCGCTCATGATGGAGATGCTCATGATAGGAGATCCGAGACCCACCAGCTCGCCTACCTTTGGATAGACATTGCTTACCTCGCCTTCGCACTGGGCAATCTGAACCGTCTCCTTCAGGAGATTCTTCACTACATCCACGGCGCTCTTGGAAGCCTGGGTGTTGTTGGCAGCCATGCGCTTCTCCTGCTCACGTGCTCCGTTTTTAGCCATTTCATACTGGCTCTTGGCTGCAGCCACCTGAGCCTCTGTTGCCTTGTAGGCTGCGAAAGCCTCATCGCGCTTCTGACCGCTGATGACGCCCTCGTTGTAGAGGTTCTGCATACGGTCGTAAGTCTTCTTGGCGATGGTTGCAGCAGCTTCTGCCTGCTGAACCAGCTGATAAGCACCCTGAATCTGCTCCTTACGTGCACCGGCATCGGTCAGATCCTTCATGGCTTCGGCAGCAGCATTGGTTGCCTGAAGCATCTGCTCCTGAGATTTCATCTCAGGAACTTCGAGGATGGCGAGAGTATCGCCTACGTGAACATAGTCGCCCTCCTTCACTCTCAATTCTACTATACGGCCAGGCAACTTGCAGGATACTCTGTATTCTGAAACTTCTACCTCGCCCTGGATGGTGTCGTCCTTCTGTTCCAAGGTAAAGAAACCGATGACACCCACTAGGATAACTACCGCCGTAAATCCGATGACAGCGAGTAATATGTTGTTATGCTGTGATTTCTTAGACATTTTTTATCTGAATTTGAATTTTAAAAAAACTTATTTATAAAGATGAAACTGAGGAAGAAAGTCCCCCTCTAGCCACCGTTAAATCCGATTCCATCGGATTTCCGCCCCAGGGGATTCCCTCCCCAGAGAAGCCCCGTTATTGCAAGATACCGAGCGCCTTGTTGAGCCCAACCTGTGTCAGCTTCACGTCGATTTCGGCGTCAATCTTCTGGCTCTGAGCCTGTTGCCAGGCAGTCTGTGCTGCCATCACATCGGTAACCTCCATTACGCCTTCCTTGAATCCGAGGTTTGCGCATCTGAGGTTTTCCTCAGCGCTGGCAATGTTTCTCATCGCCATATTGAGCTTCTTCTGAGCTTCCTTCACCTTGAACTGGCTCTGCGCAATCTGAAGGTGAATCTTCTCGCGCGTATCATCCAGGTTCATCTGGGCGATATTGGTGGTTGCCTTCGATGCTCTCACCTTATAGGCGCAGTCAAACCAGTTCCATACTGGCACCTGGACGATGATTCCTACGTTCCATACTCCTGTGAATTTCTTCTGGAATCCATTGAAAACATTAGGATTTGAAATGGTGTAGCCGCCGGTCAGAGCTACATGTGGCATGTAGATGGCTCTCACCAGATTGGTAGCCTGCTTGGAAATATCGAGTGCATTCTGGAGCATTCTCAATTCCGGACGGGTATTCATCGCTGAGTCGGCAGCTGCTACTCTTTGCTGTTCTGTGTCGACAGGTGTTCCTGAAAGAGCCAAGGTCTCCTTATCTTCATCAGCAAGTGTGATTTCCTGATTCATCGGGATGCCGCAGAGCTGGCAGAGCAGCATCTTGGAAAGAGCCAGTCCGTCTTCTGCCTGAGTCATCTTCATCTCTGCCTCGTTCACCTTTACGTCTACCTTCAAGCCGTCAGCCTTCGTCGCAACACCCTGCTTGATCATCTTGTGAACATCATCATTGAGCTTCTGTACCAGGTCGCGGTAACTGGTGGCTAGCTTATGCTTCTGTTTGAGCGAAACTGCCAGCCAGTAAGCCTGGTCGATGGCGTAGAGAGTCTGCTGGGTCTGATGATCCAGATCATTTTCAGCGATTTCTTCTCCGATGTCAGCAATCTTGTTGGCTGCAATAATAGCACCGCCCATATAGATAGGCTGTCTTACCATCACGCTTCCTGCCCACATATTTCGGGTGTCAGTTCTGAAAGCATCCACTACATTTTGTCCGATAGCATTGCCCTGCTGCTGGATAGGAGCCAATTTATCAGAAAGCAAGCCTCCTATCTTCTGTGCCTGTTCTGGCGTCAAGATGCCCTGACCAACCAACTGTCCCATCAGATTGCTGGCATTCCCTGAAATTCCTCCAGCCAGAGTGGAACCCAAATTGCTGAATGCTGCTTTCTGATCACTGTTCAGCAGGGAAATCTCTTTGCTGAACCATTCATATCCACCCAAGGCGTCCACCTTAGGCAAGTATTTCGTGCGTGCCGATTTCTTCAGGTTATACGCCACGTCTTTCTTGAGCTTCGAGGCATTGATCTGCTTGTTGTTGCGCAGAGCCATAGCGCGACAACTGTCGAGGCTCAACGCTTGCGCTTGTGCCCCGGCAGGAATCAATGCTCCCATCAGCATGAAAATAGTTATTATTTTTTTCATCCTTATATAATATTATATAATATCGGATGCAAAATTATCGAATTATTCTTAAATATCAAAGAAAATTTATTTATGAAATCTTTAAGAACTGAAAAAAAACTTATATTGTGGAAAAATGGAACATACATCATAGTTTTCCTACTATGATGCGTGTTACTTTTTCCCCTTTTTCAGAAACGTACAACGGTTTCTTCACCCCAGTCGGCATCAACCGTTAAGCCTACATTTCTGTCATCGTCTTCATCTAAACTTCCGCCTGATGATTTCGTAAGCGAAATGTCAGTCTTGATGATTTCGTTTCTTTTCATCTTGAAGCCGGACTTCGTAAAGGTCTTGATGGCATGGGCATCGGCATCTAAGATACTGATGGTCATCTTGATAGCCTTGTTCTCTTCGTGCGGGAAAGTATATACGGTGAAGTCTCTGTTGTTGTCTGTGAAATTGAAGATTTCCGTCTGCCGACTGTTTACACAGCCATATCCCGTGGTTGCATCCAGCGTACTGCTTCCTCCGGTATAGTAGAACTTGATGCTCCTGACTTCTTCCGGAATCGTTTCGTCAGTAATATGAAGCTTGAAGGCTGCTACGGCTCGCTGCAGGTTCACATCTGCCTCTACCTTATCGCTCTTGATGCTCAATCTGCCATAATAATAAAAGGTGTCGGTAAGCTTGTTGCTCGTGAATTTTACCTTTTCGGGCACACTCATCGTGCAGTTGCCCTTGCCGCTATGGGCAATGACAACGAGTCTGTATTCGCCTTCATCCAGACTGAAACTGGCAATGCCGAAATTCTCGTCATCGCTGGCTTGGTTGATGGTCTCTATTTTCTCTTCGCCATCAAAGACCACAAAGGAAACTCTGGAACATACATCCTGGAGAGCTGTTCCCGAAGTTGTTGCCTTGGTAACTTCTCCGATAGTGCGGTTCTGAACTTGGTGTATGCGCACCGTTACGTTGGCGTTTGCGTCATGTGTTGAGCTTTGGCCCGATTCATCGAGAGAAAACTTTTCGCATGAAGTAAGCGTCGCTACTAGCACCAACATGATTGCTGCCAATAATTTGTAGCATTCCTTCTTCATTGTTTTCTTGTTAGTTAGCTTTCTTCCTTTTGCATGAATCAAGAATTTTTCCTGTGCATGGAAGTCATCGCAAATTTACATTTTTTATTTGATGATTGCAAGTAAAATCAAATAATTCTTTATATTTTTTGTGAATTATCCGATTTTTTGTAATTTTGTACCCGATAATAAGTGTTTTTTTATGATTACACCTTATTATATATATAACATTATTATAATAAAAGAAAAATTATTGTATGATATATGGATAAGAAAGAGAATAAAAAGGTGAAGGCTTTGTTCTTCGATATTGATGGCACTTTGGTGAGTTTCAAAACCCACAGGATTCCGCAAAGCACGGTAGATGCCTTGGAACAGGCAAAGAAGAATGGGGTAGAGATTTATATTTCTACAGGTCGCCCAAAGCAGATTATCAATAATCTTGGTCAGATAGAGCATCTCATCGACGGTTATATCACAGCCAATGGTGCCCGCTGTTTTGTCCAGGATACGGTGGTGAGTCAGCATGCCATCCTTCCTTCGGATGTGAAGAAGATCATCGATGCTGCTGATAGAGACAACTATCCTGCCATCGTGGTAAGCGAGAGCCGTTTTGCCATCCATCATTATACCGACGAGGTTTATGAGATTTTCTGCAAGGGAGCCTTTACCGACATCACGGCGCGTGGAGCCGACAAGGGAAAGGGACTTCATGCCATGGCTGATTATCTGGGTTTGAACATTGAAGAAACCATGGCTTTCGGCGATGGCGGCAACGATATCTCCATCATCAAGGAAGCTGGAGTGGGTGTGGCAATGGGCAATGCCGGCGAAAATCTGAAGCAGGTAGCCGATTTCATTACCACCCATGTGGATGAAGATGGAGTTAGGAATGCTCTGTTGGAGTATGGGGTAATTCAGTAAGAATGAAACTCTGGAGAATTTTGGGTTTTATTTCGTAATTAATAATGGGATAAGCGTGATGTTTTGATTCTTAACGTCACGCTTATCTTTTGTTTTGAAAACTGCTTTTGTGTAATGGAGTTTTGCGGAAAACCTACTTTTTGTTGCTTTTGTGTCTGAAAAAGTGGCTAAAAGTAGGGAAAAATGCATAAAATATACAAAAAGTAGGGAAAAAAGCACTTTGACTTGCATTTTGTTAGCTAAAAATTTGTTTATTTTATAAAATGTATGTATCTTTGCATCCGATATTTGTAAGTTGTTTAATTTTTAGAGAGAGAAATTATGACGAAAAGACTAACCATGTTAATGGGAGGGCTTGTTCTTTCAACAGGAATGGCTCTCGCACAGACTACTGTTACAGGTAAGGTTGTTTCTCAGGAAGACGGTGAGCCGGTAATTGGCGCATCTGTAAAAATTGCAGGAACAAAGACTGGTACAGTGACTGATGTGGATGGTAACTTTATTCTGCCAAATGCAAGTAAGGATGCCGTTCTCGAAATCACTTATCTCGGTATGGAAACCCAGAAAGTGAAGGCTTCTGCTAAAATGAAAATCGTTTTAGTTTCCGATTCCAAGAATCTTGATGAAGTTGTTGTTACAGCGATGGGTATTACTCGTAATGAGAAAACCCTCGGTTATGCTGCAACAACAGTAAAAAGCGATGAAATTATTGGTGCACGTACTACCAATGTGGCTGATGCCCTTTCTGGTAAGGTGGCTGGTGTTCAGGTGAACGCTACCAGCGCAGACCCAGGTTCTGTCAGCAATGTGGTAATTCGTGGTTATGGTTCTATCAATGGTAGCAATCAGCCTCTTTACGTGGTTGATGGTGTGCCTTTGCAGAATAACATGGTTTCCGGTCAGGGTAAGAATATCTCAACTGGTGGTATTTCTAATATCTCGCCTGAAGATATTGCGAGCATGACCGTATTGAAGGGTGCCGCTGCTACCGCTCTTTATGGTAGCCGTGCTGCCAATGGTGTCATTTTGATTACTACCAAGACTGGTGCTAAGGGACAGGCTCGCAATTATACTATCAATTATAGTGGTAGCGTTCAGGCTCGCATGGTTTCCTACTTGCCTGATATGCAGAACAGTTTCGGACAGGGTTGGAATGGTCGCCAGACATTCATCGAGAATGGTTCATGGGGTCCTGCGCTCGACGGTTCTCTTCAGGTGTATGGTCCGGAGTGGAACCACCAGCAGTTGCTTCACCCTTATAAGGCTTTGAAGAACAACGTGAAGGATTTCTTCGAGGAAGGTTGGTCACAGAACCACAATGTTTCCTTGAGTGGTGTTTCCAAATCGGGTGAAATGACTTATTACCTGTCTTATTCTTATACGGGTGATGATGGTATCATGCCTGGTGATAAGGATACTTACAAGCGTAATACACTGGCTTTCCGTAATACTTATCAGGCTAACGACTGGTGCAAGTTGTCTTCTTCATTCAATTTTGCCCGCAGTGCAACTGATGCAGTGGGTAATTTTCAGGGAACATCTGTAGTAGATGGTCTCTATGAGTTGCCACGTGATGTTTCTTTGCTTGACAAGAAGGATTTGAACAGCCCATTCAATACTCCTGAGGCTTACTTTACTCCTTATGGAATCACAAACCCATACTGGGCTTTGGAGAATAACTATAATCATACCGATGCCAAGCAGATTAATGGTAAGATTCAGGCAGATATTAATCCTATCAAGGATTTGACCCTGACTTATCGCTTCGGTTTCGACTATACTGATTATGATTCTAAGACAGGTTATCCTCAGATTGCACTTGATGATAAGCTGATTACCGATGATAAGGGCTATGCGCCTAGTAATATGAACCAGAGTGGTTATGTCTGGTCACGTTATGGAAGAACTTATGAGTTTAACCATGATTTCATGGCAAACTATAAGAAGAAGTTCTTCGATGACAAGCTCGATTTGGCTGTTATCGCCGGTGTGAACATGAATGAGCGTAGCTATACTCACATGACAGGTGAAGCCGACGACTTGACTTTCGAGACAGGTTTCTGGCAGTTGAGCAATGGTGCAACCAAGAAGACTTTGAGTGAATATCAGACCAAACGCCGTCTGGTAGGTGCCTTCGGTGATGTAACCTTGGGTTGGGATGATATGCTCTATCTCGACTTGACAGCCCGTAATGACTGGTCTTCTACATTGCCAATCGACAAGAATAGCTTCTTCTATCCTGGTGCCACCTTGAGCTGGATTTTCTCTAAGTTGATTCCTGAAAACAAGGTCTTGACTTTCGGTAAGGCTCGTGTGGCTTATGGTAAGACGGGTAATGATGCTGATCCATACCTCACTGGTGCCTCTTATAGTCAGGCTAGTATCAGAGGTTACTATGATTTAGGTATCTCTAAGTTCCCTATGAACGGTAAGAACTCATTCCTCCTGGGTAATACAAAGGGTAGTAACTCTTTGAAGCCTGAGATGACTACCGAGATTGAAGTGGGTTTGAACTTGCAGTTCTTTATGGGTAGAATCGGTCTTGATGCTTCTTTCTATAACAGAACAACAGATGACCAGATCTTTACCTTGCCGGTGGATCCTGCTACAGGATACTATTATCAGGTAACAAACTTCGGTTCTGTCCGCAACCGTGGTGTTGAGTTGTTGCTCACCACAGTTCCTGTGCAGACCAAGAATTTCAAGTGGGAGTTGGGCTTTAACTTCTCAAAGAACTGGAACAAGGTACTTGAGATGCCTGCATCTCTTGAGGGTGGTCGTGTCTCTATTTATGATTACTCTTCTGGTAATGATGCAGTCTATATGTATGCTGAGGAAGGCAAGCCAATGGGTGAGTTCTATACTTATCTTCCACAATATACAGAGGATGGCAAGGTTATCGTTGATGCAAATGGTCAGCCTGTTATCGGTACTCAGGTAGAGGATACCGGTAAGAATATGAATAGCGACTGGACGGGTGGTGTAACTACTGCCTTGACTTACAAGGGCTTCACCCTGAGTGCAGCTTTGGATGTCCGCAAGGGTGGTTATATGTTCTCACGTACCAAGAACCTGATGCAGTTTACTGGTAATGGTACGATTACTACCTACAACGACCGTCGTCCATTCATCATCCCTAACTCTGTAGTGAAGAGCGGTGATACATACGTTGAGAATACTACTCCAATCTATCAGACAGATGGTAGCTACCAGAAGTATTACAATGATTATGGTTATGGATATGGTGGAGAGGCTTACTTGCTCGACCGTTCATACGTGAAGTTGCGCAACATCAGCCTTACCTGGAATTTGCCACGTCTCTGGACGAACAAGTTGTCTTTGAGCAATGTAGCTTTGACCGTATTCTGCAACAATGTCTTCACCTGGACAGCTAGCGGCAATACCTTCATTGACCCAGAGACTACAACTATCAACCAGAGTAGTTATGGTGATTTGGCTACTCAGTTTGGTGAGATGTACTCAAACCCATCTTGCCGCACCTTCGGTGCCAACTTGAGTGTAACATTCTAACACATTGTGGTATTAGTAATTTAAAGGATATTCGATATGAAAAAATATATAGTAATGTCGGCTCTCGCTTTGGGACTCTGCATGAGCTCTTGCGACAGCTATTTGGATATTAACCAGAATCCACAGTCTCCATCTGAGGCCAATGTCACATCTTCCATGATTATGCCTGGTGCTGAGATGGCGATTGCAAATGCCTACGGTAACTATTTGCGTATTACTGGTGGATATCATTCTCAGGTTTACGCTCATTTGAATGGTACTTCCAACTATGTGGATTATTCTGAGTTCCAGCAGTCTGCTACCCGTTGTAGTGGTACTTATACTCAGCTCTATCAGAGCGCATTGGTCAACTTGAAGACCATCTTGGAGAAATCAGAGGCATCTGAGGATTGGGGAACCTATCTTGCTGCCACCACTCTGCGTGCCTTCGCATTTGAAACATTGGTAGATTGCTTCGGTGAGACTCCTTATACAGAGGCTTTGGATGCAGATAATCTTTCTCCAAAGTATGATGATGGTAAGACCGTTTATGATGGCATCATTACCGAAATAGACAATGCTTTGTCTAAGGCAAGTGCTTCTAGCACCGTTTGTACCAACTTCCTCTTCCCTGATGCCAGTGCAGAGCAGTGGATTCAGTTTGCGAAGGCTTTGAAGTTGAAGCTTCTGATGCGTGAGGCTAATGTGGATTCTTCCGTATTGCCAAAGGTAAAGGCTTTGATTGATGAGAATGATTTCCCAACCAAGGATATTGCTTACACCAGCTGCTGGGGAACAGAAAGTGGTTCCATGAACCCATTCTATTCAGAGGAGTTCTCTTCTGCATGGGGTTCTACTCAGGTTAATGTATGTGCAAACTTGGCTATCATCGGTTCTATGCAGATTAAGAATACTAGTGGCGATGTGGTTTATACTGATCCTCGTTTGGCTGCTTTCTTCGAGAAGAATGCTGATGGTAAATATGTGGGTGGTGTTTCTGGTACCAATTATCCAAGTACCACAAGCCTTACCAAGTGGTGCCGTCCTATTGAGACTGCAACTTCTCCACTCAGTTTGCTTTCTGTTGCTGAGACCGAGTTCTTCATCTCTGAGTATTATGCCCGTACTAACGATGAGGCTAATGCCAAGGCTCATTACAACAAGGCTATCGAGGCCTCTTTTGCATCTGCTGGTGTAGAGGGTGCAGCTGAGCACATCGCTCAGTTCCCATTCGATATGGCGAATTACAAGAAGAGCATCGGTGTTCAGAAGTGGATTGCCCTGGCTGGTGTGAATACTTTCGAGGCATGGTGTGAGCTCCGCCGCTTGGATTATCCTGCTTTTGATACTACCAAGAAGGGTTCTGATTTCTATACCAAGGGTGATGACGGTTCCTTCACCGACAGCGGTTATCAGGCTGGTACACTCTATACTCCTATTGATGTGTTCAGTCAGGTTGGTGCCAACAAACTCCTGGAGCGTTTCCCATACGCAGAGTCTTCTTCTTCTCGTAATAGCAACACTCCTGCATTCACCAATTCAGACTATACCAAGCCTGTGTTCTGGGGTGAGTAATCTAACAGTGTTTCATTAATAAAATGAATATAGCAATGAAAAAGAATATATTTTATATCATGCTTTTGCTGTTGACGTCGACAGTTTCATTCACCAGTTGCGATGATGATAGTTCTGCAGGTGTAACAAGCATCACATATTATCCTGTGCTCACTCTGAAGGGTGATGCAACCATGTACGCTGATAAGGGTGCTGCCTTTACTGACCCTGGTTGTGCTGGTGAACTGAATGGCGAGGATATCTCTTCTCAGCTTGTAGTTACTGGAACAGTGAATACCGCCAAGTCGGGTATTTATACATTGACCTATTCTGCTACCAATGCAGATGGATTCAGTGCTTCGGTTTCCCGAACCGTCATCGTTACCGATCCTACGGATGCTAAGGAGGGTGTCTTCTATACAGATGCTGCCAACAGTTATCGTGACTATAACGGTAATAAGGCATTTGGAGATAATTTCGAGATTATCATTATCAACAATGGTGACGGTACTTATCATGTAAGCGATTTGCTGGGTGGTTGGTATTCTCAGAAAGCTGGATATGGCAGCAATTACAATATGGAAGGTGATGTGAAGTTTGCCGAAGATGGTACGATGACACTTCTCAATAGCCTTATTGGTGGTTGGGGTGATAGCTTGGTTGGCTTCTCTGGTAAGTTTGACGCAGCTTCTTCATCTTACACTTGGGATGCAGAATATGTATCATCCATGAAGTTCCATGTAGTTTTGAATAAGTAATTTTAGAAGATTATCGTTATGAAGAAATTAATATATTTATGTATGGCTATCCTCTGCATGACTTTTGCTTCATGTGAGAAGGATGAAGTCGGTGGTACTGCTACTCAGGCTCTCGCCGGTGAGTGGTATGTTACGGTGGATGCAGTTGATGCCAATAATAATGTGACAGCTCTTGATCCTTATGGTATGGGTAAGTTCCTTGTCAATACATTCAATACTGCAGCTAATGTGAGCGACCAGATGTGGATTAGTGACAATGGTAATTTCTGGAACTTTAAGGTGAAAATGACATCTGATGTTCAGAATCTCAGTTTCACAACTAATGGTGAAGCAGCTAATGCTGCTTATAATAAGGATGGTTCTCTTTATGACTGTAAGGTGAATGTTGAGAGTGGTAAGGTCTTGCCAGGGCAAGGTCTGACTCCTCATGGAACTCCTGCCGACAGCATCGTTTTCTATGTGTCATTCAATGATGACGAACCAGGAAACAAGTATAAAGTTTCTGGTATTCGTTATTCAGGTTTGACACAGGATGATTAATTTAGGTATAGTGTTATTAGGTACATAAAGATATAAGGCAAAGTGATTTGCCTCGTTGTTGACCAAGTCAACACTTATATCTCTCTCGTCTTTGGGGACTGGCGGTGGCCGGTCCCTTTTTTTCGTTTGTATGTAACGGCAGTCTGCTGTACTGTTTTACTATTTGAAAAAAAAATAAAATTCAAAAATACTCTTCACTCTTCACATTTAGCACTTAAGTCGCTATAAATCAGGAAAATCGGTAGGTGAAGAGTGGGGCTGTCTCTTCACCACTCTTCACCTTTTAAAAGTAAGCAGCTTCTATCATGGCTTGTCCTTTGGCTTCTATCATGGCTCACTCTAAGCCTTTCTAGTGTTTTTGTTTTAAGCTTCTATTAGGTTTGTTTTAAGTTTCTTTTGTTTTTAGAATAAGTTATCTTTGGACTTGTTTTGAGCCTTAGATAAACTTTACTTATGGCTCTATTAAAGTTTACTTAAGCCTTATTCCAGTTTTTATAGAAGCTCAGGATATTCTCCCGGCTAAGCTGTATGAAAATCCATCGGGGTGAAGAGTGGGTGAAGAGTGGTGAAGAGACAGCCCTACTCTTCACCCATTGAATCGCCTGGTTTACAGATGCTTAAGAGTAAAATGTGAAGAGTGAAGAGTGTTAGAGGAATTCTTCCGTATCTTTCTTCTTCCTTGTAGTTCTTGAATATAATGCATCCCGATGTAACGAAAAGTGCCTTTCCATGGCAAAATATTGCTCCAGTAAGGGCAATGTTTTGCCATGGAAAGGCACAGATAGAAACGTCCCGACGTAATTTTCTCTGCTACGGAGAGATTTTATTTTATTGGTAAATAAAATAGCTCCCTTCGTGGCATTTGCAGTATTTCTTCAGAAGGTCCAGAATAAATTCGGCATTCTCGCGCACGTGCTGCTCATCTCCATCATATCCGTTGATGAGAACCACCAGATGGGTCGTGTCAATAGTCATCTTTGTGCGTTCGTTGTCGCTGGTAGGAGTTCCTACGCCACCAATCTTGTCCCGATAAACAGGAAGACCTTCGATATTGATCATACCTCTACCGATACCTTCGTAAGGTTCGTCTGCCTTCCCGACACCTAGTGTCAGCGTATCTCCTTCAAACTTGTCGGCATCGAAACCACCGATGCTATAACCGTATGCGATACTCGCCAAGTTGACCAGGTCCACCAGCGTATCTCTTTGATAGAGTTCCTTTCCCTGCAACATTCTTCGGATGAGGGCTTCTGAAGCCGGACGGTAACGGGATGGGTCTTTGCCACAAGCACGATAAACTTTTCGGGTTGCTGCAATTCCGCTTATCTCTTTCAGAGACTCTGTGGTGAGCGTTTCTTTGTATTTCTCACCTAGGGAATTGATTTCATCCCATAGTTCTTTGCTGTATGGAGTATTTTCTACTCTAGCTTCCACGCATGCTCCTACAAAGGTAGGGCATACTGATTCTATTTCTTCCGATACTATTATCTTCATATTCTGAATTGTATTTTTTATATGTACTGTTCTTTCATTATATTTTGACACGGCAAAATTACTAATAATATATGTAATCACCAAGGAAATGTCATTTTTTAAATATCATTTGATGAATACTAACAATGAGTGTGCGCCCGCCCGCATGCGCACTGCCTGCATGTATATAATAAAGTGAAATATCAGGAAAAATACGATAAATATCGCAAAAGTGTTAAAATAGTGTTAATTTTCAAACTTTTTCTTGGAAATATTTGGTGGTTTCGGAAAATGTTCGTACTTTTGCACTCGCTTTTGAGAAA
>PPYE01662254.1_pt1 | contig 15573 bp, 16 predicted proteins | sample 1559881 | NCBI WGS metagenome assembly PPYE01 (sample SAMN08240022, study PRJNA423297) | Human gut metagenome, whole genome shotgun sequencing project. | reverse complement strand
GCAAAGGATGCGGCGACGCTTAAGCTTTTGGAGCCATCCTCATTGTGTGTGCGGATGGTATAGTACACGCCAAAAGTGCATGTTGCGTTGTTGCGCGTATCAATATAGTCCAGACTGTCCAGCGCAACTGCCTGACCGTCTATTTTCAGCGTGACAGCCGGTTTTTTGTTCCGGTTCCAGGCGGAGTTTGCTACTCCGTCGTTTCTCTTTACCCGCAGCCAAAAGGTTATGCGGGAGTTGTTGCCGGACTGGGATACATTGCTTTCTTCCCAGTCAACCCAAAAGTTATACTTGCTTCCGCCGCTTCCGGTACAGCTGCCGTTAATTCTTCCGCTTGCTGCCAAGTTACTACCTCCTAATCATTGACCGTAAACAGGACGTGTCCCGTGCCGTCCGGCGTGATAACCAGTCCTTTTGTACGGGATTCCGGGTCTACCGTCAGGGATCCCCGCACAGTGGACTTGCCAAATTCGGCACCGCCTTGGTCAAAGTATGCTTCATATTTACCGGACGCATTGTTTTTGACGGCAAACGACGCGTTGTCCATGCGGGTGGACAGCTTGTCCCCGCTCTGGCCGATGGACAGCACACCATCCGCAAACGTCATGCCGTCCGTCAGGATCTCGTTTTGCGCCTGCTGCCAATCCGACACCTCAAGCCCCGGCATGAGGATAAGGTCGGCGATGAGCAGTGTTCCGGCTGTACAGCTGACTGCAAAATCCAGCGCCGTACCGGGGGCGACGAGGTTGCCTTTTGCCTGCGCCCATTCTGATACAGGCCGCAGGGCCGTTTCCGTTCCGCCGGCCGTTACGGTGCCGGGGGTCGCGCCGGAGCCGGTCAGCTTGTACCGGAGCATCCAGCAGTATTGCCCGTCCGGGATAGTGGTTACGGTCTGCGCGATGTGTGTGCCGGTCGGCAGCGCAAACCCGCCGCCAGCCGCCGAATGCTGCCGCACATCTGAGGCGTACGCCCCGTCGCGGGACAGTGACACGCCGTCATCTGCATCCCAGTTGTCCAGGCTGTAGGCGGCTGTGCCCTTGAGCAGGTTTGCACCGCCCCGATGCTGCGTCTGCGCGGATACGCCGTCCACTGTGACGGACAGGGCCGCAAGCTGCTGCCTGATCTGCGTGTCGGATTCCGTGAGGCCGTCAATCTGCTCGCCGGTTGCATAGGTCTCCGATACCTGCGCGAGGATCTCCGATTTGCTTTGCATCACTTTGGATTCCAGCAGTGCGTCTGTCTCGCCGATGGTGTAGGTTTCTGCGATCCGGGCGGTGTTAGTGTCCACGTCGCGTTTCAGTTCGTTGATTTTCTGTCGGTCAACTGCCAATTCTTCGTTAACTACGGTCGTAATGGTGCTCTCGATTTTGGTCGTGATTTTAGCGGCGACAGAAGACATCGTGACAACGTTGTTAATAGGGGATAGGGGATACTCTTTGTAATCCACAATCATGTGATCGACACGCGTCCCGTGGTCCGGGTCCAGCAGTGCGGCAATTTGGTAGAGCGATAACGACAAAAAGTTGTAATCCGGGTTTTCTGCCGCCACGTCCTGCACGGTAAAGGTATAGGAGCGCACAGGGCGTGCGGCTGTCCTCAGTTTTTCTAAGGCGTCGTCTTTAAGTGACTGCGCAATCGTATACCGCTCGTCCGTCCAGGAGGCGCAAATAACGCGATCCGTATAGGATAAATCCTCCACATAGGCCTTTCCGTCGTTGACAGACGTAATATCCAGCCCATCTTTTCCATATGGGTATAGCCGCGTATACAATGCGCTGGTGCTGCCTTTTAAAGCCTTGTCTGTAATATTGAGTTCCGGCGTCAGATATGCGCCGCTCGGCTGGTTAAGCTCCGGCTTTATGACGCGTACGGTTTTAGTACAGGTAGCCCACGAGTAGCAGACCCCATACGTATCTGCGGCCTGTATAATGACATCGTACACGGTTACACGCTGCATGTCGATCGTACGCCGGATCGATACGAGATCGGCGTCAATCACCACCCAACCTGGGAGCATGTCAGCAAGCACCGCAGATAGCAGCTGTGTTTCGCTTTTATATGTGGGGTAGTATGTTTGCTTAAGGCCGTCTAAATCAAGCGCGCAGCCCACGGTGGATGTGTCTGTACGCTCGTTTATGGTTTTGATCCGGTAAGCATTGTCCCCGTATAGGATCTGCGCTTCTTCCGCACAGGCAGCGTACAGCGGATGATGCGGCGAGATGTCAAAAGACAACGTATCCAGACCGCCGTAAACGTGATCGATGTAAAATTGGTCAGATGGGATATCCGTTAAAGGATAAGCCTCTCCGGTTATCGGATGGATAATAGTTAACTGGTTCATGGCCCACCTCACAGATACATAGGGTAGTATTTCAGCGCAACGGTTAATCCCGCTGTAATATCCAGAGCATTTTCGCCCGGCTGTAGCAGCGGAAATGCAGTCAAATCCGACAACAGAAAGGCATTTTCGCCATCCTGCGTGATGGTTTTATTGCGCCCATCGATCACGATCGCCGCCCCCGGGGTTAAGCCCGCAAAGTTGATGCCGCACACTGATGCCGCGCCGGAACCCGGCGCGGTGAACGAAATAACCGCATCCGTCTGCGCAGTGCCGGCTACATGTACGCTTACCGGTCCCGTGCCGGTAAGCGTCTGTTCTGGACCGTGCCGGGCAGCGGCAAAGGTATATGTTATTTCCGCATCGTCTTCAGTGTAAAATTCGGGCTCAGAGACGTCCGTAAGCACGGATGTATACGTTAACCCATCCGGCAGAGAAATCTCGCTCTGCGCCGAAAACAGGGCCGTCAGCAATGATGTTTTGTTTATAACGTCGTCCCTGTCCGTGCCGGTAACCTCCAGTATTACAGACAGCGGACGGAAACCGTACTTTATGCAGTGCTGTTTTGGCAGCACAGCATTTGATGCGCCATTGTAGTACGGTGTGATCACGGGTTGTCCGCAGCTGTAGTCCATCAGGACAGCGTCGATAGACTCGCCGTTTACGGCAATTAAATCATTCAAAGGCCATCTCCTCCTCAATATACGGCGTGGTTGCTATTGCAAACTCGCGCCCGTTGATGCTCAGGTGCGTTACCACCTGTTTGGGCCTGCTGCCCGCGGTATCACCAACCTGACTGTCTCGCTCGGCAGAGGATGCCATAAGTGCGACCTGCTGCTCGGTACGGATTTGCACGGGCGCCGTAAAGCGGTCCGTTATGCTGGAGGCAACGGACCGCATACGATTCATGAGACGCGCTGACAGGGACAACGGGATATTGGCAATCTGCTCGGAGGCGCGTTCTACTTCGTTTTTTTTGTCCGTAACGCCTAACGCAAAGCCCTCCGTGGCAAACTGACCGTTTCGGCGCTGCTTGTGAGATGGGGACCGAATTAACAGCGTATGCTTAGTGTTCTTGTCGATTGCGCCGGCAACTTCTCCGGTGGCGTTGGCTACAAGATACAGTTTGTCATGTAGGCCTTTTGCGAGTGATTCGCCCGCATTCTGGCCGTTTTTGCGCATATTATCATTAACATCCTGTGCATTATAGCCCTCAATAAATTTCTGTCCTGCCTTCTCGCCGGTTTTATAGTAGAGCTCACCGCCCTTAAACTCTAAATTGAAAGCCTGCATTGTAGCGTCGGCTTTCTCTTTCATTTCGTCTGGAAGAATATTGTAATTACGTAAAAAGGCAGCGATATTTTGCTTATCTGTTTCGGTAAGCTCTGCACCGTAGTCTTTAGCCATCTGAATTTCAGCAAGCCATGCACCCAATAGCTCACTGTTGCGATTAGAATATAGCGCCCCTAAGTTTTTGTTAATTCTCGCGGTTTCATCCTGGTATTTTCCCATGGCGTCCTGCCATTCGGTATTCTGTTCGAGCGCCTCTTCTTTCATGGCTTCGGTCATGCCTGCGAAGAAGTCCTTGTTTTTCTCAAGCAGCTCTGCCTTTTTTGCGCTGATTTCTTGGTCAAGCGCACTTTGCTCTGCGGCATAATCTCGTTGCGCAGATAGGGTACTCGCTAATTCGTCATCTAGAGCCGAATGCTTTTCATAAATGAGCTGTAATTCATAGCTGGCGTTACGCTCAATCTCGGATTCGCGTTGCTTATGACTGTTTTGGAGAGCTTCAAATTCCTTGGTATAGGCCTCGCTGTTTATTGTACCGGCCGCGTTGTGTTTTGCTTGTAGCGCGGCAACCTCTTTTGTATAAGCATCGCTTTCTGCCTTTAATGTCTGATCTGCCGCTTCCTGGGCTGATGCACAGCGCTCTTTTACTAGTTTTTCGAGTTCTTCGCTTGTTCCGGAAAAAGAATCTAAAGCCCCCTGCGAAATTTGAAGGGATGCTTCCTGCAAGGACTTCTGGATTTCGTATTCTTCGTTTGCTAGGTCGCGCATTTTAGCCATAAGATCGTCAATACGTGCGATCTCAGCGTCTGTGAGTGACCGGCGCTCCTGCATGGCGGCGTTGCAAATATTCCAGATGCTGTCCTGTACGGACTGCATTTCCTTTTCTATGGCCTCTTTGCGGGCATTATCTATCAGTATATCATCAAGTGACGATTTTGCGGCCTCGCGTGCGCCTTCCACGCTTTCAACGAAATTATCCATAGCGGTAAATACGTTGTCATAGGATCCCGCCAGCTTTTCGTTGGAATCTTTTAAGCGGTCTTCAGCCGTTTCAACGTCTCCGTAGCATGCGCACAAGGCGCTAATACCCGCTACAAGTCCGGCTATTGCCGTTATGACAAGTCCAATCGGATTTGCATTCATGGCAGCATTCCAGAGGTATTGCGCAGTTGTTGCAAGGCCTATCTGCCCGGTCAGTGTACCGATGGCAATCTGCTTTAGCGTAAGCGCGCCTGTGCTCGCTGCTGCTGCAGCCGCCTCTTCACTCTGCGCGATCTTTGATGCGACGACAGCCGCATTCAGCGCGGTCATATAACCGGTGATCTGCTTGACGATTGAGTATGCCTTAAATGCTGCGGCAACGCCCGTAACAAGCGGGATCAGGATCTTTGCACTTTTCCCAACCAGATCTATCGCTTTTGCGAGAGGGGGGAGTACAACCTTTGCAATATTCGTTACGACTTTGCCGAGGTTTTTAAGCACTGTCCCGACAGTATTTATGGCTTCCTTTAGCCCGCCGCTCTCAAAAGATTTTTTGAGGATGGAAACCGTCTCTTTAACAGGTTTCTGCACCTCTCGGGGAAGCAGGGAAACCAGCCCGTCCACCAGCGCATAGACGATATCCCGCGCCGCTGTGAGCAGCTGTGCGCGGTTGTCGCCTATGCCTTTGATAAAAGCCTTAATAAACGATACCGCTGCGGTAACCATCTGTGGCGCGGCTTTGGCTGCTTTTGTAGCAATCTCCGCAAACATGCCTCCTGCGGCCTCTACGGCGCTGGACAAACCGCCCTCCTTGAAAGCGTCAGTCAGTTGCCCAAGGTAGGCCGTGCCCTCCTTGCAGAGTTCTTTCAGCGGCTCCTGCATGGATTCGTACACTGTGATGCCGAAGCCCTCTGCGGCGGATTTCATGATTGTAAACGCGCCCTGCAGATTGTCGTTCATGGTATCTGCCATCTTCTGGGCCGTGCCGTCGGATGCGGCAATTGCCGCAGTCAAATTGTTAAAATCCTCATCCGAGGCATTAACGATCGCCAGCAATCCGGACATGGCTTCCTGCCCGCCGAGCATAGCCGCGTAGGTTGTTTTTTCGGCGTCGGTAAGCTTCGAAAATCCGGTGCGCATATCCTGCATGACTTCCGCAAAGGATTTCATGTTGCCCTCGGAGTCCGTCAAAGACAGACCAAGCTTGTCCATTGCGGTCTGTACTTTTTCCGTCGGCAGGGACATGCGGGAGAGTACGCCGCGCAGCTGTGTACCGGCTTGCTCGCCCTTGATTCCCGCGTTTGCCATCAGGCCAATGGCTACGGCCATATCCTCTATGCTGTAGCCTAGCGCACCTGCAACCGGGGCAACGTACTTAAACGTGTAGCCCATCAGCCCCACATTTGTATTGGATCGCGATGACGCCTGCGCTAAAACGTCTGCAAAATGCGCGGAGTCTTTAGCCTGCAGGCCAAAAGCCGTAAGAGCGTCGGTCACAATATCAGATACGCTTGCGAGGTCTTCGCCGGACGCGGCTGCGAGGTTCATAATGCCGTCTATGCCGTTAAGCATGTCGCCGGTCTGCCACCCTGCCATGGCCATGTACTTAAAGGCTTCTGCGGATTCAGTCGCGGAAAATTTCGTTTTCGCGCCCATCTCTTTGGCTTTTTCTGTCAAGCTGTCAAGCTCTGACGCCGTAGCGCCGCTGATTGCGGCGACTTCGGACATCCCGGCCTCAAAGCTTGTGCCTACCTTAACAGCGTATGTGGCAATCCCGCCCATTGCGGCAGATACCCCGCCGATCGCGGCAACTGCCGTCTGCGCTCCGCGCTTGGCCAGCGTGCCGAGCATGCTTAGCCCGCTGGTAAGTCCCGAGTTATCCAGTTTTGTGTCAATCCGTATTGTTCCATCAGCTGCCGTCGTCCGTCACCCGCCTTTCTGTTTCTGCAAATCTGCGCTGCACATAAGACAGCATCTGTTCCTTGTGCTCTTCATAGGTCTTCGGCGCGCTCTTCTTGCGTATCGCATACGTTTCTTTCATCCGGCGGTAAAATTCCCGCTGGGCTTTGGGGAGTTTTTTAATATCCGCCAGCCGCCAATGGATCACGCGCATAAGTAATACATCGTCCGGCAAGGCGTTAAGCAGCTCGTTAAACAGCCACCAGTGCATATGGCTCTCGGTAAGATCGAGATGGTACGCTTCACGGAAAGCCGCATAAATAAGCCCCTGATCCGCATAAAAAGACAACCCCCGATCTTGTTTTTTAAGACCGGGGGTTACCCTTTTATTCGGGCTGTCGTGCTTGCCGCAGGAGGCAAACCAGCACAGAGATTCAACCGCTTTTTCAAGGTTCGGGGGCAAGCTGCCGCGATAGAAATCGATCAGCGTTCGAAAAAAATCCGTTTCAGACGTTTCTTCAGATTCACTCGCCATCGAGAAGCACATCATGATCCGGTAATCCGGATTAATTGGGTACGATGCGCCATCAATCTCTACTTGATCGGGCAGCGGATCTGTTAGTATTCTCATGCCATGTTAGATGCCATGTTAGATGCAATGTTAGATGCAATGTTAGATGCCATGTTAGATGCCATGTTAGATGCTTTACGCGATTTAATCGCAGCGGCAGTACGTCTAAAGCCGGTCGCGGCCTCTTGGCTCTGCGCTTCTACGGCATCAAAAATTGCCTGGAAAACGCCGAAGGCATCACGCAGGTTGGGCTTGTCCGGCGGCAGGAGCGTATCCGCAGCGCCGTCGCCCAGCACGGTGTCCACCATATTTCTGACGATTTCACACTGCGCGCGCATGCTTTCAGAATTTTTAAGATCCTTGTGTGCCTGTAACGCTGTCACCTGATCGGAGACGGCCTGCATGGCATTTTCATAGCGTTCGGCTGTAGCGATGTCCATAATGTCAAAATCAAACGTATGGCTGTTTACTGTGATGGTCTGCATAAGTTAATCCTCCCCCTATTTGCTTAAGATGCTTGTGAAGCAACGTACGTGTACTCAGTCGGCGCTGCGCCGGTCTTTTTGAGATCAATGTCAATACCCGAAGACTCGCCCGCATTGCCGGAACCATCCGAGTTGACGATGATAGACACGTTGCCTTTTTCTCCTTTGCCGGTCAGGATGTTAAAATACACATATGGTACTACAACGCTGTTGCCGGTACCGAATTTGATTGCGTGTGAAAACGCAAAGTCCTGAAACTTGTCGCCGATATAGCGGTCACCAGTGGCTTTAAATGCGCGCTGGTTGCCGGTTTTCATGGATGATTGACCTGCGCGGATATAGGTCTTGTCAACGGTGATCGGATTAAGCTGTGCGTCCAAGCCCGCTACACCCATCTGTACAACAGTGTAGTCGTTTTCCGACGTTGCTTCTCTCCCGATTCCTACGGCAAGTACATAGTCATCGTTTGTGGTCCACCCTTCATACTCCGCATCCGGAGTGTGTCCGGTCATAAGTTCTTTTACAGTCATTTACTTTTTTCCTCCTTCAAAATAAGTGAGATTGATTTGGATTTGATATTTTGCGTGGCCGCTGTCGTCGCGGCTGTGCAGGTATCCAGCTGTAACGCAGGAAAAGGAAAGCACCCGTTTTCCTGCGCCGATATCTGGATAAATGCGCTTTTTCCCGTTCTGGTCAATCCACGCAGAGAGCTGCTCATAAAAGCCTGCGTTTGCAAGATTTTGTAAAGCCGTCTGGTCAATGTACTCTGAGGATCCGAAGATAACAGACAGCTGCTTTTTTGCCGAGCCGTCGAGATACCGGCGGAGCACTGTCGCCGACGGCGCCAAACTTAACGAATACTCCCGCTGATCGGCGGGAAGAAAATCAACATTCAAGCGTCTCTCCGTCGCCAAAAGCGGACAGGCTAAAAAATATTGATATAAGCCCTCAAGGACTGTCATTTTTTCGCCGCCTTTCGTGCTGCGTCTAAAATTTCGCCGCGATGGTCCGCCTTCATCCGCTCAAACCAATGCGCGCCGCGCATTGGATCATAGGACCGTGTATCCAGAGTGTTGTAATACTGATTAACGGCATAGACCGCGTTGTATACAACCTCCCCGGATCCCAAATGCGTCCCGCGAATGCCGCTTTGCCGGAGGTTACCTGTGTCAAACGGCACATAAGGATCGTCCAGCCGCAGCACCTCCGAGTCGATTACCCTTTGGGCGCGTCCGCCCGGATTCATGCCATGTGTTTCTAGGATTTCCTGTACGGGCTTGAGCTTTAGTTCGAGCTTGGTCTTGATTTTAAGGTCAATTTTATCCCGATTCATGCGCCGTCAATCCTCCAGTGCTGCATAACGGCAGACCCGCGGCGATTATCTGCATAGCCGGTAATGACTGCCGCGTCCGGACCGTATGCATCCTTAATTTGTGCAGTTGACTGCACAGGATCTGTTACTTCCCCGCGTACGATAAGATCACCCGCTTGAATCGTCCAAAAAGCAGCGCGTTTGTCTGCCGGCAGTGCACGCCAGTCAACTTCCGGCAGGTAAGTCCTGCCCGGAGAGCTAACAGGGATGCGTACGCGGATGGCATTTGCAGAGCGCATGCCGCCGTCCGTAACCGTCTGCTTTTGGTGCGCGTACCAGTTTGCAGGCCCTAATACCGTGGGTAAAAACAGATCTTTGTGGTTGACAACCGTGCGGTTGATGATTGTCAAAATCGCGTTTGTCTGCATCAGCACCACCTTGACCGCAGCGGATGCCATGCAGGAATGTATAAGCCAATTTTCTGCTGGATCTGTCTGGTGTAAAAGCTAGACTGCGAGGACGGCGAGCCATAGGATACGCTATAGCCGTCCACATTTTCTGACGATACGCTTCCGCGCGCTGTCGCTGCCTGCCGGTCATATACGGCCTCCGCAGCCGCACAGACGGCTTTCTTAACCGCATCTGTGACCTCGGCGCCGGCGGAAAGACGGCCAAAAACATACCGATCAACCTCGGCGGATGCCTCTCCGACGGCGGCCTGAAAAGATTCCGTCGTCAGGCAGGTGCCGCCATAAAGCATCAGATAATCGTCATAGGTTGCGTAGGCCATCAATGCGCCTCCTTTTAGGTGCCGGATTTTGGCGCGACCTGGATCTTGCGGAATACGCCTGCCTTAAGCGAGTTTTTGAGTACGAGTGCCGCGATCATCTCGACCTCGACCTTCTTAACCGCTCCGGGAGCCTGCATGTCCGGCAGATAAGTACTGATGATTTTGCCGCCGGCAGGGGATACCGCGTGCAGGCCGGAAAGATCAAGCGTGACGGCGTAAAGATCCGTGGTGCCCGCTGCGGCATCGGTGCCTACCACGTCGACGGATTTTGTGCCGTTGTAGTATTTGCCAAGGTCGACCAGAGGGATGCCGTTATAGTTGTCCACCGCACGCCCGAAGGAATCCTCGGAGCGGGAATAATAGCCCGCGCGGCGGGCAATCGACTTAATCTTGTTGATTAGCGCCGTGTTGCCGAGCAGCATGGACGGAGTGCCCTCCATGCCAGATAAAAATTCGTCGAGCATGTCCAAAAAGTCCTGCTTTTTTGATTCCATCGCCGCCGCGGTAGAGATGTCAACCGGGGTTGTGTTGTTATACTCGGTGGATGCGCCGGTGAGGATCTTGTTAAGCCCGTCAAATTCGGTATTTTTGGTCGAGGAATTTCCGTTAATCGCGAGGTAGTGAAATTCGTTTTTTGCGCCCTTGATCAGCTCTTTAAGCTGGAATTCCATCTCGTTAAGCTGGCCGGAGGTATTTTGGATCACGCGGTCAAGAGCTGCAGCACCACCAAAGATCTTAAGCTCGGCTGTGTACTTTTTGCGTTTTGCTTCTTTTGTGCTGTATTCCGTGTTAATCGCACGGGTGGTCGCGGTATTCGGGGTTTCCAGCCGTGTGTAGCCGTATACCATTGTGCTGCCGCCGGTAGCGGGAGCGACCGCATCGTCAAAGGTGAGAGAATCCAGCAACAGGGAGCTGCGCCGGAATTCGTCAATCACGGTCTGGTCGATCGGGTCGACCATCGTTGTTTTTGCTTCGGCAAGTGTCAGTGCCATTTAATCAATCCTTTCATTTCGCTGGCTCATAATGCGCTGCAAGTGCGCCGTGGAGCGTAGTAGGAGCGGATCCAACCGCGTCTCCGTGCGGTTTTCCGCTGTCTACGTAAGTACCGGGCTTTTCCTGTGCCTTCGTCTCAGCCTTTGTTTCCGCAAAAAGGTATGCATCCGACGCTTTTAAGGCTGTAATCTGATCGTCAAACCCTAAGAGTTTGTCGCCGTCCAGCTTGATCTTATCCAGATCCAGGAGTGCGCGGGCCGCCTTTGTGCTGCGGACGTTGTTTGCACGGAGTTCACGGTCAAGCGCATTGTTGAGCTTCAGGTTGTTGATGTCCGTGTTGTACTTGTTCTGCAGAGCGGTAAGATCGCCCTGCAGTTTTTTGACGTCAACGCCATCAAACGCGCTAACCGTATCCCGCAGCTGTTTAATCGTCTGATTGGCGGTCGTCAGTTTTGCTGTTTCGGCATCGGTCAGCGATTTCTGTGCATTGATGTCTTTTCCGTTCTCGGCCATAATCTGGTCAATGACGTCTTTTGACAGATTTAAGCCTTCAAGAAATTCACGTTTCATAGTTGTGTCCTTTCTTCCGCTACGATTTTTTACGTGGTATCGCCACCTGCGGCGGCAGTTTTACGCCATGCCTCGGGCAAAAATGGGTATGAAAAAAGCACCCCCTTATTGAGATGCTTCGTTCAACGAATAAAAAATTGTTTTATGGGACGAGGTTTGCCGCAGTGCCGACAATTCCGGCGGCCGCTGCCTTCATCTTCTGCATGATGCTGTTTTCATGCAGGTATTCGAGCCCCTTAAGCGTGATTCGCGGGCATACAGGTGGAAGGATGTGCGGCGTTTGCCGAATGTACTGTCTGATATTCAGGCCTTCGACGTATCCGCTCTTCTGCAATTGTATGAGCAGCTGTTCCCAGCATTGCATAGGCGGTTTACCACTCGGTTATTTTGATTTGATCATACAGATCGTTCAGCGACTTTCCGCCGATGAACGGTGTATCCATCACCTCATCGATACTATGCACGATCTGCTCCTCTCCATCGAAATAAAGGAGAAAACTATTCCCGTCTGACGGCAGGTAGTACGGATCGACATTCCCGTCTTTTCCGTTGTACTCGAAGCCGAAAAGCGTGCACATCTCTGCGATTCTATCAGCAATCTTTTTTGCGGTCATAGTATATCTGCGTTCTCCTTTCTTTCCTGTTCGGTCAGCTCGCGGGCTGGCAAATGCCGCGGAATCCCTTTTTCATCCAACGCGTAATCATGCGCATGTTCTCCATGCAGTCCCATCTTTTCTTCTTGCTTATGGCCATGCCCGTTATTGCTGATCTGCTTGTATTGTTTTCCGTCCGGACCGTAATAATTGCGGTCAACCCCACCCTTCGCGTTCGTGCGCTGCGTTATGGAATTCGGAGCAGCTTCAATACTCACTTTGGTCACTTTAAGTATAGTGTTCCCGGCAGCATCAGTCAAGTGCGTTTTTCTACGCGTCCAAACCGCCTTTTGACTGACACTCCGGTTAAACTCCGGTGTAAACAGCCGGCTTCCGCGGGCCGTCAAGCCTGTCTGTTTTGCAAAATCTTTGTAGGCGGTCTCTTGTCGTTTAAGCTTAGCCACGGCTTTGTCAAAATCAGGCTGCAGTGCTTTGCGCTGCTCCGGCGTGGCCGCTTTCATGGCCTCGTCATATCCCGCAAGCTCGCGGCGGGATTCTCTTATCCGGCGCTCCATTTCACGCTGGCGCTGTGTCGCGTCATAATAGCCGATAGTTTCGCCATTATACTGCACGGTCTTGTCAGCATATTCCCGCAAACGCTGCGCGGAATATGCCGGGCGGCTGATCCCCTCGAAGTACGGATACCAGTCATGCCGGCAGTTCCAGCCCTTAAATCCGTCGCCTGAACCATAGCCTATGTCGTCCTTGCTTAAATATCCTGTACGTCCGGACAGGCTTACGATCTGTCCTTGCCACACTGCGTGAGAAGGGCGTGCACCGAAATGCGCTGTAATCTCCATCAGGTCACAGCCCATGTCGTTTGCGTACTGCAAGCCGATTTCGCCGGTTGTCTGACTGACTCCGGTGCGGACCGCGCGGGTAACCGCTACGTCAACCCGATCCTTATGCCCGGATGGGTAAGAGACAAGGGAGCCTGCTTTTACGGCCTCCCGGATTGCATTGCGTATCGCCGTTGCCGGATCAAAGGCCCCGGAGGTTATCTGCATTTCCGCCATGGTCGCGGCGTGTATATAGGCCTGCTGCGAGGTGTTTGCAGTGGTGCGCGTCAGGTTATTAAGCAGCCCCTGTGTCTTTTTGATGCCGGCAAGCAGCACACGCGCGGCAGTGGGGGAGAGATTAAGCGGGAGCGGGTTTAATCCGGCAGCCTTGTAAATGTCAAGATCAAACTGCAAAGCCTTTGTTCCGGCTTCCGCAAACAGCCGCTCGATTTCGGCATCGCTTTTTTCGGAGATCTTCGCCGCTTGCCGGATGACATCCTCATACAGGATCCCTGCCTCCTGCGCCTTGTTAATCTGCCAGCGGGCGGTGTCGGTAACACTGCCGGCTTTAAGCAGCCGCCGGACGATGTCGCGCAAAACTGAAGATTCTAGCTCATTATACAGCCCGAGAATATCATCCGCAAGGCCTGCAATATATTCCGGCGTCAGCATCAGCTGCCACCAAGGCCAAACGGATCCGTTTCGCCCGCAGTTTCGCCGAGCGCCGCGCGGGCTTCTTTTTCAGAGTCTCCGTACCACTTGACGCGATACTCAACTTTTGTCATGATACCGTCGCGAACGTCCTGCCGGTCGATCTCCTTCTGGGTTTCTGGATCTACGATATAGCCGTCGTCAAAACTGATTTTGATGTCTGCATCCGGATTGATCTCCGTGTGTAGCATCAGGTTACGGGCAACCCATAGGATAGCGTGCAGGATTTTGGACAGCGCGTCCTCAATAACAAGCGAGTGCTTACTGGCAAGCTGGATTAAATCCTGCTTATCGCCGTGATACTGCGTGGCCGTTACAATCTGGCTGCCGCCGTTAAACTGGTAATGCTTTGTGCCAAAGCCAACTTTGAAGGAAAGGTAATCAAGTGCCGCCTGGATGCCATCGCGGTTTTCTGTGACGCGGAGCGAGGGATTATACTCTTGGATGAGCTTTTGCTTGTCGGCGTCCATACCGTCGCCAATCTGCATAAACAGCTGCTGTGCAATGTCATCTGGCGTGATGACAAACTGCCTTTGCGTCTTTTCGTCGTATTCATACTTGATCAGGCTTTGATCGTAAAAGACCTTTTTTCCGCCAAGCTTAAAATCACGGCAAAAATTGTTGTATGCGAGGTCAACGCCCTGCAGCTGGTCGATGGCGTCCGCAAATACCGCTTGCCCCATGCCAGGGGCGTAGTCGATAGTTTTAATCGTGTTAGGCCGGATGATCGCAAACCATGGATAGGGGCAGCCGGTATGCAGTACCGGCGCTAAGCCTTCCGGGAGATCGGTAGGGGACAGTGTATCGTTTACGTTATCGAAGTACAGGTTTGTAATCTTATAACCTGTGCCCTCCAGTTCGTGGATTTCTAGGTGCACGTATTTTTTGCCTTTTTGTAGGATCTCCGAAGCAAAGGCCGCCTCGGTCACCAAATCGCCGATAACGGTCAACGGGATAATATGCCGAGCCGTCAGATAATCCAACGTGAAATCTGTTTTATCGTCCGGCTCCACGCTGCCGGATTCCGTTGTTAGGATATGGTTTACGTGCAGTAAAAATGCGCCTGTCCCAGTCGCAAAGGCTTTTTCCACAAGTCCGTTTGCGTGGGACCAGAAGCCGATCTGCGCAAGCTTTCTGGCTGCTCCGTCTCCGTCCTCGCCGAGCAGGTAGCGTTTTGCGCCTGCGTCATCCGGGGCGATGCTGGTCTTTTCATTAAGCAAAATGCCTGCCCAGTCCTCACACACCTTTTTGGCCATGCGCAGCGTGTAAAGCCGGCGTTCCACGCGACTCCCGTTACCTGCGTCCTCGATGTAAGCATGAAATGGCCTGTGATAGCCTCGCCACCAGTCGGTCCACAAATCCACGTATGCATAAATCCGGCTGTCCACGTCATAGCCTAAATGCTTGTTGATATAATCAATTACCTGCCGGATATCCACCAGTCATCATCTCTCCCCGCAATAATCTGTTTCTGTCGCGTTCCATCGTGTATTCGAAGGCATCCAGTGTGTCAATATCGCTGGTGCCATCGTCTAAGCGGACATTTTCTGTCACCTTTTTGGGATCCCACACGCAGGACGCTAATGCATCTGCCAGTGTCTGTGCATCCTTGGCGTAAAAAAACCGCCGCTGCGCCATGAGCCGCGCCGTCAAGTTGATGCGATCATTTGTCGGTGTCTTAGCGGCATTGACGATCCGTGACGCTATCCAGTTAAGCCCCCGCTTGCAAAGGGACGTCTGTAGGCCTCTAATCAACACCTGTTCCGCGTTGTCTGGATAAACCGCTGTTATCATCCCGTATTTTTGATACACAAGCGTGCAGAAATCACAAAACAGTTCTCCTAGCCTGTCGGGGTCTGTGCCCACAGCAGAATACCGCCGACTCTCAAGTCCGTATACTGCACGATAGCCGGGTGTAATGCCGGTCGCGACAAAAGCATGTTCGGATCCCGTGCCGCCAAAGTCCACGCCGATGATGACACGCATCATCGGCGGGAGACTGGTGGCAAGGAAGGGGTTGTTACCGCTGCCTACAGCGGTTGCAAAGGAGGGGAAAATCAAACCGTCCGCAATGCAGCGCTGACCAAGTATATCTCGCCGGTACCAGATTGATCCGGGCTCGTATTGGCTCTCGATTTCTTTAAGCCGCTCCGGCGAGATTGTGACGTTATCCCGGATTGTGAAGTGTGCGTAATTATATC
>PPYE01454198.1_pt1 | contig 15577 bp, 16 predicted proteins | sample 1559881 | NCBI WGS metagenome assembly PPYE01 (sample SAMN08240022, study PRJNA423297) | Human gut metagenome, whole genome shotgun sequencing project. | reverse complement strand
GGATTTGAAATCCGCTGGATGTTTCATAACTCATGAAAAAATGTCGAACGGTATATTTTTTGTAATAGATATTTAGGATAATAATAAATAATCAAATGGATATGAAAAATAGTCATTGAAATTGATTCGGTTTTATTGATTTGCGGTGCAGGGACGGTCTTTTCTCAGGTAAAAAAAAGGAATTCCTAGCGATACTCTTCCAGAGTGGCAAAAGTGTTTAAAAAACCGTATTTCCGGTCCGTAAGCCGGCACTTCCTGTCTTGAGGGAAGCGGATTCGGGCGATTCTTTTTCTTCCCTGTTTAGCCTTGAGTTTGGGGCGAAGAATTGCTAGGATAGAAACAGGTATGGCATTGGATATGCAGGAACGTCATGCATTTGAGCATGAAGAGGGGCGTTCCCCTGTTTGGATTGGAATGGCATGGGGTGCCGTGTCTTTGTTGGGGGGGGCGGCTCTTCTGGCTGCTATGCTGACATTTGATGTGCGGGAAATAGGCTGGAGTTATTTAAATGGCTCCGGGCTGGTTATACCGGGTACCTCCAATGTGCTGGGAACGGCGGGATTATATGGTGCGGGAATTTTTTATTGGATGCTGGGAGCCATGGCCTGGATACTGGTTATCCTGTTGGAGTGGTGGGGGCTTTACCGTCTGCTCCACCATGGAAGGCTGCCCCGAAGCGTGTTTTACGGTGGTTTGTTCCTGCTGTTATTCGGATGCCTGTTTCTGACGGCCGGGCATGTGCCGGGGAATGAATGGGTGGCACGCCACCAGATTCTGGGCGCCGGGGGGCTGGCGGGCCATTTGCTGGGAACTGGTCTGTTTCTTCCGTTGGCCGGGAGATCCGCTGTGCTGGCGTTTTCCGGGCTGGGCTATTTGCTGGCCCTGGTTTATGCAGCCGGGATGCGTCCCCGTCCGTTTTGCCGGGCCATGCTGCGGGAATGGCGTGCCTGGCGTATGAACAGGAAGGAAAAAAGACTGGCGCGACAGACCGCTCTGCTTGCCAGGGAAGCTGCCCGCGTGAGGGCCAGCATGGAAGATGCCGCTTTGTCCGCTCCCAGGCCGGTTAGAAAGGGCCGGGCTTCCGTTCCCCGTCTGCAGCGCACCGGGGACGATCTGGAAAGTTTGTATCATGAAGCGGCGGCGGTTGCTCCGTCCAAGCCGGAGGATTCTGTTCCGCCTCCCAGCGCCCCGCGAACCCAGGGCCGCCTTCCCCTGGCTCCGCGCCCCAGGATTACCGTTGCGGAACCGGCGGAAATGAAGCCCGCGCCCAAAGAGCAGCCTTTTTCCAAATTGTCCACTCCTCCCACGGAGGAATTCCGCGAGTATGAGCTGCCTCCCTTTGAACTGCTGCATTATGAAGAAAAGCCGGAAGGCCCTACGGCAGAGGACAAGGAAGAAATGCTGGAAATACAGCAGAAGATTATTGATACCCTGACGACATTCCGCGTGGACGTGACGCCTGGGGATATTACCCGAGGCCCGACCATCACCCGTTATGAAGTGTATCCCGCGCGCGGCGTGCGCGTAAATACTTTTGACCAGTATGCGAAGGATATTGCGCTGGCGACCAAGGCGGAAAGCGTGAACATTGTGGCCCCCATTCCGGGCAAGGATACGGTAGGTATTGAAATCGTCAACCGGAAGAAGGTGGCCGTTCCCCTGCGGGAACTTTTGCAGGATCCCGCTTTTTGTTCCCCCAAGAAAAAGATTCCGCTGGCGCTGGGGAAGGACGTGTATGGACGTACCGTGATCGGGGACTTGGCGTCCATGCCGCACCTGTTGGTGGCCGGCGCCACCGGATCCGGAAAATCCGTGTGCATTAACAGCATTATTTCCTCCATGCTCCTGAAATTCCGTCCGGATGAACTGAGGCTTATTCTGGTGGATCCGAAAGTGGTGGAAATGCAGCCTTATTCCAAGCTGCCGCATCTGATTGTTCCGGTGGTGACGGATCCCAAGAAAGTTCCCAATGCCCTGCGTTGGTGCGTGAATGAAATGGAGCACCGCTATCATTGCTTTGCCAAGGTGGGTGTGCGAAACTTTGAAGCTTTCAACAAGCGCCCGCCGGATGTTCCTGCGCAAGAGACGGAGGAACCGGAAGACGGGCAGGTGGATGAATCTTTGGCGGAATCCATTGCCAGAGACCTGGAATCCCAGGGGGAATGGCCTGTGGAAGAAGATGATGAACTGGATCTGGAGGACGACGGAGTTATTCCTGAACGCTTCCCCTACATCGTCATTATTATTGACGAACTTGCGGACCTGATGCAGACAGTAGGAGCGGACATAGAAACGAATATTGGACGTCTTACCCAAAAGGCCCGTGCCGCAGGCATCCACCTTATTGTGGCGACGCAGACGCCAAGAAGGCAGGTGGTGACGGGGACGATCAAGGCCAATATCCCGACGCGCATCGCTTTCCAGGTGGCGAGCGGTACGGATAGCCGTGTGATTCTGGACAGGCAGGGGGCGGAAAAACTGGTGGGCAAGGGAGACCTTCTGTATTTGCCGCCGGGTTCCGCCCAGGTGGAGCGGGCGCAGGGAGCCTTTATCTCTGACGATGAAGTGGAAGCCCTGGTGGCCCACTGTGCTTCCCAGGCCAAGCAGAAATTCCATGAAGAGGTTCAGAAGTCCCTGGACGAGCCTTCCCGCGGAGGTGCGGACAGTCCGCTGGATGACGCGGAAGAGGAATGCTATGCCAAGTGCCTGGAAGTGGCTGTTGTGGAACGTAAGGTAAGCACCTCCCTGCTGCAGCGGCGTTTGAGCATTGGATACGGCCGTGCAGCGCGCATGATGGATTTGCTGGAATCCCGCGGCATTATTGCCCCGGCGGATAATACCAACCGTCCACGCAAGGTGCTGGTGGAATGAAACGATGAAAAAACTCCCCATGAGACGAATTGTTTCCCTGCCTGTTCTGGCGGCGTTTGTGGTGCTGGGGGCCTCCTGTTCCCAGCAGGTGCAGCAGCCCGTTAAGAAAGCAGTCCCTCCCCCCGTATATGTGGGCAAGGTGGAGCAGGTGTATCCTAATCATCATTATGTGCTGATTGCTCTGGCCGGGAATGTTTATGAACCGGGAACCGTGCTTATCTCCCAATCTCCGGGCCGGGAAGAAAAATGCAGAGTCGCCAACCTGATTGTGACGGAGGAGCGAATGGGGCGTGCGCGCATTCCTGCGGATATCCGCAGCGGCGCTGTGGAGGCGGGGGACCTGGTGTTCCTGTATCGGAACCTGGCTGTTCCGGAAAGTACCGGAAAGATGGATGAGCAGAAGCCGGTCAGCCCTGAACCGGAAACGGATGAAGACAGCAAGGTTGTTGCTCCGCCGATTGCCCCGGACGGCGGCAGGACGGCGGACGGGCTGATGCCTCTGCCCGGGGAGCAGCCTGTTCCGGCCTCTGCGGATCAGGAGCGGATTTCCCGAGAGCGGGAGAAAATACTCCGGGAGTTGGAAAGCGTTCCGGACAGGCTGGAAGAACCGTGGAGCAGGACTTTCTCCGGAAAACCGGTGGAAAGATAACCGGATGCGGAGGTATCCGCAATGTTTCCCAGGGCGGGAAGGAGCTCCTGAAGATGAGGCCGGGTATTGGGAATTCAAATACCAGTTTCTTTGAAACGGACGGATGACCTGTTCCAGTATTCCTGATAAACCCGATCCTCCTGTCCATCCAGATTCAACTGGTACATGCGGAAAGTGACCGGAATATTTTTAGGTTGCCACAGCTCTTCATAAGAATATTGGTAGCGCATGCCCAGCTGTTTCATGGCGCCTCCGCTGCGGGGATTCCTGATATCGTGTGTGGCCGTGATGTAGGGCATGCCGTCTTTCTTCAACCGGGTGACAACAGCCCTGGCCGCCTCCGTGGCAAAGCCTCTGTTCCAGAACTCCTGAAGCAATCCGTAGCCGAGGTCATGGCTGTCGTCCGTGCCTGCGTGGATATACCCTGCCGGAAGGTTGCTGTTTTTCGGGCAGATGGCGTAATGATACCCGTAAGGCCGTTTGTACACTTCCTGGTACTTTTCTTTGAACAGGGACGCCGCTTCTTCCAGGGAGGTTAATGGAAACCACGGCAAATACGTGTTTACCTCTTCATTGCTGTAAATGTTGAACAGGGCCTCCAGATCATTTTCCGTGAATTTTCTCAGTATTAATCTCTCGGTTTCCAATAAAGGGGTATTGGCGGAATTCATGGATGGAGCTTAAGGTTTTTTTCCGTTTAATTTTACTATTTACACAAGGGGTGTCAAATGATCCGGTTCATGCTTAGGCCTGATGTTGCGGTACGGGTTCCTGCCTGTTTCCCGGGATGCCGTTTTGCTGCCGGCGCGTATGGGGGGGACAGCAGAAGCGTGCATGGCAACAGTTTTCCCAAATGGGGAAACTGCCGTATGTTTTTCCGGATATGTCTATTTTTTAGATTCATTCAATATTTGCTTGTTTTTTCACGGCGTCTTATTAGGATGCTTTCGCTTACGCAACCAGATGACTAATTTATGAAATCCATCAAAGGAACAGAAACAGAAAAGAATCTTCTCAAGGCTTTTGCCGGGGAGTCAGAAGCGCGCAACCGCTACACCTACTTTGCCGGCGTAGCCAAGAAGGCCGGTTACGAACAGATTGCCGCTATCTTTCTGGAAACGGCCGACAATGAGAAGGAACATGCCAAGGTATTTTTCAAACTGCTGAAAGACGCTTGCGTTGAAGTAACGCACGCCGTCTGCACGGCTCCCCTGGAATCTACGGAGGATTGTCTGCTGGCCGCAGCCGCCGGCGAGCATGACGAATGGTCCGACATGTATCCTGCGTTTGCCGAAGTAGCGGACAGGGAAGGATTCCCCGCCATTGCGGAAACTTTCCGCAAGATTGCCTCCGTGGAGCAGCACCATGAAGCCCGCTACCTCAAGCTGGCTGAAAATGTGCGCGAAGGCAGGGTTTTTGCCAAGGAGAAGGAAATCCAGTGGAAGTGCCGCAACTGCGGTTATGTACATACCGGTTCCACTGCCCCCAAGGTATGTCCGGCCTGTGCACATCCCCAGGCATTCTTTGAAGAACTGGCGGACAACTTTTAATAACCTTTTCCCCAGGAATATGATTGGGGCCGGTTTCACGAGCTGATCGTGCAATCGGCCCTCTTTTTAGACTACGGACGCCTTACGCTGATGGACAGGGAACGAACGGATGCGGTATGGAAAAAATATGGACGCAGCCTCTGGAATTTTGCCGGAAGCTACGGCTTGGGCATTGCCCTGATGCTGATCCTTCTGGTGCTGACCTTTGCCGGGACGCTGCACCAGGTGCGGCTGTCTTCTGCCATGGGGGCGGAGGCTGCCATAGAGTCTTTTTTCGGGGCGGCTTATGTGCTGATACCGCTGGGCGGGGAGAACTCCCTGATTTCCCTGCCTTTGCCCGGCATGGGCATTACCTGTGTCCTGCTGTTCGCCAACCTGCTCATAGGCGGGGTATTCCGCATCCGGTGGACCTGGAGGCACGCGGGCGTGCTGGTGGCTCATGGGGGAATTTTGCTGCTGCTGGCCGGTATCATGCTGGGCAACAAAATGACGGTGGCCGTGGAACAGGTGGAACTGCCCCAGGGGGACCGGGTGCATGAATATTCCCTTCCGTTTGATTTGCGCCTGAACCGTTTTGTGCCGGAGTTTTATCCGGGGACTTCCAAGCCTAAATCCTATGAATCCCAGATAACCGTTTTCCCGGAATCCGGCGGTCAATATGACGCCGTTATCCGCATGAACGAGCCTCTGCGCCTTTCCGGCTGGACGCTGTACCAGATGAGCTGGGGCCAGGATTCCCTGCATCCGGGCAGGCTCATCTCCATTCTCCGCGCTTCCCATAATCCCCTGGAGCAAATGCCCAAATGGTCCTCCTACATCATCGCTATAGGATTGCTGTGGCATTTTGCCTGTGTTTTTGGCAGATACCTGCGCCGCAAACCCGGTCTGGCATCTGCCGGAACGGCGGCGACGGCTGAACCGCAGGCCGCTTCCGCCCCCGGCGGGAAAAAACATTTGCGTCTGGCAGGCATTTGTCTGCTGGTAGCGGCAATCTTCGGCATCGGCATGCTGGCGGCGCGGCCTGCCGTCCATCCGGTTCTGGTGGAACATTATGTGCCCTGGTCTCCCGCTTTGGTGGAACGGGCCGGGGCCATGGCCGTCCAGGACGGCGGCCGCCTGAAGCCGGTTTCTACTTATGCGGGGTTCCATCTGCTCCGGACGCTGGGCAAAAGAAGCTTTGTTGTTGATACGCCGGAAGGGAAAAGGAAGCTCTCCCCGGTGGAATGGATGCTGGACTGCATGTTTCGTCCGGAACTGGCGGAACAATACCCTGTTTTCCTGGTTAATCGGGAAGAGGTGGTCAGGCGCCTGCATCTTCCGGATCAGAAAGACAAGCGTAAAAAATACTCCTACGCGCAGCTTGCGGAACGCTGGGAGGAAATGACCCGTGCCGTCCGGGAAATCCGTTTGTTGGGAGAAACGAATCTGACGGAAGCCCAGAAGGAAATTTTGTCCCTTTCCCGCAACTTTGACGTAATGCGGGGATGGATGCTTGTCTCCCGGATCATGCTGGAAAACCCTTCCGCCATGGAACGGATGGAATTCCCACGCTGGTTTCCTTCTGCCGGCCGCGATGGAGAACGCCTGTGGACGGCTGCCCCGGATAAAGCTGCCGGAGCCTTTTTGGCAATGGCGTCCCTGCTGGAACGCAAAGCTATCGGCATGGAAGGGGCGGAGGCTTCCGCACTGCGGATGAAAGCGGAAGGCGTGCTGCTGGAAAAGCTGGCGCAACCCAATGAAGCCGCCTCCGCCGGAGAGCGGCACAGCCTGGAAAGAGAAATTTTCTACTACCGTCTGGATCCGCTTTATATTTCCCTGGCCGTTTTTGTGGCGGCGTTCGTGTGCCTGCTGCTCTGTGCGCTTTTCCGCCCTGCCGCCAACGCTCCCCTCTGGCGGCGTTTTCTTCGGCCTGGAGGTTTCAGCCTGGCGTGGCTGACAGGCGCGGGCGGAACCGGAGTATTGGCCGTAGCGCTGGTTATCCGCATGCTCATCACCATGAGGTCCCCGGTGGGCAACACGTATGAAACCATTGCCTTCATCGCCTGCATGGGAGTGCTCTGCGCTCTTGTGGTGGAACTTTTCAGTAAAAAGGGAATCGTACTGGCGGCGGGGCTTTTGCTTGGGGCTTTCTCCTGTCAGATGGGTATTCTGTATGAAGCCTCCCAGGCTGTGGACCATATGGATCCCCTGGTGGCCATCCTGCGCTCCAACTTCCTGCTTTCCACCCATGTCATTACCATTGTGCTGGGGTACGCGGCCGGGCTGCTGGCGGCGGTGCTCTCCCATATATACCTGCTGGCTTCCCCCCTGCGCCTGATCAGTGGAAAAACGGAACAATCCCTGGACCGCATGGCTTACGGCATCTTGTGTTTTTCCCTGGTGTTTACGCTGGTGGGGACGGTTTTTGGGGGGATTTGGGGCAATGAATCCTGGGGGCGTTTCTGGGGCTGGGATCCCAAGGAAAACGGAGCGTTGATGATTGTACTGTGGCAATTGACCGTATTGCATGTCCGGAAAGCCGGATGGCTGTCTTCCTGGCTGCTCCACTTCAGCAATGTAGTGGGCGGCGTTATCATTGCCTTTGCCTGGTGGGGCGTCAACATGCTGGGAGTAGGGCTGCATTCCTACGGTTTCACTTCCGGTCGGGAGGCGTTGGACATGTTCTATTGGTCCGAAGCCGTATTGTGCGTCCTCTTCATTATCCTGCATTACCGCACGCTCCGGCGCGTAGATGTCAGGTAGGGGAACAGGTTCCGGAAATAATACGGAAACATATTCCCGGAAAGGGACAGGAAATCCTTGTCTGCCTTCTTTCCATTTTCTGGAATTTGCGGTGTCCGGATTTTACAGTCATGGAGAACAGGGAAATGAGGACGCATTTTTTTCATTTTCTCCTTGCCGGGCCTGCTTTCCCGGTATATATTCCTTCCACCTCATGCACGGATAGCTCAGTGGTAGAGCGGCTGTCTTACACACAGTTGGTCGGGGGTTCGAATCCCTCTCCGTGTACCAAAACCTTTCTTTTTGAATAAAAGCCCGCACAATGAAAGTGCGGGCTTTTTCATTGTTTTTTAGAGAGTTAATTAATGAATAGTTTGTCAGGTGATAGGGTATGACGGGATATGAATAGTTGCTTTTTGATGCTAGTTGTGATGCTATATCAGGCATGGCGTTTTTGAGATGCAGAAAGGGATCTCGGTTCTGGCATGCTTGTTTTTATGTACCTACCGCTGCCGGAAAGTGGAAACTTGTCACTCATAGTACCAAGATTGAAGTTGCTCCGGCTGGTGCTATATCTGAGAAGGATGCTCAGAGGCTTTTAAGCAGCGGTATGGAGCCAGAGAAGGTGGAGGCTCTAAAGGAGGCGGGAATGTCCGCGACGGATGCGCGGAAGCTGGCTCAAAAGGTGGCTGATGCGTGGGAGTCCGCCGCAAAGAAGGGATGGACTGTTTTCCATATACGAAAGGTGATTGGGGAGCTGGCTGTAGAGGTGACAGGTGAGGAGGTTTCTGCTCCTACTGTGCGTGCTTGGTTTGGCGATTTTATTGCCGGGTTGGGCAGAAGGGGGAAGTCTGTTGCGACTGTCCGGAATTATCGGAATGCCACAAACAGGTTTTATGCATTTTTGGAAGATAGGGTTGATTGGTCAATAGAGCGTATTACTCCCCGCATGATGAATGATTTTATGTTGGAACTGGCCGGAATGTTTGCCGTCAAGACGGTGAAGAAGGAGTTTGGGATGGTTTGCGCTGTTTTTAATGCTGCTGTTAAGTTGGGGGTAATTGAGAGGAATCCCGGAATGGGAGTGGAGTTGCCGAGGGATAAAAAGACGGATTCCGGAAGAACTGCCCGGCGCGGTTTTACGCTGGAAGAGTTGCGGAAAGTGTTGGAGCGATGCGATGATGAGTGGAGGAGTATGGTGTTGTGTTCTCTTTATCTTGGCGGTCAGAGGCTGGGGGATGTGGCGATGCTGAGGTGGGATGCTGTGGATTGGGATAAGGGAGTGGTGAAATTGGTGACTCAGAAGACGGGCCGGGAGATGGTGGTGCCGATGGTTCCGGCTTTGGCCGGAGTGTTGCGCGAGCGGCAAACTGTCTGTGGAGAGGATGCCGTGTTTGTTCATCCGTCCCGTGCCGAGATGTATGAGCGGTCAGGGAGCGGCAGATTGTCTGCGGAGTTTTCCGGGATGTTGTTTGATGCCGGTTTGATTGACCGTGATCCACGGTTGGCCGGGAAAAGGTACAGGAAATTAACTCCGGCCAGAGACGGAAAGAGAAGGGTGAAGAATGAGCTGTCTTTCCACTCTTTGCGTTATACAGTGGCGACGATGCTGCATGATGCAGGAGTGGTTCCGGCGATGGTGCAGGAGATTGTTGGGCATTCTTCTGCCGCTGTGCATGCCGGGTATATTAAGTTTGGCGCGGAGGCGACGGAGAAGGCGTTGGAGAAGTTGCCGGAGTTGTAAAGTTTTTTCTTTATTTGATTTAAATTATAATTATTGTGACGATATGTGTGCAATGCGATTGGTAAGTAAGAGGGAGAATCCTGTTAGTGCGCTTTTGGCTTCTGAAAGTAGAGAACACGCAAAAAGGTTTATAGATATACGGGTATTGTCTACCGAAGGGATAGAGGATGAAATAGATGTTTTGAGAAAATTGGCTAAAGATTATTATGAGGTCTGTGATGAAAATGTAAAACTTAAGAAAAATATATATGATATTAACAATGAATTGAATAAATTGAATTCTATAAGAGAAAAAGAGGTTGAATTATTAGGGGATTTAAAGAAAAAATTATATTCTTGTTGGGTAAATTCTAATTGTTTTATTCAAGGGACAATTTTCTTTTTCGCTGTAATTTTGAGTGTCATAGGATTTATATACGATGGTTCTTTTATTGGCCCTTTCGTGTTGTTTTTAATTGGAAGTCTGTTATCTCTTCTGAAGGGGTGGGATAGAAATGAACATTATGATTCAATGATGTATATTTGTTCAAAATTGTTGCTTGATAATAAGGTTGTAGATAGCAATGGAGATGATGGCCCTTTAACAATGAAAGAGCGTCTTGGTGTGGTAATGGTTGTTGTGCTAGTGACAATTTTTTTGAGTTTCATTACTGTGGATTGGTCAGTTATTTTTTGATGGAAGGAGTTTGGGCGCGTATTTTGTTTCGCCTAAAGTCTCATCATTGTTTTTTTATTTGTTAGAAAAAGCAAATTCTAACAAATATTTCTTGAAAAGAAGGTGCGGTTGTGGCAAGGAGTGGCTTAGTTCAGCGGGGACATTTTTTCCCAAATATCCAAGTCAAAATCACAATTAGAGAAGTAATAACCGATGATGTTACGCAGAGCCTGATTTTCTCTTTGCGCCCGGATTAGTTCCGATGCGCAGTATGCCGAGAGTTTCTTCGGTTGTGCGTTTCCGGGTGGCGGGATCGGAAGATTCCGTATGGGAGGGGAGGCCTTGTTTGGCTGTCTCCTGTTTTTCCGTGCCTTGTTGTTGAGAGGCCAGCCGGGCAGCAAGGCGTTCTCCTATATCTTCTTGTTCACTACACCATTCAACTGCCATTGTACAGTAAGCGGAGAGTTCCATGCGGAGGCGTAGAGCTTCTTTTTCCACCCGTCTTTGAGTGTCATAGTCTAATCGCAATTCCATTTTTCCGCGATTGTCCTGATTCGGCAAATTAGAAGGTTGTATAGAAGATTGATACTGTGTTTGAAGCATCAATTCATTAATTTTCAAAATGGCCTTAGCAGGGACAATACCTTTAGTTTCAAACCATTTTTCTACAGTTCTCTTAGATTTGGCCCCACACTGTTTAGCGAGCCATTCTCGGTCTTTTCCTATTGTTTTGAGCCAAGATTTTATTTGTTCTTTGCTAGGCGTCATGGGCTAACAATACGGTCTTTTTGCGTATTGGCAAGATGATTTTATTTCTGCTGTACGAAAAAAAATCGTGTTTTGCTGTTGACGAACACGGTATTTTTTCGTATTTAGGCGACATGCGAAAGACAGAGCGACCGGAAATAGATTGGTTGGGCCTGAGTCCGCGAGCAATGGCGCGGGTGATGGAGCTGAGTGAGCAATTAAAAATTACTCCTAAAAAGGCGTTTGAGTTGATGGTGGCGGAAGCTGCCACACAAGGAGCCGATGTGAAAGAAGCATCCGCAAGCAGGAAGAAGCTGAAAGCAGGGACTGTGGCATGATGGATTTGATGGAGGAGGTTGAAGGATTGGAGGAGTTGGAACAGGCGATGTTAGAGGAGTTGATGTTGCTGGGGTGGGATTACAGTCACAGTCCTCTTTATTGAAAAGATTTTATCTCCCGGCTCTAAGGTGGAGGCCAAGAACAACAACCAACAACTGAATGATATGGGTGTAATTGAAGATGATGGCTGGCATGGGGGTAATCCCTGTCCGGGAGGCCATTTTCTGGCGCATGATGAGGAGAGCATCAAGCCCAACCTGCGGAGGGATGAGAGGGCATGGTGTCCTTTGGTTCCCTCCGCAGGAAGGGTGCTCCCGGTGAGGATGGGTGATTTGCCTTGGGGAGGCAGGCCTTGCATGCGGGCGTATGGTACACCGGGGAGGTGCTGCCGGGTGAGAGGGTGGTTGTGGGGGATTGGGGTAGTGGCGTGTGTTGTGTTGATTGGAGGTGTTTATGTCTGCGGCTGATGATTTTAACAAGATTTTGTTTGCGGATGCCGTGCTGGATTTGCTGGCCGCAAAAGTAGTGGCCCGGTTGGCTGCAACGGGTGGAGGTCAGGATCAGGCTGCGGGAATACAGGTGAAGGTGGAGAGTGGGCAGGATTGGGTGAGTGCGAAGGTGGCCCGTGCGGTGCTGGGGCGTAGTGATTCATGGCTTCACCGGACGGCTCAGCAACATCCAGAGATTAAGCGATCCATGAAGCAACCGCACCAGAAGGTGGGCCGTCCGTTGTACAGCTTGCGGAGGATTTACCGAATTTTGGAAGATTCCGAAACAACCAAGAACCAAAACCATGAATAACAATGTGAAAGAACGGCCCGTCCTGTTCGGCGGGGACATGATCCGCGCGCTATTGCAGGAATACAGCATGCCCGGCCAGTACAAGAACCAGACGCGCACCACGCACGGCCTGCACCGGTTTAATGATTTCCCGAAATTTCTGGAAGAAAAAAGCTGGGAGATTCAGGAATTCATCGAAGTCGAACCCGGCGTGTGGCTGGCTGTCTCCAACGACGAAGAAGGGGAATTCCCGGATATATTTGATCCGTGGGTAAGATGCCCCTATGGGAAAGCGGGTGATCGACTGTGGGTGAAAGAAACTTTTTTCGAGGTGTACAATGATCAATTCCAGCCCACCGGGAAATATTGCTACGCCGCCACTCACCAAGGTTATGTAAATGTCTTGGACGACGACGGAGGCATCAAAATTAACAAAGATGGCTCGGATGCGTCACCATGGAAACCCAGTATTCACATGCCGCGTCGGGCCGCCCGGATTTTACTGGAAGTGACGGAAGTAAGAATTGAGCGGCTGTTAGACATTACTCCGCAGGATGCCCAAATGGAGGGCATTGAAAGCGTTTGGCACGACGAAATGACTGATGCCCACTTATGGAAGGATTATTCAGGGAAATCCAATGGATTGGCTTTTGCCCGGATGTCTTTCTTTTCCCTGTGGGATAAAATTAAAGGAACCGGATCAGCTAAAATGAATCCGTGGGTATGGGTGATTAAGTTCAAGGTTTTAACAATTAACGGAGATATTAAATGAAAACGCCTAAATGCCCGCTGTGCGGAGGAAGTTTTGAACTATTTGAAGAAGGGGCGAATATCTACCTTTACCAGTGCTTAGATTGTCCTTTAGCTTCGTCGGTATCTTATACAGAAAAAGGTGCATTAGAAAATGCAAAGGAACTTATCTCCAAGTTCCCGCCTATCATGAGGGTTTGGCCGGGAGATAAGGTGAAACTCTACGAAGACCGGCATCCTAAAAAGATCATCGGAAAGAACGCAGACCGGGGGATTCTTTATCTGGAAACGGCTTCCGGGCCGCCTGAACCCGTGCGGCAGGACGATGTGGAGCTGTGGCCGTGGGAGATTGAGCAGATCAGCAAAAGTTGTGATAATTGTAAATACTGTACCAGTCCTTTCTATAAGTCTCCTTGTTTCGAATGCGTAGATTTTAAGAATGAGACTTATAAATATTGGGAACTCGATCAGAAAGGAGGGAACGAATAATGAAAAGGAACCCTCACGTTATCGTTCAGAAAGTTTGCCCGTGCGCCAGAACCAAAGACGGAAAATACCGCGTTCTCTCTGCAATTGTACGCCACAAGGGACTCATAGCCCGCTTTTGCGTAGAGTACCCCACGAAACGTCATGCCCGGTGGGCGCAGCACCTTATTTGCACGACAAGGAATCATACACGTCTGCGAGTATTTGATGAACTTAAAGCCTTGATTGAGAAAGGAGAGAGAACAGGAGTACTATTTTAGAACTAAGTATAAAAGCCTCTATGAATAAACAACGCCGCAAAGAAATAGAAGACCTGCATGACGAACTCCAAAACCTTCAAGAAAGGCTGGAAACGATCATGGAGGAAGAAGAAGAGTATAAAGATAACCTCCCGGAAAACATGCTTAACCGCATAGAGCAATCTGAAAATGCCATTTACGCCATGCAGGAAGCCTGTGAATGCATAACAAGTGCCATAAACAACCTTGAAGAAATCGAATAATCCCCATGAAAAAGACAAGACAATTTGACGACATTAAAAACGGTGAACTGATACGCTTCCTTGTTGAGCCTTCATCATCTCCTTACGAAAAGGAGGTAAAAGCACATTGGGATTTTGGCATTGTCGTTTGCGACTATATGAAAAACTTCTTTGCTGTTGCCACTACAGGGAAATGGAATGCTTTTTACACTTTCAACATCCGTAAGGACGGCATGGACAAGTCAGGGAAAGGAGCCAAACAGATTGCCTTCCGAATATCGCCGCAAGAAGCGGAAAATAATGTTGCTATTCAGCGGTTTTTAAAAATCCGTGAACAAATAAAAGCACTCGAAGAGGAAGCTACGGACATAGGCAAAAAGTTGAGTGAAGGGGAAATAATCATGTTTCCGGAATATCCGTTGCCTGAGGATTAAACGTCTGATCAATCATGAAGTCTGAAACGAGATTCATCATCTATAGACCAATGGGAACCAAGAAAGGAGGAACAGGACAATGACTGAGCGGGAAAAGGCTTTTGAGAAAGCCAGAAAGATTTACGCCCTCGTTCAGGAGGGAATAGACGGAGAAAAGGAATCCGCAAGAGTGGCATTTGAACGCATTTGCCGGGCACACGGTTTCGGCGAGGATGATTTCAACGATGAAATTATAGGCGAGTTTAAGATGCAGTATAAAAACCAGATGGAAATGAAGCTGGTCGCCCAGATTGCGGCGGTGTGCCGGGGTTCCTACGGCTCTTTCGAGTATAAACCTTATTTCAAGACGGTGTATCTAAAAGTTTCCCGGAAGGATTACGTCAGGGCCATGATTATGTATGATATGCTGTTGCCCCACTTCCGAAAGGAGTTCAGGAAGGGAAATGACAAGTATAAGGAAAATTTAAAGTATTGGTCTGATGCGGAGACGATTGGAGAACACGGTGCGAGATTTTGCATTTTGAAGCGCAAGCGAATTAAATCCGAACAGGCCCGGTTCCGCGCGAAGTTCGCTTCCGCTTTTATTCTGGTGCATGATTTATATCCCAAGAAGGAGAATGGAGAAGATGCGGAAGACGAGGACTGGGAAGATGAAAATGAACGAGGCCAGAAGCTGATCGGCAAACCCGGTGGCAGGAAGAAGGCGGTTCAGAAAGTCGATATGGAGAAAGTGATGATCTCCATGGGGATTTCCAAGATGGAAGTAAGGGACAGAGTAACCAACGGTGAATTGCCGGCATGAACGGAGATTTTGCCCGCTACAAACAAGGAGCTATGTTCCATTGGATTAAAGACCGCCACGAAAAGTGTACGGTCAAGTGGTTATGAATTACAATTCCAACTGACTTTTTTAACGATGCCGCGCAGGGAAATCAGAGACTGGTGTCAGGAGGTGGAGATGGATGAATTAAGCTCCACAGGGGAGCGCGTGTACGTTCGGCTGCGGATGGCGGCAGATAGTGCAGGGAGGTTCTACGGGGACGCGGAGTGGGTGCTGAGCAAGTGTTTTTCCTGTCGGGTGAATCTGGTCGTGGAAGAGGTGGAGAAGGCCCTGTGCGAGCTGGAGGCTGCCGGAATGATCGTGCGGTATGATGCGGAAGGCGGACGGTATCTGGCGATTACGGAGTGGGGCGTGAGACAGAGGAGCGAGCCTAAGTTTCCGGCTCCTTCTGTGAGGGTTGCAACGATTGAGGAGGCCGTGTCAGACGATTGTCCGTCAACTGTCAGTCAGTTGTCAGACAAGTGTCAGTCAGTTGTCGGACATATGTCAGACAGTTGTCAGACATCCCCCCTTTCCCCCTCTTTCCCCC
>PPYE01412129.1_pt1 | contig 15578 bp, 12 predicted proteins | sample 1559881 | NCBI WGS metagenome assembly PPYE01 (sample SAMN08240022, study PRJNA423297) | Human gut metagenome, whole genome shotgun sequencing project. | reverse complement strand
CTCGCGCCGGTTTCCCAGCCTACACCCTTAGCAGGGGCGCCTCTTCGGCCTCTTGAGTATTTCTCCGAATTGATATTTTAAAAAAGAAAAAATGAAAGAAAGGAGGGGATACCTCATGAATAAAAACATTATGGTTTTGAAAGACTCCACAGAAATCCAGATGGAGGATGGGTCGGATAAATATAGCATACATATAGTTGTCGAGGACCTGGCGGCACTTGGGACATTGTGGGACAAACTCACGATGGAGAATCTGGCAGAGGTGCAGGTTAAGAATGCTGAAGGTGCTGGGATAGGGAACTACAAAGACATGGCCCTTTGCAGTCCGGCTTTCCGGGCGGTCGATAAGACCGAAGATGGAAGGATACGGGCCACGTTTGAAATCCGTCAGAAAACGGAAGTGGAACTGCTGAAAGAACAGATTGCCGCAATGAAAGAACAGGTTTCCGCAATGAGTGAAACCCTGAGTGTACACGATGGAGCCATAGGGGATATGGGCGCTGTCATAAGTGCCGTGGCAGAGGTACAGGAAGGAGGGACGGCATAATGGGCAGGTATTATGGTATAAAAATCAGGGACAATATCATGACATTGGAACAGGTCCCAAGGCTTTGGAAGGCCATGACAGAAAAATGGCTGGAATTGAATCCAGCGGTATAAGGGAGCATGGATGTATATAAGTACCAACACAATCATAACGGCAGCCAGCGTAATCACGGCCCTGGTAGTGATATTCTCCGCTGTATTCGGAGTATACCGGTGGTACCTGAGACAGAATATGCAGGATGAGGAGATTGAACATGTAAAGGCCGAGCAGTGTCTGCTTACATATGGGGTACTGGCTTGTCTGAAAGGTTTGAAAGAGCAGGGGTGCAATGGCCCTGTAACGGAGGCGATAAACAAGATTGAGAAGCATATCAACCAGCAGGCACACGAATAGGAGTGATGGAATGAAAAAAATTGATTGGGCAAGGAAACTGACAAGCCGGAAGTTCTGGGCTGCTGTAGTAGGGTTTGTAACCCCTCTCATGATGGCATGTGGGGCAAGCGACAATCAGGCCACCCAGGTGGCAGGAATCATCATGGCAGGTGCCACGCTGATTGCATACATAATCGGAGAAGGGATGACGGATGCAGCAGCTGTGGGAAAAGAAACTGAAGACGAGGAGCGAGTGGCTACAAAATAGCCGGAGGTGGTCCAAAATCTAATAGGTACAACAAAACTGGAGGGGAGGCAGAGGTGCTTTCCCTTTTATGCTTACAGGAGGGATTGTAATGATTGATAATGCATATGCGAGAGGACAGAAGCTATTGTGTGGGGATTACAGCCAGTATACGCCGACAGGAAAATCATATTTTGTAAAAAAAGGAAGATGGTTCACAGTACCCAAGAGGGGGGATGTTGTCTATTTTTATTACTCTTCCTTAGGAAGGGTAGGACATGTGGCCGGAGCCGTGGTGGTCGAAGCGGACTATAAAAAAGAAACATTCAAGTTCATGACTGTGGAAGGAAATACATCTGGGAATGCAGGGGACAGGAACGGAGGGTGCGTTGCCCAGCATACATATGAAGCGTCCTTTGATGATGTAGGCGGCACAAAGAAGATTAATGGATTCGGACGGCCGATCTACAGCATGGATACCTGTACAGAAGATGAATTTATAGCCGTACTCAAAGGGGAATTGGGTTACATCGAAAAAGCAAGCAATAAAAATCTGGATAGTAAGACCGGGAACCCGGGATATAACAATTATACAAAGTACGGGAAATGGTATGGATATACCCCTGCATATTGGTGCCAACAGTTCATTTCCTGGTGCGCGTATGAAGCCTGCCGGTTGCGCATGGAGAAATCAAAGACCGGCTGGGAAAAGCAGGAAGATGGAACCTGGAAATACCTGCGGTATGGGACATATATCAGGGATGAATGGGAACTGATTAATACGGTAGCTGGCCCGCAGTGGTTTGTCTTTGATGGCACAGGACGAATGACAACCGGGTGGTTCGGAAGTGATGATGAAGGATGGTACTACATGAACCCGGATGACGGTGCTATGTTGGCTGGACAGTGGTTTGAGGTAGCACACAAATGGTACTATGCAACCAAGACCGGGGAAACGGCAAAAAACGTGTACGTCAAATCAACAACACCAGGGATATATTGCTGGGTGAACGGAAACGGGGAGTGGGAAAAGCAGTGGGATACGACAATGCCAGATCTGCAAACCTACGGCCTTGCGGAATAGGAGGTAGGTATGACAGTAGGTGAATTGATTGAAAGAATCATAATGCTCAGAGGCAGACAGTATGATGAGGACATCATGGTGGGATGGCTGAACGAGATTGAAGGACAGGTGGTTGATGATGTGGTGAACCGGGCAGAGGGATATGATATGGTATTTAAGCCATTGTCATATGCCCAGGATACGGAAAGGCAGCTGACCATCCCGGAAAGGTTCCAGGACGTGTATATCAATTACATGCTGTCCAAGATTGACTACCATAACCAGGAAACGGAACGCTATAACAATGATGTGGTCATGTATAACAGTGCATATGATGCGTATGCGGCCTGGTTCCGGCGCACACATAAGCCGAAACGAGGGGCCATGTTCTCAAAATTCTAGGAGGAAGCCATGGGGAGATTACCATATCTGACAATTGCGCCCAAGGAAACCAGCCGCCAAATAGGGAATTTCATGGGGCTGAACAAAGGGACTGTCATAAATGAAAATGAGTTTTCAGACATGAGGAACATGTCATCCATCATGTTCCCGGCCATCATGACCAGGAAACCAAGGGGGAAGATACTGAAGGAGTTATCGAAACCTCATGGCCTATTCTACAAAAATGGACTGGCCTATGTGGACGGGACGAAGATGTACTATAAGGATAAGGAGATTGCGACCGTATCCGATACAGACAAGATAATCGTGGGGATGGGAGCTTATATGGTTGTCTTTCCAGATAAGTTCATGTACAACACCTCGAATGGGGAGAAAAAGGAACTGGAATCCACATGGAAGCAGTCGACATCCGCCACATTTGCACAGACAACAGCCGGATCAACCATGGTTAAAATCAGCTGCACAGGAATAGGAAAACAGTTCAGCCAGTTCGATGGGGTGAAGATAGACGGGTGTACAAACAGCAGTTTCAATAAATCCACAACAATACAGGAGATTGCGGATGATTACATCATCATCATAGGGGATTTATCTGCGGGTTTCACGCAGGCCAGCGGCCTTACCATTACCAGGACGGTACCAGACATGGATTATGTATGCGAAAGCGAGAACCGCCTGTGGGGATGCTCCAGCGAAGCGCATGAAATATACGCAAGCAAGCTGGGAGACCCGTGTAACTGGCAGGCATTTGAAGGTATCAGCACGGATTCCTACTCGGTGACGGTTGGGAGTGACGGGGATTTCACGGGATGCCTGTCCCATCTTGGATACGTCCTGTTTTTCAAGGAAGATACCATACACAAGATATTCGGGAACAAGCCGAGCAACTATCAGGTGACCACATCCACCCCCATGAGGGGGATTGCAGAGGGGTGCCAGAAAACAGCCTGCATCGTAAATGAAACCCTGATGTATGTCAGCCGGAATGGTATATGCAGCTATGACGGTGCACAGCCGGAGGCCGTGGCAGAGGCGCTGGAGCCATTAGGATTCGTGGAAGGGGCAGCAGGGCAGTACGATGGGAAGTATTATGCATCACTGAAGGACCGGAACGGGAAATGGGGGCTTTATGTATATGACATGGTTAAAAGGATATGGGATAAGGAGGATGACCTGCACCTGCTACAGATGGCATATGGGGCAGGGGAACTGTACTGCATAGACGATAACGGGGCATTATACACCATATCCGGCGACCGGGAGGAACTGATAGAATGGATGCTGGAAAGCGGGGATATGCTGGATGGGACGATAGAATACAAATATCTTAAAAGGTTGCTGTTTAATGTACAGATGCAGACGGGGTCCGAATTGGACATCTTCCTGCAATATGATGACCAGGAAGGATGGGAAAAGCTTAACACATATACGGCCAGGTCATCCAGGCCCCTTACATTGACGGTCATACCGCGCAGATGTACGAAGTACCGTTATAGAATTGAAGGGAAGGGACCGGCAACCCTTATAGCCATGGGAAAATACATAGGATATGGGAGTGAGATTCATGGCAACATTTAAACCCCTGATCCTGGACAGGGACCAGGACATAAAAAAATTGATGACCCAGCTATACAGATTCAGCGAGGACCTGAAGTTCACGTTTTCCAGCCTCGAACTGAAGGACAACTTAAGCAAAGAAACCCTGGATGTACTTCAGAAACGGGGGGACAGGGTTAAGAAACTGTATTTCGACACAGATAAATTACAGATAAGTTTTGATGATTATGGTTCGGACGTACATACGAGCCTTACCCAGTCAGAGGACAGCATAAAGCTACTGGTATCCAAGGGAAAAGTAGTGGAAACCATGCTTTCGCGGATGGAACTGTATGGGGAGAGTATAAGGCTGAAGACCGGACAGGTGGTGATACAGGCCAACAACATGACGCTGAATAAGCTTGGGGATGCAAACTTCTCGGGAAAGATCATCGGTAGTTCCATTAATATTAATGGCAGGTTCATCGTATACCCGAATGGGGACTGCTATATAGATGATTCGCTTACCACGGAAACATTGAATCCGAGCAACGGAATCTATGCGGCGGAACTGGAGGTATACAACGACAATGAATACATCAACCAGATAACCGGTAGATGCAGTTCCGGAAGCCTGTGGATTACAACACGGCTGCTTTGCAGACGTGTCAGGTATTCATCGGATAGACGGCTGAAAAAGGACATAACCAGCATACCGGATGATACAGCTGCGGATGTCGTAGGGAAACTGAGGCCGATTGTATTCACGCATAAGAGTGGGGAACGTGCAGTCGGATATAAGGCACAGGACCTGTATAGGATTCAGGAGGATGAGGATATAGGAATGCCCTTAGTGTACAGGAAAGGAAGATACCTCAGGCTTCCATACGCAAATTATGGTTCCCTATACGCGGGTGCCATACAGAACAATCAGAAGCGGATAGAAAGGCTTAAGGAAAGGATAGGAGGTTTGGAATGTCATATTTCAGCATGCCAGCCATAGGCGGACAGGATATCAAGAAGGTGTACAACTATATACGGCTGCTGAATGAGCAGCTGCAATACTGCTTCACCAGCATATCGCCGGAAGATAATTTTGACCTGGAATCCCTGATAAAATACCAGGAGACAGAAACAAACATTGCCCAGCTGGAAGTGACAATGGAAGGTTTCATATCCCAGTTCAAGAACCTAAAGACGGACGTTGAGAGCAGCATAAAGGTCCTGAATGGGCAGATTGCACTGAAAGTAAGCGTGGGGGAACTGTGTTCGGAGATATCGGCTACAACTAATGCGATTACATTCAAGACAGGTTACCTGATTATAGACAGCAAGAATTTTAAACTGTATGCGGACGGGACAGCTGAGTTCTCTGGGAAAATCACAGGAGGCTCAATTGACATCAATGGAAGGTTTACGGTTGACCCATCAGGGATAGTGCATATTGATTCCACCACATTCTCACGGCAGATTACAACAAATGGACTGCTGTATACCAATTATATGAGGATTGGAGGGGATGCATCGATAGAGGGGGAAGTATCCTGCACAAGTATGCATGTATCAGGTGATGTGACATGCGAAACCCTCACAGAAACATCCGATGTACGGTTGAAGCATGATATACAGGAAATACCGGATGAGACATCCTTGAGGGTGGTGCTCGGTATGCGTCCTGTAACATATGCCTATAAGGATTCCGGTGTACGGTCCATGGGATACATAGCACAGGATATTGACAGGCTGTTGGAGGACCTGGACATTGACCTTCCACTGGTCGACCATACCGGGGACTACCTGTCAATACCATATGGGACTGATGGTGTCCTATATGCCGGGGCTATCCGGCAGCAGCAGAAAGAATTGGATGAGCTGGAAGAAAGAATGAGACGATTGGAGGATATAGCAGCATGATTATATACGATGAGCAGAACATAAACGCAATGGGTACCATTTTACAAAAGATAAAGGTTGAGGGGGTGAATCAGGCCAGGATGCTTGTCATGCTGGACGAATTACTGAAGACGGGCGAACAGGAGGAGGAGGAACAGCTGGAGAGGAAAACAGAGGAAGAAAAGGAAATAAAGCCGGAGGACCAGAAAAAGAAGGAGGGGAAATAGAATGGCAATAGGAAGCATTGTAGACTATTTGAGGGGACAGGGAAAGGATAGTTCGTACAGCAACCGTAAGAAACTTGCAGAGCAGTACGGGATAAGTAATTATTCTGGAACTGCCGGTCAAAACACGAACCTGCTTAAGGCCATGCAGGGAGGAGGGCAGGGAAGCCCAGGTGCTTCCCAACCAAATACCAACGCGGCGAATGGAAATAATGTGACCATAAACCCAGTATCCAGTTCCTCGCCCGGCAGCCCGGCAACAGATTACCTTACCGGATATCAATACAATAAATATAGGCCGTCCCAGAAGGTAAATGATTATGCTGACAGGCTGGACGAACTGGAAAATAATAAGCCAGGCGATTATCAGAGTAAATATAATAGCCAGATTGACAGTATCATAGACAGCATCCTGAACCGGCCCAATTTTGACCAGAACAGTGTCTACGATACTGACCTGTACAAGAATTACCGTGAACAATACATGCAGCAGGGAAATAAGGCCATGCGGGACACCATAGGAAACATATCGGGCATGACCGGGGGATACGGTTCCACATATGCCACAGCCGCAGGGCAGCAGGCATATGACAACCATATCAGCCAGCTAGGGGACAAGACCCTTGATATATACGATAGGGTGTATCAACAGTATCTCAATGAGGGCCAGGAGATGTATAACCAGCTTGGTATGGTCAACAACCAGGATAACATAGATTATGGGCGTTACCGGGATACGGTCAGCGATTATTATAATGACCTTAACTATTATGCAGGCCGGTATGATAGTTCCTACAATCAGGACTTTGGGGAATATCAATATAACCAGGATGCCCAGAGGTGGGCAGAGGAATATGCATATCAGAAGACCCAGGATGCGCTTGCACAGCAGAACTGGCAGACACAGTTTGATTATCAGAAGGAGCAGGACGCATTGCAGTATGCGCTTCAGCAGCAGAGGGCCGCAGGCGGAGGAAAATCAAAATCTGGTTCAGGTGGAAGTGTGGGTAAGTTAAGCGAATCAGAAGCTGAACAGTATCTTGATATAATACGAAGCAGTAAAGGCGTTGCAGCAGCAAACAAAGAATATAAATATCTTTTAGAAAATGGGCTTTTGGAAAACAATGTAATGTCACCATCCGCAGTTGAGGCTGCCAGAAGTTACAATACGCCCAATCTGGGATATAAATATTCAGATGAGAACAAACTGAAATACGCTATGAGCATGATGAACAGAAAGTGAGGATGTGTATATGGCATTATCACCAAGGGTAAAAACTTTGTTGCATGAGAGGGGAATTGCCGGATATGAGGATATAAGCGGAGAAGATACGGCACCACAGCGTCAGATATCCTCAAACGTGCAAGGAATGCTTGAAAAGCGAAAAAAGCAGATTGCCGGATATGATAAGGTAAAAACCAAAAAGACGGATAAACGGCAATATTCCATCTATGGGAATGATGAGAAGACACTGTACAGAAGCCATTTAGCCCAGATGGCAGAGGATTATGCCAGGGAACGTATCAAGAAACATGAAGCAGATGTGAACAATACAGTGCAGGATTCACATTCCATGTCACAGACGGATTTTTTCAGGGCAGACAGGGAAAATGCCAGAAAGATGGCAAGGGATAAAAAATTCGCAGAGTGGAGGAATGACCAGACGGTAGAACCGGAAAGGGATATAAGCCTCAATAACCTGCTTGAATCGGCCAGCAGTGAACAGCTTTCACAGATGGGGAGGTCTGCGAAGGAAGCCAGCAGAAACCGACAAAAGGAGTTATATCAAAAGCAAAAGTCTTTAAATCAAATAGGATTTACGGATAAAGAAAATAATTTTATTAGGTATGATAGTCTGGAAAGGCAGCAACCAGATTTTCATGAGATGGTGGAGGAAGGCAGGAACAAAGACAATATTTTTAATCCTAATTCCACATATGGCCCAATGGATTATTTTAATAAAGAGAAGAGAACGGTCCTGCAAGGCTCGAAGTATAATTTTACAAAAATGACAGATACAGAGAAAAATTTGTATTATTACTTGAATGGAAAGTATGGAGCGCAGGCTGCAACAAATTATATAGAATCAATCAGCGAGGAACTCAACAGAAGGAATGTTGAAGAAGTGCAGTTAAATGCATCTACATTATCGAAGGAGCATCCGATATTAGGGACAGTATTAGATGCAGGAATAGCAGCGGCAGGAAGCGGTGCGTATCCTGTTTTGCTGGGAAGACAGGCAATGCAGGGAATCACGGGGGATTATGAAGACATAGACCCAAACGACCCATTGTTTGGTGCACCAATCATAACTGAAGCAATACGTTCAGGAATTTCTGATAACGAAACATTGAAAAAAATTATTCCAAATGAAGGGCTTAGAGACTTCCTGACGGGAACCGGATTGTCCATGACAGAGAATATAGCAAGATTGCCATTGGGGTATTATGGACTTGCAGCTGCTGGAGGTGGAGCGGGATTATCAGGAACACGAAATGCAGTGCAGCAAGGAGGCAGTAATGACCAGGCCATATCTTTGGGAATTGCAAATGCTGCGGCAGAGGCTTTTTTCGAAAAGTTTTCGTTGGAAGGATTGCAATCCTTAAAAGTTGCGCCTGGAAGAAGTGTCAGGGAATTTTTGAAGAATGTTGGAAAACAGGCAGTAACAGAAGGCTCTGAAGAGGTATTCACAGAAATAGCCAATACTATATCTGATGAAGCAATCATGGGAAACCTATCGCAATATAATCGTGATTATAACGATTATATTCAGAATGGACTGGATAGTACAACCGCTAAGAAGTCTGCATTAATAGATTTTTTGAAAAACTTAGGAGTAGCGGGTGCTGGAGGTGCTTTATCTGGTGGGATACTTGGCGGTGGAAGCCAGGTATTAGGAAATATACAGATGAGACAGTACGGAAAAAGCATAGCGGATGATTATAATGACTATGCTAATGGGATAGACATTAATCCTGATAGTTATACTTTGGATTCGGATTATCAGGAAGCATTAGAACTTCAAAGAATTGCTGAAGAGTATGCGGACCAGAGGGCGCAAGGAAAAAATATCTCAGATTGGGATAAAGCAGAATATGACCTCAGATTCCGGCAGTTTCAGCAGAATATCATAGAGAACAATGCATATGAAACCACTGATACAACCTTCCAGAATGAACATCAAGACGAGAATAAGTACATAGTTGAACAATCCCAGCCAGAAACTGAAAAAGCTGAATATGAGCCTTATATGAGGCCAGAACAACAGATGGATACAAACCAAAAATCGGATAGTGCCATTGAAACACAGATACAGCATACGGAAGAGGAACTGGATGCCTGGGCAGAGGTATATGGAAAAGAAGGCCAGCAAGCATTTAAGTCAGCTTATGACAATGAAACTGCTCTGCCAAGCTATTACCGGGCATTTGCACAGGCATATAATGCAGGACGGTATAACATGGAGCCAAAAGGACCAGGCCGTGTAGAGGCCGCAATCATCCTGTCACCGGAGCAATTTGAGGCGGCATATAAAGCCGGTGCGCATGACCGCAATTCAGAAATTGGATATGATTCAGAAACATATGAGATGCGGGGGATGGTACAGGGAGCGCCAAAGGAAGGCGGGCTGGGGACTGTCTCTGAAAACGCCTCAGATGCGCAGAAGAAGGTTGCAAGCCAAATGGGGAAGCTTACAGGATTGCAGATTAACTTGGTGGATGAAATGCCAGGAGGTGCCGTAGCGTCCTATGAGAAAGGACGTATTACCATATCCGTAAATTCAAACGATTTCAACGGCTCAGTGTCCCATGAACTGACGCATTTTATTAAGGAATATGCATCAGATGCGTATCAGATATATCAGGATAAATGCATAAAGGCCATGACAGAATCTGAGGGCGTGGATATTGAGGATATGGTATCCAGCTACATAGCGGCGTATGAGAAGGAAGGACAGAAACTGAGCCGCGCAGAGGCCATGGATGAAATTGCCGCAGATGCAACCCAAAAGTTTCTGAATGATCCAGATTTCATACATAGTGTGGTACACGGTAATGTAAACCTGGCTCAGAGGGTAATTGATTTCTTTACAGACGTGATAGGGGCCATTAAGGAACTCATACAGACCGGAAGCACCAGGAAAGTGGCAAAGGGTTTGGAAGAAAAGCTGGAGTACTTTGAAGAATGCCGAAAAACCTGGTTGGCAGGTGTTGATGAGGCTGGAGGACGGTATAAATCAGGAATGGAACTGGAGGGTGAGGGAAAAAGTAAGTATGCCCTCGAAAAGCCGGACCAGGTAACCGACCAGAAGATTGAAGAAAATTATGGTATCGTAGTGGATATGGAGCCAGTAATCAGCCTTAAAGGAAATGAGTTTATGAAAGGGGATAAGAATTTAGGCCAGCAGGTAAGGGAATATTTTGATTCCTTCGGGAATCTGGTCCATAATGATGTAGTCGGGGATATCATTATAAACAACCGCTCATTCAAGGATGATTCAGCCCATGGGTTGGGCCGCCTGAAATCCATGACATTCAAGTCGGTACCGGAGGTATTAAAAAATGGGAAGGTATTGAACTATTCAAAAAACTGGAAGGAAAGAGGTTATGATTCGGCGGTAATAGGTGCAAAGATAAACATAGAATCAGGGGAATACAAAGGGGATTATTACGAATTGTGTGTTGTGAAAGTAGATGAAAGCAATCGAATGTACCTTCACGAAGTCCATACAACAAAGATGGATGAAGCTTCGTTCAAGACCGGGGCCGCCAAAACTGGGGGCTTGCCCGGCGAAGCTAATCATCCATCTGTCTATAGTATATTTGATAGGCTGTTAAATGTCAAGGATGGACAGGACCGCAATAACCTCAAATATCAGTTGGAAGATGTGGATGAGTCCGTAACGAAAAGACGGCTGGATGCCATGATATATGAAAACCAGATGTTAAAAGAAGCTAAAAAGTTGCTGGAAAAACAGTTTGAACTCACATCCAAGAGTGCGGTGAGGCAAGAGGATGTAGGAAAAGTAGCAAGAAAGTTGTTGAAGGATTATAACAGTACCTATAAACAGGAAACCCTATATAAGAACCTTGATAGACTGTATGAGTACATCAGAAGCGCAGAACAGGTGGACGGGATGGAAGTGACCGAAGCAGCAACGAACATTGCCAAAAGCATCCTGAAGAAATCACAGCAGGTCGATACGGAACTGGCCCAGCAATATAAAGACCTGAGGAATCAGATAAAGAATACCAAGATTAAGATTTCGGACCAGGACAAAGCGGACCTCGCAGCAGCTGGCGGCTATAATGAATTTCGAAAACGTAATTTTGGCCGCATGAAGCTGGGAAGTGAAGGTATATCCATAGACAGCCTATATCAGGAATTAAGCGGACAGCACCCGGAACTGTTTCCTGATTCGATAACCCATCCGGCAGACCAGTTACAGACAATTGCATCTGCACTTGAGCAGACCGATGCACAAGTTAATAATCCATATCACGCCAACATGGACGAGATGGCTTACATTGTAGGCCAGGATATACTACAGTCATATTTTGATGTAAGGAACGAGAAGCCGACATTTGCAGACCGTAAGGCGGCAGAGGTACAACGGGTAAAGCGGACGTATACACAGAAAATGTCGGAATATAAGAGCAGCATAAAGCAGAAATATGAACAGGAACTGAAAGCGATTCGGAAGGAAAACCTGGATAAGGTACAGGAGTTGGCAAAATCATATAGGAATCTGTCAGAGGCCCAGCAGAGGGAACAGAAGGATTACTATAAATCAAAGATGGATGCGCTCAGAAATGAAAAAAACCAGAAGATGGCAGCCATGCAAAGCAGAAACCGTGAACAGATACAGAAGATACGTGAAAGCCAGATAACCAAAGAAGCAAAAAGGGTTATCATAAAAGAGTCTAAGACAATGCAGAACTGGCTCTTAAAGCCAACAGATTCTAAGCATGTACCGGAAATACTGAGGACCACGGTTGCACAATTCCTGAACAATATTGATTTTTCCTCAAATGAATTGAATAATAATGGAATCCCAACACAAAGAACGATTGAGTGGGGGAAGGCAAAGGATGCGTTCAAGAAAATTATAGACAGTGGTGGAATTATGGAGGATGGGAGTTTCGTGGAAATTGACCCGGATTTAGCGGTTCGGATAGAAGGACTGGTAAATAAAACCGATGGGATTGATAAACTGGATAATCTGGACGCATACACTATGGAGGACCTGAAGAAAGTTGTCCTGTCCATGAAAAAGGCCATAATAGAATCCAACAGTCTAAAAGGCAACAAGAAATCAGGAGAGGTAAGTATCCTTGCAGAGGGCATATTTAATGATTTAAAGATGAGAAAAAATCGGGAAGAGTATGCACATCTCATTGGAGGAGCAGACAACTTACTTAATTATAATATGCTGGATCCCCAGACAATGTTTGGGATGATGGGAGAGAATGTAAAATCGACTTATGATTCACTCCGGGATGGATTGAACCGTAAAACCTTGAAATTAAAAATTGCAGAGGACAATGTGGATAGACTCCTCAAGGAAAACAGAATCACATACAAGGAATTGCGTGAATGGACTGGACAAAATGCGAAAGCAAGAAGTTTTCAGACTTCAGGAGGGACAATTGAGTTAACGGTATCAGAAATCATGTCATTATATGAACTGAATAAACGTAACCAGGCGAAAGGGCATATATATGACAGAAATGGTGGAATCAAACATGCCCCGAGATTAAGCAATACCCGGTTTGAGAAGGGGAAGCTTATTCCTGCAAAAATTAATAAAAATTTTAGTCCTGTCAGGGTAAGCGAGGTGGATGTAGAATCAATCATCAATACATTGACCCCAGAGCAGAAAGCATTAGCTGATGGATTACAAAGGTTTATGGGAAATGAATGTGCCGAATGGGGAAACGAAGTCACAATGGAGATGTACGGATATCAGAAATTCACTGCCGGAAATTACTTCCCAATCGTAACTGATAAGAATTATATCGAGACGAGGCAGGGGAGGATGAATGATAGGAAATCCACAATCAAGAATATGGGAATCACCAAAAGCACAACCCAGGGTGCCCATAACCCTATCATTATTGAAGACATATTTGACGTATATTCAAGGCAAGTGGACCATATGAGTACATATAACGCCTATGTAATACCCTTATCAGACCTGAACAAAGTATTTAATTATAAGGATATGCGTAATGATGCAGGGGGGATAAGCATAAAGCAGGAAATTGAGCGCACATTTGGAAAGAAAGGGCAGGAATATATTGACAAGTTGGTAGAGGATATTAATGGCACCATCAACTCAGAAAAAAGCATAGGTGATAAGCTGCTCTCAAACATGAAAGCAGCATCAGTTGCCGGTAACCTTAGGGTTGCCATTCAGCAGCCTACTGCATATGTAAGGGCAGCCATGGAGATATCACCGAAATACCTTTCAAAAGGTGCCATGACCATGACCAGAAAAGGACAATGGGAACTTATATGCAGGTATGCCCCAATAGCCCAATGGAAAGACTGGGGTTTTTATCGTATGGATACCAGCAGGCAAATGAAGGATATAATGTTTAACACTGATAGCAGTAAACAGAGGTTTGTTAATAAGACAATGATATTGGCAGAGGCTGGTGACAAGCTTGCATGGAATAGGCTGTGGAGGGCCTGCGAGTATGAATGTATGGATATGCATCCAGAATTGAAGGAAGGGACAGATGCGTTTTATCATGAAGTAGGAAGAAGATTCAGCGAGATTATTGATAAGACCCAGGTTGTTGACTCCGTGCTTCATCGGACACAGATTATGAGAAGTAGACATGCATTGGATAGACTGGCTACAAATTTCATGGCTGAGCCATTAAAGACTTATGATATGCTGTATAGGGCGGCTGCGGATGTAAGGATGGGAGTCCCGGGGGCAAAAAAGCGTGCAGCAAGAGCCGGGGCTGTATTCCTCCTGACCGGAGCATGTACTGCGCTTGCTGCTTCTGTTGTGGATGCGTGGAGGGATGATGATAGAGACAAAGACTTTGCAGACAAGTATCGGGAAAGTTTTCGAAGCAATCTGTTAGATTCATACAATCTCATAAATAGCATTCCCTGGGGTAAGGATGCCATGTCCGCAATGATTGGAGGATATTCGCCTATCAGAGCAGATTTGTCAGGATTTAATGATTTGGGATATGCATGGAAGCGAATACAGCAATTACAGGATGGTAGTAGCAAATATACCCCACAGGAAGTCGTTATTTACACAGCCAGGATGGTGAGTAAGACATTAGGGGTTCCGGTAAATAGCATAGTAAGGGATGCTGGGGCGATTGCGGATACCGCTATAAATGCGTTTGGAAGCGAAACAAGTGATTACAAATGGCTGAAACAGAAGTATGATATAGGAAGTAAACAAAACCTTAATCTATATGTAGGTATGATGATAGAAGCCCATAGGAACAACGATATAGAGTTGCAGCAGAGAATCAAGGATGATCTTAATGCAGCCGAGATTGACAATGATACAATCAGCAGTAAGATTAAATCCCTCATAAAGGGAGAACTTATATCGAAAGACCATGTAGACCCAAGGATTGATGCGGCCGCCCAGGCTAAGATGGAAATGGATTTGGATACCTATGAATCTGCTATAGATGAATTAATGGTAGAAGGATATGCTGGGAAGTTAATCGGCTCCGCCATAGAGTCCAGGATGACACAGCTTAGTACTGGTGATGATATTGACTGGGAGGCAGAGGCTGCTTTGGAACCGGACGAACTATATGGAGAGATTTTAACCGGAAAACCAGAAGAAGAGGGCGAGTGGAGTATGTATGGCACAGGAGATATAATAAATGCCATAGAGATATTTGATAACACTGCAAAATCCTTAGATACATTTAACAGAATATCAAGGTCTATTGTTGATAGTAAAGTTAAATCCGGAAAGAAGGAAAAAGATGCAATAGGAACACTTAAATCTGCCATTACAAGAAAATATAAGGCTGAATGGATAGAGGCATATAAGAAAAGGGATAGAGCATCCTATGAGGCCATACAGAACAAGCTGAAATTTTTGAAGGTGAATGGAAAAGCCTTATATAACAGTGAAGACTGGGGGAATTGGCTTAAGGATGCAAAAAAGGCTTAGTGTGATGATGGCAGCAGAAATGCTGCCATTTATCGATTGAAATAGCAATTCGGAGAAATACTCAAGAGGCCGAAGAGGCGCCCCTGCTAAGGGTGTAGGCTGGGAAACCGGCGCGAGGGTTCAA
>PPYE01293824.1_pt1 | contig 15581 bp, 14 predicted proteins | sample 1559881 | NCBI WGS metagenome assembly PPYE01 (sample SAMN08240022, study PRJNA423297) | Human gut metagenome, whole genome shotgun sequencing project. | reverse complement strand
GTATTTAAATACTCATCTTTCGATCCTTGCAATCCATGTGCCATAATTACAACCGGATTCGTATCTATTCCCTCTTCAAATGCTGCCGGTATCTGCACTCCTTTTCTCCCAGTAATATAAATTACATTTTCTTTCACTTTACATGTCCCCTTATAATCTATAAACCCAATCTGCAAACTGGCAGTTGTTAACAAACTCTTCAACTTCATATATGTCAATATATTTTGTTGCTTCGTATGCCACTCTTACTGCTTCTTTTACCATTTCATCTGATACAGTTTCATATAATCTATTCAATTGTTCTAGCTGTTCTTTTTTCTCATTTTTCCAGTCAATCATCCCTGTATTTAACTTTAGGAATCTGCTTTTATAAACATTATAAATAAAATCTCCAAGCTGCTCATGTCGGATTCTTTCAAAGTCAGTCCATGATGTTCTTTCAACTTGTCTTATTGTTCCTCCTGAGACTACATTTTGAAAAGGTTGTTGCATAAAAAAGAACAAGTCTTCATTATATACATACGGAAAATATCCTCGTACCTTTTTCACATTGATAAACATACAGCTTCCAGTCATAGAAATCCTTGCATTATGGTGATCAACAATTCTCTTCGCATGATCCATTATCGACATATCCGGATATTCTGTAACATGAAAACCCACTATCCCTTTTCCGCCGACCATTGCTCTTATAGCTCGGAAATAATTATCTTGCGAAATAATTATATCATCATCCAACAGCCATATATATTCTGCATTTTTCTTTCTTGCATCATAAAGTGCATAACTTCTTTTAATTGGAATGTCAAAATCTGGTCTCCATTTTACAAATGAATTATAATTCTTCTTTTTATACTCCTTGTAAAACCTGGTTTGTGCTACTCTTTTTATTTCAATCTTCTTTTCATTAATATCCAAAGCCCATTCTGCAACTTCATCACTAAACAATAGAACAATCTTATCTGTACATTTTTGCAAATCTTTAAAAGGGATTCGTGGAATTGGTCTCTCTTTCATACATAAAATATATATTACGTTCAAAATCTTCCTATTAATCTTTTCTTTTTCTTCAAACAATTGCCCTATAGGAAAAGTTAACAATTCCACCTTAGTATCCCCAATTTTTCTTTCATCTAATGTTTTTTGAATTCTATTATTCAAACGTATTTAATGTTCCAAGTAAACTTTTAATATCAACACTTTTCATTTCTCTATCTTCCAAATTTAATTCCAACTTACCTAGATGTATAATATTATCCATATATCTATGGTATAGTGGCACTTTTGAACGCAGCAATTCTTTTTTCCCGATTTGCCTGTTCTAACATTAAAAATGCCATCAAACCCTGGTAAATCTCATCATACCAATCTTCCTGCTCTTGACTTGTCAGTGTCGCAAATTTTGCATTATATTTTTTCTTATCAGCAGCGCCGCAATTATTGTGCCGGACATTCATACTGTTGACCATATAAAAGAAGTCGCTTTCTAGAGCCAAAATGGAACCAAATATCAATAGCTATCATAATTTCCTTTAATCTGCTTTAAAAGAATTGGAATTTCACTAAACTCATCAATCCATAAAACATTTACTCCCAATTCCTTAAAAAACGACTCTTGTAATGATTCGTTTACTCTTTCAAAGCTGGATAAGAAACGACTTATCAACACTATTTAATTGTTCTTCCGTATACTTAACTGCCATAATCAAACCTCACTTTCCTGAGTGTTATTATAGCAGAGCCAACGGTTTTTGGCTATTTTGGAATTCTGTCACCTTCGTCGTTTTGACGGTGGATAACTTTAAATTTTATATCGCACAGGATAACCTGACATGGATGAAAATGATTTTATTTTCTGCGTTTTGCACAAATCACAAGAAAAATTCAGGATCCGGAACTTCTTCTATTGGGTGTCTGGCAACGATTTCCAGACCCTGCATCAGCATCTGATACCGGTCTGCGGTAATCTCCAGCGCTTCCTCTTTTGTACGGGGCCATCGGAAGTTCCCGTTTTCAATCCGCTTGTACAGAAGGAGAAATCCGTCTCCTTCCCAGATAAGTCCTTTTATGCGATCCGTACGATAAGAATAATGTATTCTTATCGTACGGATCCAACTGGAACTGAAAACGTATAATCCTGGCTAAGCCATCAATTCCTCTGCGCAGATCTGTAAATCCGGTCGCCAGATACACTTTTTTGAACCCAGAGCCATCATTGAGCATTGCTGATTACTCCCAAAAGTGTTTTTAGAAATGAGGCAGATGCCTGCTCCGTGATTTCCAAAGTAAGGTGGTTTCTACCTCTGATCACGGTAGCAATTTTATGTTCCGATGTCATATTTACCGGATGGATTGCAGGAGAAGGAACTTCTACAAATGTTTGTGTCTGCTCCGCAGTTTCCAGGTAAGCCTCACGGACTTTTCGGAGTCTCCAGTAATAACTTGCTTTTGTAATGTCATGCAGCTGACACCATTCATCGATCTTCATTCCTTGTGGACAGTTTTGACAGTCTCTGATCAGATCAGCCCATTCACTCAGACGGGTTTGTTGTGCAACTAAACTTGTGTGAGATTTCATGACTCACCTCCTGTGGTAAAGTCTAAAAAGTTGAGTACTAAACTTTTTGGACTTTGTAGTGATGAGTCTATTATCTCACATTGGATGATTTTGAACAGGTACTTGCTATTTTGCGTTTACCCTGTAAATGCTCCCATTGTTTTCTCCTTTTCGTATCCACTTTTATTAATTAATTCTTATATTTTTAATACTTATATTTTTAATTATCATTATCCAGGTGCTCCATTATCAGCTCGTCCTAAATAATTTTGACATTACTTTGAAAAAAGAATAGACATATGCCGCATCAGATCTGATATCTGACCGCTCCAGCACTGCCAATATCCTCTCATATGGTGTTATCGCTGCACTTTCTGAGTCATCTAACTCAAAGTCCTTTTCTATTTTTTCCAGCTGAGCCTTGCTTTCCTCCGTCAAACGAATTCGTTCTTTTACCACAGAACTTTCGATATATTTTTCCAGCATATCCTTTGTAAATGTATATATCTCTTGTTCCCTCTCATCTTCAGAAGAGAAAAAAATCTTCGCATACTCTTTTTGCTTATGCAGTTGCCGGCTATATACCAGATCACACATGGTAAATAAATCAAACTCCAACAACGGATAATCATATGTACAGCCATTTTCAAAATATGCATATAACTTGTGGTAAAATGTATGGAAACAGTTATAATAATCGATTCCTTTATTCACAACGTCTGTACCAGGGATCAGATTCTTTATTCTGTTCTCACCATATATTGTCAGATCACCATAATACCACATCATATATTGTCTGTTATACAACACAAATGCCGGTGATTCTAAGAGTTCCTTCACAAGCTGAATCGAACTGTTGGAATTCATTGCTCCCAAGATCTTCTGCGAATGCAAAAAATTCAAATCAATAAAATTTTTCATCTTTTCAGAGTTATTGCCGGTAATCTTCCACGGATCTGACAATCCGATATGTTCTCCAGTCTCGGACTTTACAGTTCCAAGCTCCAACATCATTCTCTCAATTTCATCACGGATATAATCTGGTATTTTATCTAAATAAGCCAATACATACGTAAGTATCGATAAGGTACATTTATTTATCGGTCTGCTATTCGCCAGCTTTCTTTTTTCAATCAAATTGCGGCACACAATAATAAACTTGTTCTGATCATTCCTCCACAATTTTTTTATAATAATAGAGATGTTTCTAGGAATCAGTTTATTGATGATCGAATTCTCAGGTATTTCATTCTTAGGGTTTTCCGCAAAATACCGAAGTTCTCTGTTATAGTGCAGCGCCAAAAGATACTCTCTTGCATCTTTATGCTTTTTAATAAAGATAAATGTATTATATATCTTTCCTGAATGCTCTACAATCTTTCGCTCCCAGTAATTCGAACTTCCCGGCGCTATAGCCTTAAACCGCTCATAAGTATAACCTTCATATGTAAAGAAATACGCCATAGCCGGTGCATAATGCACAAAATTATATCCAAGCGTATTCAGACATATCTGATGCTGCTGGTCAATATACTTCTTGTATACGCTGTCAACTGTATCTTCAGGTTTACACTTCGTAATATACTGATAATTATGATAGATAAATCCTGCATTAATATATAATCTTCTTAACTTTCTGATTGCCGAACATTCTGGTATTTCAACTGGCTCCGAACTCACCTTTGGCATGTCACTGTCCTTTTTATTCAGCTCAATCATAAATTTCACAAATTTATTAAATTTGCTGTCAGCTGATGCTTTTTCATTCACAAAGATCGGATTAAAATACATCACACTGCTTGTCTCATAATACTTGATTTCCGGCATCGTATTCTTAAAACATGCCAATTTATTCTGGCAAAAAGACATCACGTATTTAGAGTCTTTCCTCTCTGACAATATATCTAGCGCCACACGTCCAACACTGTCCTGCGAACTTTCACTCCAGATATCCTGTTCATCCAATCCGTCTATGATATAGCACACCGGCTCCTTTTCAACCCTTGCTATTTCTTCTATTTTATTGACAAATGCCGAAAATGTCTGTTTCACAGCCAGCGCATAGGTACTTCCATCCTGGATTTTATTAAAAATATCCTCATTTTCCATATTGAAATACGCCGGAATAAAATGAATTTTCCCATAATTATACTGATACAGTAAATATATGTAAAACAATCCTAAAAATGTACTCTTGCCAGAACTATAATCTCCTCGTATATTCAAGATATTCTGCCGGTTAAAATCTCTCGGTTCCTGAAATGAATTCTTTATCATCTCAGACAGCTCATAAAATAAATTCTCATGACCATTCTCTCCAATCGTTTCTCCGTCACTGTTCTTCAGTCTGCAAAATAACCTGTAATACTCCGACAATTCTTGGAAATCATCTATCTTATCCCCCGTATCCAGGCGGTTAAATAAATTTCTCCATGACAGATTTGCCCATGAACTATATCTTGTTCCACTTTGCGCTGCAAGCAAGGCAAAACAATTCTTCACCATATATTTCCTGCTTTTTTCATAAAGCTTTGAAACAACCGCATCAATTGGATGGATCTGGCACTCCCACTTTCCCCGCTCCTTTTGCGACAAATGAATCTTCCGGATCTTTCCTATTTTTCCATCTCTGATTTCTATCAGATTATAATCCACATCTATACTCTGCACTTTCGGGAAATTCTTCAATTTACATCCTATTTTCGCCGGAACAGTATTCTTATCTCCGGTAAATGGATGCCCGCAAAAATAATGAGGAATATCATGTATATAAGATGCTGCAATGCTGGAAGTATGCTTGTCTCCACACAGATAAATACCATTTCCATTAATAAAGTCCTGCAGCGCAGACAAAAAATCTGTACTTTGCGTCTCAGAACCATATGGAAGTCTGATACGCTCACATATGTCATAAAGAGGCTGATGTGCTACAATCACACTGATCCTATCGTCTTTTGATGATGCCTGCTGATTCTTTTCACTACAGTAAAACCAATTGAGCTCATCATCATTTTTCACTTTCAGATCAAGAACATTCCTCAAGTTCTCACAATCTATACAAGTAACCTTTTCTTTACTGTCTGCCACATTCGTATTCAAAACCAGTACATTCAAATCATCCAAATCATAAAACGCTGTAAGTTCATCATGACACCCAATTTTTCTTATAAAATCCTGAAATGGTTCAAACGCCATCGCCTTTGTCTTCTTCGCGTTAAACCTACACTTATCATGGTTTCCACAACATATTACGATATGCTTTTGTTGAACATCCAGATCCTTGATAAACTTGTCCATGATTTTATAAGCAATGTCAAATCTCTTCTTAGTAATCTCTCGTAAATGTGCATCATACTGAGAATCCGTAAGATCTTCTCCATACTCTTTCTTTATTCTGGCTTTTATATCGCTCGAATTAATAACATCACCCGTGTGAATCAAGTAAGAAATGCTGATATCCATCTCTTTTAACTTTTCAATCAACGCCGCTAAAGCCAGCGATGCATTCTTCTGTGTTTTCTCTGAAATATGAAAATCTGACACATGTAAAATAAAATACGAATTAGACTCTCTCATACTCTTATCTCCATACTCTTTTTATTACCATTCGGTAAAGTACACTCATACTCTTTAATCTAAAATTCCTAACACATGTTTCGCGTGAATCACATTTTGATATAACTCATTATCTTCATTCTCAAAAATAACCTTGCATATTTCTTCCGCTTTGATTATACACTCCTTCGCCTCATCATTTCTATTAAAGTGTAAATAATCTTCTGCTAATGAAATATATGTTATTGCCATATCTTTACTATAAGTACCCAGAACTCGCTTTCTTATATCATATGCTTTTTGATCATATGCCAACGCTTGCTGAAAATCATCTTTATCCGCATAGGCAATTGCTAAATTACTATAAAAGGTTGCTAAATACGCTTCATGATTGCTATATTCCTTTTCAAAACATTCTTGGAATTTCATCATATAAAACATGGCATCATCCATCTTTTTAACCTGTATTAATCCACTCGTATAATTGAACATTGCTGTCATGAAATCTCTTTCGGTAATTTTCAATTCACATATTTTATCAAAATATTGTTTTGCATTTTCCATTTCGCCAAAATAACTTTTTGTCATAATATGTAAATTATAAATATCAAATAAGTCATCATCACTAAGCTGAATCTTATCTGCCATTTCATCTATTGCCTTTAAGCAGGACACAGCTTCTTTTTGATTGCATCCGTGAAAATACGAATATGCTATAGCTAAATTAATTGATAAAAGAATTCGTTCATCATAATTCTCTTCTGCTTCACATAATTCACGTGTGTATGTTAAGACTGTAATAGATTCTTTATACTCTGAAAATTCAATACATATATGCGAATATTGGATAATTAAATCTAATATCTTTTTATAATCTACATCAATAAAATAATCTATAATCTTTTTTGCAATCTGCTTCTTGATTAACCGTTTGTTATATTCATCATTGCAATGCCAGAATTCATTATTTGAAATACTATCTATTAACTCTTCAAACGTCGAAATACTAATTGCTTCTTGTTGGAGTATACTTTCTTTTATTAAAGGATGCATTTTATAACCATCTTCTGATTTATCAATCCAGCCTCTGTTGATGAGCGCAACCAGCTTGTCTTTTTTAATTCCAGCCCACTCCCTATATTGGAACGGGACATATAAATTCGGTGTCAAAGCGAATTTTTCCAATATTTCCTGTTCTTCTGCTGTCATTTTTTGTAGTGTATACAAATGTTTTAATACCTTCATAAATAGTCAACGAATTCAGCAGACCATGCTATAAATAATTGCTGAACTATTTGCACCATTGATGATGTCGATCATTTCCCAATTCTTCTTGCCAATGCAGAATCCACGTATTGCCCGTTCACTGGCATTGTTATCCATCGGAACATCCACATCTTCCAGAAATACCCGCAGATATCGTTCCTGATTCAAAGCATATGTGAATGCTTCGTGCATTTTATTACTTTTTGATATTTTATTTTGATTTTGTGTCAAGTACACAAACAAAGCATCTACCAGTGGTTTTACCACTAGCTGACGCTGAACAAGGCGTTCCTCCGATGATAGTTCTGACAATTTCTTTTCTTCCCGAGAGATTGCCTATATCTGTTTCATAATCAGGAATAAGATGGATTCTTTCTGATGCTCTTTCGGTATCAATTCTAATGCATCGTTGAATTTCCGACGGCAGTGAACCTTATTCGAGAACTGGAATAAGGTCCATGCCAGAATACCTTTTGCGGAATTCATAAAGTCTGTCGGTCAGGATACTGCCAAAGGGTCGATTGCTCAGGAAGCATACAACATGATCACAGAAATCATGCATATCGATAATACTTTCAATGACCTCTCTGCTACAGAACGTAAAAAACAGCGTCAGCTTGTTCTTTCTGAAAAAGTGGAGGCTTATTTCCCATGGGCAAAACAGAAATACTCCCAAGTAACCCATAACAGCACGATTGGCAAGGCTCTTGCTTACAGCATAAATCTTTCTCTGCTAGGTGTTTCTCAGTATAATCATCCTTAATCGGTGACTTCTGGTTAATCAGTTCCACTCTTATAAAAACGAATGAGAATGTATTGTTCCTCATTTTAAATTATACATGAAGCACTTTCTATTCCATCAGCACAGATAACCTATCCCTGAAATATTCGGGATATGAATTAAGACAGCTAAAAATCTCTTCCCTATGAAACTTCAACTTATTAAGTATCTTGTCTGCACCAATATTCGTATCAGATAAAATTTGAGCAAACTCTATAGACAATAAGCGATCGTAAAAAACACTCTCGCAAATAGAAATAGCTGTCATATTGGGAACACCATACTTTACTTTCTTTTGCAATAATGTCAAAAGCTTTCTTGGATCAACTTGCGTCTCATCGTCTTCGTCAACTACTATCAAATCACAGATATTACCGATAAGAAAATTCATTTCATATGAAATTCTTTTATTACATAACGACTCTACTTCTGGAATTTCTATAGCTTCCTCGTTACTAATTTCAATTGGTATTTGTCCAGCAATCCATTTTTGACAGATACTTTGAATATGCTCTTTGTATTTAAAATCACCATTAATTTGCAAATACAACTCTACAATCATAGACAATAAGTCTTCTTCTGTATATATCCTGTCTGTTAGTTCATTTTTCAAAATCCATTCCTCTATTCGAGAAGACAAAGCTATTCCTGACATTGAATTAGAATATCTACGCAAATCTTCCACATCGTATTCTTGAATATTCTCCTCTATTTTCTGAAAAACCTTAATTAACAATTCTTTTTCCTGTTCTGATGCCAGTGCATACGCCAAGGTATTAGAACAAATATCCACCGAATTATTCTTACAATCGGTAGCTACTGTTTCTGTAGAACACGCTAAACAAAAATAATTCTCTATATGAGATATAATATCCTGTCTCAATAATATCTCCTGCATGATCGTATTTTGTTTTCTATCTGGATTTATTTTTATATACGCTTTTTCCAACTTTTTTGCATAATCAAACAAGAAATTGCTTTCGTCAAGGTGTTCTATCACTTTTGAAACAAATTCCTCACCATTTACAGTTTTATCATAATCCACTTTAAAATCCTGTACTAACGAAAGAATAGAACTCCCACAAGGTTCTGCATATTTTGTATCAAATAACTTCATACAGTCATTCCAAAAATACATTCCGCCATTTTTCCGCTTCATTCGATTATCATATATATTACAATCCGTAATGATAATACTGCCTTCGGTGTATATACCTGCTCGTGCTGTTCTCCCCATCAAATTTTGAAAATCTCGCGCTTTTACTAATCGAACTCCATTACGGAAACTGGTAACTAACAAATATTTAATTGGAATATTCACACCTTGTGCAAGTGTCGATGTACATACTACGCAAGAAACATATTTATTTTTCAATGCATGCTCCACTACAAGCTTAACTCCATTTTGAAGATTAGAAGAATGAGGTAAAACACCCAATTCTGCTGCTTGCGTATACCAATGCTCTGAACCATAATAGTTTTCTATGAATTTCTTTATTTCAGAAAGCTTTTCTTGATTCGCATTATCTTTTAATACTTTTAAGTCATAGTTTCGTTTATTTAAGTCTATGATTCTTTTAAACACTGTTTTCATTGAGCGTTGCTGTCCGAGATAGATAGCGACACCTCCATTATGACATAACTTTATGGCATTATAAATGGCTATATCTATAGATGATGATAATTCCGGAAAAAATCTATTCTTTTTTTCTCTCGGCAACTTATTCAATTGTTCAACTCGAAGAATTCGAGGAATAAAATAATCCTCATTTGATTTATCATCAGAAAAGAAATGAAGATTCTTTTGTTTGGATGAAAAACCTATAGATTTAGGCGTTGATACAATACTTTCATCCGCTGACAAACAACCTCTATCCTCGAACAACCACTGTGCAATATCTTCTGAATTTGGCAATACCGCTGATAACAAAATTAACTGCTGTTCACTTGTTATATTTCGACGTATATGTGTCACTAACAACTCGTATGTTGCACCTCTACCACCATCATCAAACATATGACCTTCATCAAACACAAATAAATCTATAACATTCAAAAAAAACGGATCATGATGCAACACATAGCTTAGTTTTTCCGGTGTACATATAAGTATTTGCTTTTTATTAGCCTCTTCAAATATATTCAAAAAGTCATTTTGAAGAACATCTGAGAACTGATTTATTATAACATCTTTTCTAAATGCTTTATACATATCCGTTGTTATTTCATTACACAACGCTCTTAGTGGTGCCACTATAATAGCCGTATTAGCTCGATCAGATAAAAAGGCAGCTCTTATAATCAGTTCTATGCTTCTAGTCTTCCCCACACCTGTCGGAAGTTGCACAATAGCGTTTTCTCCTCTCAGCAATCCTTTTTCAGCTATTAATCGTTGTGCTGGCCATAACATCTTTATAGACTTTCTACTTTGTAAATATGATTTCCACTTCTCGTGTGAAAGGCCTGAACTATTCGGCAAAAGTCTCCATGAAGAATTATTACACGCTACAATAATAACTGCCACTAATATATCCACATAAAATATACTATCTGAATCTCCATTAGCATATATTTCTTTTCTATACACCCATAATTTTTCCTTTAATACTTCTATAGACTCACCCTTTCCGAAGTAATCCAAGAAAAAATTATTAATTCGTTCATATGTATCTATAACCTTTAAATATAGTAAATACTTTCCACTCAAAAGATAGTTATAGATATTTACCAACAGTTTCTGCGGAGATCGTTCATTACCAATTAAATTATCTACATTTGCCGCCAATACTTTAGCACTTCCAAAATCTTTTCTCAAAAAATAGGCTGATGCTCCTGATAGCAAAAAATCCCAATCATATTCCGTTCTATCTTTGGATTGAAAAGCCGAATCATAATATTCTGCAGTTGTTTTCAAAAACGGCTCTAGTTTTTCTGCTTCTTCATGATTATTTTCTATAATGCATTCTGAGTATCGCGACAACACATAAGTTGTTGGATAGGATAATTCATTCGAATTCAATCGAAATTGAGGATACTCTTGCTTTGAAACATTGTATTCTACCATTTTAGCTTTAGCTTTTTGATATTTCAACATTTGCTCAGCATTTTTACCGAAAATCATTTCTTGCACCTCTCATAAATGTTATGAGCCAATTCCATCAGTTTTTTACCATGCACATAAAATATGCGTTCATTTTCTCTGATTTCTAGTTCTTCGCCTGAAAAATTCAATTCTATGACTTCATCTACATTTTCACGGCTACTAACTCCAGCAGCTACATATATAATTTGAAAATTATTATCTGGTTTAAACAAGAACCTTTTTACTTCTTTTGCATCTTCTATTCTTCCCAATTCCTTTAATCGTTTTCTGCAATAATTTACAGTTCTTGCTAAACGATGCTCATCTTTTCTAGAATCAATAATTGCATTTTTAATGGGTGTATAGTCCTCCTTAGACAGTGTAGCTTTAACCTCTGCCGCAACCAAGCTATCTTTTTCATCTGGCGTCTTATCTTCGTTTTTATACTTATATGCAATAACGTCTGTTCCTTGTTGTGAATTATTCTTTCCAGATCTATTCTTCAATTTATATCTTGGAACAGAATACTGATATAGAAACTCTAACAAATCCGAAATCAAAATTTCGGTAATATCCGCAGAACGTGCTGTTGACCCCAATGCTTCATCCTTTTGTGGAATTACATAATCATGTAAATACTTTCCAATAGTCATCTCATTATCTTCAGCATCTTCTTCTAATTCAACATCATCTATATAATTTCTACGAATGTGTAACGCCCAATCATCAAGAATACCTTCATCACATTTATAATCAATCTTATAGCATTTTAATGGAATATGATCTTTAATTACAACGCCAGATTCCTCAACAAGCCAATCAATGTATTGCGGTTTTTCCATGCGATATTCCTCTCTTCTACATAACCATCCCCTTGGACAACAGTTTCTCCCTACACTTTCTCAAAAAATGTATCTGGCTTTGCTGGATCAAACACCTCATTACATGTCATCACCGTCACCAAATCCTCTGTCTCTGATAAATTGATGATATTATGTGTCCATCCTGGAATCATATAGATCGCTTCAATCTTATCTCCGGAAACTTCAAATTCTACTGTTTCTCCGGTGTTGATGTTACGTTCCTGAATCAGTCCATGTCCATGTACTACGATGAACTGTTCCCATTTGGAGTTATGCCAGTGCTGTCCTTTTGTGATTCCCGGTTTGCTGATATTGATGCTGACCTGTCCGCAGTCAACTGTATGTACTAATTCTGTAAATGATCCTCTATCATCACAATTCATCTTCATAGCATATTTGAACTTATCAGTTGGTAAATAGGTTAAGTAAAGGCTGAAAAGTTTCTTTGCAAATGATCCGTCCGGGCATTTTGGCATCATTAAGGAGATCGGCTGTGACTTGAATTCTTCTAATAGATCTACGATTTCACCTAATGTCGCTTTATGTGTGACTGGTACGCAGCAATAGCGACCGTTCTCATCTAATACTGTCTCCACTCCATCGAATTCGCAATGCTGTTCTTTTCCTTCAAGAAGATCAAACATTCCTTCTACAAGGTCATCAATATACAGCACTTCCAGCTCTGTGCTTCTGTCGTTTACTGTAAATTCTTCGTCATTTGCCACAGCCCAGCAAAATGTTGAGATTGCGGAGTTGTATTTTGGACGGCTGTGTCCCATCAGATTTACAAAACGGTATACATATACCGGTGCTCCTGTCTCTTTTCCATATTCAAAGAACAATTCTTCTCCGGCCTTCTTGCTTCTTCCATATTCACTATTGCCAAACCGTCCTGCAAGTGTTGCCTGAACTGAAGAAGAAAGCATAATTCCTGCCTTATTATTGTGTTTTTTTAATGTATCAAGAAGCTGTGATGCAAATCCAAAATTGCCTTTCATAAAATCTTCTGGATTTTCCGGGCGATTTACACCTGCAAGGTTAAATACGAAATCTGCTTTTGCACAGTATTCATCCAGTTCTGCTTCTGTACTGTCTAAGTCATATTCATAAATCTCGTTGATTTCAATATTTCTAGTTCTGTTTTTCCCATCTCTGATGTTCTTCAAATTATTAACAAGTGCAGTTCCAACCATTCCTTTTGCACCGGTAACAAGTATATTCATAATATCACTACCTCCAATTCTAAAAATGACGAGCTCGGTGCAGTTTCAACATAAGCACCTGCCCGTCATTAAATTTATATCTTACTGATCTTTTCTCCAAACCATCTTGTTGACTACATTTACATATCCCTGAATAATACGAACAACTTTCATCGATACTGTTTCATCAACATAATCCGGACAAGGTTTACCAAGCACACCTTTCTGCTTCATCTCAATCGCCATATCTGTAGCATTTAACAGTTCTTTTGTTGTAATACCAGCTAAGATGAAATCTCCAGCTTCCAATGCTTCCGGTCTCTCTGTTGATGTACGGATACATACAGCAGCAATCGGATGTCCGATTGAAAGATAAAATGAACTTTCTTCCGGCAATGTACCTGAATCAGATACAATTGCTAATGCATTCATCTGAAGCTTATTATAATCATTAAAACCAAGCGGTTCATTGACTCTTACTCTTGGATCAAGCTTGAATCCACTCTTTTCCAGACGATTCTTGGATCTTGGATGACAAGAATAGAGAATCGGCATGTCATACTTCTGTGCAAGCGCATTGATGGCAGTAAAAAGACTTAAAAAGTTCTTCTCTGAATCAATATTTTCCTCACGATGTGCAGAAAGCAAAATGTATTTATCCTTTTCAAGTCCAAGTCTGTCTAAAACATCGCTCTTCTGAATCTTTTCCAGATTCATGTGAAGCACTTCCGCCATAGGAGAACCGGTCATATATGTTCTCTCTTTTGGAAGTCCTGTATCTGCAAGGTATTTACGCGCAAACTCTGAATAACATAAATTCACATCAGAAATAACATCTACAATACGTCTATTTGTTTCCTCCGGAAGGCACTCATCTTTACATCTGTTTCCTGCTTCCATATGGAAAAGCGGAATATGTAATCTCTTTGCAGAAATTGCTGATAAACAAGAGTTTGTATCTCCCAACACAAGATATCCATCTGGCTGCAGCTCAGAAAGAAGTTCAAAAGATCTTCCTAAAATATTACCACAAGTCACTCCAAGATTCTCTCCAACAACCGGAACCAGGATATCCGGTCCGAACTCACCAAACGTATTCTTCAGTTCGAAGTCTTCCCAGAATACAGTACTCAAATTTCTATCCCAGTTCTGATTGTAATATACAACACAACAATCAAAATATTCTCTACATCTTTTGATCACCGCAGCAAGACGGATAATCTCCGGACGTGTTCCGCAACCAATCATCACTTTCGTGCGGCCATCATTCTTCCATTTAAAATTATGTTCAACCATTTCAATATCTCTCCCATCAATATAACTTCATTCTTGTTTATAGTTTTTTTATGGGGTCTGACCCCTCTTATGCCCGACCCCTCTTATGCCCCTCTTGCATTAACATAACACACACTTTCCATTTCCATCTTGATCCAACTGTATTTTTTCATGGATAAATGTGGTTTCTTCCGAATCCAAATTCAAAGTACATTTTCCTTTTTTCCATTCCCGTATTATTCTTAATGCTTCCGGATCAATGTTCGCACTTCTCATCTGAATCAATGAATCATCCTGTATTGAATCAATCCTGTCATCTCTATATGCAGAATAAATGTGTATTTCTTTCAACTGCATATTTAAAAAACCTGCCAAAGCTCTCGCATTGTATATCCCCATAACGAATTGTCGCTTGGATTTATTGATACTTTCTGTATTAATCGTCTTTTTAAACTCTATTACATGTAGTATCCATTTTTCATCTGTATCTAATTCAAACAAAAACTTGTCCGCACATGCCTTTGCAAATTTTATTGATTCATCTAAATATGGTAGAGTATTTTTTTCCGGATCCATAAAAATAAGAGTTTCTTTATTTAGTTTACATGTCAAACATGCCTTTCCTGCCTTGCTCTTCTCTTTTAACTCAACTACCGTATCATCAATAATATACTTCTCTTTATTAAAAAACACCAGTTTTTCCTGTATACTCGCCGGAAGCATCTTACTCCTCCTCGCCATAAACTATATCTGAAACTTCCAGGGTCTGATCTAATATACTTTTTAACGCATTAGAAAATGTTGGAATTTTAAATACATTATTTTCCGGATAAATTCTATCTATATTTGTTTTTCCATTTTCCTCGTGAAATTGATATACAGAAATTTTATCCACATTTATCAAATCCTCGTTTTTCAGCCCCAGACTTTCCAATCGTTCTTTATCATCAACTACTTTGTATAACTGACTCATATTATTAATATGCTGAAGGATAATATC
>PPYE01560050.1_pt1 | contig 15582 bp, 10 predicted proteins | sample 1559881 | NCBI WGS metagenome assembly PPYE01 (sample SAMN08240022, study PRJNA423297) | Human gut metagenome, whole genome shotgun sequencing project. | reverse complement strand
TCTCTAAAGGGGATGGATTTATATAAGAGATTATAATATAAGGATTTAATAATAGGGCTAGATTAAATAGTCCTATCGGAACTAAAACGATCCTTATATTCTAAACAACGAGGAATAAGTTAAACGAATAAAATATAGGGACATGAAAATAAAGACAATAATCTCAAGTATTTGCTTGATGCTATTAGCAGTCGCTTGCTCGATGGAGGATGACGTGCTGAGGGACATGGAGATAGGAGATTCGGGAAATGTTGAGATAGAGATGGGGGAGGCCGCTTTTGTTCTTAAGACTTCTCTTTCTTCTTTGGAGACAAAATCCTTATCTGATGCTGGAACATTACCTGCTTCTATGGATGAGGCAGAGATTAATAATTGTACGTTGATATTTTTTGAGGGCACACAAGTCAGTTCCATAATGGAAGGGTTGTTTGTGAATAAGGAGAATTATATCGTTAAAACGAAAGACGGAACGAAAGATGATTGGGCTAAAGTGATTTTAAAAGTGAAAAAGCCTAGTCCTTATTCCGTGATGGTAATCGCTAATAGCTCGAAGTCGTTTGCGGGTTGCCAATCGGAAAATAATATAAAGGATATAATACAGGATGATAAGGATGCTTTGGTAAAAGTTGGGAAAATGGATATCAGTTTTGATACTGACTTTGCTGGCTATCCAACAATTGCGGAGGCATTGGGAAAGCCTTTAGAAATAGGCACAATACCTCTTTCTCAACTAACAGCTCGAATAGAACTTGCGGAATTTAATGTTTCAGGTTTTCAAGGAGCATCTGTTAAAGAGAAGGTTACTGTTACAGGAGTGGATCTGTTAAATTTGAATCCTGAGAGTTATACGATAAATGAGCAAACTCATAAAAATGCGACTTATTTGTCTGAGAGTAAAACGTGTAATGTGGAGGTCTATAATGGGGTATCGGATCTTCCGTCAACTTATTCTTTTGTAGATAATAAGAATCTATTGTCTTTTTATTCTTTCCGGAATCTGGCGAAGGCAGAGAGTGATCAAGTAAAAATGCAGGTTCGGTTCAAAATAGGAAATAGCAATGAGGAAAGAACTACGAGGCCGTTTGTGATCAATAAGGAAGGAAATATCTTACATGGCGTTAAATCCGGATATGTTTATCGCTTGGTTGTCAATATGACTATTATTGGAGATAAGGTCGAGACAGAACTGCTTTGCTATACAAGAGATTGGTTGAATAATACCATATCCATTCCTATGGAAGATAATTGTAAACGGGTAAAATAAAAATACAAGATTATGAAAATAAGGAATATATTATCAGTGCTGTTTGTTGGACTGCTTTTCACGAGCTGTAACTCGGAAGAAGAAGTTCAGCGAGGAAATGAGGACGGGCGGGATATCTCATTCTCTATGACTCTTACTTTGGGAGAAGTGACAGCGATGACGAAAGCTGGAGGGGATATCGCTGAAGGGTATACATATTCGACAGAGGATGAGGTAAAAGTGAATAATGTTGTGGTCGCTATATTTAATGAGGCGAATGGAACTGTGGGTGAGTGCTTGGAGTACAAGTCTGTAGCGTTTGACGGGGGAATTCCCAATTCTACCGTAACGATTGATGGAAAAACATTGATTGCTTATAAAATTGATAATATACAAGCAAAGACAGGTAAGGTTCGTATCGTAGCGATTGCGAATTCAACGCATTATGAGGACTTGGCTAGATTGGGAACGACTACTTATGAGAACCTGAAAGGTTTGTCGGAAACCGTTTCAGGTGGAACTTTTGATGCTTCAAATTTGGTAAAGGTCGGGGAGTTGGCTGCGTATGACCTAAATACGGCTGTGACAAGTATACCTGTTCCGATGACACAATTAGCGGCACGCATCGATATGAAGTTTACGGTAGATGAAGAGCCGGAGACTGTGTCTACAACAGATGATACAAAAGTAACCAACCAGTGGTTCTATACTGTAACTAAACTTACGGTCAAGAATATCAATCAGAAATCAGATTTAATATTGCTTGGTCGAGATAATCAATATGATGATACTTACTCTACGGCAAAGGATATTACATTGCAAAATGGCGTTGCGTTACCTTTTTATACCTATGAGAAGTTGAACACGACGTTAACCCCATTGTCTATATATGTAACGGGTGATTTACAAAAGATACAGGTCACGACTACCTTTAATGAGGATATGACTATTCAAAATGTAACGAAGGGAAGTATTATAGAGGAAGAGAAAGATCATTCTTATAAATATGAGGATTTTAATCCTACGACAGCGCTTGAAGGATGTACGACAAATGGTATCATACATGGTAATAGATATGAGCTTACAGGTAAAATATCCATGAAGACACAACGAATCAACTTTACGGTATCTACAACTCCGTGGGAAGGTGTGGAAAAGTTTGTCGTGGATGTGGTTATTGCGGATTTGAAGTATTTGTTCGTGAGGGAGACTAAGGTGGTGATGGCGAATATCACTGAGTATAAGATAGAGTTTGCTTCTAGCTCGAATATTACGATTGATCAACCATCTTATGCGACTTATGAGGAGTATTATTTGTTAAATGGAAAAATAACAAAGAGAGATGGTACGTATTACCCTAATAGTTATTATTACAGTTGGACTAATGATAATAAGCACAAACAAGATCAATATCCTAAGATAAGCGCAGAAGCAGGAAAACAAGGCTCCATTATTATTACGAGTAAATTACCTGTAAATTATTTTCCAAAGCAATTTGTTTTTGGTGTTCATAATGCAGAGGACTTGAAAGTATCAGGAATTATCGTAGATCAATATCCACCTCAATATCTGGAAGGAAAAGTTTCGAAAGATGCTGGTCCAGCAGATTCTCCTGATGGGGATACAAACCCTAATATCTTTACGATAACAGTCAAAGCTGCAGGGAATCTGATAATTGGAGATCCTAGTACTATAAAAAATGGAGTCCGGGTGACTAAAGACGACGCTTTCTCTGCGGAATTAGTATCTCCAAAATTTGTAGTAGCCTCAAGATTTGGTGCTGTAAGTACAGGTACTTATACATATTCCAAAGCGGTAGAACGTTGTAAAAAATATTGGGAGAGGTTAGAGGATGGTACCTATTATGAGGCTGGCACATGGAGGGTTCCTACTTTAGCTGAGTTAGAGTTTATGAATACAGTACAAGACGCTTCTCCTGCGGTAAACTATTTGTTTAATACAAACGGTACTTATTGGTGTGCAATGCCGTATTGGTATTATGACTTTGGGGCAAATAAACGTAATCAGTTTACTAATAATGCCTCTAGTCAAAAAGCTGACGGTATTCGTTGTGTAAGAGATTTATATTAAAGATGTTTATTAATGATTTAAATAGAGATTTTTATGATAAAGAAATTATATAGCCTATTTTCCATATTACTGTTGCTCGCTTCATGTGCGACAGAGGAAATAGAACAAATAGAAATTCAACCGACAGATGGATCAATGGTTTCTCTTTCATTCTCTGTAGATGCTCCGAATGCTCTTGAGATTACGAAAGCGACCGGGGATGTGGAGAAAGGTGTTGAGTCCTTATATCTATATACATTTAATGAGGATGGAGAGTTTATCTCTCCAGTTGTAGAAGCTGTTGTTTCTGGCAATGGATATACGGCTTCTATCTCAAAAGAGACCCGTACCATCCATTTTGTCGCCAATGATGGAACGTTAACCCCTTCCCTAGAAAGCGGAATGGCCTCGTTAGTGACAGATAAGCAAATCTTTTGGGGAAAGAGAACTTTTAGTGATATTCCTGCGAAAAATATAAGCAATAGTCTGGAAGCTGCTGGTAGTAACAATGTTGAACTACTACGAAACTGGGCTAAAATAACGCTGAATCTCTCTTCGGAGGCAGCTGTGAAATTAAAAAATGTTTCTTATCTTATTTATAATGAATCTCAGTTGGCATCTATTGGGTATAAAGATGAGGGAAAGTTGAATATTCCAAATCAAGATTTTTATGCGCCCCAGAATGAGCCAGATGCTAGTAAATATGCGAAGCCGGGTGAATCTGTGTATACTTTTGAACATTATAATCAAGATAAGAAAGCGACTTTTGTTATTATTAAGGCGCAATTTGATGGTAGCAAGACCTATACATATTATAAGATTGATCTTGCCGTAAAGGATGAGAATGATAAGGTAACTCGTGTTTATGATGTCGTTCGTAATTATGCCTTTAATATAACGGTCAAGAGCGTTTCCAGAAAAGGAGCTACGTGGGCTGAGGTTATAGATGAAAATGTGATAGCGGATAATAATATCACGGCCTCGGCTATTATGGAAAAGTATCCGAATATAACTTATGATGGCGAGGCCTTGAATGTTACAAAGACGACATTCGTTTTTACGGGGGCTTCTAACACATTGTCGATGACTGCGACGTATGTGGGAACAGGGCAGTTGAGTGTGGTTCCGGATGAGGGAATGTCGGATGTCGTAGATGGTAACTTAAGTTATCCTTCTTGGATACCTTCTGGCAATCAGACGATAACGATTACAGGCAATATAAAGCCGGCTCCTGGCTCCGGTGAGAAGATAGCGTATTTCTACGTGGTAGGAGGTAATTTGCAGCGTAAGATTAAATTGGTCTTACGTCCCCCTTATAACTTTATCAATCCGAGATTTGAAGACGTGAAGGAGGGAACGGGTACAAATGAAATTGCCGCAGGTCAGAAGCAAGATGCTTATCTGAAATTCTCTATACCGGAAGATATTGATGAATCCTTATTCCCCATTGAATATAAGATATATACTAAAAAACTGTATGCGGTAGAACCCGGTGTTCGTTTGGAAACGACCGGAGCGAGCGATTGGTACTACGTCTATACGGATCAGATATTTAGTCCTGAAGAGAAGGGTATTCAATTTAAAACGAATACAGCAAATGATGGTGAAGATGATGTTATTTTAAAGGCTGATTTATTCAATCCTGTTTCTGATTTGAGTTATACTAGACCTGAAAAAGTTAAAGAGACGAAAACTTTCTATTTGCAATGTCGAAGAAATGGAAACAATGTAGGAAATAATGTAACGATTACTTATTCCATATCAAGTGGTGGAGGAGCAACAATTAGAACTAATAGTAGCTTTAGAATAATATTGGATAAAGTATCCGTGTATGCAGATGATGAAATAACGTTTACACACACATATTCAAGAAAGACGTATACTGCGAAAATGTCTGTGTCTGATTTAGAAAAAAGTAGTGCTAGTAATTATGTATTTGTAAATATGCAATAATAATAACGGGTTCCCATCCATCATGTGAATGACGGATGCGGGGAGCGTGCAGCACACAATGGATTGAATTTGTTTTACACGTAGGCTGCACCTCCTCCCCGGCCCTTTACCTCATATAGCATTCGTGCTTTATCGATGCCATTCATTCCGTAAGGAGATGGGCGGCATCGCTTTCTTCATTTGCCGATGACGTTAACTTACTTGCCCCATGCAGTTAACTTGCTTTGGTCTGATATCAAAGGTTCTTGTGTAAAAAATTGCGCAACCCTTTGTTTATTAAAAAAAAGGCTCTATCTTTGCAGCCCGAATAAGTATGCGAATAATAATAAATAATATAGAAAGATGAAAAGAACATTCCAACCTTCCAACAGAAAAAGAAAGAACAAGCATGGCTTCCGTTCAAGAATGGCTACCGCTAATGGCCGTAGAGTATTAGCTTCTCGTCGTGCTAAAGGCAGAGCTAAATTAACGGTATCTGACGAATACAACGGATAATTAGTCACGTTCTAAAGATTTATAAAGAAAGTAGAGGTTTTTTCCTAAAAAGCCTTTACTTTCTTTGTTTTTGTAGTATTGCTCTAGTGGATATTGGTCTATATGCCGTTTTTTTTCTACTTTTGAACCGCCTACAAATACATACGTGAAATGAGTAACTTTTTTGTAAAACTGATAAAGAATCCGTTTGTCATCAATCTCTTGTTGGTGATAGTCGTGTCGTGCGGCGTTGTTTATGGCGTGCTGGCGTGGCTGGATTCTTATACCCGCCATAATCAAGCGGTGGTCGTTCCGGACGTGAAAGGAATGAAGCTAGAGGACGCCGCCGAGTTTTTCGGGAATAATAAGCTACGCTATAACGTGATCGATTCCGTATTCTCGAAAGATGTGGCTCCGGGCTCCATCGTGGAGTTGGTTCCCGGTGTCGGATCGAAGGTGAAAGAGGGGAGGATCGTCTTTGTTACGATTAACGCGTTGACCTCCCAGATGGCCGTGATACCGGAGGTGGAAGACTTATCTTTCCGTCAGGCGTATGCCTTGCTGCGGGCCCGTGGCTTCTCGTCGGTCGAGATAGAGTATGTGCCGGGCGATTATAAAGATTTGGCGATGGGGGTGGAGTTAAACGGGCGTACCTTGCTCAAAGGGGAACATGTACCGTTGACCGCTCATCTGGTATTGATAGTAAGCAGTGGCGATCCGAATATGCTTCCCGACTCATTGGCATTGGATAGTATTCCGGTAGAACCATTGGATAGTGATATAGAAAACTGGTTTTAAGGGAATGGACGAGTTTTTGGACGATATGGATGATGAACAGGTAGACGACCTGTTGATGCCGGAAGAAGACGAAACATCGTCGAGCCAGATGTATGAGCATTTCCGCTTCGTAGCGGACAAGGGGCAATCCCTGCTCCGGGTGGATAAGTTCTTGGTAGACCGTATGATGGGCGCTACCCGTAACCGCATCCAATTGGCGGCTGAGGCGGGTTGTATCTTGGTGAACGATAAGCCGGTGAAAAGTAATTACCGGGTGAAACCTTTGGATGTGGTTTCTATCGTGATGGATCGCCCACGCCGGGAACTGGAGATTATCCCCGAAGATATCCCTTTGAATATAGTATATGAGGACGATGATTTGCTGGTGGTGAATAAGCCGGCAGGCTTGGTCGTACATCCCGGTCACGGTAATTATACCGGTACGTTGGTGAATGCCTTGGCTTATTATTTGAAGGATGATCCCTATTATGATCCTTCCGATCCTCGTTTAGGCTTGGTACATCGTATTGATAAGGATACGTCGGGCTTATTGGTGGTGGCTAAACGCCCGGAGGCCAAGAGTAACCTGAGCCTGCAGTTCTTCAACAAGACAACCAAACGTAAATACCGTGCCTTGGTATGGGGCATCGTTCAAGAGGATGAGGGGCGTATCGAGGGAAATATCGGTCGTGACCCTCGTGACCGTATGCAAATGACCGTCTTCCCGGAAGGCGATCAAGGCAAGACCGCCGTCACCCATTACACCGTGTTGGAACGCTTGGGCTACGTGAGCTTGGTGGAGTGCCGTCTGGAGACGGGGCGCACGCACCAGATCCGTGTACATATGAAATATATCGGTCATACGCTTTTCAACGATGAGCGGTATGGCGGACATGATATCTTGAAAGGAACAACTTTTACTAAATATAAACAGTTCGTGCAAAACTGTTTCGCTATTTGTCCACGTCAGGCCTTGCATGCTAAGACGTTGGGGTTCGTTCATCCTACTACGGGAGAGGAGATGTTTTTCGATTCTGAGATTCCTTCCGATATGCAGCAGCTGATCGACAGATGGCGTGTATACGCGAACACTAAAGAATTGTAAAAATGAAAAAGAACATCGCTATCGTAGCAGGGGGAGATTCCTCCGAGATCGTTATTTCATTAAAAAGTGCGGACGGAATCTACTCTTTTATTGATAAAGACAAATATAATTTATATATTGCCATCGTTAAGAGGGATGAGTGGGCGGTTATACTTCCTAGCGGGGAACATACACCAATTGATAAGAATGATTTTAGCTTCAAGGAGAATGGCGTGACGAGGCATTTTGACTTCGCTTATATAACGATACACGGTACTCCGGGCGAGGACGGACGTTTGCAAGGATATTTCGATATGATCGGTATGCCTTACTCGTCTTGCGGGATGCTGGTGAGCGCTTTGACATTCAATAAATACGTATGTAATCATTACTTGAAAGACTTTGGTGTAAAAATTGCCGCATCCATTCATTTATTCAAGGGAGAGACTATTACGGACGAAGAAGTCGTGACTCGTTTGGGTTTGCCTATTTTCGTGAAACCAAACGATGGGGGTAGTAGTTTCGGCGTGACGAAGGTGAAAGAGCTCTCCGCTATCCAGCCCGCTATCGCTAAGGCGTTTGGGGAAGGACGTGAGGTGATTCTCGAGAGCTTTATCGATGGAACGGAAGTGACATGCGGTTGCTATAAGGTGGAGGGTAAAGAGGTTGTCTTTCCTTTGACCGAGGTGGTTACGGATAACGAATTCTTCGATTTCGACGCAAAGTATAACGGGCAGGTGGACGAGATCACTCCGGCCCGTATCTCCGCCGAGTTGACGGAGTTGATACAGCGCAAGACATCAAGGATCTACGATATATTGGGCGCCAAAGGACTGATTCGTGTGGATTATATTATTCCGGCAGACGGGGAGCCTGTCTTACTGGAAATAAACACGACACCGGGAATGACGGCTACCAGCTTTATCCCACAGCAAGTACGTGCGGCGGGATTGGATATAAAGGATGTCATGACAGACATTATTGAAGACGAACTCAAAAACAGAAAAACAAAATGAATAGATATGGATACAGAAACAGTTTCCCCTAATTTCGACGACATCCGTCCGCTGAACAACAGTGAGGTGAAGGACGCGATTGAAAAATTGGTCGCCAATGAGGATTTCGAGCGGGCTTTACGTTACATAAAGCCGAATTTGAATTGGGAGGAATTCTCAGTTGCCATGCGTGCTTGCAAGACGAAGGAGGAGTTTAAATCTACTCTGGCCTATGACGCTGTAATGACGGTGGCGAAAAATACTACTTTCTCGCTTACTATCTCAGGGCGTAGCCGTCTGCCGAAAGATAAGGCGGCCTGTACGTTTATCTCGAACCATAGGGATATCGTATTGGATGCCTCCTTCTTGAACGTCATGTTATATGATGTGGGGTATGGTATGACGCAGGTCGCTATCGGCGACAATCTTTTAATCCGTCCGTGGATCGAGACGTTGGTGCGCTTGAATAACAGCTTTATCGTGAAGCGTGGCGTTTCTGTTCGTCAGATGTTGGAGGTCAGCAAAACGCTTTCCGCCTATATCCATCATGCGATCAAGAATGTGAACGAGTCTGTATGGATCGCCCAGCGTGAGGGACGTGCTAAGGACTCGGACGATCGTACGCAGGGTAGCGTATTGAAGATGTTGAGTATCGGCGGTGATAAGGATAATCTGTTGTTGAATTTGATGGACTTGAATATCGTACCGGTCGCTATCTCCTACGAGTTTGATCCTTGCGATTTCTTGAAGGCGAAAGAATTCCAGATGAAGCGGGATGATCCGGATTACGTGAAATGTCAGCGGGATGATTTGTTGAGCATGGAAACGGGTATCCTGAACAACAAGGGCCGTGTCCACTTCACGATCACTTCCCCGATCAATGATTCCTTGGCTAAACTGGACAAGGATATGGAGAAGAATGAGCTGGTAAGCGCTATCGCGTCCGTTATCGACCGGGAGATCTATAAGAACTATCGTTTCTATCCGTGCAATTACGTGGCGTATGACTTACTGAACGGCACTCGTCGTTTCCAAGAACATTATGGTCCGAAGGATAAGAAGCAATTCGAGGAATACTTGCAAGGACAATTGGATAAGATCGTCCTTCCGAACAAGGATGAGGCGTTCTTACGTAAGAAGATCTTAGAGATGTACTCCAATCCGCTGAAAAATTATCTGACAACTTTATAAGCGGCCTTTATCGGCTATGCGTAGCGGTTCGTACTTGATCCGCCCTTGATCCCCTCTTTCCGGCGAGCATGCCACCTTCGGGTGGCAGCCGCCGGAAAGGAGGGATTATCTTTTTTGCAAGAATTCGTCCAAGGATTCCTCTTTCTGCAATCCAAGTTTCTTGCGGATACGGCTGCGTCCGGAGTTGACGCTGGGACGGGAGATGCCCAAGGCCAACGAGATCTCGTCCGTACTCTGCTTCAGGTAGATCAGCATGCAGAGCAGTTCGTCGGATTTGGTCAGTTCCGGGAAGTCCTTACGCAAGCCGGGCAGGAAGCGAGGGTACAGGGCGGCGAAGGATTGGCGGAACCGCAACTCGTCCTCGCCGCTCAGCAAGGAGGGGTTGAGCTTCTGGCGTACGCTGTCGATCACCTCGTTATGGGCGGCTTGCTCCAGCTCGGCGCTCAGTCGCTCATTGCGGCGGTTCAGTTCTTGTTGGGTAGCGAGGAGATTATCCAGTCGTTGACGCTGGATCTCCCGCTCACGTTGGTGAAGCCGGCGACGTTGGAGTGCGTAGACAATGATCCCGGTCAGCAGGCAAATGGCTAGGATCAGGATGACGCGCGTATAAACGAGCGAACGTTCCTTCAAGGCCACTTCGGCGGATAAGGCCCGATTCTCCTGCTCCTTCCGTCCGGTCTCGTAGCGTACGTTGGCACCAATGGCGTACCGCTGCTTCTCCGCCAGTTGCAACGAGTCGTGTATCTCCTTGTATTCCGGGTAGATCTCGGCCATCTTGTCTCCCTTCTTCTGTTCGGCGTAAAGGTTGAGCAAATGCCGTCCGGTCCAATCCATCATATCGTTCGCCTCGTATTTCTTGTAGAGAGCGTAGGCCTCTTCCATCAGGGGGAAGCCTTTTTCCGGCTTTCCGTCGCGTACGAGGCAGGCCCCCAGCATGAATTTGAAAAGATCTTGATACCCTGCGGAGATCGCTTCTTCCTCTTCTATCAATTCCTTGTACCCTTCGAGGGCGGCAGGGATAGAGTCGGGCACATATTCGTAGTAATAATTGTAAAGTATGTTTTTGGCGGCGAGGACATAGGCGTTCTCTTTCATCTCCTCCCCTCTCTTTAAGGCCTGCCGTGCGTAATATAAGGTAGAGTCGTGCTGTTCCAGCTCCCAGAAAATCCCGGCTTTCATCCGGTAGAGGTCGCTGATGGTAAAACTATCCAACTGGAGGGAGTAGTCGATGGAGCGTGAGATGGCCTCCATAGCCTTGTCGTACAATCCGAGGTCGCTATAGGTGGAGGAGAGGTCGGCGAAGGTGTAGACGAAGCCCCGGTTGAGCTTCTCGGGGTGGGCTACGCACCAGTCCATGGCTTCCTGTATGACTTCCACCTCTTTTTCCCGCATTCCCTTGCGGCGGTAATAATGGCCGAGGGTAGAGAGCAGGTCGGCCGGATCGTCGGCGGCATCGGGGTGGAGGCGATAGACGGCGAGGGCCCTTTCTTGCGTACGGATCGCGTCCGAGGGGTCGCGGCGGAATTTATAGAGCGTGTTGGCCGCAGCCTGGGCGATACGGATCTCCAGCCACGGGTCGTCGGAAGGGGGAAGGGCGGCGAGGCTGTCGGCGAGGCGCAAGGCCTCCTCCCGGTTGTCGCGGTCGTTGAGCTTCCGGAATATCTCCTCGGTACCGGGCGGTAGCTGCCGGGAGAGGGGGCCGTCCGTAGGAGGCGTGTCGTGCCGGCAAGCGAGGGTGGCTAGCGAGAGGAGGGTGGCTAGCAGGAAATGCGTGATGTCTCTCATCTGCGTATGATTTTTCGGTTTCCCGCGAATATACGCCGTTTTTCTTGTAAAATAGCCTGTTTCGGGGTATAAATCGATTGAATCATCTATTGGTTTTTTATCCGTCCGAAGGCCCGGCGGCGTACCTTTGACTTGTCCGTACCACCGGTGCCCCGAGCGGCGTGTCAATTAAATTGATGATCGCATTTCGTGCGGATAAGGCCGTTGTTGAGGACTTGTTGAGTGGATTGCTCAAAAAAGAATTCGTCGTATAAGGATAGGAATGGTTTCCTTTGAGAAACAAAAACGAAGTAATAATGGAAGGGTCATACTTACGGATTTTGATGATGTGCGGGATGCTGGCGCTCCTCCTCTGCGGGGGCTGCTGGGTGTTCGCGTGGAAGCATCTGCGCCGGCGGATCGACGAGCGATTCGACATACTGTCGGAACACTTGGAGCGTCACGCCGCCGAGTGCCCGATACGGAAGGAGCACCTGCTGGCCTCGTGCCTTCCCGCCGATCCGGAGCGAAAAGGGAACGGATCGTTCCACCGATCGTTCCGGGCATCGTATCCGGGTTTCCTGCCGACGCTTAGGGAGCGGGTGCCGGGGATCACGCCGGCGGAGGAGACGCTTTGCATGCTGATCAAGATGAACCTGAGCAACCGGGAGATCGCCGACAAGATGTCTATCTCCATTGGAAGCTTGCACACCACCCGCTACCGGCTGAAACAGAAGATGCCGCCGGAGGCCGCCAAGGGCATGGACGAATGGGTACGGGCGATCGAATAGGGTCATGGGGAGGCGAACTCCCTACATTATAATATAGAGTATACACCTTTATCTAAGAAGAATCAGTATGAGAAGAGAATCTTTATTTTTCGGTATTTTGACGCTGGTAGCGTCGGTCTTCCTCACGGGATGTTCCGACGACGACACGGAAGTGTACGTCCCCCAGCGTGTGGCGGAGTTCAACCTCTCCGACGAGTCGGCCGGCAACCGGCTGTTCATCATCCATCCGTGGGAGGGCGAGATCGCCATCCCGGTGCACGATGACCGTATCCGCGACTTCGAGTTCAGCGGCAAGTATTTCGACTGGGAGATGAGGCAGGGGGCCGAGAGCCGCTTCCTCGTGCTCAACCTCAAGAAGGAGGTGGAGCTGAAGCCTTTCCTCGAGAAGGTCGCCCTGCGGGGGATCGCCAGCAAGTCGGGGGAGGCGGCGACGGACACGCTCTTCCTCGTGTCGCAGCCCAAGCTGGAAAGCTCCGTGGCGGATGACGCCCCGAGCTATATGCACAACGTAGGCAAGACGGTGAACGCGTCGGGCGATATCTTCGCCGCCCCCAAGGAGCCTTTCCTCGATTTCGACCTGATATACGGCACGAAGGCCTTCGTGAAGACCCCCCAATCCGAGTCGTGGGGACGGGAACGCTCCGGCGTGGACTACGAGGAGCTGGTGGACAATATGTGGCAGGAGCTCGGCATCTCGGTGAGCGGCCTCGGCTTCACGAACCAAGGCGCTCCCACGCCTACGAGGTCGAAACTCTTCTCCGGCTCCTTCAACGAGCGGTTCCAGCATAACCGGACCTCGTCCAACCGCTTCGAGTATCACGTGGACGTGCATGTCAAGCCGATGGTGGAGCTGCACATGGCCACCGCCATCTATACCACCGACAACGATCCCGACGTCTTCCTGCCCTACCTCACCGCGACCGCCCAGTTCTTGCTGAACGTGAGCCATGACGACCTCTACAAGCGATACCCCAACACCAAGGAGGGCATCTACGACCTATACGACACCTACGGCACCCACGTGCTGGTGGGCGGTGTCTTCGGCGGGAGCTATACCTATATCTATAGCCGGAAGGAGAACATGTATTACGACGAGACGGTGCTCGCCGCCGAGGCGGAGCTTTCCGCCAAGTCGGCGTCGCCGGCGGGAGAGAACGAGAACTGGCTCCAGACCTACTACCGCGTGATGGGCACGCACGGCGGAAAGATCGGCGCCGGGGGCGGATATACGAAGTCGGAGCTGAACGAGCATATGTCCGAGGAGAGCATCATGATCATCACCGGCGGAAACGCCTCCATGGACTTCGAGAGCTGGGACAACTCCATCGCCGACGAGAACAGCAACCTACACCTCGTGCGCTACGGGCCGAAGGGAGATTCCACCAATTGCTTCATGATCCCTCTCTATTACCTGACGAAGGACTCCTCGCGGAAAAACGCGCTGAAGGAGCACCTGAACGCCTACGTGGAGGAGCATTCGAAGCTGGAGAAGGAACCGAAGCTGATCGTGGCCGACTTCATGATGCGTACCGGCAAGGACGATCACGGGGATCCCGCCGGGCAACGCGTCTTCACCGGGCCGGACGGCAAGAAGCGAATCTACAGCCCGCTGGTGCTCAACACCAAGGGGCCGGACAACTCGCGGGTCGGCAAGATGCTCGATACCTCGGCCCACCAATACCTCGACGTGGGGGATTACGCCGACCAGCTCTGGTGGGTAGCCTTCGATTTCGAGGGCGAGTGCCGACCCATCTACCACATGCGCTTCATGAAGGAGGATGACGCCCGCCAGCACGGTTTCGAGCCGCGCGGACAGGACGCCGAGTCGGGCATGGAATGGGAAGCGATCGACAACCATTACGTCTCCTTGCGCTTCACGGCCGACGATAGCCATAAGGAGCCTATCACCGGCGTCGGCATCGCCCGCAAGGGGAAGAGCGACGATAAGTACTACGTCATCGCCACCTCGCCCGGTACCGACATGACGCTCCCTTACTCCATCGACAAGCAATTCCCGGCCTATTGGGGAAGCGTGGAGTATAAGTCGAAGGCGGATAACCCGCCCTACCGCTTCGGGGTAGACCAGGAGGACGACCTGAACGAGGGCGACAGTTGGTTCGGCCGGAACAAGGCGACCAACCACAAGCAATGGATCTTCCCGGTCTACACCACCAAGGACTTGGAATGGCCCATCCGCTTCACGAAGGCGACGGACTAGCGAAACGCCTCGGAAACGATCCCCACGACCGTAGCGATCCCTCCCGAGGCCTCCGGAGTGATGCCGACAGCCGTAGCGATCGCTCCCGAGGCCTCCGGAGCGATGCCGACGGCCGTAGCGGCCCTTTCCGAGGCCTCGGGAGCGATCCCGATGACCGTAGGCATTATTCGATAGGAAAATCTGTGATTATCAAAGGGATTATCCTATATTTGTAGGAAACCTTACGTCCGCGGACAAGAGGAAAGTATTAACGAAAAAACAACAAACAGTATGAGTTTAGCGAAACAAATCGGATCGGTATCGAAGACCGCGTTGACCAACGCCGGCCACATGAGCATGAACAACGAGATCTACGCCCGTATCTTGGATACGACCGTGGCCGCCCTGCATCTGGAGGCCCTCGCCCCGGGCTACAAGGAATGCCTCGACCGGGAGGCGGAGTGCGTGAACCGCGTCACCAAGAGCGCGTCCACCGCCCAGATGGAGGCGAAAGACAAGGAGCGGGACAAGACCCTCCAGTTCATCTACTCCATGAACGGCTCCTATAAGGTATGCCCCGACGAGGCCCTGCGAGCCCCCGCCCTGCTGGTAGACAGCGTGCTGCGGGCCTACGACAAGATCTACGCCAAGGCCTACGCCGAGGAGACCGCCCTGATCGACGGCCTGCTGCTCGACCTCGCCAAGGCCGACGTATCGGAAGCCCTCAAGACTCTCCACCTCGACACCTACGTGGCCCAGTTGAAAACCTTGAACGATGCTTACAAAGCCCTCGACATCACCCGCACCGACGAGTACTCCGCCCGCGTGAAGACCGATACCACCAAGGCCCGCAAGGCGACTGACGAGACCCTCGACCTCATCATCCAGCGTGTAAACGCCTACGCCGTACTCGAGCCTACCGAGGCCATCAACGCCTTCATCGACACCGTGAACCAGATCTTCCGCAAGTATAAGAACCTCATCGCCGCCAAGGGAGGCCCCACCAGCCCCTCCAAGCCCGACGACAAGCCTTATCCCACGCC
>PPYE01433363.1_pt1 | contig 15592 bp, 23 predicted proteins | sample 1559881 | NCBI WGS metagenome assembly PPYE01 (sample SAMN08240022, study PRJNA423297) | Human gut metagenome, whole genome shotgun sequencing project. | reverse complement strand
GAAAGCCGGTCACCTGGTTTTTGATCCAGTACCAGCAATAGCGGAACTGCTTGGGATTGCTGGCGATCAGCGTCGTCGTAAACGGCTGCGCGGCCGTAAAAACCATCGCGCCGTTGCGCTTGGTCACCCGGTTGAGCTGCCGCCACAAATCAGGCAGCGGCAGCAGCGTATCCCATGCCCCGCTGGTTGTGCCATACGGCAGATCGGTCAGTACCATGTCGACCGAGTTGTCCGGCAGCAGCGAAAGACCCGCCAGACAATCCATGTTGAAGATTTGGTTTTTGTAATCCATGAGCCACTCCTTTCCAGGGGCGGCTACAACTAAAACGGGCGCGAAATTCCGTCGGCCTCGCCTCATGCAGCTGCAGGCCGGCATAGTATAGCCCGCCCGGCAGTGCAGGGCTACAGGCTGTTGGGCACAAGTGGTTGATCCCTGTCCCGCCTGCCGGGCGGGTGTGAAAGCCTGCCCTAGCCTCGCGTGGCCGGGCGGGCATGAAAAAGCCCCCGGCAATAGCCGAGGGCCAGACCGGCATTTCAGCCGGCGGTAGAACCTTTCGGGCGTCGACGCTTGCGCGCAGGTTCCGTAACGCCAAAAGGAGTAAAGGAGTAATCGAAAGAAAGAAAAATGGTGGTGCCGCACCCAGGCATCGAGCCCGGCGCTGCGCCGTCCGGGATTCGGCGGCCAGCCATGCGGCATAACAGGTCGGCGGTATATTCACCGGCCAGACAGACAACACGCGTGTCCACAATGGACACGTCCCAACTGCAAAGCATCGACCTTCCGGTCGGGGTCCATCGGAGGGCCGATGCAATGGCTTTCTTCCATCCGCATCCACACTACTACTGTACCGCATTCAGCCCGGACAAAAAAGGGTCAACATTATCTTGCCCCTAGAAATTCAATCGCCCTTTGGTGCAGCCGGCGCACATAGCGCTCATCATAGCCAGTACGCGCACTGATTTCGCGCCAGCTGAAGCCGTTGATGTAGGCGTAGCGCAGGACGATGCGCTCCCGCTCATCCGGGACAGATTCCACAAGTGCAATCACATCATTCCGCCGGGCGTTGATGTCGCACATCTCATCGCTGATTTTTCCAAGCGCTGCCTCAACGCCCTCCAGCACCATGCCGACCTTGTCCGGCCGGTCGCCTGTCCCGCCGGGCATACCACTTAAGCTGGCAGTGATTTTTTCAGAGAGTGAACGCAGTTCCGCCTCCTCCTCAATCAAGCTGATCCAAGTCTGAAAACACTGCCGGTATTGCCTAAGTTCCCGTTTGACTTCCATGTCGTATCAACCACCTTCCAGCGCATCAATCGCAATCTTGATTGCCGCACACTGCCGCGCCCACCAAGTATACCCGGCATGTTCCTTGTAAAATTCTTTCAGCACGCTGCACGCCTCTGCGCGGCTCAATGTTATGGTTTCATTTTCAGCTTGTACAGTTTCCTCGCTTGTCCCGCCGGGCGCATTAACTTCCTCGGGTCCCTCACTGGGCACTTCGTACACCGTCACAACGGTCTGAACCGGTTCAGCCCCGCCGGGCGCCGGGGTATTGCCATACATGTGCTTGGCAGTAGAGTAGACCCTGCCGATGCAGAAGGTTGAGACCGCCAAGTACTCACCCGGGTCGCCTGGTACAGGCACCTTTACGACAAACTGCTCCAAGTGACTACCCTGTGACACCTCGATGCAGCTGCCATCTTCCATTTGGATGTTCACCGGTTCAAAGCCATCACAATACTTCAGCAAGTACTTGTAAAATTCCTGAAATGTCTGGCTGTAGTCAAAAGCCTGCAACACATCCCTACACGCCTCGCCGACAACGTAATCGCAGGCCGCCTGCACTTGCTCGGGCGTCGCATCCGGCATTGTGGCGTATCCTTTTTTCACGAAATCCACTTGCTGCACCTTGTACAGCTTGCTTGTCTCGTAGGCGCGAGTTAGGCCAATCTCGCCTCGGTCAATCATGGCAAGGACCTCGGGGCAGCAGTGCGACAGAATCGCATTGTACCGCGCTAGTTTGCCTGAGCTGTCTCCCGTGATGCGCGCGATCTCATCCCGCACACGACCATGTAGGTCCCCGGCCGCCTTTTTGTGCTCAAGCGCCGATTTCAGCGACGCATACTGGCGCAGCTTTTCGGCGTCGGTCATATCCCGGGCGGTCGCGTTGGCCATGATCAGGGCGATCAGGTCGTCATCCTCTCCCCGGCTTTGGCAGATGACGCACGGCACATTGATGAAACGTCCGTCCCCTTCGTCGCGCAGGGCCTTGGCCGCCGTCCAGCGCCGGTGGCCCGAGCGGATGCGCCAGCCCTCTTCATCGACCACGACCTCGAGCGGCTGCCGGATGCCGTTGTCGGCTATGTCGGCCTTGAGCATCGAGATGTCGCCGATCTCATAGATCGTATTGCGCGGGTCGGGTTTGATGCGATCAATCGGCAGCCAGCAAATAGACATTCTTTCCGCCGGGATCTTGGCCTTACTCTGCTCGCCCAGAATATCATCAATCGAGAATCTGCTTGCCATGTGTCACACCTCCAGATTTTTCAAGACTTCGCGCGCCAGATCGGCGTAGTCCTGCGCGGCCGTACACTTTGGCTTGTAATCGCGCAGCGGCTTGTGCAGGTGTTTGGCTTCCTTGACGGCCGTGCACTGCCGGATCACCGCGCGGAACACCGGCAGCTGCATCGCGGCCAGTTCCTCGACGGCCTGCCGCGCATAGCGCGTGCGCTGGTACTTAGTCACCAACACACCCATCAGGCGCAGGCGCGGGTTGTAGTACATGCGGATGCGCTCCATCTGGTCGAGGATTTCCCGCAGCCCATCGGTGGCCCACTCATCACAGTCCACCGGCACGATCACCCAGTCGGCCGCACACAGGGCGTTGATGCTGCCCATGTCCAGATCGGGCGGACAATCCAGCAGCGCGACGTCCCAATCCGCGGCGATCTGCGCAAGCTGGTCCCGCAGGCGGGTCTGCTGTGGTTCGGTGGTGTCCAGCAATACTTGGCGATTCGCCTTGAGCAGGCGCATGTTGGCGGGCAGCAGCCCCACGCCGGGCAGCTCCGTCTCGATCAGCGCCGCACTCGCGAAGCGGTCCCCGGTCAGCAGGTCAGCCACGCTGGCCCGGTCGTAATCGAGGCCGCCGAAGAATTTGGTCGTGTTGGCCTGTTTGTCCAGGTCAACAACCAGGACGCTGTTGCCCACAGCGGCCAGTTCGGCCGCCATGTTGCAGGAGGTCACAGATTTCCCGACCCCGCCTTTCAGATTGATAATCGTGATTGTAATCATTATATTGTCCTCCTTAGAGCGGTAAAAGACATCCAACAATCAGAACTACGAAAACCAGCGCTATGTTAACGATGCACTCAATACTTATATTCTTTCGCCTCCCTGAATCCTGCAAAATACGCCAGCCCGCCGTTGCCGTCCTGGCAGCGGTGCGGGATGTGCATCGGGGCCTGGTACAAGTACGGGTTGCCTGCAAATCGCTGGTTTGCGATCACATCGCCCAACACCTTCGGCAGATCTTCGTAGGAGATTTCCGTCGCGTTGCCATACCAAAGCAGGGCCCCACACAGTGCGCATTTGTACACGGGTAAATATTTCATTGTATCACCTCCTACGGGCATGTCCACCAGAAATCTTCATATTCGTCGTAGCCGTCATCCTCATCGTCAAGTTTGTCCGGCAGCAGTTTTCCGGCGATTATCATTGCGAAAAAGAGCAGGACGGGTAACGCGGTAAACAGCAGATCACAAATGATGCCAACTGTCATCTTCTTTTCCCTCCCCCCCGCAGCGGGTCATTGTGCAGAATGCGGTCTAATCCATTGATCTGTCCCATGCTGCATTACCTCCAATCTCCCTTTCAACGCACTTAACAACACATTCCAACGGTTCTATGGAGCCGATAATCATGCCCGGCCTCATAAAGGATAGCGACCCCCATACAGTTCCTTTCGATGCATATACGAGCACGTTGGAGAGTTCACCTTTCTCGTGTTCTCCTATCCCATAGGTTAGGGAGAGGACTCTACCTTTTGCAAGAAGGCCGTATATCACGGTCGCTTCCTCCTCTGTGATACCAAAAATCTTCATAAGAGCAACGAAACGATCAATTGTCATTTTTTGAATCATCTCCTTCAAAATGGTGCCATCTTTTCAAGTTCCTGCGGCGTCGGCTCACGCGGTGCCCAATCGTGGTACTGGGGCTGCCAGCGCATTTCGAGCAGGCCGAGCGCGCCGTCGCGGTTCTTGGCGATCAATACGCCGGTATCCCGGTAGCTGTCGGCCCCGTGCAGCTCGGCGGCATCCGCCGGGATGTTCTGCACAAAAAGAACGACGTTGGCGTCCTGCTCAATGCTTCCCGACCCGCGCAGATCGACCAGCGAAGCGAACCGGCCGCCGTTCCTGGCGCCCTCGCGGTTAATCTGGCACAGTTCCACAATCACAATGCCCATCTGCTTAGCCATGACTTTGAGCTGCCGTGTGATCTCGCTGAGCCGTTCAACCTCTTTCTGCCGTGGGTCGCCGGGCGCCAGCAGTCCGATATGGTCAACAAAGGCCACATCCGGCTTGTGCCGCAACAGTTTGGCACGCACCCCCTCCACCGTCAAGTCGGCGGCGTCGTCAAAAATCAGGTTTTGATGTCCGCGCAACGACAGGGTGGCGTTTTTCAAGTACTCGATCTCATCGTCGTTGAGTCTTTTGTCCCGCATACGGTTGGCGTCAATCCGGCAAATCTTCGACAGCATACGGTACATAAGCTTCTTGCGCGTCTCCTCCAGCGTCAGGTAATACACCTTGTACCGTCCCGACAGCCGCCCGGCCAGGTTAATGGCAAAATCGGTTTTGCCGTTGCCCGGCCGGCCGCCGATGACCACCGCATTCGACCGCTCCAGCAGGCCGTATTGATCCAGTTCCTTCCACCCCGTCTTGAGCGAGGTGTCAGGCCGGGCCAGCTCGGCCAGCGCGTCGTCGAGGGTTTCATCAAAATCGCGAGCCGTGCTGTCCGTCTGGCTTGCGGCCACAGCTTCCTGCCGCCGCAATGCTTTGCGCAGCGCCTCGCAGGCCACATCGGACGTTTCTCCCCGGGCCAGTTCGGTCAGCGTCATCGAAAGATCCACCGTCAGCAGCTGCGCTCGGTAATCCTCCACAATCAGTGCTTCGTAATCGGCCACATGGGAGATGCTGGGCACCAACTCGGCCGCCTGCAGGATCAGCTGACGGTTTTCGTTGCCGGCCATCGCCGCGACTGTCACCGGGTCAAGTCCCTTCCCCGCAAACGTCAGTTTGTAGATTGCCGTGAAGATATCCCGCAGCGGCCCCTCGTCAAACATCGCCGGGGACAGGCGGCAGATGCTGTCATGTGCCAGGTCGGGGGCAACAAGCGCCGCGCCAATGAACGCCATCTGGTTCTGCTGCTGCTTTGTCAGCTGTTTGGCCATCCGCTCGCCCCCTCACAGATACTGCGCAATATCCGCCCCGGCCTGCACGGCCCGCGGCCTGTCGGCGCTGGCGCCCTGGTGGGCCACATCGCGGTCAGTGAATTCCTTCAGCGCGAACACCCCCTGCCAGCCGTTGGCGATGGATTCATCCAGCACCTGCTGCATATAGCGGCTGCGATCCTGCACCCCGGCGTCATCCGCCAGGCGCTGCAGCTTGGCGCACAATCGTGCGGCAGCGGTTTCGGTCAGCGGCTTGCCGAGTTCTTCGCGGTTGCGGGCGAAGTCCAGCAACCTCTGCGCCAGGGCATCATCCCCCCGGGTGCAGTCCGCGAAGATCTTCCGCATCTGCTCCATCGAAGCGCCCCGAGCGGAGCGGCGGGCGCTGCCTGGTTTACTTTTCTTTGCTTTGTTTTCTTTTTCTTTTCTTTGTTGTATTGTTTCTGAATTAACTTCGGTTTTTTCAGTAAAAACTGCCTTTGATTCCGCTGAAATGCTGTAAAAGTGTAACTTTAATAGAAGTGCGGCGTTTTCTCCTTCAAAATAGGATTCCGGCAGCACCCAGTATTCGCGTATCACGGGGATGGAGCTTTTTCGGCATTTGATTTCCAGGTAGCGCTTTTGCACGCCATCGCTGGTCAATACCTGCCACTGTGCGAAAATATCCTTGTCAAAAAGGCCACGTTCGCATGCAGCGAGCACCACATCCTCAATGTACTTGGGCGAAAAACCTCCGCCCATGCTCTCGGCCAGCAGTGCGATCTCGTCGGCGTCGAGGTGGAGCCACCACCCCGCGCCGGCGTAGATCATGCACCACAGCCGGATCAGCACGGATTCTGCTTTACCTCCATACGCAGCGCGCAGAAGCCGAACTTTGCGATCGTTGAAAAAGTCACAGTCCAGCGGAAAGTACGAGCAGCCATCTTTGGGTGGCCTTGCCATTGTACCCTCCTAATTCGTCATCAGAACGGCAGATCGCCCTCATCTTCAATCAGGGCAAAATCATCCTCTGCCTGGGGATAAACGGCCCCCGCCGGGGCAGTTGCAGCAGGCGGGGCATAGCCCGCCGGGGCAGCATAGCCGCCTTCATCCAACTGCGGTTCGGCCCCGCGCTTCGCTTCACAAAAGCTCACGTTGGCCGCTACGATCTCCACCGCCTGCCGATTGTTCCCGTTGCGATCCTGATACTGCCTGCTCTGCAGGCGACCATCCACGGCAATCATCATGCCTTTGCGCAGATATTGCTCAGCAAAAGCCGCCCGGCGCTCCCACAGGATTACATCCAGCCAGTCTACCTGATTTCCCCCATCGGTCCCCTTGCGGCCCCGATCGCAGGCCAACCGGATCGATGCCACCTTTTTACCTGTGGTGGTGGTTCGGATGGCGGGATCAGCGGCTAGCCGTCCCTGTACCGCTACTACATTCAGCATCGTGTCTCACCTCCCTCTTTTTCAGCGCCGCCGACAGGTCGTCATAGCACTTGTCTCGGTTGAACGGCCCTGGTGTGCTGCTTTCCAACACATTTACAAGGCTCCAGATCGATTCGCTCCTCCCGGCCTCAATACCGGACTCATAAGCCGCCCCGTCGCGTTCTCTAGCGGCACGCCACACCTGCTGCAAACAGGCATCCTGCTGCCGTTTAGAAGCAATGAACGCACCGGTGACGCAGCCGCCATACACGATCAGCGCGACGATCAAGATATAAAGCACAATCATGCTGCGCCTCCCTCAGATCATCACAATCAGGCGGCCGGACGGGATCTTCTGGTCGATTTCTTCCTGCTGAATCGCTTTCCGCAGATAACCCGCGATGCGGTTCTTGGCCTCCAGCCGCCAGGCGCCGCCGTCGGCCTCATACAGCGTAATGCCGCCGTTCTGGCCCACGCGCAACAGGAAGTCGCTGACCGGCTGCTCAACCTCCAGGAAGGTTCGGTAGGGCTGCAGCCGAACGATCGGCTTGACCAGAACCGCTTCTTTAAGCGCCACGCCCTGCCGGGCGATCACCGTCTGGGTGACGCCTTTGTCGGCGGACGTGCCCCCATCCTCAACGCTGATCTGGCTGAGCAGATCAAGCAGATAGAGCCGATCATCGGTGGCGCCATACAGGCTCTGCAGTTCAATGATCGCCTGGTCCTGGGTCATTTCGCGGCCGGTTGTCACGCGCGGCGTATCGGCTTCGGCGCGATAGGGACAGTAACGCAGATAGTCACGGCCCATCTGCCTCTGATAATTGGTATATACCGAAACCGTCTTTTCATCGATAACACGGATAAACACTTTGTCATCCTGGCTGCAATATGTTGAAACCCCTTCCTCAAAAATCAACGTCAACAAGCCCGACAGTGTGTTGACGTTCAGCGCGTCCGGCGTATCCAGTTCTCGCTCCAATAGCTGGTAACGATCGGTCGCCTTGGCCCACTTTTCCCCAAAGGCATCCTCGTAGATGTTCGGCTGGCGCAGCCCCACAATGTACTCGATTGCTTCTTTCAGCATCGTTCTACCCTCCTGTTATCTTCTGATATTGGCAATGGCGGGCGAAGGTGCCGCCCCGCCATCCATGTCGATCTGCCCGGGCACCTGGGGCAGCATTTCAGCCAGCAACAGCTCGCCATCGCGGCTGCGAGTCAGGCAAAGCGCCGTGCGCACCGAGCTGACCGGTGCCAGCGTCGTCTTGGCCTGGGCATCCATCTCAATGCGTTCCTATAAATAGTTCTTGCCCATGTCCCGGGCCAGCGCGCCCTCGCCATACTTCGCATCATAGACGCGCTGGGCATTGACCTGCAGTTTGCGCATGGCGAAGGCGTTGTGATGTACGCCGATCGGCGGCTCGTTGTGGTGGCGGTGGCACAGCCACACCTTAAGGCCAAAACGTTCGCACAAGTCCCGCCGGGCAGCGCCAGGAAAAATATGGTGGCATTCCAGCCCGCGCACCGTGCGAATGTTGTATAGCTTGCGGCAAAGGTAGCACTCCTTATCCGTTTGCATGATGCTTTTTGCCATCTTTCCCCTCCAATCCGCGCGCAGCGTCTGCCATCGAGGCCGCTGCCGTTTTGATGTCCAAAACCGGCAGCTCAACGGTTGTCCAGCGCCATCCGCAGTGCATACACCGTCTGCGGCGGTAAATGCGCCGCTCGTCCTTATCGTTGCGGGTGTCAATGACCTGCACCTGGTAGCTGCCGCATTTAACGCACTTCATCGGCCCGCCTCCAGTCCCGGTACTGCTGGGTGGTCTCGGCATCATCCACACCGGCCTGCGCCAAAGCGTCGAAGATGTGCTCGATGAAGTCGTGCATCTGCCGCCGGTCGAACATCGACGAGCCATATCCAACGCGCACTATGCACTGTCCATCATCGACCAGCTCGACGACCTGAACAACCCGGTAGGTCAGCCGCAGCGACGGCACGGCCTTGTAGGGTACGCGCCAGGTCTCGACCTCGCCGCCAAATTCGGCCAGCAGGTCAAGGTAGCACTGCTCGGCCGTGACCTCGCCCCGGGTTCCGCCGTTGAGCGCCACCGCCAGCTTGTGCAGCAGCGCCCACATGAGCCGGTTCTGATCCAGCGTGCGGCGGTCTCGCACCGGGCGCAGTTCCACCTCCACCGCGTAAGGCTGGCCCCGGCAGCGCTGCTCGAGATCGGCGTACATCCGCTCGGCTTCCAGCAGGTAGCCGCCGTCCAGCACAAACCGCCCGCGCCCACCGGGGGCATTCGCCGGATTGTAGTAGGCGTACAGGTGCGCGATCAATGCTTTTGCCACAGCACTTTGCCCCCTCTGTCGTTGACCAGCTGGATGGCCGCCACCTCGCCGTCGTCGCCGTACACGATGCGGTCCACCGCCAGCCGGTCGGCCAGCACATAGCTGCGGATGGTCTTTCCGTCCGGTCCGGCCACCGGGTTGATCTGCACCTTATCGGCCCCCAGCACCAGGTCCTGCATGCGCAGCAGCCCAGCGCCGATGCCCCACTGGGCGGCAGCAGCCAGGAACGCCCCGTTGCACTCCGCTGTTGCGGCATCCGGGCCGACCTTGTAGGTGGCAGGGCAGGGCGCGTCGCGGTAGATGTAGTCGTTGGTGTTGTCACTGTACAGGCCGACGGCGCAGCACATCGCGTGGCCGCACATGTAATGCCGGGCTGCCCAGTTGTCGATCATCGCCAGTGCGTCCAGCGCGTTGGCCACGGCAGCCACCTTCGGCCACAGCCGCAGCGTCACGCCCTTGGCGTCCACCTTGATCACGCTCAGGTCCACGTCTGCCGCCGGGAAGGTCACCGGCTCGGCGCGCTGCACCTTTTTGTCGTTATTTTCCATTTAGTCCTCCTGTTCCGCCGGGCCCACATATTGCCCGGCTGCGTTGTAATTGTCGGGGTCTGCCCAGGGACTGCTCCACCCGTGGGCCACGCCGCCCTTCATGGCGCTCTCCTGCTGCTTGGTGACCCCCAGCGCCCGATTCAGATCGGCAGCCGCCTCCCGCCCCCGGATGCCAAAAAGGGTACTTTCTCCCCGCACAATCCGCACGGCTGTCCCGGTATACGGGCTGACCGTAAAGCAATAGGGGGGCAGCTTATTTTGTTTTGCCATGACAACCTCCTTTGTCTGTGTCCATAGTGGACACGGTGCTCGCATCATCCATTCACCCGCACCCCTCTACAGTAAGATCGGCCCCGGATCTCGGTGGCTGCGCCGCCGGGTCGTGCGCGTGATAGGCTTCCCGTCATGGGCGGGGCCGGTGTGGGCTTCCTCGTACTGCCGCAAGCCGGCCGCCGTGACCAGGTGGGTGCGCGGGCCGGTGTTGATCGTCTCGCCAAACTCCCCGGCCCGGATGCGGCTATTGATGCTCGATTTGCTCATGCCGTACCGCGCGGCCAGTTCCTCGGGGGTGTAGGTTTCCTTGGGCGTTCCCGCCCCCCCGGCCGTCAGCCGGCTCGCCAGCCGCTCCACCAGTGCATCCGCCAAGGCATCCAAAATCGCATCAAAATTTGTGTTCATGTGTCGCCCTCCTTTCTCACGCCCTTATAAGTTCAAGAAGATTGAACTTATAAGGCAAAAAAATATTGGTCAATTTGGTTGGTCGGGATTTCAAGAATCTTGCAGGCTTCCCCAATTTCTCCCTGCTTCCAAGCGCGTTTGCCATTCAGCTTAAGGCTAACAGACCGCTCAGAAAGTCCGATTTTTTCAGCGAAAGCCGCCTGCGTGCCGCAGTATTCTACAATCCTTCCAAGCAGCTTGCTGTAATTATAAGGCATTTTCCCTCTCCTTTCTAGTTCAATATTCTTGAACTATCCACAGTATAGCACCCCTTAACACGATTGTCAACCGGAAATTCAATATTTTTGAATTTTTGTTCTTTTTATATTGAACTTTTGTTCAACGCGTGATATACTACCTTATATGGAGGTGTTCCCATGAAAGAGACCACTTCGGCGCGCCTGCAGCAAATTTTGTCAAAGAGAGGTCTAAAGCAGGTAGACGTTCTTGAGAAAGCCGCGCCCTATTGCAAAGAATATGGAATAAAACTCAACAAATCCGATTTGAGTCAGTATGTCTCTGGAAAAGTAGAGCCTGGGCAGGATAAATTGACCGTCCTCGGCCTGGCTTTGAATGTCTCAGAAGCTTGGCTCATGGGATTTGATGTCCCAATGGAGCGAAACATTTCGGCCGAGAGCATCCCACAAGGCTTCGAACCCCTCCCCAAGATGGTCAAGCGCCCGCTGGTCGGCAGTATCGCCTGCGGCGAGCCGATTACCGCTGAGGAAAATATTGAGGACTATGTAGATGTACCGGAAGATGTACACTGCGATTTCTGCCTGCGCTGCAAGGGCGACAGCATGATCGACGCCGGCATCCACGACGGCGATGTCGTCTATATCCACATCCAGCCCCAGGTCGAAAATGGCCAGATTGCCGCCGTTCGCATCGATGGCGAAGCCACCTTAAAGAGAGTCTTTTGGAATGAGGAAACCCAGACGTTACAGCTCCTGGCCGAAAATCGTAACTTTGCTCCGCTTGTATATACCGGCCCCATCCTGGACACCGTCCATATTGAAGGGAAAGCCGTGGGTTATACACACTGGTTTTAAGGAGGCGGCGTGAAGATGAAGAAAGAGAAAAAAGTCAAAACTCCCGGGCGCGGCTGCCGCATTATATCCATCATTCTGATCTGCTACGGCATACTGGGTATCATTACCGGTATAGATGCACTCTTGACTGTTGCCATTTCCACCGGCATTGTCTCTCTGATTTTTTCTGGGGGTGTTTTGGCTTTTGGTCTCTGGCTCAAGAAAAAAGCCCAGGCCATTGCGGATCATGCGCATGGGGAATACACACCCACAAAGCGTGTCTCAACGTCTGAACCGCCATCTCAAGTGCAGCGGCCCAAGCCCACACCGCCCCCTCTTTCCAAAGCCTCCCCCAGTAAAATCTCTATATCCCCGCTCCCCATTTCCAACTTGAAATCTCTCGAAGCCGTAGAATCCTATGTGGTTCTGGACACAGAAACCACCGGCCTGAGCAGACAATCCGACCGGATCATAGAAATAGCGTTAATCCGATATAAAAGCGGTAAGGAAGCAGAAAGATATGAAACCCTCGTCAATCCTCGGATTCATATTCCTAGTGGGGCGAGTAAAATCAACCATATCACAGACGCCGACGTTGTCAACGCCCCGGTGATCGAAGATGTACTGCCGGAAGTCCTGCGGATCATTGGAGACCGTGTCGTCGTCGGGCACAATATTACATTCGATCTGGGATTTGTTTCTGCCCAAATTCCGGCAAGCCATCCCGCCTCAGAAATCAGATACATCGATACCGTAACCCTTTCTAAGCGAGTCTTCCCTGGTCTTTCCAGCTATAAGCTGTCCAGCCTTTCAAAACAACTTGGGATATCAGACACCCAAAGTCATCGAGCCCTCGGCGATGTAGAACTGACCGCGCAGCTTTTTGAAAAATGCCGCGAAGAACTCATCCAAAGTCATCAAAAAGAGTTGGCGCAGCGTCGTTCAAAACGCGAACAGCAAAAAGCCGAAAAAATCGCCGCCTATAGCTGGTCTCCGCTGCTCAATAAGAATTTTGTTTTTACCGGTGAATTCACCCGCGACCGGGCACAACTGGAAGCAGTGCTGAAAACCGTCGGCGCTAATTTGCGAAGCGAAGTTAACAGAAATACCGACTATCTCGTACTGGGCGAGCTCAAGAATCTCCCCCAGTGGGCACTGGAACGAAAATACCTAAAAGCCAAAAATCTCGCGGAATCCGGTGGCAAAGTACAGCTCATCAGCGAAAGCGATTACATCCGCATTGTACATGATGCCACCACACACAAACCATAAAGTAAAAACGCCCCCGGCGCTAGCAACACCGAGAGCGTTTGAAATAGATCAGCTTGCCCCGCGTGGGAACAATACCGACCCTACAGCTTGTATTGTACCACCTCCGGGGCAGGCTTGGCAAGTCATACCTGCATGGAGGTGGATTTTTATGGCCAAACTCAAAAAGCGCAAAGACGGCCGCTACCAGCGCAAGATCACCTTGTCGGACGGCCGGCAGCGGGTGGTCTACGGCCGAACCCTGGCCGAGCTCAATGCCGCCGAGGACGCCCTGCGCGCCCAGGACAACGCCGGCCTGCAGATCGGCGACCACACGCTGGTCGGCGAGTGGGCCAAGATCTGGCTGAAAACCTACAAATCCAGTATCAAGCTGTCCAGCCAGAAAAGCTACAAAGACGCCTACAACCTGCACATCATGCCCTACATCGGCAGCATGGAACTGCAGGACGTGCGCCCAGTACATATCCGCGATGTGATGGCCGGCGTGGCCGACAAATCGCAGAGCCTGCAGCATAAGGTCAAAATCACCCTGCAGCAGATTTTCCGCACGGCGCAGGAGAATCACCTGATCCGCGACGACCCGACAGACGGCACCAAGGAAACGCCCCATGCCCGCCCCAAAGGCAAAGAGTATCTTACCCTGACAGAAGGCGAAGCGCTGCTGCAGAGCGTGACAGACCCCCGCGCCCGAGCCTTCTGTGCGATCTGCTTCTATTGCGGGCTGCGCCGCAGCGAAGCCCTCGGCCTGCAATGGAGTGATATCGGCCCCGCCAGCCTGGTCGTGGGGCGATCAGTCACCTTCCCGGACAGCAACCAGCCGATGGTCAGCACCGAACTCAAAACCCATGCCGCGCACCGCATCCTTCCCGTTCCCGCCGCGCTGCGCGCCGTCCTTGTCGAAACCCCGCACACCGACCCATACGTTGTACCGGCGGCCGCAGGCGGCCCGCTCTCCAAAAGCGGCTACAACAAGCTGTGGCACAAGGTGCAGGCGTCCGCCCCCTTCCCGGTTCACGCACATATGCTGCGTCATAGCTATGCCACCGCCCTGTACCACGCCGGCGTCGACCTGCGCACCGCGCAGCAGCTGCTGGGACATTCCTCCATCCAGATGACAGCAAAAATCTACACCCACCTGGAGGCCGAAGACGGCCTGCAGGTAGGGAACAAACACAGCACACCACAATTTCACCATTTCAAACTTTTAATCAGAGGGTCCAGGATTCGAGTTCCTGCGGGCGCACCAAAACAGACGGCAGAACGTTGGTTCTGCCGTCTGTTTTTTTGTTTTTGCCCAAAAACCGGCCCGGCAAGTTTTGCCGGGCCGGTTCAGCGTGTCGAGCTTTTCGGCACACTGCCATGTCAATATCGTTCCTGGCGCAGCATCCAGTATTCGCAGAGGTGGTGGGCTTCCTCGGCGTCGCGGCAGACGCACTGGAACAGCGCGCCGTGCTCGGTGCGGAAGCTGTAGGCCACCTGGCTGCGGCCGTCCTTCGGCGGCAGCGGGGTGCAGCGCTCCTGCCCCGGCAGCAGATACCCGATCTCCATGCTTTCGCCTCCCTCTTTGCAGGGGCGCGCCCCTGCGCCCCGCCTTCTGCACGGCAAGGCCCGGCGCGCCCTTCCGGCGTTCACCGTTCCCTATTGTACCACCGCGGGCGGTGTTTGAACATGGATTTTCGGGTCATTCTGCCGCCGGCAAATCGAGCGCGCGGCGCACCGCGGGCTGCATAAGCGCCGCGTAATTGACCACACAGGCATCGGCGTCCGAAACATCCTGCCGGACCCGCGCCCCGCAAAAGCCGACAGTATACGCACCGGCCGCCTTGCCCGCCCGCAGGCCGGCGGCCGAATCCTCCAGAACAAGGCAGTCGCACGGCGCGGCGCCAAGCAGCGCCATCGCGCGGCGGTACCCCTCGGGGTCGGGTTTGTGGCGGGCAACCATATCGCCGCAGATCATGACCTCAAACAGGCCGGTCAGCCCCAAATGATTGGCCGCCGCCAGGATGTGCCGGCTTTCGGTTGAGGAGACAAGCCCGGTGCGCACCCCCTGGCGGCGCAGGGAAACCAGAAATTCCCGCGCGCCGGGCAGCAGGGTCAGGGTTCCATCCTCATACAGCGTGCTGTGGGCTGAAATTTGGCCCGCCAGCGCCTCCACCCCCACCGGCAGGGCATACCGCGCAATCAGGTCGCGCGCTGTGGCCTCATCGTTGCCGCCGATGTACCGCATGCAATCGCCGTCCGGCATCGTGATCCGGTATTCCTTTGTCAGCCATTCGCGGATCTGGCAAAAGAGCCGCCATTCGCTGTCCACCAGAACGCCATCAAAATCAAAAAGCACACACTTTCGCATCCCGCATCCTCCTTTGTCTGTCGCCGGCCCTTCCGCCTTTCCGGCATGCGGACCGTGCAAGACCAAATCGCCTAAAATCTTTGCCAAATATTAGCCAAATTCTCCAAATTTCTACATTTTCATCAAAAATTTCAAAAAACAATCTGTTCATTCTGTCCTTCTCGTGCTATAATCAAGCTGTTTGTTCGGTAGTAACCGGCGTAATTGCCGAGAGGAGGAATGATCTTGACTACCATCCCGACTATGGCCGCCGGGGGCCTGACCGCCTTTGACGCCACCCTCGTTTCCACAAGCATTGTACTGGTATTTTCTCTGCTGGTGGTGCTGTGTCTCATCATCATGCTGCTGGGGAAGTTCTTTGACTGGGTTCAGAAAAAGGCCAATGCAGCCGCCCTTGACGAACTGAACGCCCCCGCGCCGCCCGCGCCGCAGGGCGCCGGCGCGGGGCAGGCGGCGCACGCTTTGGATGGCGGCG
>PPYE01502050.1_pt1 | contig 15597 bp, 10 predicted proteins | sample 1559881 | NCBI WGS metagenome assembly PPYE01 (sample SAMN08240022, study PRJNA423297) | Human gut metagenome, whole genome shotgun sequencing project. | reverse complement strand
CCCAAAGGATTGGTTCGAAGGCTTGGATACCAAGTCTATGCAATGTAGGGGCACGGTTCAAGAGAACTGGATGTTCTTTAATTACCTCTTCCAAGGATTCCCACACGCCAGGGCCAATTCTTTCAACTTGGCGTTTAGCAGCCTTGATGTTGGATGCTTGACCGCGTTCTACCAAACGTTTCATAACGAATGGTTTGAACAATTCTAATGCCATTTCTTTTGGCAAACCACATTGGTGCATTTTAAGTTCAGGACCTACTACGATTACGGAACGACCGGAGTAGTCAACACGTTTACCGAGCAAGTTTTGACGGAAACGACCTTGTTTACCTTTAAGCATGTCGGACAAGGATTTCAATGGGCGGTTACCAGGACCTGTAACAGGACGACCGCGACGGCCATTATCAATCAATGCATCAACCGCTTCTTGAAGCATGCGTTTTTCGTTGCGCACGATGATATCAGGAGCACCCAAGTCGAGTAAACGTTTCAAACGGTTGTTACGGTTGATAACACGACGGTATAAATCGTTGAGGTCAGATGTAGCAAAGCGGCCACCATCTAATTGGACCATAGGACGCAATTCAGGTGGGATTACAGGAACGATGTCCATAATCATCCATTCTCCTAACTCATAGCGTTCTTCGCGAGTTAATTCTTCGTATTCCTTATCAGCTTCTGGTATTGTTGCATCATCACGAAGAGCCGCATTATAGCGCTCTTTGCGTTGTGCTTCACGAACAATAGCTAAACGTTCATTACGTTGAGCCACTGTTTCGATTACGACGGATTTACCACCGATAGTATAACCGTCTTCATTAAATTGAGCTTCGTATTCGCGGTATTCTTGCTCGGACAACAATTGACGTTTTGTCAATGGTGTACCAGCTGGATCTACTACGATGTAGGAAGCAAAGTATAATACGCGTTCCAAAGAACGTGGTGATATGTCAAGGATAAGACCCATACGGGATGGGATTCCTTTGAAGTACCAAATGTGAGATACAGGAGTAGCCAATTGAATATGGCCCATACGTTCACGACGTACTTTCGCACGGGTAACCTCTACACCACATTTGTCGCAGACTACGCCCTTATGGCGGATGCGTTTATATTTGCCGCAGTGACATTCCCAGTCCTTTGTTGGTCCAAAAATGCGTTCACAGAATAGACCATCACGTTCTGGCTTCAACGTACGGTAGTTAATTGTTTCAGGTTTCTTAACTTCCCCATGAGACCAGGATAAAATCTGCTCTGGAGAGGCTAAACCGATTCGCATGGAATCGAATTCATTTACGTCTAGCACTACTATCGCTCCCTTCCTTATAGATAGTTTTAGTCTTCATCGTTAGAGGAGTCGCCCATTGGGTACGCCAATTGGCTAAGGATATCATCTTCACCGCCATTATCAGCTGGTAATTCTTCCTCTTCCTCTACTTCTGGTTCTACTACAGTTACTTCATCAGTTTCTACAGCACTGCCTTCCATAACTTCTTCAATACCAGTTTCTACCACCTCATCTTCGTCCTCAAGTTCTTTCATAACAACTTCTTCTTGATCTTCGTTCAAGATTTTTACATCGAGACCGATACTTTGAAGTTCTTTAAGCAATACCTTGAAGGACTCAGGTACACCTGGTTCAGGGATGTTTTCGCCTTTAACGATTTTTTCGTATGCTTTCACACGACCAACAACGTCGTCAGACTTAACAGTTAATAGCTCTTGAAGGGTATAGGCTGCGCCATATGCTTCTAGAGCCCAAACTTCCATTTCCCCGAAACGTTGGCCACCGAACTGAGCTTTACCGCCCAAAGGTTGTTGTGTAACAAGGGAGTACGGACCTGTAGAACGAGCATGGATTTTGTCATCAACCAAATGATGGAGTTTAAGCATGTAAACGTAACCAACAGTGACGCGGTTATCCATCGGTTCACCAGTACGACCATCATATAGAACAGTTTTACCATCATCAGGACGACCTGCAATCGCCAATGTTTCGAATACGTCCTTTTCGTGAGCACCATCAAATACAGGTGTAGCAATATGAATACCTGCTACATCTGGTTTTGGCATGCCATATTTGTCAAAATCATAGCCAAGGCTTTCCAACTCTTTGCGAATTTCAACGCGTTTTTCTTCAGCAGAGTGAATGTTGTTAAGAGTATTCTTGACTTTGCTAATTGCCTCTAATTCTTCTACAAGCGCAGGATCCATTTCAGGAGCCTCTTCTTCAGAATCAAAGAATTCTACATGAAGTGCATTGTATTTAGCTTCAATAGCTTTAAGCTCTTGGTAACGAGCTTCGCCACCCATAGCATCCAATTTCTTTTGCGCTGCTGCTTCTACATGTTTTAAAATTTTAGTTTTCAAAGCAATGATTTGCTCATTTTCTTCGAAATGATTTACCGTAACATCTTCCGCAACTTTCGCTTCCAATACCTCAATTTGAGCATAAAGGTCGCGGATTGTATCGATTTGTTCCCAGTAAGATGCATCAGTACGGGCTTCTTTCAACACGTTTTGAATGTGAAGGTCTGTAGCTTTGATTTTCATACCTAAGCCTTGAACAGCCCACCCCAAGTGAGTTTCAAGAACCTGACCGATGTTCATACGAGAAGGTACGCCCAATGGATTCAATACGATTTGTACTGGAGTACCATCTGGAAGGAATGGCATATCTTCTTTTCTCATAACGCGAGAAACGACACCTTTGTTACCATGACGGCCCGCCATTTTATCGCCTTCATGAATCTTACGTTTTTGAGCGATATATACGCGAACAAGTTTATTTACGCCTGGTTGTAATTCGTCGCCATTTTCACGGGTGAAGACTTTTACATCTACGACTTTACCAGATTCGCCATGAGGCACGCGCAAAGAAGTATCACGAACTTCACGTTCTTTGTCACCAAAAATAGCACGCAACAAACGTTCTTCTGGAGTAAGCTCAGTTTCACCTTTTGGAGTAGCTTTACCTACAAGGATATCGCCAGGATGTACTTCTGCACCAATGCAGATAATACCATCTTCGTCTAAGTTTTTAAGTGTGTCGTCACCTGTATTAGGCAACTCACGAGTAATTTCTTCAGCACCTAATTTGGTATCACGAGCATCACATTCGTATTCTTCAATATGAATGGATGTATAGATATCTTCTTTGCAGAGTTCTTCACTAAGCAAGATAGCATCTTCGTAGTTATAACCTTCCCAAGGCATGAACGCTACAAGAACGTTATAACCTAATGCCAATTCGCCGCCATCTGTAGCAGGACCATCAGCCAGTACTTGGCCTTTTACAACATGGTCCCCACGATTGACGATTGGTTTTTGGTTAAAGCATGTGGATTGGTTAGAACGAAGGAATTTATTCAAATGGTATGTATCAACACGACCATCGCTATCGCGAAGAACGTGGATTTCATTACCCCAACAACGTACAACTTTACCCGCTTCACGCGCCAATACGCAAACACCAGAGTCAGTAGCTGCTGTATATTCCATACCTGTACCAACAAGTGGTGCTTGAGCACGCAAAAGTGGTACCGCTTGACGTTGCATGTTCGCGCCCATCAAGGCACGGTTAGCATCATCATTTTCAAGGAATGGAATCATAGCTGTACCAATAGATACAACTTCTTTTGGACTAACGTCCATATAGTCAACCTTATCTGGTGTAACTTCCAATACATCATGACCACGACGACAAGCAACATGTTCAGTTGTGAAGTACCCCTCTGCATCAAGCGGAGAGTTTGCTTGGGCAATTGTCATGCCTTCTTCTTCATCAGCGGTCATGTATACTACGCTATCAGATACGCGCACTTTAACAACTTTATCAGCATCCTTGCCTTTACCATACACTTTTTCTACTTTACGGTATGGTGCTTCGATGAAGCCAAATTCGTTTACCTTTGCATAGTTGGACAAGGAGTTAATCAAGCCAATGTTTGGACCTTCTGGAGTTTCAATAGGACACATACGACCATAGTGAGAATGATGCACGTCACGAACTTCGAAACCTGCACGCTCACGAGACAAGCCGCCAGGGCCAAGGGCAGAAAGACGACGTTTGTGAGTCAATTCCGCCAATGGGTTTGTTTGGTCCATGAACTGAGACAATTGAGAAGAACCAAAGAATTCTTTGATAGCTGCCACTACAGGGCGAATATTGATCAACGCTTGAGGTGTAATGGATTCAGTTTCTTGAATGGTCATGCGCTCACGAACAACACGTTCCATACGAGTTAAACCGATGCGGAATTGGTTTTGCAACAATTCGCCTACGCAACGAAGGCGACGGTTACCCAAGTGGTCGATATCATCTGTATGACCTGCACCATCCATAAGGTTGAGCAAGTAAGAAATGTTAGCGATCATGTCTTCACGTGTTACTGTACGGTGATCATATGGTAAGTTGCAGTTATTACAGATAACTTTAGACTCTACACCATCATTATTTACGATATAGAATTCAGCAAAACCTTCACCATCGAAAACATGGCTATTAGCAACGATATCAAGTTGTTCTTCCCCAACTTGTACGCCTGCATCAAGGATAATTTCGCCAGTTTCTGGATCTACAATTGGTTGAGCTAATGTTTGACCCAACATACGTTGGCGCCAGCCAAGTTTTTTGTTCAATTTATAACGACCAACGCGCGCTAAGTCATAACGGCGTGCATCGAAGAACAAGTTATCGAACAAGTTACGAGCAGACTCTACAGTCGGAGGCTCGCCTGGACGTAATTTTTTATAGATTTCAACCAATGCTTCATCAGCAGATTGAGTTGTATCTTTTTCTAATGTACGAACGATGCGTTCATCATATACTGGTAAACCATCCTCATCAGTTTTACCATTCCAGAAGAGGTCGAGGATACTTTCATTCGTATCCCAACCTAATGCACGTACCAATACAGTAGCTGGTAATTTACGGTTACGGTCAATACGAACAGCCACCACTTCACTAGCATCTGTTTCAAGTTCAATCCATGCACCACGGTTAGGAATAACTGTGGAATCATACAAACGGTTACCCATTGTATCGATTTCTTTATTGTAGTAAACGCCTGGAGAACGTACTAATTGGGATACGATAACACGTTCTGCACCATTGATGATGAAAGTACCTGTATCCGTCATCAATGGAAAATCGCCCATGAAGACTTCTTGTTCTTTAATGTCCATATTTTCTGGATCATTATTTACCAAGCGAATATTTACACGAAGTGGTGCTGCGTAAGTAGCATCACGGTTTTTACATTCATTAATATCATACTTAGGTTCACCTAAGCTGAAACCTTCAAAAGAAAGTACTAGATTACCTGAATTGTCTTTAATCGGAGAAATATCGTTGAAAATATTTTGTAAACCACTCTCCAAGAACCACTCATACGATTTACGTTGAATGTCCAATAAATGCGGCATCTTGATAACTTCGTTAATTTTAGCGTACGTATAACGAGTTCGTTTGCCTACCTGTTCAGGTTTGAACATATTTGCTTTCACCCCTATCAAAACACACTGGTCTACCATTTTCTATAACGGCATGAAAAAGACATCTTACAGGTCTCAGTTTTCCTGCTCGGGCAACGTCAAATAAAGCAAGGTCCATTTCATTTTTAAAATAACCTTGCTTCCCATTAACCAAGCACAACCTTGGAAGAAAACCTCATCACTATTTGTGTTATAGTTTTTACATCCAAAAGCAGAAAACGCTACTTTTGCAATATATAATTCTATCAGTATTAAAAAAGACTGTCAACCAAAAGGGTTGACAGTCTTTCATTTTCATGCTTTATTCATGTATCAAAAGAGAACTATAAGATTAGTTACCTTTTTGTTTTAAAAGATTCGCACCAGCAATACCAGGGCGAGTCATTTCTTTAGGAGAAAGAATATGATTGATTTCATCCTCAGTCAATAAGCCTTGATCCAAGATGATATCACGAATAGCTCGACCTGTTTCATACGCTTCTTTCGCCAATGCAGAAGCTGTTTCATAGCCAAGATGTGGCAACAATGCTGTTACGATACCAACGGAGCGGTTCAACCAGTATTCGCATTGTTCACGGTCTACTTCAAGATCAACGAGCAATTTATCAACGAATGTATTTACACCGTTTTTGAGGTAACAAAGGTTATTGAACAAGTTGTATGCCAATACAGGTTCCATAACATTTAACTCGAATTGACCATTTTCTACAGCTAATGTAATAGTAAGGTCATTACCGATAACTTGGTAACACACTTGATTCAATACTTCAGCGATAACAGGATTTACTTTTCCTGGCATGATAGAGGAGCCTGGTTGACGGGCAGGCAATTTTAATTCACCAATGCCACAGCGAGGTCCAGATGCCATTAAGCGGAAATCATTTGCCATCTTAATCAACACAAGTGCAGTTACCTTCAAACCGCTAGAGATATCAGCAAATACATCTGTATTGTTTGTGGCATCGATTAAATTCTCCGCAGTGTAGAACGGTTCGCCTACTACTTCGCTTAATTCGTACGCTACATCATGAATATAATTAGGTTCAGCATTAAGGCCTGTACCAACTGCAGTGGCCCCCATGTTGATTACATGTGCACCTTCAACGGCAGATTTAATACGTTTAATACCACGACGAATACCAGATGCATAAGCGCCCATCTCTTGTCCCAATGTAATAGGCACCGCATCTTGTAAATGAGTACGCCCCATTTTTAAAATTTCACTATATTCTTCAGCTTTTTTCTCAAGCTCATCAACAAGACGTTGCAAAGCTTCAAGTAACGGTTTAGATTTCAAAATTGCACAAACTTTAATCGCTGTTGGGAAGGCGTCATTTGTAGATTGTGCCATGTTACAGTGATTGTTAGGGCTTACAATATCATAGCTACCTTTTGGATGGCCTAAAATTTCACAAGCACGATTTGCCAACACTTCATTCATATTCATATTCACAGAAGTGCCAGCACCGCCTTGAATTGGATCAACTGGAAATTGGTCAGCAAATTCACCTGCAATAACTTCATCAGCTGCTTGAACAATCGCTTTACCGATAGATACATTGAGACGACCTGTTTTCATATTAGCTAAAGCAGATGCTTTTTTTACCATCGCTAGAGCTTTAATAAAATCTTGGTCTAAATGTTTCCCTGTAATATGGAAGTTTTCTAAGGCACGAATCGTTTGCACACCATAATATAACTCATCCGCTACTTCTAATTCACCTAGGAAATCATGTTCTTTTCTCATAATAGATCCTCTTTCCACTATTTCATATATTAGATGATAGTTTAATGAAACGGTTTTATCTTATGCGCTCATTATAGCATGTATTTTGTATACATAAAAGTTATTTCATGTATTCCGAATAAACAATATTCTATACAATATATTATTTCATAAATAATTATTTTTTTGTAATTATCTCCATATTATCTCCATATTTATAAAGGCTCTGTTTTTATCTTTGATTGGTTTAAATATTACACGCCCTATAGTACAATAATATAAACTATGTAAGTAAGGAGTAACTATGATTAACAATCACATGCTGCGCATAGGTGCGCTCTTTTTATTAACCGTTTTGAGCTACGGCTTTTATAATGCCTATTTGCCAATCACTGATCCGGTGGAGTCCAACTATGTTCTCTCCGCCATCACCATGCTAAAACATAACTCATGGATATCCCCCATGATATACGATCACGTATGGTATGATAAACCACCGCTCACCTATTGGGCACTTATGATTACGTACAAACTATTTGGCATATCTGACTTTACATCTCGTATACCAAATACGCTTGTTGCGGGAGCCAGCGTGGCCCTAATGTACCATATAATTTACCGCATATCTAAAAATACTTTTGCTAGTGTACTCTGTGCTATTCTATTAATGAGTACACTACAGTTTTGGTACATATCTCATGCAATTATAACCGACGGATTTCTACTTCTCTTCACCTTAGCTATATTTGGATATAGCTATTTAGCTTTTACCAATAATGACAAGTCAGCTATGGTGAAAGCTTACATTGCTGCTGCCTTAGCTGTAATTACCAAAGGACCTATAGGCATCATCTTGCCCGGCCTGATATTACTCATTTATGTATGCGCTCGCTATATAGTCCATAGAAAAGATGAAAGTTATCAGCTTTCAAAGGATATTAAATTACTATTTAATCCCTTAGGACTATTAGCCTTTATAGCGATAGCTAGCCCTTGGTATATCGCTATGTATTCCATTCACGGTGAGCAGTTTATTTCCGGATTCTTAGGTCTACACAATGTAGATCGAGCTCTTATATCTGAGCATCCTAAATTTAATGTATGGTATTACTATCTATTAATTGTACCCCTTTCACTATTACCATGGACACCTGTAATAGTCTATCATTTAAAAGATCTTAACTGGAAAGATGATTTTGATCTATTAGGTATTATATGGTTTATAGTTATAGTTCTATTCTACTCTCTAGTAGCTACAAAGTATCTAACCTACACATTACCTGCCATTATCCCTTGTATAATATGGGCGGCTGTAAAAATTTGTGAATTAGTTACTGACAAAGAAACCGGTGAATTTACTCAATCATTCAAAAAGTTTAATTATTTAATTACCCTACCACTAGGTATTTACTACATGATTTTTACATTTACTACAGCTTTTGATAAAAGTCTTGATAGTAAACCGTTAATCGTAGGTTCCTTTATTATAGTATGTATGATTTTAATCGGTCGATACTACATAACATCATTTTTTAAACTAGCAATATATGCTTTAGTTCCACTAATTACTTTATACTCAGCTATTACAATTACAGTACCACCAATATTATTTAATCAATCTGGTTTACAGTTTAGAACGTTCATCGAAGATACATCAAAACCAATATATGTATATGGCAGTTACTATACTTCTATTGTATATTACATGGATACTATACCCACCCAAGTTTTCGTAGATACAACTGATGATTCTATATGGACCGAAGGCAAAACATTAATGCCTACCATAACTAAAGAAACATTTTTAAGTAATACATCAAATAATCGCGGTGCCTATGTCATCGTTCCTAAAAAATATGATAAGGATTTCTCTAATACATTACCGTATCCAAAAGCCAAATTAGTTAACAAAACAAAACTCGCATCAATTTATAAACTCCAATAGAAAAAGGCGTACCCTATGGGTACGCCTTTAATATAGCTAGAATTATTTCAATTCTACGGATGCGCCAGCTTCTTCTAATTGAGCTTTCAAAGCTTCAGCAGCTTCAGCAGCTACGCCTTCTTTAACAGGTGCAGGAGCGCCGTCAACGATAGCTTTAGCTTCTTTCAAGCCAAGACCAGTTGCTTCACGAACAACTTTGATTACGTTGATTTTAGATGCGCCAGCATCTTTCAAGATTACGTCGAAGGAATCTTTAGCAGCGCCGCCTTCAGCACCACCAGCAGCTGCTACAGCTACAGGAGCTGCTGCAGTTACGCCAAATTCTTCTTCGATTGCTTTTACAAGATCATTAAGTTCAAGGATTGTTGCTTCTTTCAATTCAGCAACGATGTTTTCAATGTTCAATGCCATTTTAGATTTCCTCCATAAATTAGTTTATAGTGCCAGCCTCAAGCGGCCAACGAATACTTTGCAAAAAATATTATTCTGCAGGTTTTGCTTCTGCAACAGCTTTGACAGCGTATGCAACATTGCGAACAGGAGCTTGCAATACGGAAAGCAACATGGAAAGCATACCTTCGCGATTTGGAAGAGATGCAATTGCTTTAATGCCTGCAGCGTCCATAACTTCGCCTTCAACGATACCAGCTTTAACTGTTACAACTTCTTTTTCAGTTGCTTTGATGAATTGTTCGATTACACGAGCAGGTGCAACAGCATCGTCTTTAGAAGTAGCCAACGCAGTTGGGCCTTCTAAATGCTCAGCGAAACCTTCAAGATTCAATTCGTTTGCAGCGATACGAGTCAAAGTATTTTTGATTACTTTGTATTCAACACCTTCAGCCAACATTTTGCGACGAAGATCAGTTGCTTGCGCAACAGTTAAACCAGAGTAACCAATCAATACAGCACCTTTTGCTTCAGAAAGAGTTTCTTTCATTTGAGCAACGATTGCTTTTTTTGATTCAGTGACAGCCATTAGATTACCTCCTTGTAGATTTTTTTGGTGCTCTATGTACTATCTTAGCGTAAAAACGACCCCATCGCACGCGATGAGGTCGTAACTAGTCCTAGGTTGTTCTAGTGTCAGCCTCAGCGGGCGGATTTTCATCCATTATACATACCAGCCGTCTACAGCTAAGAGACATATTTAATTATTGCTCTTTAGAAACAGTGCTCAATTTGAACACGTTCAAAGGTACACCAGGGCCCATTGTAGCGGACAAGGTTACAGATTTAATGTATTGACCTTTAGCTGCTACAGGTTTAGCCTTGATAATAGTATCAACGATTGTACGGTAGTTGTCAAGTAATTTTTCTTCATCGAAAGATGCTTTACCGATAGAACAAGAGATAATACCTGCTTTATCAGTACGGTATTCGATTTTACCAGCTTTGATTTCGTTTACTGCACGAGCAACGTCTGGAGTTACTGTACCAACTTTAGGGTTTGGCATCAAGCCTTTAGGACCCAAGATTTTACCAAGACGGCCAACTTGACCCATCATGTCTGGTGTAGCAACTACTACGTCGAAGTCGCTCCAACCACCTTGGATTTTAGCTACTAACTCTTCAGAACCTACGAAATCTGCGCCAGCTTCTTCAGCTGCCTTAATATTGTCGCCTTTTGCGAATACAAGAACGCGTTTAGTTTTGCCAGTACCATGAGGCAATACTACTGCACCACGAACTTGTTGATCAGCGTATTTAGGGTCGACATTCAAGTTGAAAGCAATTTCAACTGTTTCATCGAAATTTGCAGTTGCAGTTTTCTTAACCAACTCAATTGCTTCTACTGGTTCGTAGAATTTACCAGCTTCAATAAGTTTTACTGCTTCAGCGTATTTCTTACCTACTTTTGCCATTATAATATCCTCCTTATGTGGTCAAACGGGAATTCCCTCCCACCGATTTGCGCCTTATGCGCAAGTCGTACGCTTATTAGTCAACGATTTCAATGCCCATGCTGCGAGCAGTACCTTCCACCATGCGCATACCTTGTTCTACGGTATTAGCATTCAAGTCAGGCATTTTCAATTCAGCAATTTCACGAACTTTATCGCGACCTACTTTTGCTACTTTATCACGGTTAGGTACACCAGAACCTTTTGGAATACCTGCAGCTTTTTTCAACAATACTGCAGCTGGTGGAGTCTTAGTGATGAAGTCGAAGCTACGATCTTCATATACATTAATAACTACTGGAATAATTAAGCCAGCTTGTTTAGCAGTGCGTTCGTTGAATTCTTTTGTGAAAGCAACGATATTAACACCTGCTTGACCTAGTGCAGGACCAACTGGTGGTGCTGGAGTAGCTTTAGCGGCTTCAATTTGTAGTTTTACTTGTTTAACTAATTTCTTAGCCATGGGTAATTAAACCTCCTATGCTTATACTGTGGTGGTAACGGATATACATCCTCCCACTGGCAACCAAAATCGATTGCTCTTTTTAGAGTTATATTTATATATTAAAGAGCTTTCTCAACTTGAGAGAACTCTACCTCTACCTCGGTATCTCGATTGAACATTTCCACACTAAGTTTCAATGTTCCTTTTTCAGGGTTAAGTTCGGTAATAACACCTAGTTTATCTTCAAAGGCACCGGACGTAATGCGAACCGTTTCACCAACTTCTACATCAACGTTAATGGTTGGTTTCTTATCCAAGCCCTGAGACTTAAGTATATGTTCTACTTCGGAATCAGAAAGTGGAACTGGTTTTGTAGCAGAGCCAACGAAACCTGTTACACCTGGCGTGTTGCGTACAACATACCAAGAACGGTCATTAACTTCCATTTCCACCAATACATACCCAGGAAATATCTTGCGTTTTACTACTTTTTTAACCCCATCTTTTTCATCTATTTCGTCTTCAAGAGGCACCAAAATTCGGCTGATCACATCTTGTAGCCCCATAGATTGAACTTTAAGTTCAAGAGTGGTTTTTACTTTATTTTCGTAGCCTGAATAGGTATGAATTACATACCACTTCTTATCTGCTTCCATGTAATGGCCCCCTTATCCAACAAAGTGCAACAACGTATTAAAAAGTTGGGCAAAGAGTCCATCAAGCACAGAAATAATCAAAGCGATGAATATGGTCACTAAGAATACTACAATTGTGTAATTGATAAGCTCTTTTTTTGTTGGCCAGACTACTTTTTTTAGTTCAGCTTTCACACCGCGGAAGAATTTTCCAAATCCACCACGCTGCTGCACTGCTGAGTTAGACTTTGCCATTGTTTTCACATCCTCAAATCAACAGGTAATGAATGATAAGAATTATTTTGTTTCACGGTGTAATGTATGTTTACCGCAGAATTTGCAATATTTCATCATTTCAATACGATCAGGATTGTTCTTTTTATTCTTGTTCGTTTGATAGTTGCGTTGTTTGCAATCTGTGCAAGCTAAAGTAATGGCATTACGCATCCGGATACACCTCGCTTTATATTTACTAATCTGTCTCTTGTACTCGAAAACGCTCGACTACATACTAAAAAACTATATCATACGTAGCAAGCGATGTCAAGAAATTAAGCAACTCAAAAAAGCCAGGCACGTATGCCTGACATGGATAGTATAACAGACAATGGCGCCCTTTGTCTACCCAAAGAACGCCATGTCATATTAGCTTATAGTTAGCTTATAGCTTATATGTCTATATATTATATTTAATATTATATTTACATATTTACTATTATTGCTTCTTTTATTACTGTTTCTTTGTGAAAGTTACTTTCACGATTTGCCAGAAGAAGGCCAATGCCCCCAATATCATGATGGTATCGCCAACCATGCGAAGCCAACGCAAATTTTGTAACAATGGTTGTTGCATAAAGTCTTCGCTGCGAGCGAGCCATAAGCCTTGTGTTACACTTGCCCAACTTTGAATCAAGCCAATTGGCAATAGGCTGATAAGAACCATCAACGCAAGGCCCCAGTTCAATGCCCAGAAGCCGAATTTCATCAACTTATCATTAAATTCTACCTCAGGTCGAATATAACGAGCGATGAGGAATACAAAGCCTAAACTCAAGAACCCGTATACGCCAAACAACGCCGTATGAGCATGAACAGCTGTCGTATTTAGACCTTGAATGTAGAATAAGGAAACCGGCATATTGATTAGGAAGCCGAAGATACCGGCCCCTACCAAGTTCCAGAAGGATACGGCAATAAAGCAATATACAGGCCATTTTAATCGATGCATCCACGGTGCACTATGAAGACGTGTATAATTTTCAAACGCTTCATAACCTAAGAGTACAAGAGGCACTACTTCCAACGCGGAGAACGATGCCCCTGTGGCCACGATAGTCGATGTAACACCGGTGAAATAAAGATGATGGAATGTACCAGGGATACCGCCGATAAGGTAAATAGCACCGGACGAAATCGCTGCTATGGTACCTGCACGATATGATACAAGACCAAGAGTTACGAAAATAAAGGCCATCAACGTAGTAGAGAATACTTCAAAGAAGCCTTCTACCCAAAGGTGAATAACCCACCAACGCCAGTATTCCATGATTGCCAAATGGCTGTGTTCCCCGTAGAAAAGACCTGGGCCATAGAAAATACCGACCATCACAACGGAGAAAATAAAGGCGGCAATAAGGTTTTTATCCCCTTTATTTTTGAAAGCACCAATGATGCTGCGCACCATGAGCACAAGCCAAAATAGAAGGCCGATATATTCAATCCATTGCCATACGCGGCCCAACTCAATAAACTCGTAGCCTTGGTGACCCAAGTAGAAGTTTAGAGACGCCGGAATCTCATGAGCAACACCTAAATATGTACCTGTAAAGGAACCCACTACCAACACAACGAGTGCCCAGAACAAAATATCCACGCCCAATTTTTGGAACTTAGGATCTTTACCGCCATTAATAATCGGCGCCAAGAATAAACCGGCACTCAAGAATGCCATCGCAATCCAGAACAAGGATGCTTGAATATGCCAAGTACGAGCAATAGAATATGGGAAATACTGCGCCAATGGAATGCCATAGAAAGCCTGTCCTTCTACGGTGTAGTGCGCAATGATACCACCCATACCAAGTTGGAGTAAAAATAATGCCAAAATCGTAAATAAATATTTTCCTAAAGACCGTTGAGACGGTGTGAGATGCAATTTGGAAATTGGATCTTCCGCAGGCGGTGTTAATTCATGTTCATCTTGTTTGCGACCGAATGCCCACATCCATACGACAATACCAATACCACAAAGTAAAATAATAACACTCACAACAGACCAAGCTACGCTTTCCGGTGTTGGATTATGATCTAACAATGGCTCATGAGGCCAATTGTTGGTGTATGTTGCATCTGTACCAGGACGTTGAGTCGATGCCATCCACGTAGTCCAGAAGAAGAATCGTGCCATATCAATACGATCTTTTAATTCTGGCAACGTATTGTCTTTCATCGCAAAATGATCGCGTGTTTCGGACAATTTAGGGTTATCACCATAAAGTTCAATAAAATATTGTCCGGTTAAATTCATCGCTGTAATACGTTCCGGTGAAAGCACAACAGTTCCATCTTCACGAACAGCACTGTTAAAGTACTCTGCTTTAACTGCTTCTTTAACAGCCGCTTTCTGCACATCACCTAACTGTTCATAAAGAACACCAAAAGCTTCTTGAGACTTGATATCAAGCATTACGGACACTTCTTTGTGCAACCAATCAGCTGTCCAGTCCGGGGCTTGATATGCGCCATGACCTAGTACGGTCCCTACAGATTGACCACCTGTAGATTGCCAAGCCGATTGACCATGTAAGATATCATCCTTAGTGAACAAAACCTGTCCATCTTGAGATACATACGCGGTTGGTACCGGTGGCGCTTGATGATATACATCAGTACCCAAATAGCCAAGAATAGAGAATCCAATAATAAGAACTGCTACTACGGCTATCCAATACTTTTTGTATTCGCCCATCACATTACCTCCTTTTCTATAAAAGCACAAAAAGAGAGCCTATGCTCTCCTCATATATAATATACACTAATTTTATAAATAAAGTTGTATCTAAGGTTACAATATATTAAAATTTCTTCTCAATTTGTATCAATAGTATGATTATCCTTTGAAGCCTGAATACAACGTATATATCACCTTACAAAATCATCATTGTTTCAATATATTAGCGATTCAATTCTATACTCTTAATCATCAATATATACAAAATAAAAGGGACCCATTGGGTCCCTTTTATTGAATCTAAAATTCAATTATATAGCTAATGTATCGATACATTGAGCTATAAACTTGTATTAACCTTCGATTTCTGTTACTACGCCAGCGCCTACTGTATGGCCACCTTCGCGGATCGCAAAGCGAAGACCTTCTTCGATAGCGATTGGAGTAATCAATTCGATTTCCATTGTTACGTTATCGCCAGGCATACACATTTCTA
>PPYE01233516.1_pt1 | contig 15599 bp, 13 predicted proteins | sample 1559881 | NCBI WGS metagenome assembly PPYE01 (sample SAMN08240022, study PRJNA423297) | Human gut metagenome, whole genome shotgun sequencing project. | reverse complement strand
GCTGGAGAACGATTATTTTGATGCAGACACAAAAGCCGAACTCACAGCGATCAAAGAGAACGATAATGAGATCAAAGAGCGCTTTTATAAAGATCTGGAATTTGGAACTGCAGGACTTCGCGGAGTGATCGGGGCAGGTACGAACCGGATGAATATTTATACAGTCAGAAAGGCAACACAGGGACTGGCAAATTATATTTTGAAGAACGGAGCAGGAGACAGAGGAGTTGCGATCGCATACGATTCCAGACGGATGTCACCGGAATTTGCGGACGAGTCGGCACGCTGTCTTGCGGCAAACGGGATCAAGGCGTATGTATTTGAGTCACTCCGCCCGACACCGGAGCTTTCTTTTGCAGTGAGAAAATTGAACTGTATCGCCGGAATCAACATTACCGCAAGCCACAATCCACCGGAATACAACGGATATAAGGTATACTGGGAAGACGGTGCGCAGATCACACCGCCGCATGATACCGGAATCATGGCAGAAGTCGAGGCAGTGACAGATTATGCTGCAGTGAAGACGATGAATCTTGAGGAGGCAAAGGAAGCCGGACTTTATGAGGTGATCGGAGCGGCAGTCGATGATGCTTACATGGAAGAGTTAAAGAAGCAGGTCATTCACCAGGATGCGATCGATCAGATGAACAAAGAACTAAAGATCGTATACAGTCCGCTTCACGGAACAGGGAATATTCCGGTGAGACGCATTTTAAAAGAACTTGGGTTTGAGAATGTCTATGTGGTCAAAGAACAGGAACTGCCGGACGGAGAGTTCCCGACGGTATCTTATCCGAATCCGGAAGCGAGAGAAGCATTTGAACTTGGATTAAAGCTTGCAGAAGAGGTAGATGCAGATCTTGTCCTTGCGACGGACCCGGATGCGGATCGTCTGGGTGTCTATGTAAAGGACACAAAGTCAGGAGAGTACAAAGTACTGACCGGAAATATGTCCGGATGCCTTCTCGCAGACTATGAGATCAGCCAGAGAGAAGCAGTCAAAGGTCTCCCGGAGGACGGCTGCCTGATCAAATCCATCGTGACATCCAACATGGCAAAGGCGATTGCAGAGAGCTATGGTGTGAAGCTGATCGATGTGCTGACCGGATTTAAGTTCATCGGACAGCAGATCCTCGAATTTGAAAAGACAGGAAAAGGAACGTATCTCTTTGGATTTGAAGAAAGTTATGGATGCCTGATCGGTACTTATGCGAGAGATAAGGATGCAGTCGTTGCCACAATGGCACTGTGCGAGGCGGCAGCATACTACAAGACACTCGGAAAGACACTCTGGGATGCGATGATCGACATGTATGAGAAATACGGTTATTACAAAGACGATATCCAGTCCATCACGCTGAAAGGAATCGAGGGACTGGAGAAGATCCAGAATATCCTTGAGACACTGCGCAAGGAGCCGCCGGCAGAGATCGGAGGATATAAGGTGCAAAGAGCAAGGGATTACAAGGCAGGCACGATCAAAGACCTGGGGACAGGAAAGACAAGTGATACAGGACTTCCTGCTTCCAACGTACTCTACTATGAATTAGAAAATGATGCGTGGGTATGTGTACGTCCTTCCGGTACAGAGCCGAAAGTGAAGTTCTACTATGGAATCAAGGGAAATTCACTGGAAAATGCGGACGAGATTTCTGCAAAAATGGGAGCATCTGTGCTGGAAATGATTGAAAAAATGTTATAGCGAAGGCTAATTATCAACAAGTATTCCGGGAAAAGAACCGACGGGTGTCTGAAACATGTCCCGGGACGCCAAAAACACGAAAAATTCCTTGACAAACAATAGGGAAACAGTTATAACTATAACAGTACAATAAGGGCAGAAAGCCCGTAAATGGAGAGGTAACGGCCCTTCAACAAGGATAGAATCTATATATTTCATATATTCTATAGCTAAATTAGAGGAGGAACATATTCATGAACAAAACAGAATTAATCGCAGCAGTTGCTGAAGCAGCAGAAGTATCTAAGAAAGACTCTGAGAAAGTATTAAAAGCTTTTGTAGACGTTGTAACAGAAGAACTGAAAAAAGGTGAGAAAGTACAGTTAGTAGGATTCGGTACTTTTGAAGTGACAGAAAGAGCAGCAAGAGAAGGAAGAAACCCTCATACAAAAGAAACAATGATGATCGCTGCATGCAAAGCTCCGAAATTCAAAGCCGGTAAAGCATTAAAAGATGCTGTAAATGCATAAGTTCAGATAGACAATCAAATAAGCAATAGAAGAGAAGAACTGCTGCGGGATCTGCGGCAGTTCTTTATTACATATGGAAATTTCTTCGGAATTCTATGCAGCCAAAATATATTGGGCGAGGCAATCCGCAATCTTTTTATAGGAGGAAAAGAAGATGAGATTAGACAAATTTTTAAAGGTTTCCAGATTGATCAAGAGAAGAACAGTTGCCAATGAGGCATGTGACGCGGGACGTGTCCTTGTAAATGGAACTGTGGCAAAAGCTTCTGTAAAAGTAAAGCCGGGGGATGTCATTGAAATCCAGTTCGGGACAAAGACAGTGAAGGTCGAGGTGCTTGCAATTCAGGATACGACCAAGAAAGAAGAGGCGAAAGATTTATTTAAGTATCTGTAAATCATCATAAATGCGAACAACCTTTCATATAATTGAGAGAAAGAAGACGTACTGATCATAGATAGAAAGGTTGTGGGTATAGTGGAAGAAAGACAGGTACAAAAGCCTCATAAATTAGTTATCAATAACCGGAAGACAAGTGCGGTGACAGGTGTGCTGGATGTGCTTTCCTTTGATTTAAATGAGATACTGCTTGAGACAGAACAAGGGATGCTTATGGTGAAGGGGAAAGATCTCCATGTGAACCGGCTGAGTGTGGAAAAGGGGGAGGTAGATCTGGCAGGTCATATTGACAGTATCGCCTACTCGGATATCAGCCAGAGTGCCGCAAAGCAGGGAGAAAACTTCTTTTCCAAACTGTTTAAATAGGTGCGCCTATGTCTGGAATCGGGGAGGAAGTAAATATTTTTATTCAGGCAGTTCTGTCAGGATTTGTCGTCATGGGGATTTACGACATCATCCGTATCTTCAGAAGAATCCTGCCGCACAATCTGACGGCAGTGACGCTGGAAGATCTGTTTTACTGGATCGGAATCAGCCTGTATCTGTCCGTGCAGATTTATCTTACGAGTGATGGAAGTATCCGGTGGTTCTTCGTGACAGGGACATTTGCGGGGGTTGTTTTGTTTGCTTTCGTGTTCTCGCAGATTGGGAAAATATACAAAAAAATCAAGAAAAGTATTGAAAAAAAGGGGGAAACCCATTAGAATGGCTTTATAGTAGTCTGGAAATACACACATACAAAGGTGGGTAACAGTAATGAAACATATCAAAGAAAAAAGTCGTACAAGACAGCAGCGGCAGAGAATGCGGGCGCACAGGAGAAGTATGGTGCTGATCAGTTCCGTGATTATGTTGCTGATCGTACTTGTATCTGTCGGAGGAGTCTCATTACGGGCGAAGAATGAAGCATACAAAAAGCAACAGGCAGAGCTCGAGGATCAGATCAAAGAAGAGAAGGACAGGACAAAAGAGATTGAGAAGTACAAAGATTACGTTGGCACGGACGCTTATGTAGAAGATGTGGCAAAGGAAAAATTTGGACTTGTATATGAAGATGAGATTGTATTAAAACCAACAAAATAATAAGATTACGAATGATAACTTTAGGAGATGACCGTATTTCCTAAAGTTTTTTTATTCCGTGGGAAATAAAGAACAAACAGGGGGAGAATAAAAATGGAGAAGGTTGGGATGGGACAGGCCGGCGTTGCGGGGCCTTATGCAGTACAGATCGGAAAACTTGCAGATTCACTGGAACATCTATCGAAGGTATTTCTGAAACTGGAGCGGCAGAAGCAGGTATTTACAAAGGATGAACTGCAGGAGATGTTCTTTCAGGTGGAGGAGAGTGTCTGTACAAAATGTGACCACATGGAGCGGTGCTGGGGGGAAGATTATGTACATACCTACCAGCTGGGATATGAAATTCTTCACGCCATCGAGGAGTATGGGAAAGAACTGAATATTGAGACAAAGCGGAAATTACAGAAAAAATGTGTGATGGCGCCAAAGTTTCAGAGCGCACTCATAGATGTTTTTCATGAGGCAAAACAAAATATGCTCTGGTCAAACCGGCTCGTAAAAAACCGGGAGGGGTGTGCGGTACAGCTGGATCTGTTCGCACAGATGATCAAGAGTACGGCAAAGGAATTTGAAGACAGTATTCTGATCGATGTGCGGATGGAGAAAAAAATCCGAAAACGGCTGCAGAAAATCGGGGTAAAAGTGTTAGACATGACTTTTCTTCGCACGGAGCGGGGGAAACATGAAATTCACTTGAATGCAAAGGCGGTGCAGGATGTGGGCGTGGAGACAAAGGAGATGCTTCAGACGATTTCCAAAACATATGGGAGGAAATTTGTATTTGAAGAACAGAGCCGCACGATGCTGGGGAAAGAGTATGAACCTTATGTCTGTATGGAACCGTGTCAGTTTCACATCCTGCAGGGGGTGGCAAAAATAGGGAAAGGGAGAGATACGATATCCGGTGACAGCTTTCTGGAAGTGGCGATGCCGGGCGGAAGAGCTGCGTCTGCTCTCTCAGACGGGATGGGCTCGGGCAGGAAGGCATTTCGGGAGAGCGCGATGGTCGTGGAACTTCTGGAAGATCTTCTGACATCCGGTTTTCCTGGGGAACTGGCGATACAGATGATCAACACGGCGCTTGTGATGGGGCGAGAGGAAATCCATTTTTCTACAGTGGATATGAGTATTTTCGATTTGTATACAGGGGAATGCGAATTTTTGAAGGTGGGGGCATCGACCACGTTTATTAAATACCGGGACCGGGTGGAACGGTTATCTTCGACAAGCCTTCCGATCGGCGTCCTGCATAATCTGGAGATTGACATGGTAAAACGGACGCTGCGGAGCGGGGAGTTTGTCGTGATGATGACAGACGGGGTGCTGGATGCCCTCCCGGTTGTGGAGCAGGAGATGCTGATGGAAACAATTGTAGGAGGAATGAAGCTTGTCAATCCAAAAGAGATGGCACAGTACATTTTAGATCAGGTACTTACATTCACCGGGGAGACGCCGAAAGATGACATGACCGTCCTCGTGGCGGGGGTGTGGAAAGGATAGAAGTCTGACTGGATTCTTTCGGATAATCATAGTATGATAGAGAGGAAATATGCTGGGAGTAAGGCAAAAGAAAAGGGAAAAGGAAAGCAGATATGGCTGAGAAAGAGCAAAAGAGAACAGAAAATCAATATAAAAAAAATAGTATCATCGCGCGGGTGCGTGCATACATACAGGAGCATCGGATGTTTGAGCGGGGAGAAACAGTGATCACAGGCATATCAGGAGGGGCAGATTCGGTATGCCTTTTTTTCATTTTGCGCAGTCTGCAGAAAGAACTGGGCGTGAAGCTGGCGGCAGTGCATGTCAACCACGGGATTCGCGGTGAGGATGCGGCGGCGGATGAGAGATTTGTCCAAAGTCTCTGTGAGGCGGCGGATATTCCGTTGGAAATTGTACACTGCAACCTGGAATTAATTGCAAAAAAGCGGAAACAATCTATGGAGGAAGCCGGCAGAAATATCAGAAGAGAAGCATTTGCAAAAGCGGCAGAGAGATACGGAGCGGCAAAGATTGCGCTGGCACATCATAAGAATGATAATGCGGAGACACTGTTGATGAACCTTGCAAGAGGAACAGGACTAAATGGAATGACAGGAATCAAGCCGGTCAGGGGCAATTATGTGCGTCCGCTTCTCTGTCTGGAGCGCAGAGAGATCGAAGAATTTCTGGAACAAAATGGAATTTCGTATCAGACAGACCAGACGAATCTGACAGAAGACTATACACGCAATAAAATCCGCAACCGGGTCATTCCTTATATGGAAACACAGATCAATCCGCGTTCAGCAGCGCATTTAAGTGAGGCGGCAGAGCAGCTCCGGAAAGTGCAGGAATTTCTGACGGGGCGGGTGGAAGCATTCAAAGAAAGCTGTGTCAGCCGGAAGGATGGAAAGCTTCTGATCCGCACAGAACCATTTCAGGACGGAGAAGAGATTCTCAGGGAGATGACGGTGCTTTCCTGTCTGGAAGAGGTGGCGGGGCAGGCAAAAGATCTGTCTGCGGTCCATGTTGCAGACGTTGCCTCGCTCTTTAAAAAGCAGTGCGGAAGGCAGATTATGCTTCCGTACAACATGCGGGCAGTGCGGGGATATGAGGGTGTGACGCTTGAGAAAGTGAATGCAGACGAAGAGAAGAAAAGGGAAGTGAAAGAAAACAGGGAAAACGGGATTCTGCTCCGGGAGGATGAACTTCGGCAAGAAGTGAAATGCCGGATTCCCGGGACTGTCTATTACCGGACTTCACAGGGGGGAAATGCGGCGGTCACATGCAGAATTGTGGATTTCGCAGAGAACCCCGGAAATATGCAAAAAAGTCACACGAACTGTTTTGATTATGATATAATTAAAAATGATTTGTGTGTGAGAACAAGAAGACCGGGTGATTACATTGTCATTGACCGTGCGGGAAGGAAGCAGAAGCTGAAATCCTATCTGATCAATGAGAAGATTCCTGCCGGCGAGCGGGGAGAGATACTGCTGATTGCAGATGGAAGCCATATATTATGGATAGTCGGACATCGCCTGAGCCTTTGCGGGAGACCAGACGAACATACAAAAAGAATTTTACAAATACAAATAGATGGAGGAGAAAGCCATGGCAGAGACAATTAAAGTATTAGTTTCAGAAGAAGAAGTAGAAAAGAGAATCAGAGAATTAGGAGAAAAGATCAGCAAGGACTACGAAGGAAAACAGGTACATCTGATCTGCGTACTCAAAGGCGGTGTATTCTTTATGTGCGAGCTGGCGAAGAGAATTACCGTTCCGGTTTCTATGGACTTTATGAGTGTGAGCAGCTATGGAGATGGAACGGCATCCAGCGGAGTTGTCAAGATTGCAAAAGATCTGGATGAAAGCCTGGAAGGAAAAGATGTGCTTGTCGTAGAGGATATTATCGATTCTGGACGTACATTATCCTACCTTCTTGAGATTCTTAAGAAGAGAAATCCAAACAGCATGAAGCTCTGCACACTGTTAGATAAACCGGAGAGAAGAGTGATGGATGTCAATGTAGACTATGTAGGATTCAATATCCCGGATGAATTCGTTGTGGGATATGGACTGGATTATGCGCAGAAATATAGAAATCTCCCATACATCGGAGTTGTAGAAGGCGTAGAGTAGGAAGGGGACATAAATTGGATAATAAAAAATATAGAGGAGCCAGCGGGGCCTCACTTCTGATGCTTGTGATCGTTCTGTTTGCAGTGTTCTGGTTTTCAGACCGAATGCAAAGCACAGAGCAGCAGTATACAGAAGCGATGTTTCAGGAAGATTTAAAGAAAGACAATGTGGATTCTGTTGTGATCAATCCGAATAAAGAGACACCGACAGGAACACTGAAGATTTATCTGAAGGATGAAGACTATTCCAAGAGTATGAACGTGCTGAACACAGAAGAAGTGCAGGATATTCTTGAGGAGAATGGTGTGGCATACAAAATCGCAGATATGCCGAAGCCTTCCGTATTTACGACGGTAGTGTTTCCGCTCGTACTGACAGTAGGAGTCGTATTATTGCTGTTTGTTCTGATGAACCGTCAGGCAGGCGGCGGAGCAAATGCAAAGGCGATGAGCTTTGGCAAAAGCAGGGCGAGACTGAGCACAGACCGGGACAAGAAAGTGACATTTGCAAATGTCGCAGGTCTGAAAGAAGAGAAAGAAGAGTTAGAGGAAATCGTAGATTTCTTAAAGGAGCCTAAGAAATACATTCAGGTTGGCGCAAGAATTCCGAAAGGGGTGCTGCTTGTAGGACCTCCGGGAACCGGTAAGACATTGCTTGCAAAGGCAGTTGCAGGGGAAGCGGGCGTACCGTTCTTTACAATTTCCGGTTCGGATTTCGTGGAAATGTTTGTCGGTGTCGGAGCCTCCCGTGTGAGGGACCTCTTTGAGGAGGCGAAGAAAAATGCACCGTGTATTATCTTTATTGATGAGATCGATGCGGTTGCAAGACGACGTGGAACCGGTATGGGCGGCGGACACGATGAGAGAGAACAGACGCTGAACCAGCTGCTTGTAGAGATGGATGGATTCGGGGTCAACGAAGGAATTATCGTGATGTCTGCCACAAACCGTGTAGATATCCTTGACCCGGCAATTCTGCGTCCGGGAAGATTTGACCGTAAGGTAATGGTCGGAAGACCGGACATTCAGGGAAGAGAAGAGATCTTAAAAGTTCACGCAAAGGGAAAACCGCTCAGCGAGGATGTGGACTTAAAACAGGTTGCACAGACGACAGCCGGATTTACAGGGGCAGATCTTGAGAACCTGCTCAACGAGGCGGCGATCATGGCGGCGAAGGAAGGAAGAGTGTATATCCAACAGGCAGATATCCGGCATGCGTTTGTCAAAGTCGGAATCGGAGCAGAGAAGAAGAGCCGTGTCATTTCTGATAAGGAGAAGAAGATCACGGCCTTCCACGAGGCGGGCCATGCCATCTTATTCCATGTGCTTCCTGACGTCGGACCGGTGTACAGTGTTTCGATCATTCCGACCGGAGTCGGGGCAGCGGGTTACACAATGCCGCTCCCGGAGAAAGATGATGTGTTCAATACAAGAGGAAAGATGATTCAGGATATCACAGTGGCGCTGGGAGGACGGATCGCCGAGGAACTTGTATTTGACGATATTACGACAGGTGCTTCACAGGATATCAAGCAGGCGACAGGCATTGCAAGATCGATGGTTACAAAATTCGGTATGTCTGAGAAATTAGGTCTGATCAATTATGACAATGATGAGGACGAAGTATTTATCGGAAGAGATCTTGCACATGCGTCACGCGGCTACGGTGAGGCAGTGGCAGGAACCATCGACGAGGAAGTAAAACGGATCATCGACGAGTGCTATGCAAATGCGAAATCGATCATCCAAAAATACGATCATGTTCTTCATGCGTGTGCAGACCTGCTGTTAGAGAAAGAAAAAATCACCAGAGAAGAATTTGAAGCATTGTTCGACGGCGAATAAACAGAATAGAAAGTCTGGGAAATGAGGTTCTCTTTATGAATATAGACGCATTGTTCTGCGACGGTACGGGCGATTATGTGATACCGCCGGAACCAAAGAAAAATGAAAAGATTCTCCTGCGTTTCCGGACAGCAAAAGATGATGTTGATCAAGTATTTCTGCTTGCCGGTGATCAGTCCTACGCGATGGAGAAAAAGGAAACGAGAGGGATCTTTGATTATTACGAGATCGAATGGCAGCTGGGAGAGAAGGAATTCCACTATGGATTCCGGATTTGCAGCGGAGGGGAAATGAATTATTTCAACCGCTGCGGCGTATCCTGTAACCGGGAAGATTTCTATTCTTTTATGATCACTCCGGGATTTGCCACACCGGACTGGGCAAAAGGGGCGGTCATGTATCAGATTTTTGTGGATCGATTTTACAACGGCGACCGGACAAATGACGTGGAGAGCGGCGAATATGCTTACATCGGAGAACACAGTGTCCGTGTAGAAGACTGGACAAAGTATCCCGCATTCATGGGAGTACGGGAATTTTACGGAGGAGATTTAAAGGGCGTTCTGGAAAAAATAGATTACCTTCAGGAACTGGGGGTGGAGGCGGTCTATTTTAACCCGCTCTTCGTATCTCCATCCAATCATAAGTATGATATTCAGGACTATGATTTCATTGATCCACACTACGGGGTGATCGTGGAGGACGGCGGGGAAGTGCTGCCGGATGGATGTCTGGACAACAGTCAGGCGACAAAGTATCAGATCCGGACGACGAACCGGAAAAATCTTGAGGAGAGCAATGCATTTTTTGCAGAGCTTGTGCAGGAGTTTCATAAGCGGGGGATCAAGGTCATCATCGACGGCGTGTTCAATCACTGCGGTTCCTTCAACAAATGGCTGGACAGAGAGCGGATCTATGAAAGGCAGGAGGGCTATGGGAAAGGCGCATACGTTTCGGCGGACAGCGACTATCGCAGCTTTTTTCGTTTTTTCAAAGAAGAGTGGCCGTACAATCATAATTACGACGGCTGGTGGGGACACGATACGCTGCCCAAGCTCAATTATGAAGGCTCAGAAGAATTACAGGAATATATTTTGAAGATTGCAAAGAAATGGGTATCTCCGCCGTACAACGTAGATGGCTGGAGGCTTGATGTGGCGGCAGATCTCGGATACTCCAATGAGTTCAATCACGAGTTTTGGAAGAAATTCAGGACCGTTGTCAAAGAGGCGAACCCGGAGGCACTCATCCTTGCGGAGCACTATGGAGATCCAAGAGAATGGCTTCAGGGCGATGAGTGGGATACGGTCATGAACTACGATGCATTTATGGAGCCTCTCACATGGTTTTTTACCGGGATGGAGAAACACAGCGACGAGAGGCGGCAGGATCTGTGGGGAAATGCGGACCATTTTGTCAATGTGATGCGGCATCATATGGCTGCGATGCAGACTCCGTCTCTGCAGGTGGCCATGAATGAGTTGTCCAATCACGATCATTCCCGCTTTCTGACGCGGACAAATCATATTGTGGGGCGCGTGCAGAACCTCGGTTATAAAGCGGCAAAAGAAGGGATCAGTCCGGCAGTCATGCGAAGCGCTGTTGTGATGCAGATGACATGGGTAGGTGCACCGACCGTCTACTACGGAGATGAGGCGGGTGTCTGCGGCTTTACGGATCCAGACAATCGGAGAACATATCCATGGGGAGAGGAAGATCAAGAGCTTCTCCGGTTCCATAAAGATATGATCCGCATTCACAGGGAAGAAGAAGTCCTGCGGCGCGGTTCGATCCGAATGCTTTTCTGGGATGAAAATGTACTCGCATACAGCCGCTTCTCGAAAGAACGGCAGATCGTGGTGATCATCAATAATAGTAAGAAGCTGAAAGAAATCACTGTGCCGGTCTGGATGGCAGAACTTCCGATGAAAGGGAAGATGGACAGACTGTTGTACACATATGAGCAGGGCTATACGATGGAGCCGGACTATGTGCTGATCGATCAGGGAGAAGTTGTGCTGAATATGGGAAGGCATTCCGCGATTGTCCTTCGTTCGAGGGAAATATCAGAGGAAAGGCAAGAAAAACAGAGAGCATAAAGAAGAAAGCAGAGAAGACTGTTCTTGTCTGCCGGGAAACCGGCGGACAGGGAGAGTCTTTTTTTACTTTGCAGGAAAGCTTTTTCCGTAAAGGAAAACCCTCCGGGGCGACAGAGAAAGAAAAGTTGCTGAATCTGCAAAAATAAATAAAAAAATAAGGAGCAAGAAGTAAAAATAATAATAAATACCCAATACAAAACTTTAAAAATAAAGTATATTGTAAAAAACTACTAAAATAAGTTGAATATAAAAACAAAAATATATATAATGACTAGTATGAAAGGGCGGTATAGAGAGAGGGAAATATGCCGCAGAAAGGAGAAAAGATGAAAAAGAAAATAGCACTGATTCTTACGGCCATGCTTACATTAAGCCTGGCAGGATGCGGAGGAGGAAATGACAAGTCTTCCGAGAGCAAAAAAGGTGATACGGGGAAAGAGGCCGCATCAAATGTAAAATCTCCGGACAACGATATGGTAATCGCAGTGCAGACAGATGCGACACATCTGGATCCACACGTTTCTTCAAACGGAAATTCAAATCTTGTCACAAATTCTATGTATGAGACACTTTTGGCATTTGATGAAAATCTGGAGATCCAGCCATTGTTGGCAGAGAGCTGGGAAATGTCCGAGGACGGATTAAGCTACACATTTAAGTTGAGAGAGGGAGTAAAATTCCACGACGGAGAACCTTTCAATGCAGAGGCGGTTGTAGCGAACTGGCAGAGAGGAAAAGAGGACGAATCACTTCGTCTTGCAAGTTCTATTAAGAGCTGGGTAAATGTGACGGCAGACAGCGAGTATGAAGTTACGATCACACTGGACGAGCCAAACAACACATTTATCAACAAAGTGACACAGGTAAGAATGGTAAGCCCGAAAGCGATCAAAGAAAAAGGATCAGACGGACTTGCAAAAGAGTCAGCAGGAACAGGACCATTTAAACTGGCAGACCGTGTAGACGGCGGATATACAAAAGTAGTTCCGAACGAAGATTATTGGGGTGAAAAATCTACACTGGATTCTCTGACATTCCAGGTAGTTCCGGAAGACGGCGCACGTATTGCGATGTTACAGACAGGAGAGGCAGATATCATTTATCCGGTACCTCCGATCCAGGTAGAGAAGGTTGAAAACGACAAATCCGTAGAAGTAGTCAACCTCGATGGTCTGACATACCGCTATGTAACATTAAACCAGAATTACAAACTGGATGATGGAAGACAGCCGTTAAAAGATGTGAAGGTTCGTCAGGCAATGAACTATGCCTTTGACAGCAAGGCATACTGTGAGGTTGTATTCCAGGGATATGCAAAAGAGCCTACTTCTTTATTCTCGGAAGCAGTTCCGTATTATGCAGAACAGACACCTTACTCACTTGATTTGGAGAAAGCAAAATCTCTGATGAAGGAAGCAGGATATGAAGAAGGCTTCCCGATTGATATCTGGGTAGACAATACAACACTTGAGATGCAGGGCGCAGAGTTTGTAAAACAGCAGCTTGCAGAGATCAACATTGAAGTCAATGTTCTTCCGATGGAATCTACAACGATCGCTGATATGACAAGTGCACCGGAAGATGAGACAGAAGTTGAGATGTGGTATGTAAACTGGAGTCCGGGATCCTATGATGCAGACGGATGTATGAGAAGTATTTTACATACAGAGAAATTCCCGCCGGCAGGATACAACACAGCATTTTACAGCAATGCAGAGTTTGATGCAGCATTGGATAAAGCTCTGGTGACAACAGATGAAAAAGAAATTACTGAAAGTTATGCAAAAGCACAGGAGATTGCATGGGAAGAGTGTCCTTGGATGTTCTTAGGATGTGACAATGCAATCATTGGACAGAAAGCTTATGTGACAGGTGTGAAATATTTACCAGGTGGAAGTATTATTGTAACAAATGCCGGACTGAATCACTAAGAAATATGTGGTTGATATTGGGGAAAAGGGCAGCGCCGCAAGCTGCCCTTTTTTCAAGATACATCTGCGATGTATCCATACAAAACTTGTCCTTTTTAGGATGTGACAGCAGAGATACCCGATGAAAAGTCGGAGAAAATGAAGTTGGAGTGAAAAGATATGAGTCGATATTTTATCAAGCGAATCCTGCAGACGATACCGTTGATGCTGGTAATCTCGATTTTAGTATTTTTGTTTATTCATATGATTCCGGGAGATCCGGCGAGAACGATGGCAGGGCTCGATGCAGAGCAGTCAGAAGTAGAGGCGATTCGCGAAGAATACGGATTAAATGATCCGCTTATAGTGCAGTATGTAAATTATATGAAAGGTCTGTTTACCGGAGATCTTGGAAGAAGTTTGAAATCTGATACTCCGGTGTCAGAGTTGATCGTGGATAGAATGCAGAATACATTGAAGCTTGTATTTGCAGGAATTTTATGGGCACCGGTATTAGGTATTTTTATCGGTGTGATCTCAGCGATCAAAAGAGGAAAAGCATTGGATCATGTCTGTATGCTGGTGGCGATCACTGGACTTTCCGCACCGGGATTCTGGCTTGGTCTGATGGGAATCCAGATTTTTTCGGTGCAGTTAGGATGGCTTCCGTCAGGAGGGCTTGATTCCTGGACCGGATATATTTTACCGTCGTTTACGATGGGATGTGGAATCATGGCAGTTCTGGCAAGATATTCCCGTTCCTCCATGCTGGAGACATTGAGAGAAGATTATGTCAGAACGGCAAGGGCAAAAGGACAAAAGGAATTCCTGGTAATGTTCCTTCATGCGTTCCGCAATTCACTGATTCAGGTTATCACGATCTTAGGTCTTCAGATCGGTGGTCTCTTATCCGGTTCCGTTCTGACAGAGACCGTATTTTCCATTCCGGGAATGGGACGTCTTCTGGTAGACTCCATCGCTTTCCGTGATTACCCTGTCATTCAGGGACTGCTGATGCTGTTTGCATTCCAGTACGTCATTATCAACTTGATCGTTGATTTATTGTATGGTGTGATCAATCCGAAGATCCGATATGATTAGTTGTGAGGGAGGAATGTATAATGGCTGAAGAACAAGTAAAAAAACAAGAAAATACAGAGTTTGAAAAAACATATATTGATGAAAACATACAATCTGACAAAGACGGGCGGTTTAAGTCGTTCGTAAAAAAGTTTTTAAAGAGAAAAACAGCTGTCGCAGGTCTGATCATCATTTTCCTGCTTGTCATCCTTGCGATCATCGGACCGTATATTACGCCGTATGATTATACAGAGTATGATTACGCAAATACACTTGCAGGTCCAAGTGCACAGCACTGGTTTGGAACAGATAACTATGGCCGTGATATTTTAAGCCGTATGCTGGTAGGAACAAGACTGACACTCGGCGTGGCTCTGTCCTCGGTAGTGGTCGGTGCAGTGCTCGGAAGTATCCTCGGACTGTTGGCAGGATACTATGGGGGCATCATTGAGATGTTAGTGATGAGAAGTTCCGATGTACTTTTCAGTTTTCCGGACATTCTTCTTGCGATTGCGATCGTGGCAATCTTAGGACCTGGTATTGTCAATGTATTTATTGCGGTTATGGTATTTACCATACCTAGTTTTGCACGGATTATGAGGAGTGCGACACTTGCAGTGAAGAACTCTCTCTATGTAGAAGTGGCACAGAGTCTCGGATGCAATGATTTCCGGTTACTGTTCGTACATATTTTCCCGGGAACGATCCAGTCACTGATCGTCAACTTTACAATGCGAATCGGAAGTGCGATCATGGCGGCTGCATCCTTGAGCTTTTTGGGATTCGGCGCAAATGTCTCAGAGCCGGAATGGGGAGCAATGCTCTCACAGGGAAGAAGTTACCTGGGAATTGCATCACATATGGTATATTTTCCTGGTCTGATCATTTTTGTAACGGTACTTGCATTTAATCTGTTTGGTGATGGACTGAGAGATACGCTTGATCCGAAGATTAAGTAGTGGGAGAGGCAGTGAAAGGAGTATACGATGAAACAAGAAAATTTGCTTGAGGTTAAGCAGTTAAGGACGGAATTCTTCTCCAGCAAGACTTCCAGTGTGACTGCAGTAAATGAGATTAGTTTTTCAATAGGAAAAGGAGAGATTCTTGGGCTGGTCGGTGAGTCGGGCTGTGGAAAGAGCGTAACTTCTTTGTCGATCATGGGGCTTCTCACAGCTACAAGTGGAAAGGTCACAAAAGGAGAGGTACTTTTTGAAGGCAAAGATTTGTTAAAGATCAGTGAGAAAGAGATGCGGGAGATCCGCGGCGGCGCGATGAGTATGATCTTTCAGGAACCGATGAGCAGTCTGAATCCGGCGATGCGGATCGATAAACAGATGATAGAGGGAATCCG
>PPYE01483390.1_pt1 | contig 15600 bp, 9 predicted proteins | sample 1559881 | NCBI WGS metagenome assembly PPYE01 (sample SAMN08240022, study PRJNA423297) | Human gut metagenome, whole genome shotgun sequencing project. | reverse complement strand
GGGCTGTGCCGTCTCGGCCGGTTGCGCCGAGCCGGAGGGCGGCGTCGTCTCGGTGGGTTTCGTTATCTCGGGCGAGGTGGCCTTGTCTGCCGTGGCTTTTGCCTCTTCGTATGCCTTGCAGGCGTCGTCATAGGCCGCCCGTGCCTTTTCCAAATCGTCGGTGAGCGCATTTCGCTTGGCTATGCTTTCGTCGACGCTGGCTTTGGCTTCCTCCGCCGCACTCTCGAAATACTGAACGTGTCCTTTCTGACTTTCGAGGCGGCTTCGGTAGTGGGCAAGCTCATATTCGCAAGAACGTTCTCGCGAATCTGCCATCATGATCTCCGAACGCAATTGTTGAGCAGTTGCGTAATCTCCGTTGTCGTATGCCTCTTTTAATTTTGCCTGAAGCTCGATTACCCGGTTGTGGGCCTCATCGTATTTGGCTTGGGCTGCCTCGACGTCCGCCTGCATGGCGGGAAGGGGTTCCCTCCGTTTGGCGGCTTCCGCCAACATCATGTCGCGGAGCTCTTGAGAAGCGGCAATGTCAGCATCGATTACCGCGATTTTCTCGGGACTTGCGGCCTCTTTTGCGGCTTCGAGGTTTTTGAGCGCTTCCTGCATGGCCGCATACGCTTTGTCTTTTTCGGTGGCCGCGGTTTCGCTCGAGTTCGCGGCCGCTGTCTGCAAGGCGACTGCATCGGTGGGGGAGCTGATTTCTGCCGCGATCGCCGTTGCGGGGGCGATTCCCGCGGCAAGTGCCAGGGAAAGGGCGATGCCCATGGTTGCTCGTCTTGCTCTTCTTGCGAGAATGTCGTTCATCTCGGCACCTCATTTCAAGGGTCGGCGGCTCAACTTGGTAGCACTAAGGTAAGTATATCAGGCGATTGACCTGCTCTTGAATCTCGCCAGAAATGACTCGTTGTTTACGCATGCTCTAGGGCGACAGTACTATCATGGTTCGAATTGAGTGTGAATGATGATAGGGAGCGCCTTTTTATGATTGAGTTGCTCAGGCGTTTTGGCGGTAAGTTTCGCCGGTATATGGTGATTGGCCCTGCGTGCAAGCTGATCGAAGTGGTATTCGACCTGCTGACGCCGCTGGTGATTGCCCAGATGATCGATAAGGGCATCGGCGCGCACAATGTGAATGCCGTCGTCCACTACGGTATGCTGCTTGGCGCCATGGCTGTGATCGGCATCTCGTTTACGCTCGTCTGCCAAAAGATGGCGGCGCTCACCTCGCAGGGCATGGGCACCGATATTCGCGGCGCGCTCTATGGGCACATCAATAAGCTGAGCTATGCCGAGCTCGATTGCTTTGGCACGCCGTCGCTCATCACCCGCATCACCAACGATGTCAACCAGGTGCAGCTTGCCGTGGCGCTGGGCGTGCGCATGCTCATCCGCTGGCCTTTCCTGGCGGTGGGCTCCATGGTTGCGGCCCTCGCCATCGACCTTAAGCTCGGCATTATCTTTTTAATCTGCACGCCCGCCATCGGCCTGGTGTTTTGGTTTGTCATGGCGCGCTGCATTCCGTACTACAAGCAGCTGCAGGCAAAGCTCGACCGCATTGCGCTCATTTGCCGCGAGGGGCTTTCGGGCGCTCGTGTGGTCCGCGCGTTTGTGCGCGAGGATCACGAGCGCGAGCGTTTTGCCCAGGCGGCTGACGATCAGGCGCATGTCGCCATCGCGGTGGGCAAGCTCTCGTCGATTCTCAACCCCGTCACGTTTTTGGTGATGAACCTGGGCGTGTGCGCCATCCTGTGGGTGGGCGGCATCCAGGTGAATGTGGGCGAGCTCACGCAGGGCCAGGTCATGGCGTTTGTCAACTACATGACGCAGACGCTCACCTCCATCGTGTACGTCGCCAACCTGGTCGTGGTCTTTACCAAGGCGAGCGCCAGCGCGTCGCGCATCAACGAGGTGCTCAATTGCGTGCCGAGCATTACCGACGAGGGCAACGAGCCGGTCGCCCTGCCCGAGCCGGGCAATATCGCTCCAGTTCCTGCGCTGAGCTTGAGCCATGCGAGCTTCTCGTTTGGCGCGGGCGCGGCAAACGCCGTGAGCGATGTGACCCTGGAGCTCCCGCTGGGCAAGACGCTCGGCATTATCGGCGGCACGGGCAGCGGCAAGTCCACGCTCGTCTCGCTTATCCCGCGCCTGTACGACGCGAGCGCCGGCAGCGTGAGTGTGATGGGCGCCGACGTGCGCACCTGGCCGCTCGACCAGCTGCGTCATGTGGTCGCGACCGTTCCGCAGCGCGCGTCGCTGGTGAGCGGCACCATTCGCAGCAACCTGACCTGGCGCGATGAAGCCGCGACCGACGAGGAGCTCTGGGCGGCGCTCGACATGGCGCAGGCGAGCGAGTTCGTGCGCAACAAGCCGCAGAGGCTCGATGCCCCGGTCGAGGCGGGCGGTAAGAACTTCAGCGGTGGCCAGCGTCAGCGCCTGACCATCGCGCGCGCCCTGGTCGGCTCGCCACAGATCCTGGTCATGGACGACTCCGCCTCGGCACTCGATTTTAAGACCGACGCGGCGCTTCGCCATGCCATCCGCGAGCGCAGCGTGCGCGGCGCCGCCGAGGGCGGGTTGCCGCTGACGACCGTCATCGTGAGCCAGCGCGTCTCGACCGTGCGCGATGCCGACATGATCTGTGTGCTCGATCACGGTTCGGTTGCGGGCCTGGGTACGCACGACGAGCTGTACGCAAGCTGCCAGCTCTACCGCGAGATTTGCCAGTCGCAGCTCCGCCGTGAGGAGCTCGAGGGCCAGCAGGGGAGTGCGACGCCCGCTTCGGACTCCGCCCCTGCATCCACCCGCGCAAAGGAGGGCCGCTAAATGAATCCGTATACTTCTTCCGGTTCGGTCGCCACGATGACGGCCAATGTGTCCGGTAGCGATAACCTCAACGATCTGGGTGACGGCCCGCGCCAGCCCGGCGACCCCGAGCGCTACCCCGTGGGCGCGGTGACTCGCCGCCTGATGGGCTACGTCCGTCCGCACCGCATCTCGTTTGCGGCGTCGTTTGTGAGTGCCGCCATCTCGGTGATTCTGCAACTCTATACGCCCATCCTCGTCGGCGAGGGCATCGATCTCATCGTTGCCGCCGGACAGGTGGACTTCGATGCGCTGCTGCCGCTTGTCACCAAGCTCGCGATTGTCGTGATGGGCGCTGCGGCGTTCCAGTGGCTGCAGGGCTACTGTGTTAACCGCCTGTCCTACGAAACGGTGCGCGACATGCGCGTGGAGGCGAGCGACAAGCTCAGCCGCATGCCGCTCAGCTTTATCGACAGCCATGCCCACGGCGACCTTATGAGCCGTGTGGTCAACGACGTCGACCAGGTGGGCGACGGCCTGCTGCAGGGCTTCACGCAGCTCTTTACCGGCGTCATTACCATCGTGGGCACGCTCGCGTTTATGCTCTCCATCAACCTGACCATGACGCTCGTGGTAGTGCTCGTCACGCCGCTCTCCATCTTTGCGGCCGGCGCCATCGCCAAGCTCTCCAACAAGAGCTTTACGGCGCAGCAGCGCATTCAAGGCCAGCTCGGCGGTCATATCGAGGAGTATGTGGGCGAGCAAAAGCTCGTGGACGCGTTTGCCTATGGCCCAAATGCGCAACAGCGCTTCGATGCCCTCAACACCGAGCTCTACACGGCGGGCGAGCGTGCGCAGTTTATGGGTTCGCTCTCCAATCCTGGCACACGCTTTATCAACAATATCATCTACGCCGTGGTGGCCGTGATCGGCTGCGTGGGCGTGATTACGGGCGTGCCCGCGGCGCTCACGGTGGGCGGCGTGCAGATTTTCCTGTCCTACGCCAACCAGTACACCAAGCCGTTCAACGAGGTCACCAACGTCATTACGCAGATCCAGACGGCCTATGCCTCGGCGCGCCGTATGTTTGCGCTGCTCGATGCGCGCGAGCAAGAGCCCGATGCAGCGGATGCCGTTGAGCTCGCAGCTCCGAAAGGCGAGGTTTCGTTTGAGCATGTGGACTTTAGCTACGTGCCCGACCGCAAGCTGCTGCAGGATATCTGCATCGATGCCAAGCCGGGCATGCGCTTTGCCCTCGTCGGTCCCACGGGCTGTGGCAAGACGACGCTCATCAACCTGCTGCTGCGCTTCTACGATATCGACGCCGGCCGCATTGCGGTCGATGGCCGTTCCTCGCGTGACTACACGCGCGCAAGCCTGCGCCGCGCCTTTGGTATGGTGCTGCAGGATACGTGGCTGTTCGAGGGTACGGTGGCGGACAATATCGCCTACGGTCGTCCCGACGCCACGCGCGAGCAGATTATCGAGGCCGCCAAGCGCGCGCACGCGCACAAGTTTATCGTGCAGCTGCCAGGCGGCTACGATACGGTGATCGGCGAGGACGGCGGCACGTTTAGCCAGGGCCAAAAGCAGCTGCTGTGCATCGCGCGCGTCATGCTCACCGACCCGGCGATTCTGCTGCTGGACGAGGCCACGTCGAGCATCGATACGCGCACCGAGCTGCAGGTGCAGGCGGCATTTGACGAGCTCATGGCCGGTCGCACAAGCTTTGTCGTGGCGCATCGCCTGTCGACGATCCGAAACGCCGACTGCATCCTAGTGATGCGCGACGGCGAGATTATCGAGCGCGGCACACACGACGAGCTGCTCGCGGCAGGCGGCTTCTACGCCGAGCTCTACCGCAGCCAATTCGCCCAGTGAGCAAGCCCGTGGGGCAAATTAATCAATCGACAGACGGTGGTTTACATCTGTCACGTTAGTACTAAGATATTCATCTAATAAATTGCATTAGTGGCTTTAGTTTTGGGGGAAACGAGGCAACGTGACTATGACGTGCTCTTTGGTGGTTAACAGCAAGAGCGGTAATACCAGGATGGTTTCGGGTGCGATCAAGCGCACTCTGCAGGCTGCGGGCGTTGAGTTTGTCCATGCCGCGGCGTTGAGCGACGATGCGGATGCAGATCAGGTTGCGCTCGAGGCGCAGGGCGCCTGCGCGGCCGACATGGTGCTCGTCGGTTTTTGGTGCGACAAGGGCGCGTGCACGCCTTCGGTCGCGGCGTTGCTCTCCGCCTTGCACGGCAAGCGCGTGTTCCTGTTTGGCACCTGCGGCTTTGGCGCCGATCAGAGCTATTACCAGCAGATTATCGATCGCGTGACCTCCAATTTGGCCAATGATGCCGAGCTTGCGGGCTGGGCGATGTGCCAGGGCAAGATGGGCCCTGCGGTCAAGCAGCGCTACGAGGCCATGCTCGAGCAAGATCCCGACAACGCCCGCGCTAAGATGCTTCTCGACAACTGGGTTGCCGCAAAGGATCACCCCACCAAGGAAGATCTGGATAACATGGCTACAGCCGCCAAAAAGGCCGTGCTGGGGGAGTAGCTTCGCCGTCCGCGATCCTTCGTGCAAAACAATACAAATGTGAAAGCCTCGAAGTTCTCGAGGCTTTTTTCTTGACACTTGTGGGCACAACCGCTGCAAGCGTTTGGGGCGACTTTTTCCATCACCCCGATGACGAGGCTGTTCTGGACAACACGCTCGCATACGTTCGCTGGATGTATTCAGAGTGGGAAGGGCTTTCCGGATGGATGAGGTTGCGGAAGATGCGTCCCGGAATTTGCCTTTGGAATGGGATGGAGTTTCCGGTTAAGGACCTCGGCGGAAAGTGCATCCCGGAATTTGTAGCCGAAGTGGGATGCAGTTTTCCAACGGGCCCGCAGGCGGAAACCGCATCCCACTTTGCGCATGATTTCTGGGACACAGTTTCCGCGACTCGCATGACAGGCCGCGCCTCTGCTGTGAGGCGAGGGCGAGCGGGCACCGGGTAACGTCTGTCGCGAGTTCCGCACGCAAAGAAGGCCACTTAATGTGGCCTTCGTCTTGCGCAGGACTGTCTGAGCAGCAGATGTTACCCGGCGCCCGTCCGCCCTCGTTGGGGATTGCCCGGGTAGGCGAATCGGGATGCGTCCCGCTACTTGATCTTGGTTGTACCCGGTGCCAGGTTGGGGTCGGTCTCGTTGGCCTCGGTCTGGAAGTGCTCGGTGTACACGTTCTTGCCGTCGCGGAACATCTCGTAGTACTGCATCTTGGCGTAATCCTCGCGCGCCTTGGTGGCGGCTGCTGCGGCGGCGTCGTCGCCGGTGACGTTGGAGGAGAGCGCCCAGCGCAGGCTGGCGTCCTCGTAGCCCACCGAGTTGATGGCGGGCAGCGACTCACGCAGCGTCATGTGCGCCTTCTGGTAGTCGGAGAGGGGTGCGCCGATCAGCTGCATAAGCTGCGTGGACAGGTAGTTGGTGGACAGGTCGTCGACCTCGCTCGTCTGGTCGCAGCCGGCAACGTCGTAGTTGGCCCAGATGATGTAGTCGGTCTGCCACAAGCGCTCCTGGTGGGTGGCGTCGTCCTCACCGGTAAACCACTTGTCGTTGAACTTGGACGGGAAGAACGGCTGGTGATCGCCCCAGAACACCACGACCACCTTGCGGTCGAGCTTGCTCAGGGCGTTAAGGAAGTAGCGCAGCGCCTGGTCGGACTGCTCGATGCACGAGACGTACTCGTCGACATCGGAGAGCGTGCCGTCCTCGACGGTCTTGGCGTCCAGATCGGTCGTGTCGATGTTCAGGTGCATCTGCTTGTCGACCGGCAGCAGGCCCGTGTCGTAGCCCGAGTGGTTCTGCATGGTCACGTCGAAGATAAACTGCGGATCGGCGTTCTGGTCGAGCAGCTCAAGAATCTTGTCATAGGTCGCCTGGTCGGTCACCATACCGCGCAGAGTGTCGGCTCCCTGGAAGTCGTTGATGGACAGGAACCGGTCAAAGCCAAAGTCCTTGTACACGTTCTCGCGGTTCCAGTTGGTGGCGTGGTTGGGGTGCATGGCCGTGGTGGAATATCCGAGCGACTTGAACTGCTCTGCCAGGTTCCCGGTCGTTTCCATGTTGTAGATGGTGTAGGGGTACACGCCCGAGCCCAGGTTGGCCATGGAGTTGCCGGTCATAAACTCAAACTCGGTATTGGCGGTACCGCCGCCGTAGGCGCTCACGTAGAGCTTGCCGCGGCTGAGGCAGTTGGACAGGTTCTTAAAGTACTGCGGGCCCTCGTAGCCGGCGCGCATGTTCTGGTAGATCGACAGATCCGAGAAGGTCTCGTTCATGATGGCGATGACCGTGGGCTTCTCGCTGTCGAACTGCTCCTTTGCGGCGGCGCGCTCATCGCTCTTAGCCGCGTCGGATTTGTCATAGGCCTTGGCGTACTTTTTGAGCGTGGCCTTGGCATCGTCGACGGAGTAGTCGGCGGGTTTGGGCGGCTTGATGGACTGCGCTGCGCTAATGAAAGCGGGCAGGTAGCCCTCGCGCCAGTAGCTCTCGAGCGGGCGCCAGGTGTAGACGGTGATGCCGAGGGTGTTGTAGTAGTCGATGAGCGTGACGTGTGCGGTCACACCGCCCAGGCACAGCACGGCGACGAGCAGGTTGGTGAGCAGCATGCGCTTGGCGTTGGCGGCGCCCTTCTGACGGTGCGGTGCCACCAGGCCGGCGTACTCGCACAGCAGCATGGCGATGGCGGTAAAGCCCATGGACAGCACGCAGAACAGCGAGATCGAGAAGGTGTAGCCGGTGCCGGCGACCGCGGCGGCGGTGGAGATGGCCGAAAGGTCGCCCGGCTGGATGGGCATGGATTTAAACGTGATGACGAAGAACTCGGCAATGCCCAGGACAAAGAGGGCAAAGGCCAAGACCGCGGGGGCTGCGCCGTGGCGCTGGAACAGGAAGAACAGGCCGACCATGAGCGTGGTGATGATGGCCCACTCGAGCAGGATGCACAGGGGGTAGACCCAGGTAAAGTCGTGGTTGGACGAGACTTCCATTCCCAGCAGCGCAAAGACGCCGGCGAGCAGCAGGCACAAGACAGCGGCGACGAGCGGTTTGCCCACAAAGGCGCCGCGCAGGCGGGCGAGCTTGCCGGTGGGGGCGGGGGCATCGGTAGCAGCGAACGCAAAGACGCGCGGGGCGATGCGGTCGCGGGCGATGCTGGCCCAAGCGCAGCCGGTGAGGATGGCGTTGGTCAGGATGAGCATCACAAAGGCGAGCGGCTCGTTTTGGGCGACGAGGCCCACGGCGCCCCAAATGGTCAAAAAGACCTGGAACAGACCAAAGGCGACGCTCCAAGCGATAGCGCCCTTGGCAACGGTGCCCGACTGTGCGCGAATGGCCTTGGCCTCGCGCAAGACAAGGTAGACGGTCGCCGCAAGACCGACGAGCGAGATGGCGGCAGCGAACATGCTGAGACTCCTCACAAACTAAAACCTACGAAAGCGGGGATTTACCCGATTGTTACCAAGATATGCGCTGCGATTGGTGGCTACGCACAACAACCAGCCATATTAACGCGCGAGTATGGCGGTGTTGCGCAATGGAGCGCCCACCTGCGCGATAATGGACGGGAATTACACGGAAACGTAAAGGCTTCTTAAAGAAATGGCGAGGGTAGGGCGATGAGCGAGCAGGTTTGCAAGGCGGACATGGGCGGCGAGGGAGCTGCGGTCGTGGACGCCGGCGGTTATCCGGTCGAGACTACGGGCAACGCGGTGCTGGACATCTTAGAGCATCGCTCGTCTACGCGTGCCTTCGCGCGTGATGACGACGACCGTCCCGTGGCGGTGACCGACGAGCAGCGGGCGGCGATTCTGCATGCGGCGAGTCGCGCACCGTCGGCGGGCGCCATGATGATGTATTCCATCGTAAGCATTCGCGAGCAGGCTACGCTGGACCGTCTGGCCGACATGTGCGACCACCAGCCCATGATCGCCAAGGCGCCCTGGGCACTAATATTTATGGTCGATTATGCCAAGTGGATCGATCTGTTTGAGCACGTGGGCTGCTTTGAGCCCGAGTTTGTCGAGCGTACGGGCAAAGCGCCCCGCCGCGCGCCGGGTTTGGGCGACTTTGCCATCGCGGCCCAGGACGCCGTGATTGCGGCGCAAAACGCCGTGGTTGCCGCCGAGGCCCTGGGACTGGGGAGCTGCTACATCGGTGATATCGTCGAGAATGCCGAGGAAGTGGCCGAGCTGCTCGATCTGCCGCCCTATACCATGCCGCTGTCGATGCTCATCATCGGCACGCCCCGTAAGGAGCGCCCGGCCATTGCACATCCCGTGGTGAACCTGGTGCACGAGGAGCGCTACTGCCGTGCGGACGACGCGACTATGGATGCGCAGGTGGCCGAGATGGATGCGATGTTTCGCCCGCACGCCCGCGAGGTGGGCGAGCGCGTGGTGGATATCTACACCCGCAAACACACGAGTCCCTTTATGGCCGAGATGAGCCGCTCCATGGAGTGGTGGTTCAAAAACTGGTTCGGAAAATGACGAATGTGACAAGGGGACAGTCCCTTTGTCACATTTCATATCGCCGCGGTAGCCTAAAGACTGTATAAATCTTTATCTAGCTGGGAAAACAGTGCATTAAAACATGGGCCGATTACCTATAATCCCTTCGAACATTAAAGTTGGGAGGAAACCGGCTTATGGAACAAAAGGCCAAGGAGGCAGCCTCGCACGCTGCGATTCCTGTGAGCATCTCGGCGATGCTCGTCACGCTGGGCGTGGTGTACGGCGATATCGGCACCAGCCCTATGTATGTAACCAAGGCGCTCGTTGCCGGCAACGGCGGCATTGGAAGCGTCACGGAGGAGTTCGTGCTCGGCGCGCTCTCCCTTGTCGTGTGGACGGTCACGCTGCTGACCACCATCAAGTATGTGCTCATCTCGCTGCGCGCCGATAACCATGGCGAGGGCGGCATCTTTGCCCTGTACAGCCTGGTCAAGCGTTGCGGCAAGTGGCTTATCATCCCCGCCATGCTGGGTGGCGCCGCGTTGCTCGCCGACGGCATCCTGACGCCGGCCGTTACCGTTACCACGGCCATCGAGGGCCTGCGCACTATCCCGGCGGTTCATGCCGTGCTGGGCGATGACCAGGGCCGCGTCGTCGCCATTACGCTCGCCATCATCATCGTGCTCTTCTTGGTACAGCGCATCGGTACGGCCAAGATCGGTCACGCCTTTGGCCCCATCATGACGCTGTGGTTCCTATTCCTGGGCGGCACGGGTCTGTTCTTTGTCTTCCAGCACCCCGCCGTGCTGCTGTGTCTCAACCCGGTTCGCGGCATCGCCTTTTTGTTGAGCCCCAACAACCACGCGGGCATCATGATTCTGGGCAGCTGCTTCCTCGCCACCACCGGTGCCGAGGCGCTCTACTCCGACATGGGCCACGTCGGCCGCGGCAACATCTACGCTACCTGGCCGTTCGTTAAGTGCTGCCTGCTGCTGTCCTATATGGGCCAGGGCGCTTGGCTTATGAACAACGCTGCCAACCCCGAGCTCATGGGCATTGCCGATCTCAACCCGTTCTACCAGATGCTCGCCCCGGGCCTGCGCCCGTTTGCCGTCGGCCTTTCCACCGTCGCGGCCATCATTGCCTCGCAGGCGCTCATCACCGGTGCATTCTCGCTGGTGTCCGAGGCCAGCCGTCTGGACCTCATGCCGCACATGCAGGTCTTCTACCCTGCCGAGACCAAGGGCCAGCTCTACATCCCCATGGTCAACAACGTCATGCTTGTGGGCTGCGTCATCGTGGTGCTGCTGTTCCAGAACTCGGCGCATATGGAAGCCGCCTACGGCCTTGCCATTACGCTGACTATGATGTGCACCACGCTGCTGCTCTTCTTCTACCTGCACGAGGAGCGCAAGCTCAAGGTTGCTCCGTGGATCTTCGCGGCCTTCTTCCTTTTGCTCGAAGGCTTCTTCTTCGTGAGCTCGCTCACCAAGTTCTTCCACGGCGGCTACTTCACCATCCTCATGGCTGCACTCATCATGGGCATTATGGTGTGCTGGTACAACGGCACGGCGGTCGAGCAGCGCCAGTTTACGCTGCTGCCGCTGCGTAGCTACCTGCCGCAGCTCAAGCGCCTGCGCGACGACGATCGCTACGAGCGCATGAGCGACAACATCGTGTACCTGACCAAGGACACCCATACCGACTACATCGACCGCGACATTGTCTACTCGATCCTGGACAAGCATCCCAAGCGTGCCCGCGCCTGGTGGTTCGTCAACGTCGAGACCATGGACGAGCCGTATACGTTTGCCTACTCGGTTGAGACATTCGACACCGACTACGTCTTCCGCGTGCATCTGTACCTGGGCTATAAGGTCAACCAGCGCGTCAATGCCTACCTGCGCCAGGTCGTTCAGGACCTTGCCGCCACCGGCGAGCTGCCCGCGCAAAAGCACGACTACTCGGTCTACAAGGATCCGGGCAACATCGGTACGTTCAAGTTCGTCATGATCCGCAAGCTGCTGGCGCCCGAGAGCGACGTGGAGCCCAGCGAGCGCACGGCCATCACGCTCAAGTACATCATCCGCCGCGCCGCCGGCACGCCCGCGCGCTGGTACGGCCTGGAGAACTCCAACGTGAGCTTTGAGTACGTGCCGCTGTTCACCAAGTTCAAGGCCGTGAACAAGATGCAGCGCCTGGCCCCCAACGAGCGGCCGTAGACGTCGGCGGCTACACGGAGTTGGTTTTTGATGGACAAGATTGAGGCCGGGGAGGTAAACATGGATACAAAGATGCTTGATGGCCGCGAGGTGGTTGCCGAGCTGGTACGTGAGGCGCGTGTCGACGCCGCCGAAGATCGGTTCTTTACGAATCGTGCCAACATGGACATGGCCGACCGCGTGATCTCGATCGTGGCGCTGGTATTTGGAGCGGTGTGCGTGTGTGCCCTGCTCGCGCACGTGCTGTTTGTCTAGCGACCGCAGGCTGCAAAGGCTTTACACTTGGAACCACCACAAGGGAAACCACCACAAAGGTGCCTGTCCCTTTGTGGTGGTTTTTGTTTTTGAGAGAGGGGCGGGGCACTGATGGACGTCCGTACGGACGGCGATATTGCCGATAGCTTTTGGTGGCGGCGCACAACGCTGACGCGCCGCACTCCTCTGTATGACGCCTGCGTATCGGTGGGGCTGCTGGTCGCGGCGACGATTGTGGGCGCGCTGCTCGACCATCCGGGTCTCGCGCCGAGCATCATGATCGTCTATGTGTTCGCCGTTCAGCTGTGCGCATTCTTTACCTGGAGTCGCCTGTATTGCTTGCTGAGCTCGGCTGCCGCCGTGGCGCTCTACAACTTCTTGTTTGTCGATCCGCGCTACTCGCTGTCGCTTATCGACCGCGGCTATCCCGGCATGTTCTTCATCATGTTCGTGGTCTCGCTTGTGTCGAGCTCGATTGCGTTGGCCCTGCGCCGCGCCTTGGCACAGGCTGCCGCCAGCGACCGCCGCACGCATATGGTGCTCGAGACCAACCGCATGCTGCAGCGGTGCGCCGACGAGCAGCAGATCGTTCACGCCATGGCAACGCAGCTGGCGCGCCTTTCGGGCTGTCCGGTCGTGTGGTACAGCGCCGATGCCGAGGGCGATGACCTGCTGCCGCGTGCGACATACACGGCCGTGGGCGATGCCGCACCGGTGCACGAACTGGCGCCGCAGATGCCGCCGCGGCTCTCGGCGTCCGCCTATGTGGGAACGCCGCTCGACGCCACGTTTGGCGGCTCGGCGTTTTATGGCATCTACCTGACGGTTCGCACAGGCGACGGCTTCGCGCGCTCGGGCGACCCCGCCTCGGTGGTGGGCGTGCTGGCTATCGTTGCCGAGCCCGACGTGCTGACGCACGAGGAGCGAACACTTGCCGATGCCATCGTGAGCGAAGGCGAGCTGGCACTCGATCGCGCCCGCGCCATGGAGGCCCGCGAGGAGGCGGCGGTGCTTGCCAAAAATGAGCAGCTGCGCGCCAACCTGCTGCGCTCCATCTCGCACGATCTGCGTACGCCGCTCACCAGTATTTCGGGCAATGCCGATGTCCTGCTCGACCAGGGCTCGACCGGCACCGCCGTGCTCGATGCCCAGACGCGCCGCGGCCTGCTCCTGTCCATTCGCTCGGATGCGCAATGGCTCAACGCCACCGTCGAGAACCTGCTCGCCATCACCAAGCTCGAGGGTGGCGGTATGCGCCTGTCGACCACACTCGAGCTCATGGACGATATCGTCGAGGAGGCGCTGCGCCACGTGAACCCTGCCGTGCGCGAGCACGACCTTAAGGTGGTGGCGTGCGATGAGCCGGCGCTCGTCAATGTCGATGCGCGCCTGATGGTGCAGCTGGTGGTCAATCTGGTGAACAACGCCATCACCTATACGCCCGCAGGCTCGCATATCATGATTTCGATTAGCGTCGACGATGGACGCGTGGCGTGCTCGGTGGCCGATGATGGTCCGGGCATCGCACCCGAGGATCGCGAGCGGATCTTCGAGTCGTTCTATACCGCCAACCACGGTCTGGCTGACAGTCACCGCAGCGTGGGCCTGGGTCTTTCGCTCTGCCGCTCCATTGCGCTGGCGCATGGCGGTAGCATAGAGGTTGCCGCGGCGGACCCGCACGGCTCGGTCTTTACGATTGAGCTTCCTGCCGCCGACGTTTCGTTTGATAAGGAGTAGCGCTGTGCCGAACTCTGCCGTAAAACCGCTCATCTTGGTCGTTGAGGACGATCCCGCTGTCCGCAACCTTATCGTTGCCGCGCTCGAGGCGCACGGCTTGCGCCATATGGCCGTGGAGACCGCCCATGCCGCCATCGCCGCCGCCTCGTCGCAGGCGCCGAGCATTGTGCTGCTCGATCTGGGCCTGCCCGATATGGACGGCGTCAAGGTGGTGGAGTCGGTGCGCGCATGGTCGGGCATGCCGATCATCGTGGTCTCGGCGCGCAGCGAGGATGCGGACAAAATCCGCGCGCTCGATGCCGGTGCCGACGACTACCTGACCAAGCCGTTTTCGGTCGAGGAGCTGCTCGCGCGTATTCGCACGACGCTCAGGCGCCTTTCGTATGCGCAAACGGGCGGTGTTGCCTCCGAGGGCTCGTTCGATACCGGTGAGCTGCATATCGATTTTGATGCCGGCATCGCCACGATGGATGGCGAGGAACTGCATCTGACGCCGATCGAGTATAAGCTCCTGTGCCTGTTGGCACACAACGCCGACAAGGTGCTGACGCACCAGTTTATCCTGCACGAGATTTGGGGCACGGCAACTAAGAGCGACCTGGCGAGCCTGCGCGTCTTTATGGGCACGCTGCGCAAGAAGATTGAGTCCGACCCCGCGCACCCGCGCTATATCCAGACGCACGTGGGTATCGGCTATCGCCTGGTCACCCAAGGCTAGATAGCCAACCACCATCCCAATTTGAGTTGCGGTGAAATACGGTCTAAATCTGCCTAATTCCAGGCAAAACAGTCCGTATTCCACCGCAACTTTGTTATTTGCCCTTTGGTTTGCTGGCGTAGAACTTCTTCTTTTTTGGTTTGCCGGCGGGGGAGGGTTTGCCGGTGGCGTGCGGCCTGTCGTCGCCGGTGGGCATCGAACGGGGCGCTGCCGCGCGGGGCTTGCGGGTCTCGGGGCTGCGCAGCTCCTCGACGCGCTCGGCAATCTCCTCGGCACTAAAGCCGACCTCGGCCATGGCGTCCTCGATGGGCAGGCGGCGCACGATATAGCAGTGGTGCACCTTCTGGTTGCGCGCGAAGTCCTCGGGGATGGTCTGCGCCGTAATGTCCTGCAGCACCACGCCCGCACGCGCGAGCTTGCGCGTCTCGGGACGGAAGCCACGCAGGTTACAGCTAAAGATGGCATGGCCGCCCTGCGTGAGTAGGCGCGACACGCCGGCCAACAGCTCAACGTGATCGCGCTGGACATCCCAGGTGCGACGGCCCATCTTGGACGAGTTCGAAAACGTGGGCGGGTCGACAAAGATCAGGTCCCAGCGGTTGCGCGTCTGGCGCTGGTCACGAATCCAGGCGAGCACGTCGTCGCGCACAAAATGATGCTGCGGTCCCACAAAGCCGTTCTGGCGCATGTTGCGCTCGGCCCAGTCCAGGTAGGTGTTCGAGAGGTCGACCGTCACGGTCTCCTCGACGCCGCCGTCGGCTGCGTAGCAGGTGGCAGTGCCGGTGTAGGCGAACAGGTTGAGGAAACGGCGCGCCTGCTTGGCGTGCTCGCGCACCAGGTTGCGGGTGACGCGGTGGTCCAAGAAGATGCCGACGTCCAGGTAGTCGTCAAAGTTGACGGCAAAGGTGAGGCCGCCCTCTTCGATGAGCGGCAGGCGACGGCGCGCGATGTTGGCACGCTCGCCCGATCCACCCTTGCCGGCGCCCTGCTTGCCGTACTGCGAGCCGCCGCGCGAACGCATGCGGGCCTTGGCGTGCACGTGCTCGGCCGGAACATCCAGGATACGCGGCGCGATGGCCAGAATATCGAGCATACGGGCCTGGGCCAGTGCGGGGTCGATGGTCTTGGGCGCGGCGTATTCGGCAATGACGAGCCAGCGGCCCGGCGTCTGCGGGCAACCCTCGTACAGATCGATGGCGGCAGAGTAATCGGGCAGGTCGGCATCGTAGACGCGGTAGCAGGTCACGCCCTCGCGCTTTGCCCACTTGCGGCGCAGGCGGGCGTTCTTGCGCAGGCGGTTGGCGAACTGCTCGGACTCAGGGATCAGCACCGGCAGCGGCTTGCCGTCACCCAGGTCAAGCGTGGCGGT
>PPYE01385197.1_pt1 | contig 15612 bp, 9 predicted proteins | sample 1559881 | NCBI WGS metagenome assembly PPYE01 (sample SAMN08240022, study PRJNA423297) | Human gut metagenome, whole genome shotgun sequencing project. | reverse complement strand
ATTTATAGCATTATATCAGGTAATTTTGATATGCCCAAACTTGTATTTTATGTCAGGTTATTTTATAATTGCATACAATAGATTGTGTATTTTATGAGCGGGGGGAGAGAAGAAAAAACAGAAACCCAGCCTGCCTGTAAAATATGCAGAAACGAGGAATATATGAAAAAACAGAGTAAAGGAGTTCCGACAAACCGTGATATCCGTTGGGACAGACTTGATAATACAGCACACCTTTTTCCGGTCATTGCCGGGGAGAGCATGAGCAATGTGTACAGGATCAGTGTTACACTGAAAGAGGAGATCAATCCGGAATTACTGCAGAGGGCACTTGATATGGTGCTTCCGAAGTTTGACGGGTTTAACTTAAGACTGCGGCAGGGGGTGTTCTGGTATTATTTTGAGGAAAACGGAAAAGCGGCGCCAAAGGTTCGCATGGAGAACAATTTTCCATGCAGATATATCCAGCAGAATAAAAACCGCAGTTATATGTTCCGTGTGACCTATTATAAATGCAGGATCAATCTGGAAGTATTCCATGTTTTGACGGATGGAATGGGAGGAATCAATTTCTTAAAAGAGCTGACTTACCAGTATCTGCGTCTGGCACATAAAGACCTGCAGGAAAAGCTGGGAGATTCATTAAGTGTTGATACGTCTTTGAACCGGGAAGACAGTTTCTTAAAAAATTACAAAAAAAGTTCCGCAAAAGGATACCAGACAAAAAAGGCATATCTGATCCGTGGAGAAAAGTTAAGACCGGGCGAGTTCGGCGTGATGCACGGTTATATGAAAATACCGGAGTTGAAACGGGTCTGTCATGCGATGGAAATCAGTATCAACGAATATCTGGTAAGTGTGTACATCTGGAGCGTTTATACAGAATGTCTGCACGGCATGCCGTCAAAGTGTCCGATCCGTGTTGCGGTGCCGGTTAATCTGCGGCCGTATTTTAATTCTATTACCACGAAAAACTTTTTTGTCATGGTGTCCGCAGAATTTCATCCGACCAAAGAGACCTATACGTTTGCAGAGGTGGCTGAAATCGTGAAGGAAAGCCTGCGAAGCCAGATCAACCGGGAAAATCTTGAAAAGCTGTTTTCCTATAACGTTTCCAATGAAAAACTGCTGATTGCAAGAGTTGTGCCGCTTTTCCTGAAAAACCTTGCAATGAAGTATGTATATACAACTTCTGCACTTGCCAATACTGCGACGATCACAAATATCGGCAATATTTCCGTGACAGAAGAGTACCGCCCTTATGTGGAAATGTTTCATGCATTTCTTGCCATGTCAAAGGGGCAGCATCTGAAAGGAACGATCTGCTCTTACGGGGATACACTTGTATTCAGTTTCAGTTATGATCTTGTCGATGCGTCTGTGCAGCGTGGATTTTTCCGGAAAATAGCCTCGGACGGGATTGCGGTAGAAATAAAGAGTAATGGAGTAAATTATGAGTAAATGCAGAAATTGTAATGTGGAGATATCAGATGAAACAGAGCGCTGTCCACTCTGCGGATCCGTGTTAGAATACACAGGTGAAGTGGAGAATATGTACCCGGATGTGAGAGTGCACACCCGGAAAATGACAATGATCAGTAAAATCTATCTGTTTTGTGCACTTTTGGTTGAGGTGCTGCTCATTTATATCAATGTGGTCACCGAGTCACAGATTGCATGGAGTGCGATCACGGGGCTTGGATTCTTTTACGGATATATGCTGATCCGTTTTGCAATTCTTGGAAAGACAGGTTACCGCGCCAAAATCACGGTACTCACGCTGATGGCGATACTGATCGTGATCGCAATCGATTTTCTGGTCGGCTACCGCGGATGGTCTGTCAATTATGCATTGCCGTCGGCGATCATTTTAGTCGATGTTGGTATTATCATCTGTATGATCGTAAACCGCAGAAACTGGCAGAGCTATATGATGTGGCAGATTTTTATGATTTTATGCAGCATTGTTCCGGTAATACTGATTTTTACCGGTATCGTGACGGCACAGCTTTTTGCACTGATCGCATTTGCGTTTTCCCTGTTTCTGTTTCTTGGAACACTGATCATCGGAGACCGCAGGGCAAGGGTGGAACTGAAACGAAGATTTCATGTCCGCTGAGTTATATTTAGAATAAAAAGAACAGGAGCAATCGGATGAGAGAGAGCGAAGCGAGTATCAGGGGAAGAGTCATGAGGGACCTGATCGCCCATGTGACAAATGATCACCTGATTGGGAAAAAGATAAAAAATGGAGAACTGAGGAAAAAAATCGGGGATTCGGAGCCGCCGTGGAAATGTCCGGACTGTTTTTCATTAGATGTGATCGAGATGGATAATTTCTCCATGGAGTATTTACAGGCAAAAGAAAATCCGAATACGGAAAAAGTAATCTTACAGCTTCACGGAGGCGGATATGTCGGAGCGATGCGGAATGCATACCGTATGTTTGCCGGACTTTACTGTGAAGTCAGCCATGGAATGAGTGTTCTGACACCCGATTACCGTGTGGCACCGGAACATCCGTATCCGGCGGCTTTAGAAGATGCCTATGCCGCATACTGTTATCTGTTGGAACAGGGGTGGTTTTCCGAGCAGATCATCATCGCAGGAGATTCCGCAGGAGGCGGTCTTGCGATGGCATTATGCCATTATCTGAAAGATCACGGAAAGCAGCTTCCGTGTGGGATCGTAGCCATGTCACCGTGGACAGACCTTGCGGCGAGCGGGGAATCTTACGAGACAAACTTTGAGCGCGACCCGTTATTTGGAAAAACAAGGGACAGCCTTATTTATAATAAAGATTATATTGGGGATAACGATCCGTATAATGCTTATATTTCGCCTTTATATGGGGATTTCAGGGGATTTCCGCCGATGCTGATACAGGTTGGTTCCTATGAGATGCTGCTCTCGGATTCTGTGGATGTGGCTGCAAAAGCCAGAGAACAGGGAGTAAAAGTAAGAATCAGTATTTATGAAGGAATGTTCCACATCTTTCAGATGGCAGCAAAAATGCTGCCGGAATCTAAAAGAGCGTGGGTTGAGATCGGTAAATTTATTGATGTTTTGCTAAATGACTGACATCCATATAGACAGGGATACCGTTTTCGTATTTTACCGGAACTTCACCGAGTATGAGAGGTGAAAGGTAATCGATCAGTGGCTGTGTGACATCATTGCCTGCATCATTGATCCATTCTCTCGGAATTGATTTTGCCTCGTTTGCAATGTGGCGGATCTCGGCATGCTCATAGGCGATTTCGTACGGAGAATCAGAGATACGGCGTATTGTTACCATGGAAGCGGTAACACCTTCCTCGGAGAGAGCAACCGCTTTCTGACCGAGAGTAAAAGCCTCATCAAGATCAGTCTTTGAAGCAAGGTGTGCAGCGCAGCGCTGTAATACGTTGACTTCCACGGAACGGACTTTAACGCCTAGTTTTTCTTTGACTAAAAATTCAAGTGTTTTTCCGGCTCCGCTTAACTGGCTGTGACCAAAGGTGTCAACAGAACTTTCGGAAGCACTGATATAGTTGCCGGAAGCATCGCGGATACCTTCAGATACGGCAACGATCACGTTATTGCGCTCGAAAAGCATACGCTTTACATCCAGTAAAAAGTCCTCTTTGTCAAATGGAACCTCCGGGAGATAGATCAGATGTGGTGCTGTATTATAACCGTTTCTTGCCAGTGCAGAAGCAGCGGTCAGCCATCCGGCATCACGTCCCATGATTTCCACGATCGTCACACTTTTGACTGCATAGATAAATGTGTCATGTGCGATTTCTAAAAGAGAAGATGCGATATATTTTGCGGCAGAACCGAATCCTGGTGTATGGTCTGTCTCACAGAGATCATTGTCGATGGTCTTTGGAATACCGACAATACGCACCGGACTGCCGATTTTTTTGCCATATTCGGAGAGCTTTAAGACGGTGTCCATAGAATCGTTGCCGCCGATATAAAAGAAAGCATCAATATGGTAAGTTTCAAACTGTTTGAAAATGAATACATAGGAAGAATCATCATCTAAATAATTTGGCAGTTTGTAACGGCAGGAGCCAAGATACATTGCCGGAGTGACCTTTAAGCGGTCGAGATATTCCGAATTCTGCTGCATTAATTCAGAAAGATTCGTCAGATCGTTGTTTAAAATACCTGTGATTCCGTTTAAGGAACCATAAACCGTGTCATACATGTCAGAACGCATTACACCGTCGATCACACCGGCAAGGCTGGCATTGATCGCAACAGTAGGGCCGCCTGACTGTGCTACCATACAGTTTTTTGGACTCATAAGAAAACTCCTTTGTGTTTGATCTTCTTTTTGCAATGTCTATCATACAAAAAAAGGCACGGTTGCGCAATCATTAAATTAAATAGAAAGAGTGATGGTATACCATGAAAATATGTACATTGTGTCCTAGAATGTGCGCTGTGGACCGAAAATCCGGTGAGCGCGGCATCTGCGGACAGACCACAGAGATTAAGGTGGCGCGTGCGGCACTGCACTTCTGGGAAGAACCCTGCATTTCCGGGGAGATGGGTTCCGGTGCGGTCTTTTTTTCCGGCTGTGCACTGCACTGTGTGTTCTGCCAGAATGAAAATATTGCAAATGGCACGGCTGGTAAGGTGATAAGTACGGAGCGGCTTGGCGAAATTTTTCTGGAACTCCAGGAAAAGGGTGCAAATAATATCAACCTTGTGACACCGGGGCAGTTTGTACCACAGATCATAAAAGCGGTAGAGCTTGCAAGAAATCAGAATTTAAAGATACCCATCGTTTATAACACCAGCAGCTATGAAAATGTGGATACGATCCGTTCTTTAGAAGGAATTGTGGATATCTATCTTCCGGATTTTAAGTATTTTGATACCGCTTTGAGTGCAAAATATTCCCATGCGCCGGATTACCCTGCTGTGGCTAAGGCGGTGATAGCGGAGATGGTGCGTCAGACGGGTGCGGCAGTTTTTGAAAACGGGGAGGATTCCCTGATGAAGCGTGGTACGATCGTGCGCCATCTGATCCTGCCGGGGTGCACGAAAGATTCCAAAGCAGTTTTGAAATATCTGCATGAAACCTATGAGAATCAAATATATATCAGTATCATGCACCAGTTTACACCGCTCTCTAACGTGAAAAAATATCCGGAATTAAACCGTAAGATCACGGATCGGGAATATGATGAGGTTATTGATTTTGCAATCGATATAGGGATTGAAAACGGTTTTATCCAGGAGGGGGAGACGGCGGAGGAGAGTTTTATTCCGGAATTTGACAATGAGGGAGTTTGAGGTTGACGCATTTTCGAATATCTCATATAATTCCATAGTAATGATGGCAATAGAGGGAGTGTGAAACGAATGAAGAGAAAAGTAAGATTCATAGCTGCACTTTTCTGCATGGGATGTCTTGCGACAGAACCTGCGGCAGACATAAAGGCTGCCGGAATCCAGGTGGCTGCTGCACAGACAACACTTTCCGCAGATAATTCGCTGGAAGTGTTATCACTTTCTGCGGGAACATTATCCCCGGACTTTACAGGAAAGACAGTACAATATACAGCTACCGTACCGAATGATGTCACAAGCGTTACAGTGACGGCAACACCGGTTAATGAATTTGCGACGGTGCAGTCGATCACAGGAAATGACAATCTGCAGGTCGGTACAAATACGATAAAAGTAGTCGTGAAGGCGCAGAACGGAGCACTCGCCCAGTATACGATCACACTGACCAGAGAAGATGGACAGACAGCAGACGGAACAGTGGATCAGCCGGCGGATGGAACAGACGGTCAGACAACAGACCAGCCGGCAGACGGAACAGACAGTCAGACAACAGACCAGCCGGCGGATGGAACAGACGGTCAGACAACAGACCAGCCGGCGGATGGAACAGATGGACAGGCAGCAGACCAGAACGCAGAGTTTGAAACAGAAGAAGCGGAAGATGTTTCTAATATGGAATATCTCCAGCAGGAATACAATGATCTCTCTGAACAATATGCAAAAGAAAAGTCTTTTTCCAGAAATATGATGGGAATTATGGCTTTTGTGATCGCAGTACTTGTCGTTATTATTATCAATCTTCTATTGAGAGGACGTAAGAGTGACGACTGGGATGAGGAAGAGGATGACTGGGACTGGAAGTCCGAAAAACAGGGAAAGGATCAGGACGCAGAAGATGATACTGATCTGGAAGAAGATGATAATATAGAAGAGAATCCTGGCGTGGAAGAAGATGATTTGGAAGTAGATGATCCGGAAGACGCTGACTGGGAGGAGGAAGAAACACAGAGAAAAGGATTTTTCCACAGAAAACCAAAAGAAAAAGTGGAAGAAGAGCCGGATGATGTGGAAGAAAACGATACAGAGAACGAAGTCGGCGTATCAAAGATCCATAAAGTGCGTGCGGGATTGTTTGGACGTGGCATGTCTGACGATCTTGACGATGAGGACTGGGAAGAGGACGAAGATTTCCTGCCGGTAGAAAGAAAAAAACCGGAAGAAAAACAGCGTCCGGAGAGAAAAGAAAAACCGGAGGAGAAACAAAGGCCGGAGAGAAAAGAAAAACCGGAGGAAAAACAGCGCACGGAGAGAAAAGAAAAACCGGAGGAGAAACAAAGGCCGGAGAGAAAAGAAAAGCCGGAGCGGAAACATACTCCGGAGAAAAAACACATTCCGAGAGAAGAAGAGGAAGAAGATGATTTAGAGATCATCGATTTAAATGATTTATAAATAGAAAAAGAATGGAGAAACTATGCAGATACGATATACATCAAAAGCAAAAAAAGCAATCGATCAGGCTTCAAAGATGTCGAAATCACTGCATCATCATTATATCGGAACGGAGCATATCCTGATCGGACTTTTAAAAGAAGAAACGGGCGTCGCTGCGCAGGTATTAAATGATAATGGAGTAGAACTTGACAAAGTCATGCAGCTGATCGAGGAACTCATTGCACCGGATGCACAGGTGCTGACGGCAGAGGCTAAGGAATATTCGCCGAGGGCACTGCAGGTGTTAGAAGGGGCAGCAAGGGAGGCAGCTCGTTTTCATGCAGAGGAGATCGGGACGGAGCATATCCTGATCGCGATGATGAAAGAGACAGAGTGTGTGGCATCCCGCCTTTTAAATACCTTAGCGGTCAATATCCAGAAAATGTATGTGGATATCCTGATCGCAATGGGAGAAGATGCGAGCCTGTACAAAGAAGATTTCATGAATGGTAAGCCGGTGAAAAAAACAGCATCGGATACACCGGTATTAAATCAATACTCCAGAGATCTGACTGCATTGGCGGCAGAGGGAGTATTAGATCCGTTAGTCGGCAGACAGGAAGAGATCGACCGTGTGATTCAGATCTTAAGCAGAAGGACAAAGAATAACCCATGTCTGATCGGTGAACCGGGCGTTGGAAAGACTGCGATCGTTGAGGGAATTGCGGAGCGTATTACAACCGGAATGGTTCCGGATACCGTTGCGGGAAAGCGGGTGGTATCTTTGGATATGTCCGGAATCGTGGCAGGCTCAAAATATCGCGGTGAGTTTGAGGAGCGCATTAAAAAGGTACTTCAGGAAGTACGGGCAGCCGGCAATATCCTGCTCTTCATCGATGAACTGCATACAATCATCGGAGCGGGCGGAGCGGAAGGAGCAATCGATGCTTCCAATATATTAAAACCTGCACTTGCGCGTGGGGAACTGCAGCTGATCGGTGCAACGACAATCGATGAATACCGCAAATATATTGAAAAAGATGCTGCGCTAGAGCGCAGATTCCAGCCGGTTACGGTAGAAGAGCCGTCGGAAGAGGAGGCAGTGCAGATTTTAGAGGGACTGCGGGAACAGTATGAAAAGCATCATCAGGTAAAGATTACGGATGATGCGGTATCGGCAGCAGTACGCCTGTCTGCGCGCTATATCAATGACCGTTTCCTGCCGGATAAAGCAATCGATCTGATGGATGAGGCTGCAGCAAAGGTACGTCTGCGCGCGGGTGGAAAACCGGAGGAAGTCGTTGAATTAAGACATCGCATCAACCTGTTAGAAGAGGAAATGTTAGAATTTCTGCACGATGGTGATGTGGAAGGTGCAAAGCAGAAGAAGAACGAAAAAGAAGCGTGTGAAGAAGAGCTTGCCAAAATACAGGCAAAGACAAAGAAAGACAGCCGCAGTAAAAAGTTAAAAGTGACAGAAGACGATATTGCGGATGTGGTATCCGGATGGACGAAGATCCCGGTAAGAAAGATTGCCGAGGGGGAGGCTGCCCGCTTAAGAAAATTAGAGGCTACCTTACACAAACGTGTCATCGGTCAGGAGGATGCGGTGAGTGCAGTGGCAAAAGCTGTGCGAAGAGGACGTGTCGGATTAAAAGATCCGAGGCGCCCGATCGGTTCTTTCCTGTTCTTAGGCCCGACAGGTGTCGGAAAAACAGAGATCTCAAAGGCACTTGCGGAGGCAGTGTTTGGCAGCGAACAGTCTATGATCCGTGTTGATATGTCGGAATATATGGAGAAACACAGCGTATCAAAGATGATTGGTTCACCGCCAGGATATGTAGGCCATGAGGAGGGCGGACAGCTCAGCGAAAAGGTGCGCAGAAATCCGTATTCGGTGATCCTGTTTGATGAGATCGAAAAGGCGCATCCGGATGTATTTAATATTTTACTGCAGGTGTTAGACGACGGTCATATCACGGATTCCCAGGGACGCAAAGTGGATTTCAAAAATACGATCATTATTATGACGTCAAATGCCGGAGCACAGGCGATCATTGAGCCGAAAAAACTTGGATTTGCAGTTTCGGATGATGAAAAACAGAATTATGACCGCATGAAAAACAGCGTGATGGAAGAAGTACGCCGTATTTTTAAACCGGAATTTTTAAACCGTATTGATGAGACGATCGTATTTAGAGCGTTAAACAAAGACGATATGAAACAGATCGTTGCACTGATGTTAAAAGAACTTACAGATCGCTGTGAAAAACAGATGGGAATCCACCTTACCGTGCGTGACAGCGTCAAAAAGCATATTGTCGATAAAGCGTATGATCCGAAATATGGTGCAAGACCGCTGCGCCGTCAGATCCAGAACGATATCGAGGATGAACTGGCAGAAGAAATCCTGTCCGGCAAAGTGAAAAAAGATACGGAAGTGGTCGTGACGATCCACAAAGAAAAAGTCGTGTTCGAAACAAAATAAAATTTTACTGAAATATCCGGGAAAGCACTGGAAATCGTGACGGGGATATTATATAATAAGGGCACAAAATTTTACGATAAAGAGAAAACTACTTTATCACAGGAGGAAAAAATGGCAACGATCAGCGAATTAATTCGTTCAGAAGCAGATGGAACGATCAGTTTTGGGGATTACACATTAGGTGCAAAGGCGAAACTTGATAATTTCGAACATCAGGGAGATATCTACAAGGTGAAGACATTTTCCGAGATCACCAAGTTAGAGCGCAATGGCATGTTCGTATATGAATCTGTTCCGGGAACGGCTGTCATGAATCTGAATGCAACAGATACAGGCCTGACATTTCAGGTAGAGGGACCGGAAGATGCACAGATCACAGTAGAACTTGAGGATGAGTCAGAGTACGACATCACGATCGATGGCGCAGATGCAGGAAAGATGAAGACAAATCTTGGCGGCAAATTAAGCTTAAGTGTAGAACTTGGCGACCATCCGGTAGATGTAAAAGTTACAAAGTGTTAAGAACGGAAAAGTGAGATCAAAGGAAGCTTACATGTCAAAAGGGCATGTAAGCTTTTTTGCGCTTTCAAGTACGAAAGTACGATTGACGGGGATAAACTGTTACATTAACATAAAAAATGCGCGTGACAATGTGCAATAAATCAGAAGGAGAAAAGTTATGAAAAGAAAGAGACTCACGGGTTGGAAACGTATGGCGGCATTTGCGATGGCGCTTACGCTGACGGTCGGAGATTGGACATCAGTAGGTGCTGCTGGATTGCCGCAGACAGATGTACAGACAGTAACAGAGGCTGTGATACAGGAAGAAGATGCGATGGAAGCAGCTTTAGCAACAGAACAGACAGAGAAAGAAAGCGAAACGGACAGTGAGTCTGCAGAAAATGACAGCGGGCAGACAGAGAACAGCGAGGCATCGGAAATTCCAGAAACATCAGAGGCATCAGAAACTGAGAAAACTGTAGAAGAGACAGAAAACGTGAATGATACGGAGGCTGTTGATGATACCGAAGTGATGGAAACAGAGACGGAAGAAGAAATAGAAGAAGAGACCGAAGAAGAGACTGAAGAGGAAGAACTCGCTGCAATTGATAAACCGTCAAATGTAATCAATGTAAGAGGAAAAGATGACGGAAGTATTATAACAACAGCGTCTGGCCGGCAGTTGAGATATGCTTATGTGAATCGGTTCCAGAACGGAGTGATTGCAGCAGTACGGATATTGATGGATTTGTAAACCTGTATAATAAGGCAGAAGCCATACTGAAAGGCAACACAGATAAATATCAAGATGCATATGGAATGTATAGAGTCAATGGTAAGACGTATAGAGCATTGCGGTCATGTGATGCGACAGGGTATCATTATGTGACAGAAGGTGATGAAATTACAGAAATTACTGTAAGTGATTCATCGGAAAATGCCAAAAAGCGGATAGATGAGTATGCAGTAAAAAATGATACACAGGTTCTTTATTATAGTTATAATGGACATTTTTATAAGCAATTAACGTATGAATCGGTATATGATTCAGCATCGAAAAAATATAAATATGTTGTATATGCAAATGCTTATGAAGAGATTTCTTTTGAAAAAACCTATGTAAAAATAAGCTGGAATCCGGTTAATAATGATACGGCCACAATGAAAAATAAAGCCGGAGACATGATGAAGGTTGGATATGAAGTGGTCTGCGATGGAAATACCAAGGTCTATAATATGCCGGGATTATTTTTGGATGCGTCAGACGGAACCGTACATGAGATGATAACATCAGATGCAGCAAGACTGCCATATGTCATATTGAATTCAGGACAGCAGGTCAGCGTAAAAGTCCGTGCTGTATATTATCATGAAGTGACAAGTAACAAACAGGAGGTATATTGGAACTGGAATGATAATAGCCAATATATTATAGAATCAAAACAGACGAAATATGTGGTGGACATGTATGGTAAATGGTCGGACACCTATACTTATAAAAATTACTCTTTAAAGAAGTTATCACCGGTAACCGGTACAAAAGTTTCTGAAAAGGGAAAAGAGATGTCAGTTACCTGGAATGCACAAAACGGAGTGGATAGCTATCGTGTGTATTACCTGCGAAGCAGCAAACCGTTAAATATTACGAATATAGAGAGCTTTTTACAGTTTTACAATAAGAGGGGAACGCTGTACGATGCTTATGTAAATGCAAAAGGAGAAAACGATTCCTATGAAACGGATTCAGAGTATGCATCAGATCCGTATTGTAATATTACAATAGATTCAGGACTGCCATATTTTTATTGTTCCGTCAGACTGGAATCTGCGGAAGAAGGATATTTTTCAGATGGAAGTTATTCAGATGTCATAACTGCAACGGCCAGCATTAATGGAAACATACCGACAGTAAAAAATCTCAAAATAGAAAAGACGTACAATGGAGATGACTGGCAGCTCTCATGGACGCCAATCGATGCGGATGTAGTCATTTATGTTTTTGAAGAAGGAAAGAAGCCGGCGCATTATAATTATGAGCTTTTGAACGCTTATGGTTACTATACGGATGGTCAGGGACAGCAGAAAAAACTTTATTTAAAAGATGCACTTACGGAGCTTGAAAGTAAGGAAATAAGCAGTTATGTACGTTCTTACAAAGTGAAGGGAATCGATGGATCATACAGTGCAATCTCTTTAAAACCGGGCGTAAAATATACATTTGTTGCGCATACCTATGATGCAGGCAGTTCTCTTTATAACATACAAAAGAAGCCGGTGTTTACCGTAAATAAGGAAATAAAAGTAACAGATGCTCAAAAAAATCAAACGTATAAAAATATATCTGTTGGCATGACTTATTATACGGCAATGAGTCCTGCTTCGAATATGGTAAGCTATACGGATAAGGTATCCGTACCGCGTGTATATACAAAGGCGGGAAAAAACAGTATAAAGTTATCTTTTACCAGAGGAAGCTGTACCGGATATGAGATTTATCGTCTTTCAGGTAAAAAATATAAGAAAATAGCAACGACCACAGACTATGTCTATACAGATCAGAATTTAAAGGCAGGCACAAAATACTCCTACAAGGTACGCTCTTATTATTATGATCCGGACAGAAAAACGAAAAGTTACAGTATATATAAAAATTTTACTGTAAGTACCAGCCGTGTAAATAACATTGTATTAAAGGTGGCTAAGAACTCAAAAAATACAGTGAAACTGACCTGGACAAAAGTAGGTTCTGCAACAAAATATGAGATTTACAGAACTTCTGAGAGTGACAAGGATATCACAGAAATTTCAGGATGGATCAATTCGGGCAACAGTGCCGTAACAGTAGAAAATACAAAGTATGAACTGGTGAAAACGATCACAAACGCAAAAACGACAACATACACGGACAAAAAGTTAAAATTCGGTGAGAGTTACACCTATCTGATCTGTGCATATTATAAAGACGGAAAAACATTAAAATACATTACCGCGTCGACCAGAGTTAAAATGCAGCTCGAGGAGCCGCGAAATCTCGTCCTTACCAATAAAGGCAAAAATGTAAGCGTTAAATGGGATGCGGACAAGTACGCTGCAGGCTATCAGATCCGATACATGGTATATGATAAATATGGTGAGGAAAAAACAGTTGCAGAAAAATATGTAACGGTAAAGAAAAATAAATACACCATTAAAGGATTATCGAGCGGAGAATACGTCAATGTATCGGTAAGGGCTTATAATTCCAAAAAAGAATACAGTGGATGGTCATCGTCAAAAGAATCTACATCACTTGCAGCAGTAAAATCCATCAAAGCTGTTTATGATACGAAGAAGAATGCAGTAAAGATTACCTGGAAAAAGGTAAAAGGTGCGAAATATTATAAAGTCGTCCGTTCTGTATATACGCCGTTATGTAATACGGACGAAAAACTTTATGCAGCAACAGGTAACCTGATCGCAAAAGATTCCAATGATGAGACAGGATATTACAGTGAGGTTCACTATCGGGAATATTATGGCGAAGACGGATCCATTACAGGCACGGCGGCATATGACAGGGCACGGTTGAAAAAAGGTGTGAAATATTATTATATGGTCAGTGCATATGGGGAAAAAGGAACAAGAATTGCCTCTTATATGACCTCGGAATATGGTACACAGGTTGCTTCCGGTAAGCCGGCAGTCATCATATATGGTGTCAAAGTTGCTGCAAAAGTAAAAAATAACAAAAAAGGAACGGTTACCGTTTCTTACAATAAGGTAACAGGTGCCAAAACTTATCAGATTTACCGTGCAGAAAAAAAGAACGGTAAGTATACTCTGATTGGAACCACAAAGAAGACGTCTTTTGCAGATAAAAAAGCAAAGAAGAAAAAAACATATTATTACAAAGTGGTTGTAAATGGCAGGAATGAATTACTTGCAGACTTTACAATCAGGAGTTCGGCAGTGAAAATTAAAGTAAAAAAATAATTCTGCAATAATAATAAAAACCGGAAGAAGCGGATTGCTTTTTCCGGTTTTTGTCATAGAAAGTAAGTTGCTTTTTACAGATAAAGTAAGTATACTGATAAACAATAAAAAGAGATGGAGAAGGAATATGCCGAAGGGAAAAACAACAGTATTTTTTTGTCAGGAATGTGGTTACGAATCATCAAAGTGGATGGGACAGTGTCCTGCATGTAAGGAATGGAATACATTTGTTGAGGAGATGATCGATAAAAAAAGTGCAGCAAAAGGCGGCAGGGTAGCGGCAAAAGCGGCAGAGGCGAAGAACGTTCCGCTCTCACAGATCGAGATGACACAGGACAAACGCATGTCGACGGATATGAAAGAGCTTGACCGTGTACTTGGCGGCGGAATCGTACAGGGATCTTTAGTGTTAGTGGGCGGTGATCCGGGAATCGGTAAATCAACACTGCTTTTGCAGGTATGCCGGAATTTATCGGAGAAAGGTGTGCGCGTATTATATATATCCGGAGAGGAATCCCTGCAGCAGATCAAAATAAGGGCAGAACGTATCGGAACCTTTGGCGATTCGCTGACACTTTTATGTGAAACGAACTTAGACACGATAAAAACGGTGATTGACCGGGAAAAACCGCAGATCGTGATCATAGATTCCATACAGACCATGTATAACGAAGAAGTTTCCTCTGCACCGGGCAGCGTATCACAGGTGCGGGAATCCACAGGGGTATTTATGCAGATTGCAAAGGGGATGGGAATTTCCATCTTTATTGTCGGTCATGTGACGAAAGAGGGCGTGGTTGCGGGTCCGAGAGTTTTAGAACACATGGTGGATACGGTACTCTATTTTGAGGGGGACAGGCATGCGGCATACCGTATACTGCGCGGTGTCAAAAACAGGTTCGGCTCAACGAATGAGATTGGCGTGTTTGAGATGAGACAGAACGGACTGATGGAAGTGGAAAATCCTTCGGAATACATGCTGAGCGGGAAACCGGAAGGTGCATCCGGTTCGGTTGTTGCGTGTTCTATGGAAGGAACCAGACCGATTCTGGTGGAAGTACAGGCGTTAGTCTGCCACAGTAATTTTGGAATCCCGCGGAGAACGGCTGCAGGCACCGATTTTAACAGGGTAAATCTTCTGATGGCAGTACTTGAAAAAAGGCTGGGATTAAAACTTGGAGACTGTGACGCTTATGTGAATATCGCGGGCGGCGTAAAAATGAATGAGCCAGCGATCGACCTTGGCATTGTGCTTGCCATTATATCCAGTTACCGTGAAAACCCGATCAATGAGAAGACGATCTGTTTCGGAGAAGTGGGCTTAAGCGGAGAAGTGCGTGCCGTCAGTATGGCAGAGCAGCGTGTGACAGAAGCAAAAAAACTTGGATTTGATGAATGCATTCTGCCACAGGTCAGCCTGGATTCCATGAAGGACAGTGGATCTGTGCCAAAGGGAATCCGCCTGACTGGTGTGAGGTCAGTGAAAGATGCGATGGATGCGATATTGAAATAAAATACGGTGGAAATATATCTTTTCTGGAAAGATGAACTGAAACAGTAAAATTCACTTTGCGAAAGTACACATAAGAAAGTGAAATTTTTGGAAAAAATAGGTTGACAAAATAATACCCAGATGGTAACATAGTCAAGCTGACCGCAGGACATGACATGATCTGACAGCGGACAACAAAAAAGTTGTTGACAAACAGAACAACACATGATAAGATATCAGAGTTGTCGTGTTTGAGATAACAGATCGGACAAAACCGATTGAAAGAAAAAGTTTCAAAAAATGAAAAAAGTTCTTGACAAAACAGACTTGATAAGATATAATAAACAAGCTGTCGCTGAGAACGACAACAAAACAAAGAACCTTGATAACTGAACAGTGAAATAACCTTGAAAGATTCAATGAATTTCAGGGTGTT
>PPYE01000733.1_pt1 | contig 15613 bp, 10 predicted proteins | sample 1559881 | NCBI WGS metagenome assembly PPYE01 (sample SAMN08240022, study PRJNA423297) | Human gut metagenome, whole genome shotgun sequencing project. | reverse complement strand
AGCTCGACCTTCTCCCTGCTGTACATGCGAACCTCCAGTCCGGACCGCCCCGCGGTCCAACTTTCTGTCCGCACCCCCATTTGGGCGAAATGATGCCTAAAATCTGCGCGAAAATTCAAATATAGTTGTCTGAACATCACGCTTCTAACTACCGATGGGTTAAAGATATTCTCATCAGTTTGGTAGGATATTCCTTCCGGTTAATGACCTACCGCTCACGGTCGATTTTCGACCGTTCACAGGATGTTTGCTCTTGAGCAAAATGTTGTGCAAATAAATCTAATGCCATTAAAAAATAATACGCAACTAAATTACCAGCAGAAACAAAAAATAGATAGCGAATAAACGAAGGTAAATCTGAGCAAATGTCAAGAGAATTTAGAACTCGCTACAAAAATGTCGGTTTTGTTGCTCAGATGTTTAAACAATCGTTATAATTGCATTACTAAACGAGCGCAATTACAGATTGCGCAGATACGTTTGATAGGGAAAGAGCAAGATCGCGGTCTCTTGGGGAGGAGACATCGATGAAAGCGAATTCGGACAAATCTAAGCAGAGTAATAAAGCGACGCGCCGTGTACTGGCAGGCGTTTTGTGCGGAGCATCCGTTTTGAGCCTGGTACTGTCGCTCGTCATGCCCCCGATCGCGCAGGCCATTGCCAACGATGTCCATACGGTTTCTGCCGAGGAAACTGTGATGGGGGGGGGGTTCCTCAAGTGAGTCTACTGATGTAGAAAACACCAACAACGGGGATACCGAAAACCAGAATAGTGACGATGCCGGGAATGACGCGAGCGAAGACGCCGCTGCCGCAGGCCTGCCGTCCGACGACACGAAGGTCGAGGGTGACACGCAGCCTTCCGATGCACAGCCTGCGGATGACGGTGCTAACGGCGAGGGCGCGATTTCACTTGCTGCAAATAATGAATCGACTTATACAATCAGCAGTGGGGCTGAACTCAGCAAGAAGCTTCTTGACGAGAGACTTTGCGATGCATCCGGCTCAGCTATTTTTGAGCTCGTTAACGATATTGAATGCAACCAAGAGATTAGGTTTGAACAAACTGACGACAACCCTATCAATATCACCCTTAATCTAAACGGTCATAAGATCAAGTGCTTGAACACCGATAAGCCGTTATTTGATGTTGCTAATGGCGCAACACTTACAATTAAGGACGAAATTAAGGACTCCGCGCCGGTGACTGAGACGGTCAACGATGTTCAACAGCTGACTGATCAGGGGCAGAAGCTGAGTCCCGATAATTATGGCAAGAAAGCCGTGCTAAATTACGTTGATGGCATTCCGTCTAATCTTACCTACTACGTGACCAAATCGACCCCGAGTGGTACAGGGACAATCGAGACGCTTGTCAGTCATAACGTCGATATTAAGGGTGCCATCGTGGCGTGCGGCGGCAACGCAAATCTAAAGCTCATCAATCTGTATAACAACAACGGCAAGGGCGGCACGTTTAACCTTGTGAGCGGCGTGATCACGCAAAAACAAGGTGGCAGCGTTAGCAGCTTGGTTTATGCCGAGAACGGCTCTACCGTCAACATGAGCGGCGGCTATGTGTGTGGTGCTTCCAGCTTGCGTGCGGGCGGCGGAATTGAAATATGCAACAATTCGAGCCTCAACGTTTCCGGTGGCGTAATTGCCGGCAACAGCGCTTATAGTGGCGGTGGTGTGCATGCCAACGCTTCCACGGTCACCATAACTAATGGCGTAATCTCCGGCAACAGCACGCTTGATTCTGCTGACTTTGGTGGCGGCATCATGGCCGAATATGGCGGCAGCGTTACTGTTTCCGGCGGTTACATTACGAACAATCGCTATGCCAAATTCTGCAGTAAAGATGGCGATTGTTGTCATGGCGGCGCTGGGCTTGCCGCCATAAGGGGCGCCGATGTCGCCATTTATGGCGGCCAGATTACTGGCAACTATTCCGATGAAGCTGGCGGCGGCGTTTACGTTACCAATATTGGTCAACAAGATATGGCATGGCTCAAAGTTACGGGAGGAATTATTGCCTCTAACGTGAGCTACCGATCTGAAGGTGCCGGCATCCGAGTGGGCCAGAAGGTTGACGCGTTTATTAACGGCCCTAAAGAAAGTAACGGCACCAAAAAAAGTATAGTCTACATCACAAACAATCACTGCATGTCTCGCTACGACTGGGGCGGCGGCGGCATCTTTGTTCAGGGTGATTCGAAAAACGCGGATAACGCAGGCAGGCTGTTTGTATACAACTCGTATATAAGCAGCAATACCGCTGGCGGCTATGGTGGCGGCGTTGCGGTTTGCCCATCGGGTAAGACCTTGGTAACGAACACTGAAGGCACGGCAATCTTTGGCAATAAGTCTGCCGGTAATGAGAATCTTGGCAAAGATCATCCTAATCCTGCTTACGACCCAGCGCGCAATACCGGCAATGACAAAGCGCCCCATCTTTCTAAAGGCGGCGACGGTAAGAATCAAGACTATACCGCCTATTTGAAAGATGTTTTTCGTGACAATGGTCATGCCGATTTCTTCCTCGCAGCGCATGATCACACAACGCCGATCGCAGTTGTGACTGGTGAGATGCTTGGTGGTGGAGACGCCCGGTACTCGGGAAGCATCGAACTTGAAAAAACTATCAACATCCCCGCCAACGGTGCTGTTGGGGTAAAAAATAGCATCGGCCTGACCTCGGGTGTTATGTCGGGTGTTATGGCCGAGGATGAGGCGGCGATTAATGCGCGGAATCAAGCGCAGAATGAAGCGACAACTTTCATCACGGGCAACTATTCCTGGGACCATGGTGGCGGCATCATGTCGAATGGCGACTTGTACCTAGGCGTGCCTGTGGATGCGTACGTCTATCCGAGCCTTAAGTTGAAGGCAACCAAGGAGTTGGACGGCCGCGACCTCAAAGATGGGGAGTTCACCTTTACGGTTTATCGCAAGGACTCGGATACTGCGAAGGCGCCTTCTTGGGACAATAATGGTAATTTCAGCAAAGGTGGCTGCGAGTTTGTCCAATCTGCCAAGAATACCGCTGGCAACATCGCCTTTGACCTTAGCAATGACCTTAGCAAGCGGCTCGGTGACTTCAGCAAGGAGTCCTTAAGTGATACTGGCAAAATTACATACTCATACTACTTGGTCGAAGATGCGGGCAATATTCCTGGTGTTGATTACGATCATGCTGTATACGAGATTAACGTGACAGTCGAATACAACAAGACTGTACTTATGTCTGTTCCGATAAAGAATGATTCGAATAAGTCTAAAGATCTTAGTGTCTATAACTTCACGATTGATAGTGTGGACGTGACTAAGAATCTTGGGGATTCAGCTGGCCCTTTGGGCCCTGTGTCACCTACTGATGACTATTATTTGATTGCTGACTCCGGTAAGCGAAGTACATTCACCAACAAGTACACCCCTAGTGTTTCCTGGACTCCTAAGGCGACTAAGGTTGTTGAGGGTGGCGAGATGAAGGAGTTTACGCTTCAACTTGCGACAGACAGAGACTTTAATAACATCATCGGAACTGCCGTGACCTCTGAAAATGAAAATAAGCAGACGCATTCATTCTTGGATGGCAATGGTAAAGAGATTGAGCTCACGTACTCGCTCTCAGATATCAGGAATAGTTCCGACCCGGGCGACTCCACGGGCGGCCCTTCCAAGACCTTCAAGTACTACGTGCGCGAGAAGAACGAAAGATCGACCTATCCGCATTACGAGTTTGATCAGTCGGTCTATGAGCTTACGGTTGTCGCAAAGGATGACGATGCTGGAATCACAACCAATGTGACCTACACTCAGATCGTCGATGCCAAAGGCAATGAAATTCCTGAGAATGAGCGGATACCGAAGCAGTACGGCGAGGACGCCAACGCTGGCCAAAGCCTTCCCACCTTCACCAACACCTACTCCACCTCTTTGCCCCTTTCTGGTATGTCGGGCGTCACTCTGACGTACCTTGCCGGCGCGGCGGTGCTTTGCGCTGCTGCGGCCTGGATGCACATTCGCCGCAAGGCGAATGCGAAGGGAGGCGAGCGTCGTGAATAAGAAAGTTTGCTCCTTCCCGATCTTGTTTGCGCTGCTTGCCCTCCTGATCGGCACCTGCGCGGTTGTGTTCCCCGCTTCCGCGCAGGCCGCGCCGACCTCGACCGGTTCCATCACGGTGAGCGGCACCGTGGCGAGCAGCTACGACGCCTACCAGATCTTTAGCGCCAACGTCGTCGACGGCGACAGCGACGCCAAGATCGCCACCGACCTCGCCTGGGCAAGCGACGCCGTGCGCGACGCCGCGCTGCCTGTGCTGCACAGCGCCGGCATGCCCAATTCCCAGACCACCGCGCAGGAAGCTGCCGAGTGGCTCAACACCGATTCCCACCTTACGAGCGCGCTGAGCGCACAGCTCGCTCGTTCCCTCCAGAGCTCTGCCGCCGAGTCCGTGGCCCTTAACGCGGGCACGGCGGCCGAGCTGCACTGCGGCTACTGGCTCATCGTCGCCGACGACGGCGCCATCGCCCAGGGCGAGGCCGGCACCGCGCCGATCATGGCCCTGGTCGGCGGCAGCGCCGTCACCGTCAAGCCCAAGGCCGCGACCCCCAAGGTGTCCAAGCACGTGCTGGAGGACAGCACCGCCGCCTGGCAGAAGGCCGCCGACGCAACGGTCGCCGACGACCTGTACTGGCGCCTCTCGGCCACGGTCCCGGCGGGTCTTGCCGCCTACGACACCTATACGGTGCGGTTCGTTGACACCATGAGCGCGGGGCTCGACCCCTCCAAGGTGGCCGCGAGCATGCGCGTGTACGTGGCGGCGGGCGCGGACGGCGGCTTTGACGCCGTCCAGACCGGCAAGGACGGGCGCGCCAGCACCGAGCCCGCGAAGGGCTGGACCGATATCACGGCCCAGTGCGCCACCAAGGTAGCGGCCGACGGCAAGACCTTCACCGTGCGCACCGGCGACCTGGTCGCCGCGCTCGGCGGGGCCGACGCCTTTACCGCGGGTGCCCGCGTGGTCGCCGTGTACAATGCGCCGCTCAGCAGCGCTTGCAGCCACGGCATCGCAAAGGGCAACCCCAACGAGGTCTACCTGCGCTACCCGCGCTCTCCCTTTGCCGACCAGTCCGGCGACGCCGGCTTCACTCGCACGCCGAGCGATGATGCGACTGCCTACACCTGGGATCTCGCGCTCACCAAGCGCGGCAGCGACGGCGACAAGCCGCTTGCCGGGGCGGTCCTGAGCATCGCCGACGACCGCGGTCGCACACTGGCGGCCGACGGCACGTGGGATGCGGAGGGCAAGGCCACCGTCACCACGGGCGAGGACGGCCGCGTGACCGTCTCGGGCGTGGACTCGGGCAAGCTGGAGGTCCGCGAGCTCAAGGCGCCCAAGGGCTACACCGCCTTTGAGGGCACGCGCTCCGTGACGGTCAAGGCCGAGGGCCTGGACGTCGACCAGGTGGCCGCCGCCAAGCCCAAGCTCACCATCACGGCCGAGTCGCCCCTGCGCGCCGACAGCGCGGACGGGTCGACGGGCAGCCTGGAGGCGTCGCTCATCAACACGCCCACCGGCACACCCCCTAGCATTACCACCGGAGGCTTTATGCCCTCGACTGGCGATATGGCAATGTACGCTGCGGCCGCCGCAGCGGTCGCCGGAGCCGCGCTCATCGTGGTCGCGCTCCTGGTCAAGCGGGGAGGTGGCAGCCATAAAGAGTAGCTGGCAGCCCCACAGAGAGCGGGGCGAGACGTAGCGAAGTAGATGCTAAGACACAGACAGATGATGACCGATCGAATGAGAATCAAACGGAAAACGGAGGAAAAGAAGATGAGCATGAGCAAGAACATCGCACGCCTGGCAGTAACCGCCGGCCTCACCGCAGCGCTGAGCTTCGGCGGCGTCATGGCCCCGGCGAGTATGGCGTTTGCAGCGGAGGCGGCACCGGCCAACAGCATTACGATCAATAGGATTGCCGAGGACAACAAGGACAATACGTTTAAGGCCTATCAGATTTTCAAGGCCAAAGTCGTTGATGAGAAGGACAAAGGTAAAGTTGCCTCCGATATTGAATGGTCAAGCACGACTATCGGATCCAAGGTGATTGCTGCTATTCAGGGGTCTACCAAGTACAAAGAGCTTGTGAAGGCGGATTCCACCAAGGCACTCGCTGCAGATGCCACTGCTCCGGTTGTTGCCGAGTGGCTTTCTAACAATGTGACGGATACTAACGCCAGCTCGGCAAGCAGCAGCGAAGGCACGCGGGTTGCTCCCGGGGATGTACTGTATGCAATTGCGGCTGCGGTAACAGACGAGACTCCTGCGGGAAACGGAATTCCGGTGGACACTTCGTGGACGCGTCCGGCCATCACTTCCGATGGTCATTACGGCGATGGCTATTACCTGTTCGTGTCGGACGGCCTTAAGGCGGATAAGCCGAACACTGGCACCTCTCCGATTTTCGCTATCGTGGGTGGTGAGCCCGTAACAGTCACCGAGAAGACCAGCATCCCCACGGTCGAGAAAAAGGTCCTTAATGACTCCAAGGTGAAGGACGCCAACATTACTGACCAGACTGGCTGGGAAGATTACGCCGACTCCCAGATCGGCCAGAAGGTGAACTACAAGCTCACCGGCACGATTGCAGACAACTACGCCACCTATGATTCCTATGCATACAAGTTTACGGATACCCTTTCGCAGGGCCTTACTTATGCTAAGGGCTCGCTCGAGGTTTATGCGCTGAATAACGAGAGCTATACCAAGATAGATCAGAATAGCTACACCGTGGTTGAGCCTGCTGAGGACAATAATAATACTCTGACGGTGAGTTTTAATGATAAGGGGTTGAAGTCGGCTACTGCGGCTAATGAAAGCGATCTTCTTAATATCGATGCTAAAACTCAAATCGTTGTCTTCTACAAGGCCGAACTCAATAGCAAGGCTAGCTATGAAGCTCCCGGTAATAAAAACGAGGTCTATCTCGAGTACTCCAACAACCCCATGGCCGAAGGTACCGGTAAATCCGAGATCGATGTTGTGACGGATCACGTTTTCCGTCTCGATGTCACCAAGACCGATAAGGACACCGGGAGCGCGCTCACGGGAAAGAATCTCCAGGCGGGCTTTAAGGTTAAGGTTATTCGAGGTGACGAGGGCACTTTGGATAACAAGTGGCTTGGTGAAAACGGCGAAATTGTCGAAGAGAGCCAGGCATATGAGTTCAAGACGCAACTCGATGACGGCAAGGTCTATATTCCCGGCCTTGATACCGGTACATACCAGATTACTGAGACCACTACGCCCACTGGCTACAACACCGTCGCCCCATTTGAAATCACGGTAACTCCGTCCTACAAGAATAATGGTGAGTTGGATACGCTTACGGTCAGCTCCAACAATAAGGAGATGACCGTCATTAAGGATGCAAATGGCGCAACCATTCCCCTCACGATTAAGAACAAGAAGGGCTCTGGCCTCCCGCTGACCGGTCTCAACGGCGTGACCTTCACTTGGATCGCTGGTGGCGCGGTGCTGTGCATCGGCGTGGCGCACCTTATCCGCAGCCGTAAGCAGGCCGAGGAGTCCGAGCAGGAGTAACGCTCGCTCACCCATCCCTTTGGCAGGTGGGATGTGATGGCCATGAGACTTGCGGACACTTTTCTCGTCCATCGACGTTCTTGCTTTGCCATTCTCTTTTCGGGGCAGACTCCGCACTGGAGTCTGCCCCGTTCTTTTGGGATAACGCAGCCAGCCTCCATCGTCCGATGGATCAAGCGTATGAATATCGAACAGATGTTTGCAAATATTGCGTTTACCAGCTGTAAGTGCGAGTGCTCGCAGTAAAATACCCTTGCGACGCATCCCGTGCGCGGGCGGCCGACGACTCGATCGGAGGTCCCCAAATGCTGAAATTCCTTAACGCGCTCGCCGCCCTCGCGGCGGTGGGCACGTTCGTCATCGCGTTTCTTGACTCGTATGAGGTTCGGTTTAAGGTCCGTAGGCGCACGCGCGGTGCGGACGGTAGAAGGCATTTGCGCCGCAACAAGCGCAAATAAGAATGCCCGGGGGTAGGATCCCGGGCATTTAACAAAAGCTGAAAACTAGGCCGCCCGCGCTCCCAAACATTTACGCGGGGTGCGTCGTTTTCTATTGACATTGTATCCCGAATCGCCCCGCCGATCCGGGACATTTTGAAAACGCAAATGCGGGCCCATACTCGCGTTGCGCAATGCTGCCAGGCTGCGTTGTCCGGCGCGGAAGCTCGCAATTCGGCTATTATTTGTTCAGACAACCTGAACTATAGAGGAGTGACCGGCGATGGTGCAGGGCGCCAAACATATGAAGAGCAATAACGCCGCGGCCAACGGCGGCTCAAGCCCCCGGCCCAAACCTCAACCAAAACCTAAGCGCCGTCGCAAGCGACTGCCGCGCTGGGCCGACCGGCTCATCACCATCGTCATCATCCTTATCGGCGTGGGCCTTATGACCTGGCCGTGGATCTTGGACCGGCTCGAGGCCTCGGGCGTGTTCAACCAGATCAGCACGGTGTCCAGCACCGTGGACGCGCTGTCTGCCGAGGAGCGCGAGCGCATCTTGCTGCAGGCGCGCTCCTTTAACGAGCAGCTGGCGGGCGAGGCCACCGAGCTTCCCGCCGACCAGATCGAGCCCTACGCTCAGCAGCTCATCTTTGATCGCGACCCCATGATGAGTTGGGTCGAGATCCCCTCCATCGACGTGAGCATGCCCATCTACCACGGCACGAGCGAAGAAGTCCTTATGGCCGGCGTCGGCCACCTGGAAGGCACGAGCCTGCCGGTGGGTGGCACCTCGACGCACTGCGTGCTCACCGCGCACTCGGGCATGCGCAACCTGAGCATGTTCGACGATATCCACTCGCTGGAGCCCGGCGACCTGGTGCTGCTGCACACCATGAACAAGACGCTTGCCTACAAGATGGTGGACTCCGAGGTGGTGCTGCCCGAGGAGATGGAGTCGCTGACCATCGAGCCGGGCGCCGACAAAGTGACGCTCGTCACCTGCACGCCTTACGGCGTAAACGACCATCGCCTGCTGGTGCATTGCGTGCGCACCAAGTACAGCAAGAAGGACGTCGACAAGCAAAAGTCGCTGGCCGGCCGCCACTGGGGCAAGCGCGAGTTCGCCGTGCTTATCGTGGTCGTGGCCATTGTGCTGTTGCTGCTGGACATCGTGATCCACGCGGTCCGCAAGCGCCGCAAGGCCAAGGCCTCGGCATAAGACATTCTCCAGAACCGCCACAATGGGGACAGGCGCCTTTGTGGTGGTCGGGACTTCCAAACCATCACAACATTCGATGAAAATCTCGATTTTGGCGAAAAGTGTCGAATGTTGTGATGCTTTTCGTTGCGGTCGGGATGGTCTTCGTTGCGGGCGGGACGGTTTTCGCTATGGACGGTGCGGTTTCGCTGCAGAACCGCCAGCCCGCAGCCTACCAAACGCCGCTCTCGTTACGTTTTCGCTGCATTTGGGTAAAGCACCTGCTCCAAGTGGCGTTGCCTTGTATACTAGAGCGGTTTATCTGTTATGCGGAAGGGAGCGCCTATGGCACTCAGCGAGAAAGATGTTCGCGGCATCGCCGAGTACGCAAAGATCGCACTGACCGATGACGAGCTCGCCCAGATGACGTCCTACATGAACGATGCCGTCCAGATGCTCGAGCCCGTCTTGCAATATGACTTGCCCGACGTGGAGCCTACGTTCCATCCTATCGGAAGCCTGTCCAACGTGATGGGCGATGACCTGCGCGAGCCCGAGCGCGACCTGCCGCTCGACGTTGCGCTCGAAAACGCCGGCAGCGCGCGTGAGCGCTACTTCCGCGTGCCGTCCATTTTGGGAGAGGGGGAGAGCGAGTAATGGCGCAGAGCTTCGATTCCCTTACCGCCGCCCAGATCGCCGCGGGTGTTGCCGCTGGCGACTTTACCGCTACCGAGGTGGCCCAGGCCTCCCTTGCCGCCATCGAGGCGCGCGAGGGCGGGGTCCAGGCATTCCTGCAGGTGGCGCCCGAGCTCGCGCTCGAGGCCGCCGCGCGCGTGGACGCCGACCGTGCCGCAGGCAAGCCGCTGCCCCCGCTCGCGGGCGTGCCGCTGGCCATCAAGGACAACATGAACCTCGTGGGCACGCGCACCACCTGCGCTTCCCGCATGCTCGAGAACTACCAGAGCGTCTACACCGCCACCTGCGTCCAGCGCATGCTGGATGCCGGCTGCCTGCCCATGGGCAAGACCAACATGGACGAGTTTGCCTTTGGCAGCTCCACCGAGAGCTCGGCGTTCCACCGCACCAACAACCCCTGGGATACCGAGCGCGTGCCCGGCGGCTCCTCGGGCGGTTCCGCTGCAGCTGTCGCCGCGGGCGAGGTCGCGCTCTCGCTGGGTTCGGACACCGGCGGCTCCATTCGCCAGCCGGCGTCGCTGTGCGGCGTGGTGGGCTTAAAGCCCACGTATGGCGCCGTGAGCCGTTACGGCGTGGTCGCCTTTGGTTCGTCGCTCGACCAGGTGGGGCCCTTTGGCCGCACGGTCGAGGACGTCGCGCTGGCCATGAACGCGCTTACCGGTGAGGGCCACGATCCGTATGACTGCACCAGCCAGGATTGCGCCGTCGACTTTACCGAGCACCTCAACGACAGCATCGAGGGCAAGCGCGTGGGCATCATCCCCGCGTTTATGGAGGCCGAGGGTCTGACGCCCGAGGTCAAGGCCGCTGTTCAGCGCGCCGCCCAGGAGCTGCAGAGCCAGGGCGCCGAGCTGGTCGAGGTAGACCTGCCGCACCTGGACGCCGCCATCGCCGCCTACTACGTCATCGGCCCGGCCGAGGCGTTCTCCAACCTGGCCCGTTTCGACGGCATTCGCTACGGCTATCAGGAGGAGGGCTGCGCCAACTTGTCCGACCAGAGCTCGCTTTCGCGCGCCCACGGCTTTGGCGCCGAGGCCAAGCGCCGTCAGATGCTCGGCGCCTACCTGCTGAGCTCGGGCGTGTACGACAAGTACTACTACGCCGCGCAAAAGGCCCGCACGCTCATCACGCAGGACTACGACGCCGCGTATGCCAAGGTGGACACCATCCTTATGCCCGCTTCGCCGCGCACGGCCTTTAAGTTTGGCGAGATCAGCGACCCCACGCAGATGTACCTCTCCGATCTGTACACCATCTCGCTCAACATATGCGGCAACGGCGGTATCTCGGTGCCGCTGGGCCTGGGCGAGGATACTCAGCTGCCCGTTTCTGCCCAGTTGGTGGGACCCGCCTTTAAGGACCGTCAGCTGCTCACGTTTGCCCGCGCCCTGGAGCGCGGCTTTGCCGATGCCGTCACGGGTGCGCCCGCGCTTTCCGTCGCGCCCGATTTTGCCGGGAAGGGAGGCGAGCTGTAATGAAGGGGCTTTCCGAGGTCCTGCAGGATTGGGAGGCCGTGATCGGCCTGGAGATCCATACCGAGCTCACCGCACTCGATACCAAGATGTTCTGCAACTGCAAGCTCAGCCACGATGACGAGCCCAACGCCAACGTGTGCCCGGTGTGCCTGGGCCTGCCCGGCGCCCTGCCAGTGCCCAACAAGCGCGCCATCGAGAGCATCGTCAAGGCCGGTCTCGCCACCAACTGCGAGATCCAGCGCCACTCGATGTTCTACCGCAAGCACTACTTCTATCCCGATATGGCCAAGAACTTCCAGACCACGCAGGGTCCGGTCGCCTTTGCCATGTACGGTCACCTGGACCTGGACGTGACCGGTCGCGGTGCCGCCGAGCGCCCCGACTGCGCGTTTGGTGAGGCCGAGGCCCAGAGCCTGGCAAGCGCCTCGGCCAACGCCGAGGGCCTGTCCACGTCCATGACGTCGACCATGCGCGAGGGCAACCAGCGCGCCGGCCATCTGGCCAGCTACGACGCGTCCAACCTGCAGATGCCCGAGCGTCGCGAGGACGGTTCCTACACGGTGCCCATCCGCATCCTGCGCATCCACATGGAGGAGGATGCCGCCAAGATGGTGCACGTGGGCGGTGCCGAGGGTCGCATTACCGCCGCTGCCGAGTCGCTCGTCGACTACAACCGCTGCGGCACGCCGCTGATTGAGCTCGTCACCGAGCCCGATCTGCGCACGCCCGAGGAAGCGCGCCTGTTTATGGAGAAGCTCCGCCGCATCTTTGTGACGCTGGGCATTTCGGACTGCTCCATGGAGAAGGGTTCCATGCGCTGCGATGGCAACGTGTCGCTGCGCCGCCGCGGCGAGACCAAGCTGGGCACCAAGACCGAGCTCAAGAACCTCAACTCGTTTAAGAGCCTGCATGACGGCCTTGCCTACGAGATCTGCCGTCAGGCCGAGGTGCTCGAGGAGGGCGGCATCATCTATCAGGAGACCCGCCACTGGGAGCCCAGCCGCAAGCGCACCGTGGTCATGCGTGTGAAGGAAACGGCTGACGACTATCGTCTGTTCCCCGATCCCGACTTGGCGCCGTTCGACCTGGACGACGAGTTTATCGATCGTTGCCGTGGCGAGATCCCCGAGCTGCCCGATGCCAAGCGCGCTCGTTTTGAGGCCGACTTTGGCATTAAGACGGCCGACGCCGAGCAGATTGCCGGCGACCCGGAGTTTGCCGAGTTCTTTGAGGCCGCCGCTGCCGGTATGGCTGGCAAGGAGGCCCAGACGGTCGCAAACCTGCTGGTCAACGAGATGATCGCCTACCTTAAGGGAGCGGGTGTGTCGCTCGCCGAGTCCGGCATCGCGCCGGCTCAGGTGGCAGCGCTGGCTAAGCTGCTGGCGACCGACGCCATCAGCTCCAACCAGGCGCACGAGGTCTTTGAGGCCATGGCCCAGACCGGCGACGACCCCAATAAGATCGTCGACGAGCGCGGTATGCGCCAGGTGAGCGATGCCGGCGCGCTGCAGCCGATCGTGGACGAGGTGCTGGCAAACTGTGCCGATCAGGCACAGCAGTATCGTGACGGCAACCAGAAGGTCATCGGCTTTTTGGTGGGCCAGTGCATGAAGGCGAGCCGCGGCAAGGGCAACCCGAAGCTCTTCAACGAGTTGCTGAGAACGTCGCTCTCGTAAGCGGGAACCGAGGGGCCCCGGCAGGGCGGGTGCTTCCTCAAAATTTCGAACAGTCCTGCGCAAGACGAAGGCCACATTAAGTGGCCTTCTTTGCGTGCGGAACTCATTTTGAGCAAGCACCCGCCCTGCCGGGGCTCCCGGGTTCTGCGACGACTCGGCCGTTCGGGTCAGGTGGGCTGAATGGAATAGAGTGAATGGGCGTGCCGTCGGCACGCCCATTGTTTTTGAAGGGAACTCATTGAGAGGCAAGGCCCTGCGCCCGGCCCCTCGGTTCCGTAACGACTCGGCCGTTCGGGTCAGGTGGGCTGGATTGAATTTGGTGAATGAGGGCGCCGTTGGCGCCTTCATTCTTTATATATGTTGGGAGCGCCAAGCCGTGGGTGTCATGCCGGTGTATTGCTTGAAGGCTTGGGCGAAGGCGGCCTGCTGAGGGTAGCCTAGACGCTCTGCCACCTGCGCTATCGTGAGCGCGCTATCTGCCAAAAGGTCCTGCGCTCGCTCCATACGGCGTCTGCGAATGTAGGCGCCCAGGGACTCGCCGGTTTGGGCCTTAAAGGTGGCGCATAGTTTGGAGCGGCTTGTGTAGAGCCTCTCGGCCACCTCGTTGATACCCACATGTCTGCCTTTGTCGAGCGTGCGCTCAATCATTGCCGTTGCTTCTTCGGCCATGGTTATGCTGACGCGTGTGTCTGCCGCCTGCCGCGCCTGCTTGTGGGCCGCGCGCGAACAGGCGAGCTCCGCGACCATGGTCTCCACGATGCCCTGCATATAGACGTGTCCGCCTACGGTTTGGGCACGGTCCTCGTTAATCCGGCGCAGCGTGTGATAGATGGCAGACGTCGCTTCCTCGTGCCATGGCTCGGCAAACGCCTCAAAGATTCCCGCGAACTCGGTGGGATAGCGGTGCTCCAGTTCGTCAAAATATCCAGGCAAAAAGAGCACCGAGCGCGAGTGATAAAGTTCCCCCGCAAACAGCGGGCTTAATTCCTCGCCACAGCTATCTTGGATAAAGCTGCAAACGGCATTGTTTGGCCACGGTCCATGCGATGGTTTGAGGTTCGCGGGCGTTATGCCAGTCTCGGGCATGCATGTAAGTGTGGGCGCGCTGACCTCGCTCACGCAGGCGTATGGCTCGGGTGTGTATTCGGCCAGGTACATATCGTGCGTCGGGGTGATGAAATGCTCCATGACGATGCAGGCAGGGGAGAGGGGCATGATCCATGCGCGGCCGTGCGCCCGATCGTTTGCCACCTCGCCGGTAAAGACGGCACCCTTGCCGGAAAGCTCCAGGCCAAACTGCTCAAACTGTGGTGCGTAGAGCTCAGTTATGTCGGTCGTGGCCCGATGCATTTTCAAAAGCGTCCCTTTCCTTTGCAGAAACGTCCACAGCTCGGTTGATTGTGAGCCATGGCTAACATGCCAATGATAAGTTCATTACGGTTAACTCTCAAGCCGTTAGAAAGGAATCTCATGGCAAAGGGATCAAAAAGGGAAGGCGGCGGTATCGGCGAGCTGCTTGCATATGCCGGCGACCGTAAATTCCTAACGTATTTGGGCATGGCGCTCTCGGCGCTCTCGCAGCTGCTGAGCTTTGGCCCGTACGTGTGCATCTGGTTTGTCGCGCGAGACCTTATCGCTGTGGCACCTAACTGGAGCGAAGCCACCGATATCGCGATGTATGGCTGGTGGGCCGTGGGTTTTGCCCTGGCAAGCATCGTAGTTTATTTCGTGGGGCTCATGTGCACGCACCTGTCTGCGTTTCGCTGCGCGTCCAATATCCGCAAGACTACGAGCGAGCACCTGCTTAAGCTGCCGCTTGGCTACTTTGACACGCACTCCACCGGTGAGCTGCGCCGTATTGTAGACGGATGCGCCGCCTCCACCGAGACCCTGCTCGCGCACATGCTGCCCGATATCGCCGGCGCCACCGCCATGGTCGCAGGCCTGCTCGTGCTGCTTTTTGCCCTCGATTGGCGTTTGGGGGTGGCATGCCTTATCTCGGTCGTCGTTTCGCTTGGCGCCATGGCCACCATGATGAGCGGCAAAGGCGCCGAGTTCATGAAGGCCTACATGGGAGCGCTGGTCAAGATGAACAAGACCGGCACCGAATACGTACGCGGCATCCCCGTGGTCAAGGTGTTTCAGCAGACGGTCTACTCCTTTAAGGCTTTCCACGATGCGATCGCCGAATACGCCGACATGGCACAAAGCTATGCGGGCACGTTCTGCCGAGGTCCGCAGGTACTCAACCTTACCGCGCTCAATGGCCTTGTGGCATTCCTGCTGCCCGTGGCGTTGCTGTTGGCGCCGGGCGAGACGGACTTCGCGCATTTTATGGCAAACTTCACGTTTTACGCGATATTTTCGGCCGTGGTACCGACGGCCATGACCAAGCTCATGTTTGTGGGCGAAGCCTCTCAGATGAGTGCCGATTCGCTGGCTCGCATCCGAAGCATCATGGATTCCAAGCAGCTCTCCGTGCCCGCCCAACCCAAGCACCCTGCCGGCAGCGACGTACG
>PPYE01627707.1_pt1 | contig 15615 bp, 9 predicted proteins | sample 1559881 | NCBI WGS metagenome assembly PPYE01 (sample SAMN08240022, study PRJNA423297) | Human gut metagenome, whole genome shotgun sequencing project. | reverse complement strand
TAGTCCTATCGGAACTAAAACGATCCTTATATTCTAAACAACGAGGAATAAGTTAAACGAATAAAATATAGGGACATGAAAATAAAGACAATAATCTCAAGTATTTGCTTGATGCTATTAGCAGTCGCTTGCTCGATGGAGGATGACGTGCTGAGGGACATGGAGATAGGAGATTCGGGAAATGTTGAGATAGAGATGGGGGAGGCCGCTTTTGTTCTTAAGACTTCTCTTTCTTCTTTGGAGACAAAATCCTTATCTGATGCTGGAACATTACCTGCTTCTATGGATGAGGCAGAGATTAATAATTGTACGTTGATATTTTTTGAGGGCACACAAGTCAGTTCCATAATGGAAGGGTTGTTTGTGAATAAGGAGAATTATATCGTTAAAACGAAAGACGGAACGAAAGATGATTGGGCTAAAGTGATTTTAAAAGTGAAAAAGCCTAGTCCTTATTCCGTGATGGTAATCGCTAATAGCTCGAAGTCGTTTGCGGGTTGCCAATCGGAAAATAATATAAAGGATATAATACAGGATGATAAGGATGCTTTGGTAAAAGTTGGGAAAATGGATATCAGTTTTGATACTGACTTTGCTGGCTATCCAACAATTGCGGAGGCATTGGGAAAGCCTTTAGAAATAGGCACAATACCTCTTTCTCAACTAACAGCTCGAATAGAACTTGCGGAATTTAATGTTTCAGGTTTTCAAGGAGCATCTGTTAAAGAGAAGGTTACTGTTACAGGAGTGGATCTGTTAAATTTGAATCCTGAGAGTTATACGATAAATGAGCAAACTCATAAAAATGCGACTTATTTGTCTGAGAGTAAAACGTGTAATGTGGAGGTCTATAATGGGGTATCGGATCTTCCGTCAACTTATTCTTTTGTAGATAATAAGAATCTATTGTCTTTTTATTCTTTCCGGAATCTGGCGAAGGCAGAGAGTGATCAAGTAAAAATGCAGGTTCGGTTCAAAATAGGAAATAGCAATGAGGAAAGAACTACGAGGCCGTTTGTGATCAATAAGGAAGGAAATATCTTACATGGCGTTAAATCCGGATATGTTTATCGCTTGGTTGTCAATATGACTATTATTGGAGATAAGGTCGAGACAGAACTGCTTTGCTATACAAGAGATTGGTTGAATAATACCATATCCATTCCTATGGAAGATAATTGTAAACGGGTAAAATAAAAATACAAGATTATGAAAATAAGGAATATATTATCAGTGCTGTTTGTTGGACTGCTTTTCACGAGCTGTAACTCGGAAGAAGAAGTTCAGCGAGGAAATGAGGACGGGCGGGATATCTCATTCTCTATGACTCTTACTTTGGGAGAAGTGACAGCGATGACGAAAGCTGGAGGGGATATCGCTGAAGGGTATACATATTCGACAGAGGATGAGGTAAAAGTGAATAATGTTGTGGTCGCTATATTTAATGAGGCGAATGGAACTGTGGGTGAGTGCTTGGAGTACAAGTCTGTAGCGTTTGACGGGGGAATTCCCAATTCTACCGTAACGATTGATGGAAAAACATTGATTGCTTATAAAATTGATAATATACAAGCAAAGACAGGTAAGGTTCGTATCGTAGCGATTGCGAATTCAACGCATTATGAGGACTTGGCTAGATTGGGAACGACTACTTATGAGAACCTGAAAGGTTTGTCGGAAACCGTTTCAGGTGGAACTTTTGATGCTTCAAATTTGGTAAAGGTCGGGGAGTTGGCTGCGTATGACCTAAATACGGCTGTGACAAGTATACCTGTTCCGATGACACAATTAGCGGCACGCATCGATATGAAGTTTACGGTAGATGAAGAGCCGGAGACTGTGTCTACAACAGATGATACAAAAGTAACCAACCAGTGGTTCTATACTGTAACTAAACTTACGGTCAAGAATATCAATCAGAAATCAGATTTAATATTGCTTGGTCGAGATAATCAATATGATGATACTTACTCTACGGCAAAGGATATTACATTGCAAAATGGCGTTGCGTTACCTTTTTATACCTATGAGAAGTTGAACACGACGTTAACCCCATTGTCTATATATGTAACGGGTGATTTACAAAAGATACAGGTCACGACTACCTTTAATGAGGATATGACTATTCAAAATGTAACGAAGGGAAGTATTATAGAGGAAGAGAAAGATCATTCTTATAAATATGAGGATTTTAATCCTACGACAGCGCTTGAAGGATGTACGACAAATGGTATCATACATGGTAATAGATATGAGCTTACAGGTAAAATATCCATGAAGACACAACGAATCAACTTTACGGTATCTACAACTCCGTGGGAAGGTGTGGAAAAGTTTGTCGTGGATGTGGTTATTGCGGATTTGAAGTATTTGTTCGTGAGGGAGACTAAGGTGGTGATGGCGAATATCACTGAGTATAAGATAGAGTTTGCTTCTAGCTCGAATATTACGATTGATCAACCATCTTATGCGACTTATGAGGAGTATTATTTGTTAAATGGAAAAATAACAAAGAGAGATGGTACGTATTACCCTAATAGTTATTATTACAGTTGGACTAATGATAATAAGCACAAACAAGATCAATATCCTAAGATAAGCGCAGAAGCAGGAAAACAAGGCTCCATTATTATTACGAGTAAATTACCTGTAAATTATTTTCCAAAGCAATTTGTTTTTGGTGTTCATAATGCAGAGGACTTGAAAGTATCAGGAATTATCGTAGATCAATATCCACCTCAATATCTGGAAGGAAAAGTTTCGAAAGATGCTGGTCCAGCAGATTCTCCTGATGGGGATACAAACCCTAATATCTTTACGATAACAGTCAAAGCTGCAGGGAATCTGATAATTGGAGATCCTAGTACTATAAAAAATGGAGTCCGGGTGACTAAAGACGACGCTTTCTCTGCGGAATTAGTATCTCCAAAATTTGTAGTAGCCTCAAGATTTGGTGCTGTAAGTACAGGTACTTATACATATTCCAAAGCGGTAGAACGTTGTAAAAAATATTGGGAGAGGTTAGAGGATGGTACCTATTATGAGGCTGGCACATGGAGGGTTCCTACTTTAGCTGAGTTAGAGTTTATGAATACAGTACAAGACGCTTCTCCTGCGGTAAACTATTTGTTTAATACAAACGGTACTTATTGGTGTGCAATGCCGTATTGGTATTATGACTTTGGGGCAAATAAACGTAATCAGTTTACTAATAATGCCTCTAGTCAAAAAGCTGACGGTATTCGTTGTGTAAGAGATTTATATTAAAGATGTTTATTAATGATTTAAATAGAGATTTTTATGATAAAGAAATTATATAGCCTATTTTCCATATTACTGTTGCTCGCTTCATGTGCGACAGAGGAAATAGAACAAATAGAAATTCAACCGACAGATGGATCAATGGTTTCTCTTTCATTCTCTGTAGATGCTCCGAATGCTCTTGAGATTACGAAAGCGACCGGGGATGTGGAGAAAGGTGTTGAGTCCTTATATCTATATACATTTAATGAGGATGGAGAGTTTATCTCTCCAGTTGTAGAGGCTGTTGTTTCTGGCAATGGATATACGGCTTCTATCTCAAAAGAGACCCGTACCATCCATTTTGTCGCCAATGATGGAACGTTAACCCCTTCCCTAGAAAGCGGAATGGCCTCGTTAGGAACAGATAAGCAAATCTTTTGGGGAAAGAGAACTTTTAGTGAAATTCCTGCGAAAAATATAAGCAATAATCTAGAAGATGCTGGTAACAACAATGTTGAACTACTACGAAACTGGGCCAAAATAACGCTGAATCTCTCATCGGAGGCAGCTGTGAAATTGAAAAATGTTTCTTATCTCATTTATAATGAATCACAGTTGGCATCTATCGGTTATAAAGATGCGGGAAAGTTGAATATTCCAAATCAAGATTTTTATGCGCCCCAGAATGAGCCAGATACTAGTAAATATGCGAAGCCGGGTGAATCTGTGTATACTTTTGAACATTATAATCAAGATAAGAAAGCGACTTTTGTTATTATTAAGGCGCAATTTGATGGTAGCGAGACCTATACATATTATAAGATTGATCTTGCCGTAAAGGATGAGAATGATAAGGTAACTCGTGTTTATGATGTCGTTCGTAATTATGCCTTTAATATAACGGTCAAGAGCGTTTCCAGAAAAGGAGCTACGTGGGCTGAGGTTATAGATGAAAATGTGATAGCGGATAATAATATCACGGCCTCGGCTATTATGGAAAAGTATCCGAATATAACTTATGATGGCGAGGCCTTGAATGTTACAAAGACGACATTCGTTTTTACGGGCTCTTCTAACACATTGTCGATGACTGCGATATATGCGGGAACAGGGCAGTTGAGTGTGGTTCCGGGTGAGGGAATGTCGGATGTCGTAGATGGTAACTTAAGTTATCCTTCTTGGATACCTTCTGGCAATCAGACGATAACGATTACAGCCAATATAAAGCCGGCTCCTGACTCCGGTGAGAAGATAGCGTATTTCTACGTGGTAGGAGGTAATTTGCAGCGTAAGATTAAATTGGTCTTACGTCCCCCTTATGACTTTATGAATCCGAGATTTGAAAACGTGAAGAATGGAACAGGCACAAATGAAATTGCTGCAGGTCAGCAAAAAGATGCTTATCTGAAATTCTCGATACCGGAAGATATTGATGAATCCTTATTCCCCATTGAATATAAGATATATACTAAAAAACTGTATGCGGTAGAACCCGGTGTTCGTTTGGAAACGACCGGAGCGAGCGATTGGTACTACGTCTATACGGATCAGATATTTAGTCCTGAAGAGAAGGTTATTCAATTTAAAACGAATACAGCAAATGATGGTGAAGATGATGTTATTTTAAAGGCTGATTTATTCAATCCTGTTTCTGATTTGAGTTATACTAGACCTGAAAAAGTTAAAGAGACGAAAACTTTCTATTTGCAATGTCGAAGAAATGGAAGCAATGTGGGAAGTAATGTAACAATCACTTATTCCATATCAAGTGGTGGAGGAGCAGCAATTAGAACTAATAGTAGCTCTAGAATAGTATTGGATAAAGTATCCGTGTATGCAGATGATGAAATAACGTTTACACACACATATAGGGGAAGTACGTATACTGCGGAAATGTCTGTATCTGATTTGGCGAAAAGTAGTACCAGTAATTATGTATTTGTGAATATGAGATAATATAATGGGTTCCCATCCATCATGTGAATGACGGATGCGGGGAGCGTGCAGCACACAATGGATTGAATTTGTTTTACACGTAGGCTGCACCTCCTCCCCGGCCCTTTCCTCATATAGCATTCGTGCTTTATCGATGCCATTCATTCCGTAAGGAGATGGGTGGCATCGCTTTCTTCATTTGCCGATGACGTTAACTTACTTGCCCCATGCAGTTAACTTGCTTTGGTCTGATATCAAAGGTTCTTGTGTAAAAAAATGCGCAACCCTTTGTTTATTAAAAAAAAGGCTCTATCTTTGCAGCCCGAATAAGTATGCGAATAATAATAAATAATATAGAAAGATGAAAAGAACATTCCAACCTTCCAACAGAAAAAGAAAGAACAAGCATGGCTTCCGTTCAAGAATGGCTACCGCTAATGGCCGTAGAGTATTAGCTTCTCGTCGTGCTAAAGGCAGAGCTAAATTAACGGTATCTGACGAATACAACGGATAATTAGTCACGTTCTAAAGATTTATAAAGAAAGTAGAGGTTTTTTCCTAAAAAGCCTTTACTTTCTTTGTTTTTGTAGTATTGCTCTGGTGGATATTGGTCTATATGCCGTTTTTTTTCTACTTTTGAACCGCCTACAAATACATACGTGAAATGAGTAACTTTTTTGTAAAACTGATAAAGAATCCGTTTGTCATCAATCTCTTGTTGGTGATAGTCGTGTCGTGCGGCGTTGTTTATGGCGTACTGGCGTGGCTGGATTCTTATACCCGCCATAATCAAGCGGTGGTCGTTCCGGACGTGAAAGGAATGAAGCTAGAGGACGCCGCCGAGTTTTTCGGGAATAATAAGCTACGCTATAACGTCAGGCGTATGCCTTGCTGCGGGCCCGTGGCTTCTCGTCGGTCGAGATAGAGTATGTGCCGGGCGATTATAAAGATTTGGCGATGGGGGTGGAGTTAAACGGGCGTACCTTGCTCAAAGGGGAACATGTACCGTTGACCGCTCATCTGGTATTGAAAGTAAGCAGTGGCGATCCGAATATGCTTCCCGACTCATTGGCTTTGGATAGTATTCCGGTAGAACCATTGGATAGTGATATAGAAAACTGGTTTTAAGGGAATGGACGAGTTTTTGGACGATATGGATGATGAACAGGTAGACGACCTGTTGATGCCGGAAGAAGACGAAACATCGTCGAGCCAGATGTATGAGCATTTCCGCTTCGTAGCGGACAAGGGGCAATCCCTGCTCCGGGTGGATAAGTTCTTGGTAGACCGTATGATGGGCGCTACCCGTAACCGCATCCAATTGGCGGCTGAGGCGGGTTGCATCTTGGTGAACGATAAGCCGGTGAAAAGTAATTACCGGGTGAAACCTTTGGATGTGGTTTCTATCGTGATGGATCGCCCACGCCGGGAACTGGAGATTATCCCCGAAGATATCCCTTTGAATATAGTATATGAGGACGATGATTTGCTGGTGGTGAATAAGCCGGCAGGCTTGGTCGTACATCCCGGTCACGGTAATTATACTGGTACATTGGTGAATGCCTTGGCTTATTATTTGAAGGATGATCCCTATTATGATCCTTCCGATCCTCGTTTAGGCTTGGTACACCGTATTGATAAGGATACGTCGGGCTTATTGGTGGTGGCTAAACGCCCGGAGGCCAAGAGTAACCTGAGCCTGCAGTTCTTCAACAAGACAACCAAACGTAAATACCGTGCCTTGGTATGGGGCATCGTTCAAGAGGATGAGGGGCGTATCGAGGGAAATATCGGTCGTGACCCTCGTGACCGTATGCAAATGACCGTCTTCCCGGAAGGCGATCAAGGCAAGACCGCCGTCACCCATTACACCGTGTTGGAACGCTTGGGCTACGTGAGCTTGGTGGAGTGCCGTCTGGAGACGGGGCGCACGCACCAGATCCGTGTACATATGAAATATATCGGTCATACGCTTTTCAACGATGAGCGGTATGGCGGACATGATATCTTGAAAGGAACAACTTTTACTAAATATAAACAGTTCGTGCAAAACTGTTTCGCTATTTGTCCACGTCAGGCCTTGCATGCTAAGACGTTGGGGTTCGTTCATCCTACTACGGGAGAGGAGATGTTTTTCGATTCTGAGATTCCTTCCGATATGCAGCAGCTGATCGACAGATGGCGTGTATACGCGAACACTAAAGAATTGTAAAAATGAAAAAGAACATCGCTATCGTAGCAGGGGGAGATTCCTCCGAGATCGTTATTTCATTAAAAAGTGCGGACGGAATCTACTCTTTTATTGATAAAGACAAATATAATTTATATATTGCCATCGTTAAGAGGGATGAGTGGGCGGTTATACTTCCTAGCGGGGAACATACACCAATTGATAAGAATGATTTTAGCTTCAAGGAGAATGGCGTGACGAGGCATTTTGACTTCGCTTATATAACGATACATGGTACTCCGGGCGAGGACGGACGTTTGCAAGGATATTTCGATATGATCGGTATGCCTTACTCGTCTTGCGGGATGCTGGTGAGCGCTTTGACATTCAATAAATACGTATGTAATCATTACTTGAAAGACTTTGGTGTAAAAATTGCCGCGTCCATTCATTTATTCAAGGGAGAGACTATTACGGACGAAGAAGTCGTGACTCGTTTGGGTTTGCCTATTTTCGTGAAACCAAACGATGGGGGTAGTAGTTTTGGCGTGACGAAGGTGAAAGAGGTCTCCGCTATCCAGCCCGCTATCGCTAAGGCGTTTGGGGAAGGACGTGAGGTGATTCTCGAGCGCTTTATCGATGGAACGGAAGTGACATGCGGTTGCTATAAGGTGGAGGGTAAAGAGGTTGTCTTCCCTTTGACCGAGGTGGTTACGAATAACGAATTCTTCGATTTCGACGCGAAGTATAACGGACAGGTGGACGAGATCACTCCGGCCCGTATCTCCACCGAGTTGACGGAGTTGATACAGCGCGAGACATCAAGGATCTACGATATATTGGGCGCCAAAGGACTGATTCGTGTGGATTATATTATTCCGGCAGACGGGGAGCCTGTCTTACTGGAAATAAACACGACACCGGGAATGACGGCTACCAGCTTTATCCCACAGCAAGTACGTGCGGCGGGATTGGATATAAAGGATGTCATGACAGACATTATTGAAGACGAACTCAAAAACAGAAAAACAAAATGAATAGATATGGATACAGAAACAGTTTCCCCTAATTTCGACGACATCCGTCCGCTGAACAACAGTGAGGTGAAGGACGCGATTGAAAAATTGGTCGCCAATGAGGATTTCGAGCGGGCTTTACGTTACATAAAGCCGAATTTGAATTGGGAGGAATTCTCAGTTGCCATGCGTGCTTGCAAGACGAAGGAGGAGTTTAAATCTACTCTGGCCTATGACGCTGTAATGACGGTGGCGAAAAATACTACTTTCTCGCTTACTATCTCAGGGCGTAGCCGTCTGCCGAAAGATAAGGCGGCCTGTACGTTTATCTCGAACCATAGGGATATCGTATTGGATGCCTCCTTCTTGAACGTCATGTTATATGATGTGGGGTATGGTATGACGCAGGTCGCTATCGGCGACAATCTTTTAATCCGTCCGTGGATCGAGACGTTGGTGCGCTTGAATAACAGCTTTATCGTGAAGCGTGGCGTTTCTGTTCGTCAGATGTTGGAGGTCAGCAAGACGCTTTCCGCCTATATCCATCATGCGATCAAGAATGTGAACGAGTCTGTATGGATCGCCCAGCGTGAGGGACGTGCTAAGGATTCGGACGATCGTACGCAGGGCAGCGTATTAAAAATGTTGAGTATCGGCGGTGATAAGGATAATCTGTTGTTGAATTTGATGGACTTGAATATCGTACCGGTCGCTATCTCCTACGAGTTTGATCCTTGCGATTTCTTGAAGGCGAAAGAATTCCAGATGAAGCGGGATGATCCGGATTACGTGAAATGTCAGCGGGATGATTTGTTGAGCATGGAAACGGGTATCCTGAATAATAAGGGTCGTGTCCACTTCACGATCACTTCCCCGATCAATGATTCCTTGGCTAAACTAGACAAGGATATGGAGAAGAATGAGCTGGTAAGCGCTATCGCATCCGTTATCGACCGGGAGATCTATAAGAACTATCGTTTCTATCCTTGTAATTACGTAGCTTATGATTGGCTGAACGGTACTCGCCGTTTCCACGAGCATTACGGACCGAAGGATAAGAAGCAGTTCGAGGAGTATATACAAGGACAGTTGGACAAGATCGTCCTTCCGAATAAGGATGAGGCGTTCTTACGTAAGAAACTATTGGAGATGTACTCCAATCCGTTGAAGAACTATTTGACAACTTTATAAGTTCCAATTGATTTTGATAGAGAGGTGTTGTAAAAGAGCGGAAGAAGCCTTTTACAACACCTTTTTGGTTAACCGACGTATCTACGTTCATAAATACCTGCATGAATGTATGTTTCTTAACATACGCTTTCGGTGACATATTGTAATCCCCTATTTCGTATCTTTGGCATATACGGTAAGAAACGCTTACAGTATGCTAATCATTTAAATCAGTAGCAGTATGAAACCGGAAGATTACATCACCCGTGAGGAGAAGTATGGTGCCCACAACTATCATCCCCTGCCGGTCGTTCTCAGAAGAGGCGAAGGCGTGTTCGTGTGGGACGTGGAAGGAAAACGTTATTTTGATTTCTTGTCCGGATATTCGGCGTTAAGCCAAGGACATTGCCATCCTAAGATCGTAAAGGCCCTGATGGAGCAAGCGGAGAGGCTTACGCTCGTGTCTCGTGCCTTTCATGCTGATATACTTGGTGAATACATGGAATTTACTTGCAAATTCTTCGGCTATGACAAACTTCTGCCGATGAATACGGGAGCCGAGGCGGTAGAGACGGCCTTGAAGCTTTGCCGTCGGTGGGGATATCGTCGGAAAGGGGTTGCCCCGGAACGTGCGAAGATCGTGGTTTGTAGCGAGAATTTCCATGGACGTACGATTACGATTATTTCCATGAGTACGGACCCTAGCTCATACGCCGATTTCGGTCCTTATACACCCGGGTTTATAAAGATACCCTATAATAATGTGGATGCGTTGGCCGAGGCCCTGAAAGATCCTGATGCAGTAGGCTTCTTGGTGGAACCGATCCAAGGTGAGGCTGGGGTAGTGGTGCCCGACGATGGTTATCTGCGGGCTTGCTATGATCTTTGTCATCAAAAGAATGTGTTGTTTATCGCGGACGAGATACAGACGGGTATCGGCCGTACCGGTAAGTTATTGGCTTGCGATTACGAGGGGATTCGTCCGGACATCTTGATCTTGGGAAAGGCGTTGTCCGGTGGGGTCAGTCCGGTCTCGGCGGTATTGGCGGACGATGAGATCATGCTTACGATCGCTCCGGGAGAGCACGGTTCTACGTATGGTGGAAATCCGTTGGCGGCGAAAGTCGCTATCGCAGCCTTGGAGGTGGTACGTGACGAGCATTTGTCGGAGAATGCGTTTAAGATGGGTGAGCTGTTCCGTGGTGAGATGGAGCGGATTAATAATCCTATGATAAAGAAAGTACGGGGTAAGGGCTTGCTGAACGCTGTCGTGACGGAACCTAAAGATGGGAAGACGGCATGGGACATCTGTTTGGCGTTGAAGGAAAACGGTTTGATAGCCAAGCCTACCCACGATCATATCATCCGCTTCACGCCTCCTTTGGTGATTACGGAGGAGCAAATGATGGAAGCGATTGGCATTATACGAGATACGTTCGCTAAATTCTAGTGTATGAAGATAAATGTAATAGGTGTTCCCTTGAATCTGGGATGTGACCGGGCTGGCGTAGAGCGTGCCCCGAACCACCTTCGGGAACGGGGATTGATGGGGGTGATCCGGAAGAACGGGCATAAAGCCTTTGACTTGGGTAATTTGTATGTACCCCCTGTTAGCGAGGCGGATAAGTTCGTACGGGGTAACAGCATGAAATATCTGGATGCGATCGTGGAGGTAAATACGAATCTGGCGGAGTTGGTTTATGATACATTGCGTGGAGGAGCGTTCCCCTTGGTGATTGGCGGGGATCATTCGCTGGGTTTAGGTAGCGCCTCGGGCGTGGGTAAATGTTATGATGATTTCGGTATTATCTGGCTGGACGCTCATGGGGATATCAATACCAGCGAGACTTCTCCCAGTGGTAATATCCACGGGATGCCTTTGAGTGCGTTGATGGGGATGGGAAGCGAGGAACTGGTGAATATCTACGCTCCCGGGAATAAGGTGAATCCGCAGAACGTATTCTTGGTCGGGACCCGCAGTCTGGATGAGGGCGAGTGGGATTTGATCGAGCGGGAGAAGCTGAGTGTCTATACGATGGAGACGATCCATCTGAAAGGCATCGGCTTCGTAGCTGAGGATATCAAGCGGAAATTGAAGGAACGGAAGATCCGCAACGTGCATTTCAGCATAGACGTGGATAGCATAGACCCCCGTTTCGCTCCGGGCACGGGAACCCGTGTGTGTGAGGGACTGATGCCGGATGAGTTTAATAACTTCGTGGATCATATGTTGTCTACGAATCTGGTTAAGTCGATGGATTTGGTAGAGCTGAATCCGGAGCTGGACGTGAACGAGCAGACCACAAACCTTTGTCTGCAGATCATCGATTATATTACCGCCCGTCTATAAGGAATCTAAATTCCATGGTTTGTGATAAGAGTGTGAAAAGGAAGTCCCCTTGTTCCGGTTAAGACCGGATACGAGGGGACTTGAAAATACGATATGTCTATTGGTTTATTTCATTCTTCGGATATTGGCGTAATTGAAGCTATCGCTCAAGAAATCGTCCTCGCTGAATTTATAGCCTTGCGGTCCCCAGTTGCCCATAGCGAGCATGGCGATCATCTTCATCGGGTTGAAACCGCTCATATCGCCGCCGGCGGCCGCTAGAGGAACGGACTCCATCAGCTTGCGCATGGAATGTGGATAATTCTCGTTGATCACCATGTTGCGGTATAAGGCAAGGATTCCATCTCCTTGCTCCTTACGGTTCCAAGTCAGTATATATGTACCGTCGTTGGCTTCCGCCTTCGCTTGGAGATCGGGCAGTTTGGCGGAGTTGGCGTCCGCTATGATAAAGGTTACGAAACCTTCCTTGTCCACTTTAGGCATTTCTTTGTCGTAAATAGAGGCATACGAGTAGGTCTCGGCTGACCCGAGGCATATGGACCAGTATCGTACATCGGCGGTGGCGTATTCGCTTACGCTTTTAGGAGCCGTAGGAGGGATGAAACGGAAAGTTGCTACCTCCCCTTCGTTCAGTTTGATGCGGGCGAATAGGTATTCTGCCGGGCTGTTCGGGTACATTAGGCTCAGCGGGGCACGCATGAACGGGAGTTGCGGCAGGTCGGCGGAGAAATCCATCGGCGGCAAGTTCAACGATTCGTGGATGTTGCAGACCTCACGCTTCGGGAAATCTACTTCCTCACCTGTAGTCACGTTGAAAGCTTGGATAGCAGGCATGTCCACGCCGCCATACTCATCGCCGCTATATTGTTTCGCCAAGTAAAGACGCATGAAAATGGAGACCATATTGACATCCTCCGGGAACTCACATACGTTCTTCATCGAGGCACGTGCGCTGGCGGGGGTGTTAGCGGGAATGATGTAAATCGTATAGCCATTTGCTCCGTAGTCATCTGTTTCCTTTACATAAGGGTTGATGGAGCTGTCGTCGGGTTGGATATTTACGTCTTCAATGCTGGATACGTCTATTTGGGTCTCGTCGTTATAAACCGTGAAGTTGAAGAAGCGTGACTTCGGGAACTTTCCAGTCAAACGAAGGCCGATGTTTGGATTATCTTTGTAAGAATAGGTGTATTCCCAATAATCGGCATAGATATCAGGAAAGGCCAGTAGGGTTTGATTGTCGCCTCGAAGCGTCTTGCCCCATTGTTCCTTGGGTTCCGGGTTGTTGATTTGAGGGGTATTCTCATCATCGTCGTCGCAAGCGGTGAACATACCCACAGTAAGGGCTACCAACATTAAGTAAAAAATCTTCTTCATGATTCTGTTCGTTAATTAATCTGTTTGTTATTAAAATGAGAGCGCAAAAGTATCTCATTTCCAATTAGGGTTGACCTATTGAAAATGAAATACCTTGGATAAGACCACAGAATCCTAGGAATGGAACAGCTAGAAGGGGTATCCGATAGCGAAGTGGTAACCCATGCCGTCCTTGAATTTCGGGATATTGTAATAGCCTTTCTTTCCGGTATCGTAAGGGAGATGCAGACCGATACCCACGTCGAAACGGATGACGATAAAGGTGAGGTCGTAACGCAGGCCGAAGCCGGTTCCCAAGGCTAGATCCTTGAGGAAGCTACCCCATTTCAGTTGTCCGCCGGGACGATCCGGATCGTTCCGGATCAGCCAGATGTTACCGCTGTCGAGGAAAGTGGCCCCATGCAGGTCGCCAAGGATCGGGAAGCGGTATTCGAGGTTGGCCTCGAATTTAAGATCACCCGTACGGTCGATGTAAGCGTATTTATTGTTATCGCTGTTTTGATAGTAGCGTCCGGGACCGATGCTGCGGATCGTAAAAGCACGGATGCTATTCGCTCCGCCGATGTAGAATTGCTCGTTATAAGGGGAGGTACGGGCGTTGCCGTAGCTATAAATAGCGCCGGCCATTAATCGGCCTACGAGATATTGCTTATGCCCGAGGGCGTAATTATAACGTATCTCGGCGGTTCCCTTGATGAATTGGGCGAAGGGGTTGCCGAGTAATTCCTTATCCTCTTTATTGAATTTCTTCCCGGCTAACGCATAAATCCCATCCAAGACAAGGCCCGCTTGGGTAACGGATGCCTGCCACCAAAGATGGTTCCGGCGACTGGTAATCGGGGAATCATCATAGGTATAGGTATAGTTCATGGCCGGGATGAATTGATTTTGCAAACTCTTTTTTAGAGCCTTATTCACGTTGGTAATGCTGTCGAACTCGTGCGTGGTATGCTGGAGCAAGTTGAACGTCAGCTTGAAAGGGGTGATGGAATGATGAGACGTGGCAGTAGGCTGGAACTCATACGAGGCGTCACCACCGAATGCCAGCAACTTGAAGAAACGGGCTCGGTTCATCTGGTCCGCATAGAGGCGGAAGGTGGTGCTGGCCGGGAAATTCATGTCCCGTTTGCTGAATGTAGGGAACAATACCCGTGGGAAAGTCAGCGTGGTAGTCAAGCCTAACTCATAACTGTTGATCTTGGAGTTGCTACCATCCAGCTTGTTGCCGGTCTGCCATTCGTAAGAGCCGCGGAGTTTCACGCCGAAGGTCTCGCCCCCTCCGAAGACATTCCGTTTGGTCACGCTGAAAATGGCGCCCGGACCCACTTGGTCGTTGCTCTTGGCGGTAACGTTCAACTCGAGCTCGCCGTCCAATGGAAGATCGTAGACCGTATTGATCCGCAGATCCAGCGTATCTTGACGGCGCATGGTATCACGGGGGGAATATTGCAACTCGGCATAACGGAAGATACCCAAGCGGGACAGGGCGGTTTGCGTCCGTTCCTGCGCCCGCTGGTTGTAAAGTTCCCCCGGCTTGAAATATAAACGGTTGTAAATGACCGAGGGGCGAACCCTTAGCTTGCCCTCATAATGGATCGTAAGGTCCTTATAGCGGATCGAGTCCGTGGGAGTCTCATTCTGGTAACCGTTTAGCCAGACGGATATATCCCCGAGCTTCCAAGGGCGGAGGGCCGAGGGGGGCAGGCTTTCCTTCGGGGCCACCCGTAAGGCCACTTTCCCGGGGTTCAACAAGGTATCCGCTTGATAGGTGATGAAATCGGGACGGAAATAGTAATAGCCGTTGTTACGGAGCAAGGACGAGATGCGTTCCCGCTCGGCTTGCAACTGGACGACATTGAAATTCTCTCCTTTGTGGAGGATACGATCGCCGATCGTGGCATCGATCAATGAGTCGGCACGGTGACGGATATGGACGTATTGGATGCTGTCTAGCGTATACGGATCGTTCATGGTGACGCTATATTCCAGCTTCGCCTTCCGGGGATTCTTGGGATCGGGTACGACCTCGAAAGAGGTCTCTCCATTGAAATAACCGTATTCGTTCAATAGGTTCCGGGCTACCTTGACACGGACTTCCGGGTTCACGGTGGTGATCAGCACCGGTTTCGACGCCAGCTTGTTGAAGATCCACTTGCCGACCTTCCCTTTCTTGTTCACGAAAGCGTTGTAGACCCACAGGCCGAAGGGGAAGGGCACCCGGATCGAGGAGCTTCCCAGCAAGGCGTTGTTGGGGGGATAGGCTAGGGCGGCCTCGACCTCTTCCAAGGCGGCTTCGCCGGGTTTGGTCTTATCCTCGTTCTTCACCTCTATTTTCTTGATACCGGTATATAGGA
>PPYE01209110.1_pt1 | contig 15617 bp, 12 predicted proteins | sample 1559881 | NCBI WGS metagenome assembly PPYE01 (sample SAMN08240022, study PRJNA423297) | Human gut metagenome, whole genome shotgun sequencing project. | reverse complement strand
ACATCCCGACAGCACCGTCTATTTCATATTGTGCCAATGCGGAAGTTCCGATAACCATGCTTTCCGTCAAGTCGTGATTAACGCAACTTTCAACCACTTGTTTGGTAAGTTGCAGATAGTGTTGGTTAAACAAAGATAAATCATCGCAGAAAGGAATATCACATGAACTTACCTTGCCCTCTCTGTTGGCGACAATGGTGTTTACTGCAATGGTATCGTACTGCATCAGTTTACCGCCAACGGGCAGCAGATAAAATTCTTTCACGTTTCTTGCGGCTTTGCCGATACACCAGCACATTAACATATTAAACTTCATGCCCGATTTCCGGCTGATTTTCACAAGGCGTGACACGTTGAGTGTCTTAAAGAACGTCACCATCGGCATGGGTGCGTTCATCCACATTTCAAAGGCGTATGCCCGGCTGGTTTCTTGGGGATTTACTTCTTTCATACTTAATGCTATTTTCTTTAATGAATCAGGCGGCAAAAGTAGGATAAGCGTTTGACCCCGGATAGAACAAACGGGACATTTACACGGGATTGGTGAACAAATCGGAATATGGATTTGATACTTTCAGCAAAGACATGGGCGTATATCCGCAGAATTTCTTGAACTCCCGGATAAAGTGCGACTGGTCGGCATAACCGCTGGCGTATGCTATTTGTGCCTGATTGATTTCTTTGCCCGCTTGATGCTGCATCTGCGCCAAAGCTTTTTGGAAGCGGACGATACGGGTATATTCCTTGGGATTGATGCCTACAAATGAATGAAACAACCGCTCAAACTGTTTTTTACTTAGGCAGGCAATAGAAGATAATTCGTTTACAGAGATTTGCGGAGTGATATATATTTGCTGTATGGCGGCATCTATTCTTTTAATTCTGTATGCGTTATCAGCTAAATTATCGGCAATTTGTGACACCAGCCATTTTTCTATATAGCTTATGCAAATAGAATTATTCTCACAGTCGAATATTCGTGTAGCCAGTTCATTCAAACTTTTGTTTTCAAGGCTGTAACCGGACATTTCTTGATTGTAAAAGAGCGATGTCGGCATGTTCAGAAACATACTCATAGCGTGAGGGTGGAATACAACCACTATCATTTCTGTATTGCCGTCAGCATATAGGTGTGACGAGAAATTAACTTGTCCGCTGATGGTGATTTTTTCTTGTGTAACATTCAGTTCAGGGATATATAACGGTACTTGTTTATGGAAAATGATCTGAGGGCAACCGATAGGAAAAGTCAGGGTATTCAAAAACTGGTTACTTTTGAATACCCAATAATATCTCACGTAAGGTTGCAATAGCTTACATGGCTTGTAAAATTTGAACTTCTCTTGAATCATTTTACAAAAGTAGTAATTTTGTGCTGGTTACGAAGTAAAAAGAGGTAAATGAAACATAGAAACGACTGCGCATAATGACAAAGTCGTTTCTATGATAAGAATTATATTTTCAATCCTTTCGGTCGGTTTTCATCTTTTGCATACAATCCCGGACGTCCAATGATGACACGGTCAGTAATGAAGTTGCCTGACGGACTGCGTATCTGTGGGGATTCCCCAGTGTGTTGTAACGGCACATTCCGTACACCTTCCGAAACGGGCTTGACCTCCTGTCCATCCTTTTCTTTTTCGGCAATTTCGGGCGTAGGCGGCGCAAGTTCCAGCTGAATCTTTCGGTCAAGCGCGGCAAGTTCGGACTTCAACTGTTTCAGTTCGTCCTCCTTCTTCCACACCTTGCCCGCTATCTCCTGCAACTGCGGAATCTCCTTCTCCAGCACCTCGTTCTTAGACTTGTACTGGTCGATGATGGACGGAATCTTCTCCATAGCGTTCAGGAAGTTGCGTGCGGCGGCTACCGGGTCAGCCATCGCCAGATGCCCGTTGTTGTAGGTGTACTTGTAGTTTCCCTCCACCACAAAGCGGTTGTCGCTAAACTCCAGTCCCTCTTTGAGTGTCCTCTCGCTGACCACCTTTATCGGAAAACCGTAAAGTTCTCCGACAGCCTTGTACAGTCCGCCCGTCGTGGCGTTCTTGGCTATCTCCTGCAAACGCTTTCCGAGAACCTTCTCATCGGTTGAATCCACGCCGTCCACCTTGATGGCATTCAAGCGGTTGCCCTCCTTATCCGTCCGCACAACCGAAAGAAACTTATTCCAGTCCTCCGTCATGGCTTCGATGAAAGCCGTGTTGTTGCGCAGTTCTCCCGTCTTGGATTCCAGTTTGAACTCCGAATCTCGCTTGCCCTTGTTGAACGACTTGCGTTCCCCTTCGAGTGAGGCGATACGCTTCTCTAATTTCGCTTTGTCGAGAAGGTCGGTATTGCCGGAGAGCAACGCCATATACTCTGAGAAGTTCATACCCGATTTTTCGTCCATCGCTCCCTCGTCGATGGTACGTGCGCCCATCGCCCCGCTTTTGAGCTGCGATATGAACGTCTGTTTACAGTGCAGCAGGTTGAACTTGTAGCTGTCTAACGATTTCTCCACGGCATAGATGATGACATCCACGTTGTTCCCGGCAAAATGCTTGGTAATCTCGTTCCCGGCTCTAACTCCACGTCCGTCACGCTGTTGCAGGTCGGACGGTCGCCACGGCGTATCGAGGTGATGGATAGCCACACACCTTTTCTGTGCATTCACACCCGTTCCGAGCATAGAGGTGGAACCGAACAATACACGCACCGTCCCGGCGTTCATGGCGTCTATTACTGCCTTGCGTGCCTTGTCAGTCTTGCATTCCTGAATGAAGCGCACTTCGCTTGCCGGTATGCCGTAGTCCTCCGTCAGCTTCCGCTTTATCTCGCTGTACACGTTCCACCCGTCGCCCGGCTGGTACGTCCCCAAATCAGAGAATACGAACTGCGTTCCCTTGTGCGCGTCGTATTTATGGTAATACTCCGCTATCATCTTGGCGCAGTGGCTCGCCTTGTTGTCGGGATGGTCTTCGTAATTGGGGTCTATCATACGCATATCCAAAGCCATCTTCCGCGCGTAGTCAGTGGCGATGAGCATTTTCGCCTTTTCCTCCGTTTCCGACAAAGGCAACCTGCCCAACAGTGTGGCGTCACCCGTCTTGGCAAATTCCATCAGTTGTTTGATGAAATACTCTTGGTCGGGCGTAGGCGGTATATTGTGCAGTATCTCGTTTTTGCTCGGACGGTCCACACCCACATCCTCCGCCGTGCGGTAATCGGTGATTTCGTTGTAGAAGGCGGCAAGCTCTGGTACTTTGATGAAGTAGCGGAAACGCTCCTTTTGAACCACATTGTTCGTTACATTGAACTCAAAGTCGGTCGTCTTCTTTGCAAAAATCGCCGCCCATGCGTCGAAGCACCGAATATCCTGCCGTTCCAGTTCCTTCGGGCGCAGATACTTGAAGAGCAGGTACAATTCCGTCAGGCTGTTGGAAATGGTTGTGCCGGACAGGAACGTAGCCCCCAAGTCCTTGCCCGTGCGCTCCTGTATGGTGCGTATGGCAAAGAGCATATTCAGGGCTTTCTGGCTCCCTTCCGAGTTTCCCAACCCCGCCACACGGTCATGCCGGGTGTTGAAAGTCAAGTTCTTGAATTGGTGGCTCTCGTCTATGAAAATGTGGTCGATGCCCATCTGTTTGAAGTCCACCACGTCGTCCGTACGCGACTTGATGGCGTGTTCCACCTTCTCCAGTTTCGCTTCAAGGTTGTGCTTGCGTTTCTCCAGCCCTTTCAGCATCGCCCGCGACACGTTCTTGCCCTGCTGCCGCAAGACTTCGAGGTTTTCTTCCACCGTGTCAAGCTCCGCTTGCAGGATGCGCTGTTGCAACTCCGGTGACTGCGGAATCTTGCCGAACTGGTCGTGCGACATGATGACGCAATCGTAGTCGTTGTTCTTGATGTTGTTGAAGAAACGCACGCGGTTGGCGGTCGAAAAGTCCTTTTCCGAAGCGTAGAGGATACGGGCATTCGGATATGCCGCCTGATAGGTGGCGGCAATCTCCGCCACGTTCGCCTTCAAGCCGATAATCATCGGCTTATGCGCCAAGTTCAGACGCTTCATCTCATGCGCTGCAATGCACATTATCAGCGTCTTACCTGTTCCGACTTCATGGTCGCATATTCCGCCGCCGTTCTGTTTTATCATCCAGACGCAATCCTTCTGCGACGGATAAACGCTTTGAATACCACGGCTTGCCAATCCTTTCAGATTGAGGTCGGGAAACGTCTGGTGCGAGCCGTCATACTTCGGGCGCACGAAACAGTTGAACTTGCGGTTATACATCGTTGTCAGCCGTTCTTTGAACTGTGGCGACTGCTCTTCCAGCCATTCCGAGAACCCGTTGCGTATCTCGTCTATCTTGGCGTTGGCAAGCTGTATGCCCTCACTGTCACTCGTCCATGCTGGCGGAATAGGCGATTTTCACGTCCGTGTCGAAAAGATGGCTCATGTAGGCGGCATACACGCCCGTGGGAATCCAGCGTTCACCGAAGTTGAAGTCGAGGTCTTCAAAGGCGATACGCTGCGGTTCGGCTTCCTTCAAAGCCTCCAAAGCCTGTTTCACTTCCGGCAATCTTTCGTTTTCGGGATTACCGCCTATCCATGCCTCTATGCGCTCCGCCTTCTCTATCACGTTCCCCGCGATGAAGCGGTCTTTAATCTCGTAACCGGTTACGAGCGGATTGTAGAAGATACGACCTTTGAGGGCATTGAGAAGCTCCTCTTCCGTACTGTCTGTTATCCCCCGCATATAGCCGAGATTGACCGTACCGTACTTGTTGAGCGATGCGGACAAGGCTTCTTCGGGAGAGCCGACGTTGGCATGGTTCTCCACCGAGAAGGAAACGGGACGGTCGAAGATGTCCGCCTTGACGAACTTGCCGTCCTCCGCACGTTCCAGCGAAAGGATGTCGCGCCCTCCGGCATCCATCATTACTAACTTCACGTTCTGTTTGGCATTGAGGTTGCCATAACGCATGACAAACTCGTCGTAACAGGTGTTCAGGTGTTCACGCCAAGGTACATTTTCCTCACGTCTGTTCGATTCATAGCGGTACAACCGCTCGTATGCGTCACGGAGCGATACATACAGCAACGCTTTCTCTTTCTGATAACCGGTTAGTCCAAGCGGCTGGAAGGTTGCACCGTAGGGAGTAATGTCCTTCAGATAACCGATGTCGCGTGCCCTGTTTGCCACCAGCGACCCTTCACGCAGGTGCATTTCCGGCGTGCGGTGATAGGGACGCGGCGTAAGGTCGGGGGCTTCCTCCTTCGGCTTTTCCGTTTCAAATTCCGGGAATAGTGAAGCGGTTGCTTTCTCACTTGGGCTATTGTCCGTAATAGGAACGGGAGTTGCCTCCGGCTGTGCTTCGGGTTGTTTTGCTGCTTCCTTTTGCTCCGGTTTGTTATCCGACGAAGGCACAAAGGCAGGATTCATCGTGTCCTTGATACCCGACTTTTTCAGTTGTTCCTGTCTGTGCCGTTCCGCTTCAAGCCGTAGAGCCTTGCGCCGTTCCGGTGTCAGGCTCATCATCGTTTCATAGAAGCCGTTGATGGGTGGATTGGTGTCCCAGTCCAAAGTGGCATAAATATCTTCTGGGTCGCCTTGCTTTCCGGCATTTTCCGACTTTGCCTCCTTGCTTTCGGTTGCAGGCTTGACGGATTCAACAGGAGGGACAGCCGTAATCGGCGGCTTCGGCTTGGATGGCAAACGCTTTGCCTTGTTTTCCTTTTTGGTTGCCTTTTTCTTTTTGGCAGGTTCTTCCCAAAGGTCAAGTAGAGTGAGCTGAACGGCATTTGAATGATTCGTTTGGCGTGGCTCAATCTCCGGTTTTTCGGCTATGGGTTGCGGCTTTTCGGCTTGGGCTTCTTCCGTCCGTGCCGTAATTGTCGCTTCCGGCTTCATGGCAGGCTGTTCCGTTTTTACTTCAACGGCAACCGCTTTTTGCTCCCTCGCTTGCCCGATTGCGCCCGAATACAGGCGCATGACAAGCCTCATGTGGCAGTCCTCGTCAAGCATACGTCGCAAGTCCTCCGCGATGCCTGCGGTTTTCCCCTCGTGCAGATAAACCATAGCGGGCTTGCCGTAAGGGTCGGTATCGAGTTTTGCGGATGTATGCACGATGCGTTCGGGATGATGGATGAAATAGGCGTTGTCCGTCAGGTTTGTCTTCGTATCCGTCTGTATCACGGTCAGCAGCCGTTCATCCTGCGACAGTTCTGTCTTGTGCAGGTTCTTTTGCAGGATTATCAGGTCGCTGCCCACCTCTGTCCCCGCATTGTCCGAAAACAGGTTGTTGGGCAGGCGGATTGCCGATACCAGATTCGCCTGACTGAAAAGTTCGTTGCGCACGGAAGTCTTGGCACTGTTCAGCACTCCCTGCGACGTGATGAAAGCCACGATGCCGCCGTCGCGCACCGTGTCCAGTCCTTTTAGGAAAAAATAGTTGTGGATGGCTTTCTGTGCCGAGCGTCTGCCGAAAGATTCGCTCCTTTGAAATTCAGCGTCAAACACGGCTATGTCACCAAACGGAATGTTGGACACCGCCAAATCGAAATAGTCGTTGAACGGTTTTTCGATTTTTTCAAAACCATCTATACGCATCTTTTTGTCCGGGTGAAGCTGTCGTAGGATCGTGCCCGTGAGGAGGTCTTTTTCAAACGCCATCACATCCGCGTCAGGATTGTGCCGCAGCACGGCGTCCACGAAAACGCCGACACCGGCCGACGGTTCCAGCACGCGGGCAGGGCGGACACTGTAATCCGCCAGTACATCGGCTATGGTGTCTGTTATCTCTTTCGGTGTGTAGAAGGCTGTCAGCACGGACGCTTTCAGCGAATCCACAAACCGTTTGTACTTCAAGTCGTCCCGGCTGTTATCCCGTATCAGCCTGTGCAGTTCCACGGTAGGGGCAAACAGTTCGAGGTCGGATTTCGCCCAGTGGACGGCATCCGTCAGTTCCCTTGCAGGGTTCAGAATACATTTCAGCCCGCCGAAACCGCAATACTTCCGGAGTATCGCCTGTTCCTCGGTTGTCGCCGTTCTCTGTTCCTTGTCAAGGACGAATGCCGTCCGTATCGCCTCGATGTTGTCCCGCAACCTTTGTTTACGGTTAAACGCCATATTCCTCTATATAAAGGACGACAGCCCCCGTCAGCTCCGTATAGAGCAGGTCGTAATCGGGCGACAGGGCGAAATTGTCGTCCGCAAGGTCATAAATGGAGAATACGTTTCCGACAAGCGGAAGCAGTTTCCGGGTAAAGGATTCACGCTCCGCTTCCGGCACATCGTCGGCAAACTCGTTTTCCACGACTTCGCGCAGGATGGCGTACTTGGAGTAGCGAAGCCCCTCCAGCAGCGTGCGCATCGCCAGTTCCTGCGCACCACCAGCAGGATAGCCTTCGAGCATTGCCCGTTCATACGTTCCTGCGGCACGGTCGGCGCGTTCACGGATGAAGGCTTCGTTGGCCGCCTGTTCAAATTTGTTCGTTCTGAGATAGTCCAGCAGGTACAGACCGTAGTAGGAAAAGTCGGTCTGTCCTTCGTTTTTCTTCTTGTTGTTCATTACTTTGGAATTTAGTGGATTGGTAGATAATGACCGAGATAACTGTCTGAAAGGAGAAAGAAAAGGCACTCGGTATCCCTCCGAGTGCCACCACTAAATCCAAAGTATGAGTGTAATCCGGTATCGAAGAACAGTTCATTACTCTGAATCAGTGGCAAAGTTACTCATTATTTCCTTCTTCTCGTAGAAGTTGCCTTACTTTTCCTTTCGGGGAACACGAAAGTCGTGTTGTAGTCACCGTCAAAGGCGACAATGGCATCGAAACTCTTTCCCTGCTTGCTCTTGAAGCCTTTGAGCAGCTTCGTGTGTCCGTCAGTGAGCAGGTCTTTGATCTCGTCATCGGTGAGAGTGCGATTCGCCTTCAGGCGGAACACGGGCAGCCCGCACTCCGCGTTGTCGCAGCGTACCACCTTGCCGTAGAACTGCATTGTGCCCGTTCCGCACTTGGGACACTTGCAGCCGGAATCCCTGCGGGCGAACAGCTTGTCGCACGAGAGCAGTTCGGATGTAATCTCCCGCGTGTACGCCTCTATCTCCTTGCGGAAGGTATCGGCGGGGAGTTCCCCGCGCTCGATGCGTGCCAGTTCCTTCTCCCATTCGCCCGTCATGGCGACGTCGGCGATGCGCATCGTTTTTACGACTGAGTAGAGGGCAAGCCCCTTTTCGGTGGGCACGAGCGACTTCTTGCAGCGTTCCATGTAGCCGCGCTTGAAGAGCGTCTCGATGATGGCTGCACGGGTGGCAGGTGTGCCGATGCCGCAGTCCTTCAAAGCCTGACGCAGCGCGTCGTCCTCGATTTCCTTGCCTGCCGTTTCCATAGCAGACAGCAGGGTGGCTTCGGTATGCAGCGGCTTGGGCTTGGTCTTGCCCTCCGTGATGGAGGCGGCTTTCAGTGCTAGCGTGTCGCCTTCCTGCCAGCAGGGGATGGAAGTCTCCTCCTTGTCGTCCTCTAAATAGACGGCACGCCATCCGGCTTGTCTGATGACGCTGCCTTTCACCGTGAACTCCACTCCGGCACAATCCGCCGTGACGGTGGCGGTGTCCTTGACGCACTTTTCGGAGAATGCCTCCATCATGCGCCCGGCAATCATCTGATAGATGATATTGTCCTCTTTGGAGAGGAACAGCGGCTTCTCGCCCGTGACAAGCAGGGCGTGGTGGTCCGTTACCTTGCCGTCGTCCACGCTACGGCGGGTGGGCGTGACGGGGACACCTACTTCGCCCGCCCATTCGGGAAGTCCGGTAACGAAGGCGAGCAGCTTGGGGATTTCCGCGAACACGTCTTCGGGTATGTAGCGGCTTCCGGTTCTCGGATAGGTGATGAGTTTCTTCTCGTAGAGCTTCTGTGCGATTTCAAGCGTCTGTTCCGCCGTGAAGCCGTGCTTGGCGTTGGCTTCCTTCTGGAGCGTGGTCAGGTCATACAGGAGCGGAGTTTCCTCTATCTTCTCCTTACGTTCGGCTTTTGTGACAGTGGCAAAGCCGGCTTCCTTTACCTTATTATATAGTGCTGTGGCAGGTTCTTTCTCTTTCCATTTCTTGGAAGATGAGAGTTTCACCACTTCGCCGTCGCCTGTGTCTGCGGCGATATGGAGCTGCCAGTAGGTTTCGGGAGTGAAACGGCGGTTCTCCCAATAGCGTGCGCACACCATCGCCAGCGTGGGCGTCTGCACCCGTCCGACGGAGTACGTGCCGTGTCCGGCGGCGATGGAGAGTGCCTGCGTGCCGTTAATGCCCACAAGCCAGTCGGATTCGCTCCGTGCTTTGGCGGCAAGATAGAGGTTGTCATACTTGCTCCCTTCTTCGAGGTTGCGCAGTCCTTCGCGGATAGCCTTGTCGGTAAGAGAGCTTATCCAAAGGCGCACGAAAGGCGTGGTACATCCGGTGTAATGGTAGAGGTATCGGAAGATAAGCTCACCTTCGCGTCCTGCATCGGTCGCCACGATGATCTGTTCGCTATCCTTGAAAAGACGGCTGATGATTTTTATCTGCGACACCACGCCGCTGTCGGGCTTGTAGCCCTTATCAGTCTTTTCCTGACGGGGAATGAGCGTGAAGGTTCCGGGGATGACGGGCAGGTTGTCGCGGACGAAGCCGCGTATGCCGTAGCCGTCGGGCATGGCAAGTTGGATGAGGTGTCCGAATGCCCATGTCACGGCGTAGCCGCTTCCCTCGAAATATCCTTCCTCTCTTTTTGTCGCGCCTACGATGCGGGCGATTTCACGTGCCACGGATGGCTTTTCTGCAATGATTGTCTTCATGCTGATTACTTTTTTATGAATTGTTACTTTGGATTTAGTGGCGGACACGGGATATTACATCTTCATGCCCTTGTTGTTTTTCTTCTGAGGCTTCTCCTGCTGCTTTTGCTGTTTGTCGTCTTTCGGGGCGGTCTGTCCTTTTTGCAATGGCTCTTTCAGGTTCTTGGTCGCCTCGTTGGTCTTTCCTTCGCTGTTCACCGCCACCTGCGTGCGGCTCTCGTTGGACGGGGCGACCTTCTGCGCGTTGTCGGGGTTGGTGTCATAGCGGTATGGGCGTCCCTTCTCCGGGTTGAACTTGATGTACATGGTGGCGTGGAAGCCTTGCTTGTCGGTTACGTTCTCCAGCTTTATCGCCTTACCAGCAGCGTAGTCGGCTTTCTGCTGGTCGGTGAAGTTCACACCGCTCCATTTACTGATGGGGCGGATGCTGCCGTCGGCGTTCGTCCACGTGTTGCGGCGTTGCTCTTTCTGTGGGGCTGCGGAATTATCCATGCCCTGAGCCTGTCCCTGCGTGGGATTATTCTTGGCTTCCTGCGTCTGGGCGGTACGGGGCGACTTGCCGGTTCCTGGTACGAACTCCACACCTCGCTGCTCGACGTTCACTTGAAGAGTGGTGACGAACTTCCTGCCGTCGTTGCGTTCGATGAGCTTGTCGCGTACGGGCAGTCCGGCACGCAGCATATCCTGCTCCTGCTTGGTGATTTCCGTCTTTCCGATGCGCTCCGGTATGCGTACCTTGTTTGCGGGAATGTCCGTGATTTCATTCGTCTTGCGGTCTATGCTGATGAACGAGGGGATGATTTCACCCGTTTCCCTGTCCACGATGTCCACAACCCTGCCGAGGTTGCCCGTTTCACGCAGGTTCTTACGGTCTTCGTCGGAGAACTTGTGTTCTTTGTATTCGTCGAGTTTCTGTTCCTTGCGGATGAAGTGCGGCACGAGGCTGATATTGCCTTCACCGTCTTTCTTGAAGGAGAGGCGGGCGTCCAGCTCAAAAGCCTCGCCGCCGAACTTGGGCGACACCTTTACCAAATCGGACTTGCCGTAGTTGAGCATCTTGGTCAGATCGCCGGACTTTTCAAGGTCGGCACGTTTCACGCCCCATTTCTCTTCCAGTTCCTGCCAGTTGATTTTGCTCTCGTCAATGGGCTGGTAGCCCCGTCTGCCTTGCGTCTGTTGTTGCGGGCTTTCCTGCTTCTTTTCCATTTCTTCCTGTTTTTGGTTTTCTTTGGGCTGCTCTTCCTGCTTTTGTTCCGTCTGCTCCGTCTTTCCGGCGGTCTGTTCTTCCTTCACCTGCTTTTCGTAGCCGGAAGTGTCCACCTTGTGGGGCGCAAGCAGTTCCTTGTTGGCTTCGGGGTCTTTCAGCAGGTCTTTCATCACCTCCATCAGTTTGTCGGCTTGGTCTGCCGCGACACGGTAGAAACCGAAGCGGCTGGGTTCCTTGCACTGCCGGAAGAAGTTTTTGAAGAAGTTGTCCAGCACATCGCCGTGGCGGTCGAATTGCAGGAAACTCTGCGCGTTCTCCGCTTTCGCGGGGGTACGCTTGGGGGAACCGTCGGCATCCAGCCCGGCTACTACGCTGATCTCGCCCGTCTTCTCGTCACGGACTATCAGCACGTCCTTTTCGCTTTTTTTCTTTGCCATTTGAAAAATGTTTTAATGGGTTATTTTTGAAAGAAATTATGGATACGAGCCTTGTAGAAGGCTATATCTTCTTTTTTGAAGTCCTTTACGTGTCCGGAAAGGAACGTCAGCACGTCCTCCTCGCTGTAATAGGTCTTTTTGCCGAGCGTCTTATACGGCAACGCGCCGATGCTGCGGTAACGTTGCAAGGTGCGCTTGCTGATCTGGAGCAGCATACAGAGGTCTTGGTTGTCGAACATCCTGATACGTTCTATCGGATTCGGAGCTTTGCCGGACGGCTGCAAGGAGAGCAGTAGTTCGTCCTGACGGTCGATCCGTTCCATCAGTTTCTGCATCCAGCTCTCGAAATTGTTTCGGGTAAGCAGTTCCATACGTCACGTCCTCCTTCCTTTGGGTTTGCTGCCGCCCGTGCGCAGCGTATGGTTGCGTTTCAGTTCCGTAGGTGTTGCCGCATCTTCAACTATGGTGCAGTCCGCAAGCAGGCGGTCGATTTCAGACTGGCGGTAACGGCACTTGCCGCGCAACACCACATAGCCGATGCGATGCTCGCTGCGCATACGCTGGAGGGTGCGGGTACTCACATTCAGCAGGTGCGCTGCCTCACGGGTGGTGAGCAACCTGTCTGCGGATTTTTCCTTTCTTTCGCCGGAAACGGCACGCACGTGTGCCGCTATCTCGGCTATCTGTTCCGTCAATGCAGTGAAGGCGGAACTTTCCATCGTTATTACTTTCATATTCAGTCCTTTCTTTTGGTTCCTGCGGCAAAATTCGGCAATAAACAAAAGGGGCTTTAACAGCTCACTACGTGTCTCACGTAAGATTTTTATCGGAAATGGCTCCGTAACCCGGACAGACGGCGCAACATACAGCCTTTCAGCGGGAAACGATATGTGTTCACGGAGACGGCGTTACCTTTGCGGCAAACCTGAAATGTTTTGAATATGGAAATTGTATCTATCGAGAAAAAGACCTTCGAGATGATGGTGGCATCCTTCAACGCCCTCTTGGAGAAGGTTGCCGCCCTGAGGCGCAAGAGCGACGGAGGGCGGCTGGAAAGGTGGCTCACGGGCGAGGAGGTCTGCGGGCAGTTGAGAATCAGCCCGCGCACGTTGCAGACGTTACGCGACAAGCGGCTTATCGGCTACTCGCAGATAAACCGCAGGTTCTATTACAAACCGGAAGAGGTCAGGAGGCTGATTCTTACCTGACGGACAGGGAGGTGGCGGAGTTGCTCCGTGTGAGCCGCCGTACCTTGCAGGAATACCGCAACAACAGGGTGTTGCCCTTTATCCTTTTAGGAGGAAAAGTGCTTTACCCCGAATCGGGATTGCGTGAACTGCTGGAGGCGAATTACCGCAAACCGATGGAGTAATGTCCTGACATTCCGGAATAAAATGCGTACCTTTGTGGTTAAAACGAATACCATTATGCTTCGGAGTGAATTTGCAAAATTGTTAGAATCCACAATAATTCCTGAAGGAATTGAGCAAGAGGACATAAAATCCCGAATCTATCCTATAAGTGCAGCATTGATGTCAATGTTGCCACAAAAACTGTATAGATATAGGAGTTGTTCAACATTAAACCTTGATGCTTTTGACAAGGATCTGGTTTATGCTGTTACTGCTGATAAGTTTAATGACCCCTATGACACTCTTGTTTATTATAGTTTGGATAATATTCAAGAGCAAATGAGAGCTTGTTGTACAGAAGAATTTCTTGAACAATTCAAACAGATACTTGAAACTAAAGATTTCGAATTTCCTCCAAGTGTAATCCAATTTTTCGGAAGAAACAATTTGACAGGTTTAAAAAAACAGGTAATATCGTGTAACGGCATAAATCCATTGACATTAGCTCTTTTTAGTGTTGTAATGGAAAACATATTGAAAGAAATCCTATTAAAAATGGGGGATACATTAAAGGTCGTATCTACAATAGCATGTTTAAGTGAAAGCATAGATTCTGTTATAATGTGGAGTCACTATGCCCAAAATCATGAAGGGTTTGCATTGGAATATGATTTAAGGTTCTTATTAGAACAAGGAGAAATGAATTGTTGTATCTTGCCTGTTATATATGATAATAACCGCTTTGATGCAAATAGTTTTATTCAATGGTATATAGCAAAGAGCTTGGGGCTGGATGTTAAAAATATAGATTCACTATCGCATTTGAAAATGGCTATTCACAAATCCACACAGTGGGAATATGAAAATGAATGGCGTATTATTCATTCAGAGAAACAACCTGCCGCACATTCTCGTGCAACAAGCCTGAAAATTGTTCCTAAAGCAATCTATTATGGAGAGAGAATTTCAAACATCCACAAGAAAATTTTGCATTATATAGCACAAGAAAAAGGAATTGCGGAATATGATATGTACATTGATTGTGGCTCGTTAAAGTATGAGATGTTATATAAGCCATCTCAATTTTGATACCTCATATTCTTTAGCACATAATTTGTATATTCAAAATTGACTATCTTAAAGTTAAAACGGACAGCTTGATGGTTGTCCGTTTTTAATTGATTTTCATCGTCTTTTCAGCAGTAACCGCCTTTTCCGCTATGTACGAATAACATGTAGGCGGTATGCTTGTCTTTTGCAAGTGCCTTGTCCATCAGCCAGCGGCGGAAAAGATGGGCATGGTATGTGCTCAGCCGAAAGGTGACGGGGATGATTATCTCAAGCGAGTAAACATCCGCATACAGACCGTTTTCAAGTTGGATGTAGCGGCATGCCTCGTAGTCGTTCAGCACGTCCGTTTTGAGGATGGCTTTGATGGCGGCGTTCACTGCCGGGACACCCGTGTGGAACAGTCCGGCGATTTCTCCAGCGGTCATCCATACATCGTTACCGGTTACGCTGACCGCCTTGTCCTCAATGATGATTATGTCACGTTTCATGGCTTCTCTGTTTTAGATGGTACGACCTGCAAATTCTTCGATTTGGTTCAATCTCGCGGCAAGGTTCTCCATGTCTTGATTGAGCTTCTCTTTGGTTATTTGTAGGCTCGGCAAACAACGCCTTTCCGCTTTACAGCGGTAGGTTTTCGTTTACCTGCCCCCGAACCGTACTTACACGTCTCCATGTATACGGCTCTCCATCTGTAACATCATTGTTTTGAACATATACGGCAGATTGTCACTTGGGGCTGTTTCACAATCCGTTTTACGGGCGTAACCCTCATTGTAGAATACCCTGTACTTGGTTTCTCCTCCCTTGTTTACAAAAGGCACGACAAAGAGATTGTCCTTGCGGTATGTTTCAATGACTTTTCTCACTGACATATTCAGCTTTTGAGCAAGAGTTTTGTACATGGAGAACTTCATAATACAGCCGAAAGAGCGTCCCAAAGCCGATGCATTGTTTGCTATTGAGTAATAGTTATAGAACCCTCGTATTTCGGTATTAAACTGAGATACAATCTCGTGCGCTTCATTGTCAATCATATAAGTCCTGCCTTTTGACACCCATGTTTCCTTGCCGTGTTTGGTGACAACTTTCATGGCTTCGAGGCTGAGCAGTTTATTCTTGATTACTTCTCTTGAAACGTGCAATATCACATTCCCGTTGAAGTATCTGCGCACTGTTCCGTTACTGTTTCTCTTTGTGGCATAGTCTTTACGGACGTATATTTCGTAACCCAAAAATTTTGCGCTGTCTTGTGCATTTGTAATCAAAGTTTTTTCCTGTGACATCTCCAGCCTTAACTTTTCCTGCATAAACCTAGTGATGTCAGCTTTGATTGTCTCACATTCATTTTTCGTTCCGATAACCCCGATTAGAAAATCATCGGCGTAGCGCACATATCTCAGTCTGCGAAAATTTCTATCCATATCGTTGCCACTTGGCATTGTTAGTATCCGCTTCTGCTTTTCGTGCAGTTCTTCTACCATTTTTGTTCTTTCGTTTGCATCCTTCACTTCGTTTATCCTACGCTTTAGGTAGTGTACTCTGTTGTTGAGTTTGCAAATGTCCTTGTTACGACTTCTGATTGTCCCTTTATTGAATTTGTTGGCATATTCTTCCATGTATTTATCGAACTTGTCAAGGTATATATTTGCCAAAATAGGACTTATAATACCACCTTGCGGTGTCCCTGAATAAGTCTTGTTGAATTGCCACTCTTCCATGTACCCTGCATTGAGGAATTTCCGTA
>PPYE01454192.1_pt1 | contig 15629 bp, 7 predicted proteins | sample 1559881 | NCBI WGS metagenome assembly PPYE01 (sample SAMN08240022, study PRJNA423297) | Human gut metagenome, whole genome shotgun sequencing project. | reverse complement strand
ATTCAGATATTGCCGTGCACTTACCGGATCACCAGCCATGATTACCGCCGAAGCCGCATTGATATTGGCCAGCACGTCGTCCGGAAAGTGGTAGGCGGCTATCTCATAAATTTCACGGTATTGCTCCGTGCCGGGGCGATAGAATGCGGCTACCCGGTACATCTCCTGCAATGATAGCAGGCGGGGATGGGTATATATCAGACTTGCCGCCTCTTCGATATTGAAAGCGCGGGCCTCATAACCTACCGTGATACGGATACGTCTCAACTGCGGAAAATAGTTTTTCAGAAGTTCCCGATATACGGTTCCTCCGTGCATATCCATCAATTGTTTTTCGCGTCCTTCAAAAATGCCGATTCGGGCAATGAGAGACAATACTTCGTCACCGTGATTCATGGGGTGACGTTGCAGAAGCTCCACCAATCCGTCCCAGTCTTCGGGTACGGAAGAAACTTTATAAAGATCGTACCCCGGTGCATACGTGGCACGCATATACTCCTTGAAACAGCGTGCGCGGTTAGAAGCCAGTATTTCATTGTCCTTGTAGATCCCGTCGGGCGAGGCGTATCCGCAGATGGAGATGCTCGAAATATTTGCCAGATTCCCCTCGGTAAGTGGACGCATCAAGCTGTCCAGTTTCTCCAGTTCGAGGTGGTTGTTGTGGAATTCGCGGCGAACGTCATAAACTCCGGTAGGATAGTCTATATATAAGGTGGCACTTTCCGAACGGTGTTTCTGAGTTTCCATATCGGGGGTGAGGTAAGTCACCATGGCTGTACACTCGGCACAAGGCATACAGTTCGGCCTGCTTTGGGTTTCTTGCCGGTTAGCGGCATTTTCATGTCTTTCTGTAACTGCCTGCGGGATTGCCGTCTGCTCCGGCAGATTTACAGCCTGTCTTTGTGAAACGGCCATTTGCCTCTGTGAAACTGATATCTGTCCCTGCGGAACATGGAAAGGGCTTGTCAGGGCAAGATCGGTTATCACCGGCTCTACTCCGAGCATCTTCATCCGGCAGCAATCCCGCCGTTCGCGCATCAACACCAATGAAGCGTGTTCCATCCATGGGCTATAAGCAACGGATACCTTATAAATAATGCTATCTTTCCGGTTTCGGGCATAAAGCGTACGGTAAGGAGGCAAATAACCGGGAGACGGTTGAAGTGCCTGCTGCCTGTGGTCGGCACGGGCACGGCGACGTCCGCTCACTACCACAGCGGGCAGCTCTTGCAGACGCCCTGCGCCACGAAGCACGGGAGTGAACAGATAAGCCTCCGCATTCCCTGCTTTTGCATCACTCAGATTGAGTAGCAGTTCTATGTGAAGACTGTCTCCCTGCGTAAAGACGTGCGAACCGAGTGTTAAAGTTCCGCCCGCCCATGCTTCCGCAGTCAGCAGTACCCCAACCAGACATCCTGCTATTTTCTTTATTCTTTTCATCCAGCCTCTTTAATTTTTAATTATTAATTTTTAATTGCCTTTTTATCCCAGTCCTCCGCCTTCCGCCCAGTCCGACGAATTGAGCTGTGTCACTACAATCTTCTGCCCGATGGTTACCAGCAGGTCAAACTCCTGTTCCGTGTTTTCATCCAGACTGACGGGCAGTTTGCGAAAGAACAGCTGCAAGTCAATCTCCTTCATAATCCGCTCATTACCCCGGTAGATGCTCAGTAACGGATGTGATCCTGATGTCAGGCGATACGTTACTAATTCTCCCGTCAGTTCATCGTTGTAGTTCATTGCTGCCTTGGCCTGATGCCATATTACCGGGCTGCCTATGGAGGGAAATGTAAAAGCTCCGTCACCACTGGCCAGCGGTATGTCGTAACCTGCCGGAAAGCCGTATTCGCAAGGTACGCCCCGCAGGCGGAATGTATATCCTCCTGTTCCTTCCGCCGGATAGTAGCCGTCTTCCCAATGTACGGTAATCCGGAGGACGGCGTGGCAGTGGGTCAGGTAAATGGTCCGGTTCACTGAATTTCCCGTAGCGGGAATCTCAAACGTGCTATATCCATAGTATAGCCTTTCGGTGTTTGAACGATATTCGCTTGTGGATGTCCCTGTAGCTGTTCCCGTGGCCGAAGTCATTGCCAGTTCACGGATTTGTGTCACGCTGGGTTGGGGTGCGGGTACTACATCGCTTTCATATCCCCAGTTTCCCCATGCCACGAGGGTATATCGCCCGGGAGCTAACTCTCCCTGCCAATACTCCAGGCTGTCGCCTTTCAGTAGCCGGATGTCCTTCAACACTCCGTCCGCATCGAAAAGGAACTGGTGGATGTTGTCCACATACATAGAGAGCTGTCCGGCGTCGGGCCTGCCGGCATAGCGGTAATTCAGCCGTACATTGTAGGGACACACTCCCGGTTCGTCGAAATCGAACGTGCAGGAGGTGCAGAACCATAGTATGCAACAGAGGATTACCATAACTTTCATCGGATGAAATAAATGAGTGACACACCGGCCCGTGTAGGCCCGAAATAATTCCTTTTATAATGTCCCATGCGCTCGCCGCAGCCTGCGCACCGGTATTTATCATATTCCATGCGGGCATATCCGCCACCAATTACGGCTTCTATCGAGAAGCGGTCGCCCAGTACCCAGTGATAACCGTAAGTGATACCTCCGCCATACAGGTCGCCCCGGTAAATAATGTCTTCCATACCCGAAAAGAAAGGGATCTGGCCTACGTTGTAGTAAGCGTAATGTCCGTGCACTCCCAGGAAGTGTCCTTCGAACTTACGGCAAGGCCAGTAGCGTAATTCCGGTTGTATCAGGTAGAGATTCAGTTTCATATCATTGCCGAACTTCCAGGCGTTATAAGCCCCGTTCAGTGCCATTGTGAAATGACGGCTGATGCTGGTTTCCACTCCTGCATTGGGTGTGGTAGTTCCCCACAATAGCAGGTCGGTGCGCAATGCCACGCGTTGGGCAAAGGCAGCGGTACTCATCAGACTGAGCAGCAGGAACAGCAAATAAAGTCGTTTCATGGCAATTCGGATTTATTGCACAGTTTAGATATGGGGGATGGAGTTCTCGATAAAACATTCACTCACGGGGAGTTTGGCTATGGAAATTTCCATCAGATAAAGGCGTGTCATCTGATTGACAATGCCCAGTTTGCGGGCTGTCGTCCCATAACAGGAATAGAATTTTTCGTCACTGGGGCGGTTGAAGTAAACGCCTTCTCCCAATGCTTCAAGAATGGAAAGGAGGTTGATTTGATGATATGCACAGGCAAGGCGGTAGGATTCGGGACGGCTATCAGACTGATTATTCGGTCGATTTTCTATCAGTGCTATTAGGCGTCCTTTTGATAGCTTTTGCAGCAGGTACGTAACTTCGGAAGGTGAAGGATTAAGGGAAGTACTCAACTGGTAATCCTTATACTGTATGTCGTGCAGTACTGCCAGGGCGAGTTTTGTTCTGAGTGTTAACATAGCGCTTGCTTTTTATGTAGATTATTGTCTGTTTTGTTTGGAATGTTCCGATTCCCGGTAGGAAACGGAACGGGCGCTATTGCAACCATAAATTAGGTGGATAATAATCGTCCCTCCTAACTAAAAAGGAAGACAATTACCAATTTTACCTTCCTGTATTCCTCAATTTTATAATGAGATGCTCCATATTAAGATATGGGTAAGGGGAACTTTGTATTCAAACAAAAAAAGTGAAAGCTTTTTAATCAATACAAAGAGCTTTTCCACTGATATACCATATTATTACAGGAATATAATATTTATTGACATGACTTTTTGAGACAAAATCTAACTTTCAGGATAAGAGAGATGTTTTTGTCGTGTCTAGTGTTGTAATTTAACTGATTTTTTACAGAAAACTGGGAAACTTCGATAAGTATTTCCTGCTTTCCTTGTTTATTTCAATTGGAAATTGTTCCTTTACCGCCGGAATCGTTCCGTTTCCTACCGGGAATCGGAACAGAAATATGAAGCTCATTCTGAGAGCTTTTACTCTCTTTATCATTCCTATTTCCCTTTCCCTTTTCTTTCTTCTTCCATTCCTTTTCTGCCATTGGATTAACCAACGCTGCCATCTGCAAGTTTACCACCGCCAGTTGTTCATCAGAAAACGATCTCAAATAAGTATGCGTAATTTCTTCCGAAGCATGGCTCAACCCTGCACTAATCTTAGATACGGGTATATCCTCATTATATGCCAGAGTCGCCCACGTGTGGCGCGCCACATATGAAGTCAGCCTAACCCCAAATCCCAACTGTTCGGATAATCGATACAAATGTTTATTGTAAAGTCGCAGGGCACTTTCATACTGTCGCCTCTCTTCCGGTATGGTTCCCGGCTTCCGGATAATTTTCAGCAGGTAAGGAGAATACGGATTCTCGCACCTATACCTCTCAATAATTTCCCACATCCACGGTTCAAGTGTAATCGTCAATCCCCTTCCCGTCTTACTACGGCGATAGCAAAGCACATTATCCTGAATATCTGTCTTCCTCAAGTAAGCCAAATCTATAAAAGGAATCCCCCGTAGATAATAAGAAAGAATAAACAGATCCCGTGCCACCCCCAAACTTGGTGTATCCTCCAAATCAGCATCCGCCACCATACGAAGCTGTTCAATACTCAGCGCCCTTTTCCTTGTCTCTTCATACCCCATAAATACCTCACAAAAGAGCCGCTTAGCGTCTTTCAGTTCTTTCTCCTTTTCTGCTTCCCGACAAATAGCCCGCAACGCTCGGAAATAGCACGCTGAAGTATTACGTGAGCATCCCGAAGCCCACAAATAGTGTTCAAAACCCAGAAAAAATCCTGCCGTCAATTCTTTAAAAGTAACTAACTCCATATTAGCAAATTCTTCCAAGCTATGCAGCATACTCCTGCAAGTATGCTCCGCCGAGAACTTAAACAACTCGCCCAAACCATCTGCATGAGCCACAATACCTTCTTTTAATGTCTTCATTTTCATTATACTGTATTTAAAATAAATGATTATTCCTTCTCAACCTCATCATTCATCATTTGTTTTGGATGAAAAGGGAGGTAAATATCAAAAGTAAGAATGGAAAAGATGACTACTTGTTATGAAATATAAGTGAGGATTATCTCTAGTGTATATAAAGCTTTCAGATTCTATTATAGTTTTTGGTGGCAAGGTAGTTTGAGAAAGGTTAAGAGAAAAAAGGGATTCACCGAATGCTTACGATGAACCCATACTACCAATAGTAAACGAAGAGAAACATAAAACGGTTAAAGGCTACATCAGAATGGTCAAGGCGATTATGTTGAATCTGGTATTTTTCCACTGCAATCACGGTTCTAGAGCTCAAAAGTAGTAGTCCCATTATAGAAAGACTTCTAGGGTGCCTTGCAGACATGGGTATGAGGTCTATAGAACGTATGAGGGTAAGAAAGTTGTACTATCTTTAGCGTACTGAGAGCATGTACGACGGAAGTTCGAAGAGGTTTTGAAGGAAGATAAAGCCAAGGTGGAGTATGTCTTGGTGTAAATAAGTATTCTCTATGATGTGGAAAGACGCACCGATGAAAAAAATCCTTTTAAGAATATTCAGAGATCCGCTGTCGGTTATCTTGTTCCATCACGGTTACCTTCGAAAAGTGACTGGTTAATGAGTATCCCAAAGGTTGCGTTTGTTAACTCCATCAACAAAATGCATGGGGCGCTCTATAACATTGTGTAAATAGAGAGGCTGTAATTTAAACTGTGTCAGCAAAGCAAACAAAAAAAGTATTAACTTTGCTAACACAGTTTTTTTATGAGTGAAGAATTTGATTTTGAACGGATCAAGAACAAGGCAATCGAGCAGCTCAAGGCTGGCAAGCCCTTGTTGGGTAAGGACGGAGCTTTTGCCCCGTTATTGGAGAGCATTTTAAATGCAGCCTTAGAAGGTGAGATGGATGCCCATCTTTCCGAGGATGAACGCATGAGTGGCAACCGTCGTAATGGCAAGATGCAGAAGCAGGTGCAAACTTCTATGGGTGAGGTGACCGTTTCTACACCCCGTGATCGTAATTCCAGCTTCGATCCTCAGTTTATAAAGAAGCGGGAGACCATTCTTGCGGAAGGTGTTGCTGACCGCATAATCGGCCTTTATGCCCTTGGTAATAGTACACGTGAAATAAGCGATTGGATGGAAGAGAATCTTGGTAACCGTGTGTCTGCCGAAACAATCAGTTCCATCACTGACCGGGTACTTCCGGAAATAAAAGCGTGGCGTTCGCGTAGCCTGGACTATATTTATCCAATAGTTTGGATGGATGCCATTCATTATAAAGTCATGGATGAGAGAGGCTGTGCCATTACCCGTGCAATCTACAACGTATTGGCTATAGATAAGGACGGTCGTAAGGATTTGCTTGGGATGTACATCTCTAAGAATAAGGGGGCAAACTTCTGGTTGAATGTGCTGACCGATTTACAGAACCGTGGTGTACACGACATTCTCATAGCTTGTGTCGATGGTCTGAAGGGCTTCCCGGATGCCATCCAAAGCGTATTCCCTGATACCATAGTGCAACTTTGTATCGTCCATCAGATACGTAACTCCATCAAATATGTCGGTAGTAAACACCAGAAGGAGTTTCTTAAAGATCTGAAACGGGTTTACGGTGCAGTCAGCAAGGATGCTGCTGAAACGGAGCTTCTTGATTTAGATCAGAAATGGGGAGAGAAATATCCTATCGTCATCAAGTCGTGGCAGGACAACTGGGAAAAGCTCACTGAATACTTCCAGTTCACATCCGATATACGTCGTATGATTTATACGACGAATACCGTTGAAGGCTACCACCGTCAAATACGGAAAGTTACAAAAAACAAGGGCGTGTTCCCTAATGACACCGCCCTTGAGAAGCTTGTCTACCTCGCTTATCGCAACATACGCAAGAAATGGACTATGCCACTGGCTAATTGGGGCACCATTGCCCAACAACTGGCGATAAAGTTTGGAGATAGATTTAAGTTGTTGTAATTTTACGCTCGTCGGGAGTGCTGGTGCACCCCCTTGGCGCTGGCCGATCCCCGACCGATGAGCTTGAAAGAAAAACAGCGCATGACACAGTTTACTTTACGCCCCCTAAATAGAAAGCTACGAGATTTCTCTTATAGTTTTCTATTTATATATTAACTTTATAGAAAGCATATTTTATTTATCATACTGATAACACATTGGTCATCATCAAGAGTATAGACATTGTGTGCCTCTCTTGTGGTTTTATCCCAATGCCACCATTCATGCAAATCTGCTGATTTTGTTGCAGACATGATAAATGAATTGAGAACAATCTGCTTATTACCTGCTGTCGGTGCTAACTGTTTTTCCAAATCCTTGATTGTTTTGTAGAATTCAATCTTAGGGTCATCAGGCATAATACGAAGCAAACCTTTCGGGTCGACGAATGTGATATATTGCTTTTCAGGAGTGTCTATCCATAAAATATAATCAGGATAGAAATTACCTGCAATAAAGAATCCCATCCCCACCTTACTTTTATTTCTTAGAAGATAAAGAGATTTGTTTTCAAGCATATCACCATTATTCTCTGTAAATTCCTTCAGATAATCAACAAACAGCTTTTCATCTTCATTCAAACTGACAGGGGTAATCTGTATATTGGTATTTCCCTTTTTCAAGCATACCAATGGCGCATACAAGTGAGAACGGAAATCGAACAGACACAGATTCTTGTTGAAGTCAAACTTCTTTTCGTATTCATTTAATCCATTGTTATCTGCAAGAATAGACTTTATATCTCCAATGAATTTACCCAATTCTTCACCAGTGGTATCTAAGCTATTTTGTGGTGTAACGGTGAAGGTATATTCATCTACAAAATTATTGTCAGTAGCCGATATTTCTTGGAATTCAAGCAATGGTGCTTCCCATCTTTCTTGTTCGAATTTGCAGAATTTGTCCATATAAGACTTTAATGCCATAATCGCATAATCTGTGGCATACTCAATTTTGTGAATTGAATCTATTTCAAGTTGCTTTTCTGGAATAATTAGTTCATACCAACCATCTGTTTCAAGAATAGGTTTCAGCTTGTTTCTATCAATGCTGATATTGAAATAAGACTTTTCATTCTTGTATTGCTGAATCTCATCAAAAATGCGATAATAATCAAGCAAGGCAAGTGTTGACGCTGGAATCGTGAATCTTGTATCAATCACCTGAATATTCATTTTTAATGAGCCTGATGATTCAATGGATTGAATCTTGCTTCGGCAATCTAGTACCGACTTACTACGAACAAGGTATCGCATGAAGTCTTCTTTGGGTACATCGAGCACCATACGTTGTGCTTGTTTCTTGAAATTCTTTCCGTCCTTTACTTTTATGACACGGAGTTTCTTTGTCTTTACTTCATCATAACGATTGACTACTGGCAGAGTCACTTCAATAATATCATCATTGATAGGAGCGCCTTCCTGTTCAAGGAATTTCTTGAAATCCTCCATATATTGCGCCTTCACACCAAAAATGGTAAGTGTTTCTACACAATTCATATATCGCAAAGGTTTTACTGAGGTATCGTCAAGGCATGTAGATCTTTTTAGCATTCCTTTATATCCTTTCAAACGAACACCACGACCAAACAACTGAATTGCCTGAGAACCTTCACCTTTGGCAAAATTTATCAATCCCATTGTAGATACACGCCAGCTGTTCCATCCTTCGGTAAACTTTCGTGAACCGATAAGTATTCTAACCTTTGATTCTTTATCGTTGATGCTACTGAATAGTGAAGTAGAAACGAATTCTTCGCTTCTGCTGACTATTCCCTTTGCTTCACAAGCCTTAATAAGATTAGCCGTATCTCCAATGTTTATCACACCAAAATAATCACCATATTCGCCAATCTTCATTGCAATTTCACCTTGCACTTGCTTTATGGCTTCAATGTGCAATCGTGGAGCATCGGCAACAGTGTCGGTATTGAATATCAGATGAAGCATATCTTCATATAGCACTTGCGCTGATGGTAATTGGCCATACACATCTATTAGCGCATTGAAATCGTGTGAAAATAGATCACGTCCATATTTGTCGGTAAGACCTGTTTCTTCTGACTTCACTTGCTCTATACAACGGATGCTTTCTTGTTTGTTACGAACAAATCTGTCGATAAAACATAGCACTTCTTGAACATCACTCAACTCATCTTTTGATGTTGATGCCGTTACACGGTTTCCAACAAACACTAATAATGGATTCTCTATATTGAAAGGAATCAGTTCGGTTCGTTTTTCAATAGAGTACTTCACTTGTTGGAAAAAGGAAAGCAAACAACCTATCAAATACAAATGACGGTGATTATCATCAATACCTGCTCTGAGGTTATAGATACGATAATCTTTTCCATAGCCATCGCCATAGAAATATTTATAAGAGTAGTCCATTATTATAGACTTGCCATATTCCGCTACCATCTGCCTGTCTTCCTTTTTTGAAGATGTGGCATTCAGTGCTTGTTTAAATGTAGCTGAGTACTCAAAGGCAAAACCTTCTTCGCTTAATCGTGTACGATAGTCGTACCAAACACCATCTGTTGAAGACATTCCACGATGGGCTTCATCCACAAGAACAAGGTTATTACGTTCAAAGCTATCTACCGACACGGTTTTCACTTTACCTTCTTCCTTGAGCTTGTTCATATCAATGATAGCAACACCTTCATTTTGTCCGCTAAACATACCGCCACCATCTTTGTTGAAGATAGTGGCTTTAATTCCAGAAAGAGTAAGCTCACTTAAATGTTGCTTACTCATTCCTTCATTTGGCGAAAGCACAATAATTTTATTGATAGCGATACTGCCGTTTATTCGTTTTGCACGCTTCAAATAGAATATAAATTGCTTTATGTTGATGTGCATCAAAAGTGTCTTACCACTACCTGTGGCACACATATACGCTAACTTATTCATTGAGTTAATGGTATATGGTTCCATCGTAAGAGCACCAAGTGTTCTTGCGTTTTCCCTGTCAATGAATTCGTTAAGCGACTTGCAGAAGGCTGATCTGTCTGCAAAGTAGTTGTCGAGATACATCTCAGTAAAAAGCAGCGAGATGTATTGGAAATACTTCAAACTGATACCACCACGCTTCTCTCCAATTTCTTTTGTATATCGACAAATTCTCTCATCGTATTCTCGCAACTTATCGGTTGTGATACTACAATGTTTCATCTTTGCTATCTGAGCTATGTAATGATGAAAATGAGTATTGCCATTTTCATCCAATCCTTCATATTCAACGCTGTTGAGCTTGTTACCCAAACTTTTCAGTTCGGTAGTGCCTATCTCACCAAGAAAGTAACGGAATAAAACCAAATAGGTTTCAAAGCTGACTGATGGTGAACTTTTCTTTTTTGCCATATTTCGTTATTCCTCCCACATTCGTTTATTGAATTCTGTTTCGATAAGCACTACTTTCCATTGCTCATCGTCAAGACGCAGATTCTCAAGGTTGTTATCCCCATTGATATATATTACATCAAACTCACGGTCGGCGGGATTGATGCGATATTTCGAAAAATAGGCATCCAGTGCAGCATTGCTCGCTAGAATATTATCTTGATTAATGTTACGCCATATAATTAAAGCCTTACGACCATCTGGTAATGTTCCTTCGATTTGACGGAATCCATAAACTCCATTAAGGTCTTTTTGCAAATCAACTGCACCCTCATATGGAGGATTAACAGCTTCTTTGGTTGAGAAGTAGGAGATTGTAGATTGACTATGAACAGAAAGACCAATAAGGTAATTGAAGGTTTCAACGACATCAACTCGTCTTTCTTTACATTCATTTTTTTCTGTAATCTTCATATTATACTCAAATGGAGAGATGAAAGCATCAAGATTTAGTAAACTACCTTTTGCTTCCATATCAAGCATATAGCCTATTAGATATTCATCTCCTAAGTTAGAGCCGAAGAATGAGCCTTTCTCTTCAAGAGTAATGTTTGAAAGTGCATCTTCATAGCTTTCAAGACGTATATATTTCATGATTTGAGGAATGCCAGAATTATTACTCAATGGTTTCCCTTTTTTCCATTTGTCGCAATAGATACTTTTTAGTATTCTTGGTTTTGTTGATGTATTGAAATAATTACCCATTTCAATTAGAATGTACTTTCTCTTGCCATTATCTTGTCTATTCAAATCAATAACAGCATGTCCAGTTGTTCCACTTCCTGCAAAGAAATCTAAAACAAAACCTGATTGATTATTTGATAAACCTATTGAAATACAATCTTGAACATTAAAGATTGATTTAGGGTAGTCAAATTTAATATCCATAGCTGTTAGTAGTGCCGAACCATAACTATTAGCTGAGTACTTTTTTGATGTCCAACAACTTTTGTATCTGAATCTTTTCTTTGTCCTCATAATATCCATAGAACCATCATCAAGAGTCTTTATCCATAATTCATTAAGAATTGATTCGACTGTACTTCTTTCAAATACCCATTTTTTTTCAATACCATTATTGTCAATTGGGTATATTGCAGTTGTATTTTCATCAGTTAGAACATTTCTTGAACTTGGATGGAAGTTATCGTCGCTTACATCTCCAAATGAAACGATTTTCCCATTCTTTACAATAATTGGATAAAAACAATTAGCGGCATCTGTTCTCAAATTACTATTTCCCGAATTATCACGGAAAGTACGAATATCCCATTCATCTTCATTTCTTAATTCTAATCCGAGGATATTTTTTATTTTAGGATAAATAAAATATGCAAATTCATGAGTATATGAGAAATAATCTCCTTGTTGTCCCGATGGATTATGAACCACAGAAATAGCCGATATTTCTTTATTGGGGTTTTGAGTTTTTAAAAGTTCTCCTAAGTTTGTTTGCTCGATTTCATCAATAGCAATTACTTCAACTCCATTTTCTTTTAATAAACAATTAGCTTTGGAAAGTCTATTGTCCATTAAACTTAACCATGAAGAATGTTTGAATGTGTTTTTATATAATATTTCGCTTGATTTCGCATTGTATGGAGGGTCAATATATATACACTTTACTCGATTCTCAAATCTGTTTTTAAGAAATGTTAACGCGTGATAATTATCTCCGTTAATCATCAAACCATTAGTGTTCTCATCTATATTATCTATAGATGCAATTAAACGGTCACGGAATGTGGTAGGAAAATTCTTTGTATCAATAATCAAGTTCTGATTCTCTTTTAAAAAATCTATACTTGGAGGATTTGTGAATGCAACTGTATGTAGACTTCCTTTAATTTCATTAATAGCATACATATCAATCCATTCTTGAATCTGTGCTTTGTTATCAGCTATCTCTTGATAGAACGATTCATCAATATGATCGAGAGTGATACACCAATTTGTTTCCACCACAAACTTCTTCTTCAGCCAAAGTTTGCGCTGGAAATTCTCTATCTGCGCCAAGAATGTGATTATCTCTTTACCGATACGTTTTACCGCACGCACCTTTGCAAGATAACTTTCTGCACATACTTCGTCATCTGTGTCAAGGTCATCGAGATGCATTACTTCGTTCTTGATAAAGAAATCAAGTTCACGTGTGAGGAATCCACCTAAATCCTTATGGATGAAATAATCGAATGTGTTCTTTGCTACATATCCGTTAAGATGTTTCTGAATCAAAGTTACAGGTTTCTTTGGGTCTGTTGATGTTTGGTACATCAATGGCATCATCAATTCAGGTACACCAATAATATATTCACGAATTTTTGTATAGTTATCATCAACATAGTTCTTCTTTTTGTCTGCAGGTATGTCAAAGATAAAGCGAATGATTAGTTCCTTTGATTCAGCATTCCATTCGAATGTTTTCAATTCAGGTCGCTCATCATTTTCTGTGTACAGCATGAACACACGTTTAGAATCGTCAGTTTCCTTATTATTGTTCTGCTCGATTGTAGCATCAACCAAGCGAAAATGAACATTTATCCCTTCCTTTGTAACAAACGAATAATCCTTGAAGTTTTCAGCAGTCTTGATGTAATACTGGTCTTGGTTAGCCCAATACAGTTTTACTTCTTCACCTTCATATGGAATAGCATAGACACCTTCTTTATAACGACGTTTAGAGATAAAATCTCCTTCGTCGTAGTAACGATTAAAGAATGAATATAGTGCAGAATAGACGTCGCTTTCGAGTGCTGACATATCAGAACCTTGAGATAACTGCTTCTGCAAAGCAATATATTCTTGCTTCTTTGGAGTATTGTCTTGAAGAGCATCAATAGTCATACCCATTGATTCAACATCAGACTCTATCTTAGCCAACTTTTGCTTGATTTCATCAGTCTTTTCATTTGCAAATGGTGCGAGAATCTCTTGTATTTTCTTGGGTAGACGATTCTCGAAGTAATCAACAATCTCACGTTGACGAATATTGATGATTCTGTAAATACCGAAATCAAGGTCAGACTTATCTAACTCAAATATGGTTTTCAATAATGCGACGAAGCGCTTCTGATATTCATTCATTATGTTGTTTATTAATTAGTTAGTACTCCAACGGACAATAAATAGATTATCTGATGAAGTTGTTTGAATCATTTTTCTCTCAAGTTCAGCAACGAGCTCTTTTCTACGAACAGATATTTCATCTTCCCTGTTTTCAAGTTCATTGCGCTTTCTACGCTTCTGACGGCGCAGATCTTCTGCTTTAGCTTCAAGACTGATACGTTCTTCTATATTTTCAGCTTGACGAGCAAGTCTTTCTGTTTCACGTATATTACGTTTTACTATATCAAGCTCTTGCTCAATACCATCAATCACATCGCGTTCCCAACGATAGATTCTGTCTTCTTCTTCTTTGAAGAATGAAAGGTTTCTACTATCCACATTCTTTATTGTTGTTATGATGTGTTGTTTTGAATTTGCACTCAGTTGAGAAACAATGGTATCAGGTATTTGGGTATTTATCTTTTCTGTTCCACCACAGAGGAATAGTTTTTCGGCTTCTTCTTGTGTTAAGAACTTTCCATCCTCAGTGAATGCAGTAAACAAGCAATATTGTTCGTCTTCAAATGATGAAATTTGAAGTTTTGATAAGACCAAATAGCCTGATTGACATCTAAGATATTCAGGCAGTACTACGTTTATACCAGTGTTTTTATTGTTGAATACGATTTCACTGTTGCAGTTATCTGTATCTAAAACCATAGCTTTGTCGAGGACATATTGAGCTAAAGGGTGAGAAAGTCGATACGGAGCGCCATTTTGCAGTTGTGATAGTAACTCATATTTACCGCACGCGCAATTCGCAACTGACTTTTTGAGAACGAAAGAATGTTGTTCATCATCGAATTTAGCTTTGTCATCAAGCACATATTTTGTTAATTCCCAAAGAATATGTTCATATCTATTTAAGAAAGTACTTGCTTCATCTTTTGCTACACGAAGATGTTCTTGCACATCAATATCAAAGTTTTCCAAAATTTGATGGCGAGTATCTTTCATGCGTTCGTCTATCTCAACCTGCATATCAGTTTGAAGACGATCGAACGCTTCATTGATTTCTTCTTCAGTTCTACATTGCTGATAGATTTCCCAAATGCGAGTTTCAAAGTCGATAGCATCTGCCTTACCGAGAATTTCATCAGAAGCGCCGAATATATCATCAAAAAGATTGAATTTTTCGTTGAGTATATTGAATACACGCACATCTGCGTAATTCCTAATATTTACGAAGTTGACAACAACAACATCATGTTTTTGACCATAGCGGTGGCACCGCCCAATACGCTGTTCGATTCTTTGAGGATTCCACGGTAAATCGTAGTTTACAACAAGAGAACAGAACTGAAGGTTAAGGCCTTCGCCAGCAGCCTCTGTTGCAATCATAATATCTGCCGATTCTCTAAAATAATCTACTAATGCCATTCTTCGGTCAGCAGATTTGATACCACTAACTTTTGGAGGATTAGCTTCGCACCAGTTTTTATATATTTGTGTTGTTTTAGGGTCAGAACCACGACCATTGAACAATACGATTTTACCTTCGTAGCCATTAGCTTCAAGATATTCTTTCAGATATGCCTGTGTCTTTGTAGATTCGGTAAATATCAATGCCTTTCGTGAAGCACCTTCTTTGGCTTGCATCTCAAATGATTTATCCAATGCTTGAAGAAGAGCTTCTGATTTGGAATCTTGCTTTATCTGTTTGGCTTTGTTGATAAATGTTTGCAATAGCTCAATCTCAGCCTTTAGTTTATCAATGTCAATCGCATCTTTTTCTTCGGCTGATATATCTTCGTTATCATCAACATACAAATCTATTTCTTCATCATCGTCTATCAAATCCTCTACTGTAAATAAGAGCATGGATGCCGTTTCGAGCATCTTTTCAAGACGTGATTTTATATTGGTCAATGTACTTATAAGAGCAAAAGTTGAAGAAGCCAATATCTTACGGATTATCATTGTAGTCAACTTCTTCTGCTGTGCAGGAACTGAGTATATATCGTTTCTTCTGAGAAAATCAGAAATAGCTCGGTATAGCTCATATTCAGCATCAGTTGAGTCGAACTTCTGTGTCAGTGGTAATCTATTTGTATAATTGATATATTCTTTTACATCACGTCTCAATGTACGTTTATACATCGTAGACAAT